>Ga0070739_10000357_pt1 | contig 90195 bp, 91 predicted proteins | sample Coa_R1_7_FD_66445 | JGI IMG/M metagenome (GOLD analysis project Ga0070739, IMG submission 66445) | Surface soil microbial communities from Centralia Pennsylvania, which are recovering from an underground coalmine fire - Coalmine... | ecosystem: Environmental > Terrestrial > Soil > Unclassified ...
CCTGTCGGCCACCGCCTACGCCTCCGGGGCCTCCACCCTGGTCGCCACCGACACCTCGGTCTCCAAGACCGGCTCGGCCGCCCTCACCGTGAGTCCCGCAGCGACCCATCAATTCCTGGTACCCACGCCGTCGACCCAGACGGCCGGTGTGGCTTTCACGCTGACCCTGACGGCCACCGATCTTTACGACAACACCGCCACCTCCTACACCGGGTCCAAGACCCTCACCTGGTCCGGGCCGGCCAGCGCGCCCAACGGCACCGCCCCGCTCTACCCGTCCAACCCGCTCACTTTCGGCTCCGGGGCGGCCACCGTCTCGCTCACGCTCTACAAGGCCGAGAGCCCCTCCCTCACCGTCTCCGACGGGACTATCAGCGGGACCTCGGGAACCTTCACGGTCAATCCGGCCACCTCGGCCAAGGTGGTCTTCACGACCCAGCCCAGCAACACCAACGGTGGGGCCATCATCACCCCATCTCCGGTGGTGTCGGTAGAGGACCCCTACTCCAACGTCGTGACCACCGGCACTACCACCGTGACGGTGGCGATCGCTACCAACCCCGTCGGCGGCACGCTGTCCGGCACCACCGCCGTCGCCGCCTCCAGCGGCACGGCCAGCTTCGGCGGGCTCTCGATCAACACTGCCGGAACCGGCTACACCCTGGTAGCGACGGACGGGTCACTGACCTCGGGGACCAGCGCCAGCTTCAATATCACCGTGGGCCCGGCGGCGAAACTGGCCTTCACCACCCAGCCGAGCGGCGCCACCAGCGCCACCGGGGTATTCCCGATCCAGCCCGTGGTGACGGCCGAGGACGCCGGCGGCAACAAGGTCACGAGCTACGCCACAGCCGTGACCCTCGCCATGGGGACCAACCCCAGCTCGACGACCCTGACTTGCACTACCAACCCGCTCACGCCCACCTCGGGGGTGGCGACCTTCAGCGGGTGCCACGTCGGTGCAACGGCGGACGGCTACACCCTGGTGGCGACCAGCGGAACGCTCACCAGAGCCACCAGCGCCTCGTTCAACGTGACCGGGTCGGCCACCAAGCTCTTCTTCACCACCCAGCCCGGGGGCGGCACCGCCGCCACCGCCTGGACCATCCAGCCGGTGGTATCGGCGGAAGACACCAATGGCAACGTGGTCACCGCCTACCCGACCTCCAGCATCGTCCTGGCCATCACCACCGGCACCGGGGCCAGCGGAGGGACCCTCACCTGTACCCAGACCTCCAACACCGCCACCACCAGCTACGGGGTGGCCACCTACAGCGGGTGTCGCATCAACGCCGCCAGTACCACCTACACCCTGACGGCCACCAGTAGCGGGCTGACCTCCGCGACCAGCGCCACCTTCACCATCACGGCGGGCCCGGCGACCCAGCTGTACTGGCTCTACTCCCCAGCCGGCTGCGCGGCGGCCACTGCGTGCACTACCCAGCCCTTGCTGGCCGCCCTGGACGCCGAGGGCAACCTGGCCACGTCCTTCACCGGCCCGGTCACCCTGGCCATCACCGAGGGCACCGGCACCTCGGGGGCCACCCTGTCCTGCACCGCCAACCCGGCCGACGCCAGCGGCCAGGGTTACCCCGGCTATGTCCTCTACTCCGGCTGCGCCATCAGCGCCGGGGGCAGCGGCTACACCCTGACCGCCACGGCCAGCGGCCTGACCAGCGCTACCAGCGCCTCGTTCAGCGTAAGCGCCTATGCCGCCTCGCTGAGCCTCAACAACAAGACCGGCGGAACTGCGGGCAAGGCCGAGACCGGCGACACCATCGTCATCACCTACGCCAACGCCCTGGCCCCCGGAACGCTCTGCAGCGCGTGGAGCGGCTCGACCACCCTCACGCACGTGACCGTGAGCTTCGCGGCCGGCTCTGGCAACGTGAGTGACAAGATCACCGGCATGACCGACTCGAGCGACTGTGCGTCGGGGACTGGCTTCAACTCCACCAGTGGGCAGGGCATCGGCACCATCAACATGGGCGTCAAGGGCGGTTACTTCAGCGGCACGGGCAGCTTCACGGGAAGCACGGCGGTGTGGAACTCCTCGACCAACACCCTCACCATCACCCTCGGCACCCTGTCGGGGACGGTCCTGACCGAATCGTCCCCGGAGACGGCGGCATACAGTTCCGACACCAGCCTCTCGATGCCCGGGACCATTTCCAGCGCCAATACGGTCCTGTTCTGATCCGACCTGGTGACTTCTAGTGCCGCGGCACCGAACGTCGCGCGGGTAGTGCCGACATCCTTGTAATTCCGCGCCGAGTCGCGCATCATGTGAGCGCCAGAGAAAGCGTGCGTCAGCTGGAGGACGTGGGTGGCTCGGCCAGCGGAAGTGTTTGTGCGTCGTTTGCGCGCCAAGGAACGGGCGTTTCTGCTGACGATCCGACGCCGGGGTGCGGGCTTCGCCGCGGAGCTCACGTGTCGGCGAGCCCAGGTGGTGGACATGAGCCGTCGTGGGTACTCGGCTCCCGAGATCGCCCAAACGTTGGACGGGACCGGCGACTGGGTGCGCCGGGTCATCCACGACTTCCACGAGATCGGCCCGCCAATTTCGCTGGCCGGCCGCCGGATACGTCCCTACCCTGCTGCTGTGCTGATGCGACTGTCGCTGACGACGACGCCGGCTGAGCCCGGCGTCACGGCGTAGCCACAGCACGCGCCATCGCCCCGGGCCTGCGAGCCCCGGGGCGATGTTGAGCTCTCCTCGGTCGGCTCGGGCCCACGACCAGAGGAGGAGAAATGGACCACCCCGATCACCGACGCATCGGGCGCGAGCTAGGTGTGTACGCCTCGGAGGAGCTGTGCGGGGCCGGCTTCCCGCTGTGGCTGCCCGGCGGGGCGGCCATCCGGTCCGAAATCGAGCGCTTCGTGATCGACCTCGAGCGCCGGGCCGGCTATCACCACGTGTACTCCCCCGTGCTCGGGCGCCTCGAGCTGTACCAGCGTTCCGGCCACTGGCAGCACTACCAGGACAACATGTTCCCGCCGATGGAAGTCGGCGGCGAGCGGGTCCTGCTGCGTCCCATGCTCTGTCCCCATCACATCCTGGTCTTCTCTCACCAGCCCCGGGGCCTGCGCGACATGCCGTACCGGGTAGCCGAGTTGGGGGCCCAGTTCCGCCTCGAGCGCTCCGGCGTGGTCGGTGGCCTGTCCCGCACCAGGCAGATGACCCTCAACGACGGGCACGTCTTCTGCCCGGCGGACCAGATCGAGGAGGAGATCGGGACGATCCTGGCCATGGTCGAGACCGCCTACCGGGCCCTGGCCATACCCCCGCCCTCCTACCGGCTCTCACTCGGCGGTCAGGGCCCCAAGTACGTGGGCGACCGCCAGATGTGGCGTCGGGCGGAGGACATGGCCAGGGCCGCCCTTGAGGGCCTGGGCCTGGCCTACTCGGAGGCGGCCGGGGAGGCGGCGTTCTACGGGCCCAAGATCGACCTGCAGGTCAGGGACCCCAGGGGCCGCGAGGAGACCCTGTCGACGGTGCAGATCGACTTCCATCTGCCCCGGCAGTTCGGGTTGGAGTTCCGCCGAGGCAGCGAGACCGAGATGCCGGTCATGCTGCACCGCAGCATCGTCTCGACCATGGAGAGGATGGTGGCCCATGTGCTCGAGGTGCACGACGGTCGCCTGCCCCTGTGGCTGTCACCGGTGCAGGTGGTGGTGGTCCCGGTGAGCGCCGAGGCGGCGAGCTACGCCCGCCGGGTGGGAGCCGCCCTGGTGGGAGCGGGGGTGCGGGCCGAGGTGGACGACCGCGAGGAGACCCTGTCCGCCCGAGTGCGGCTGGCCCATGACCGGATGGTCCCCTGCATCGCGGTGGTGGGTGAACGGGAGGTCGCTGCCGGTTCGGTCACCCTCCGGCTCCGGGGCCACGAGGAACCGGTGGCTCTGGCACTGGGATCGTTCGCTTCGTGGCTCACCGAGCTCACCGCGGGAATGGAAGCCGGCCTGCGCCCGCCGGAGCCCCCCGCCTGACGGCAGGGCCTGCCCCGTCCGGGGCCACGGGCGTGACCACCGCTGGTGGCTTCGGCAGACTGTCGGGCAATGGCGCCAGGAACTCTCGATTGGGGACCGGCCACCGCCGATCTGGTGGCGGAGCCGGTGGCCGCCGCCCTGCGCTCGTGGCCGCGTTCGGGCGAGGTCATGGCGGTCGCCATCGACCCGGACGTGGCCGACACCGCCGCGTTCTGCCAGCGGTACCAGGTGGCGCCCGAGGACTCGGCCAACTGCGTGGTGATCGCCGGTCGTCGGGGCACCGAGGTGAGCTACGCCGCCTGCGTGCTGCTCGCCACCACCAGAGCGGACGTGAACGGGATCGTGAGGAGGCGACTGGGGGCGAAGAAGGCTTCGTTCGCTCCCATGGACGAGGCGGTGGGCATTACGGGCATGGAGTACGGGGGTATCGCCCCGGTCGGTCTGCCTGACGGCTGGCCCATCCTCGTCGACTCGGCGGTGCTCCGGCGGGAGACGGTCGTCATCGGGAGCGGTCTGCGCCGCTCCAAACTGGCCCTGCCCGCCTCCAGCCTGGCCGACCTGCCCGGGGCCGAGGTGGTCGACGGGCTGGCCGGCTGATCCCTCCGGCCGGCCGGGGCGTCCCCTGAGGCCGACTCAGCCCTCGCGACCGGAGCCGGCCGGCGACATCGGCTCGTTGGCCACGGCGGTGGCGACGCTGTAGCCGACCACCCCGGCGCGGTCGTGCAGCGTGCACTGGCCCACGGCTATGCCATCGGCGCTGACATGGCCGGTGACCTCGAACCCGATCCACTCGTCGGTGGGGTAGCGGGCCAGGTAGAGGGTTATGTCCCCGTTGATGAACGCGAGACCACGGTCGCTGCTGTGGGAGAGGGGGCTGGCCAGGTCGGCGGCCATGGCCGCCCGCACCAGGGGAGTGGCCTGCTCGTCCCCGACGAGCTTGGAGCGGTCGCGGGCCCACACCTTCTTCTGGCCGAGGATGCCCCAGCCTCCGCCCTCGGGGTAGCGGAACTCGGTCGGGAACGGCTGCGGGGAGGGCGGTGCCTCCGGCAGGGACTCCGGCGGGGGAACCGACCACGGTGGCGGCGACCACACATCGCCCGGCGGCTGGGTGCCGTGTCGATAGGCCAGGGCCGTCGCCCGGGCCACTGCGACCCCTTCGATGGCCAGGTCAACCTGGAACACCTTCACCCGACGACCGTCGCGGACCACGCTGGTTCCGACGGTGACGGGCTTCATCGGCGGAAAGCGGAACATGTCGACCGTCAGCCGGGCGCAGCGGAACGCCGGGTCCAAGCCGGACTCGAGCTGGCGGGCGGCCAGTCCGGCCAACAGCCGGCCGTGCATCATGTCGGCGCTCCATGGGCTGCGCCCCAGCGGCCGGGGCAGGAGCGAGCCGTCGGCCTGCAGGTCGAAGAAGGGCTCGGGGGTTTGGTGCTCGGTGCCGGGCATGGCCGACGATTGTGCCCGAGGTAGGCGCCCCCCGCCTACTCGGGGGCCCCAACCCGAACGTGCTAGGGGGCCGAGGTGTCCTCGGTGCCCCGCGACCCGACGACCAGGGCCAGACGGGCGGCCCGCTCGGTGTCGGCGTCGAGCGGCTTGTGAGCCTCGTCGATGTCGTCGTCGGTGAAGCCGGCCAGCCGGCGGAAGCTCCGGGCATCGTCGCGGCTGTCACCCCGACCGGCCCCGCTGAAGATCTTGTCCACCAGGCGCTGGAACTCGAGAGCCCGCTTCTGACGGTCCGGATCCTCGGCCGTCAGGCGGCGCAGCCAGTCCGAGCCCATCTTCACGTGAGTTACCTCGTCGGCCAGCATCCAGTCCTCGCAGAAGCTGAGGACCGGGTCGCCGGTCTCGTTGCCGAACTTGCGCATGGTGGCGAAGACGTCGATGGCCAGGCCCTCGATGCCGCGGTTCACCGCCGTCAGGCGCAGCGCCGGGTCGGGGTTGCACGCGGCCTGGTACAGGCCCCGGCCCTCGCCGAACTCACCGACCTCGGTGCCCATCCAGTCGGCCAACTTCACCGATATCTCGACATGACGGGCCTCGTCCCAGCACTGCCGGGCCATGTCCAGCTTGAGGGCGTAGGGCGCCTCTTCCGGCTCTGGCCCGGTGTCGAAGTCCCAGCAGGTCCGGCCGGCGCCCTCCAGCGCCTGCACCTCGCCCATGAAGATCCCGTGCATGAGGCTGCGGGCCCGGTCCGGGCTCTCCTCGTCGGTCGGCGAGAAGCGGCCCGTCCGCTGGTAGTTGCCGTTGCCCCGCTCGCCCGCCCGGGGATCATCGAGGCGCTCGCGCTCGTGGATCCACGTGAATCGCGAGTCACGGGCCAACTCCTTGACAGGCAAGAACCTCTTCATGGCGTCCCCCTCCGACCGGCGGTCCATGCTAACCCGGCGGGTGGCGGGTTTGGGCCGAAGGGAGCTATCCCCGGCCCGTGCCAGAATCCGCTGGTGCTGCATGAGGACCGGGCCCGGGCGACCTCGTTCGGGGCGCAGGCCGACCTCTACCACCGGACCCGACCGGCGTACCCGGCGGCCCTGGTGGACGAGCTGACCAGGGACGGGCCCGTAGACGTCCTGGACGTGGGGTGCGGCACCGGCATCTCCGCTGAGCTGTTCCGCCAGCGCGGCTGCCGGGTCCTCGGTGTAGAGGTGGACGACCGCATGGCCGACTACGCCCGCAGCCTCGGCCTGGCGGTCGAGACAGCCTCCTTCGAGGAGTGGGCCGCTGCCGGACGGGCCTTCGACCTGGTGATCTCCGGTCAGGCCTGGCACTGGGTCGATCCTGACCGCGGCGCGGCCAAGGCGGCCGAGGTGCTCAGGCCAGGCGGCCGGATCGGGCTGTTCTGGAACCGGGCCTGCCACCCGCCCGAGGTGTCAGACGCCTTCTCCGCCGTCTACCACCGCTTCGCCCCCGGTCTGGAGAGCTACTCGATCGTTCTTGGTCAGGGCACCGGCGACCGCTTCGACGTCGCCACCGTCGGTTTGGCGGGGGCAGGCGAGTTCGAGCCGGCGCGACGCCTCTCCTTCCGCTGGCAGGCGGTCTACACCACCCGCAAATGGCTCGACCATCTCCTCACCCACAGCGACCACCAGGCTCTGGCCGAGGAGACCCGCCAGGCACTGCTCGCCGGAGTCGCTGGTGCCATCGACTCCCTCGGCGGGTCATTCCGCACCGAGTACGAAGCGGTCCTGATAACCGCCCGCCGCCGCTAGCCAAGTCAATCTCTCTTGACGGAATGGAGCTGTCAAGGTAAATTGACTGACATGGAGGACGCCGCTCGCGTGGCCGGGGACGCTGCCAGCAAGGATCCGGCCACCGGCCTGCGGGCGGTTTGGGCCCTCGGCCTGCTGCGGGACGAGCTGGAGCGGCTGCAGGTGGACAGCGCCCGTGATCAGGGATGGACCTGGCAACAGATCGCCGACGCCCTTTCGGTCAGCCGGCAGGCCGTTCATCAGAAGCACGCCCGCCGGCGGGCGCTGGAGGCGAAGGAGTAGCGGGATGTTCGAGCGCTTTACCGACCGGGCCCGACGGGTGCTGCTCCTGGCCCAGGAGGAGGCGAAGGGCCTGGGCCACGACTCCATCGGCACCGAGCACCTCCTGCTGGGGCTGGCCGCCGAGGGAGAGGGCGTCGCCTATGTCGTCCTCGACACGTTGGAGGCGCCGGCCGACGCCATCCGCCGGCGCCTGGCCAGCTCCGAGGAGGGCCAGGAGCGGCGGGCGGATCCGGCCGCCGCACTGGCTGCTGTCGGCATCGACCTCGAGCAGGTCAGGCGCGAGGTCGAGGCGATCTTCGGGGAGGGCGCCCTTCAGCTGGCCCGCGCCCTGCCCTTCACTCCACTGGCGAAGAAGACGCTGGAGATGGCCTCTCACCAGGCTGTCGCCCTTGGCCACAACTACATAGGCACCGAGCACCTGTTGTTGGCGGTGGCCGAGCTCACCGATGGCCTGGCTCCCGTGATCCTCGCCGGACTAGGTGTGGACAGGACCGAGCTCCGGGAGACCACCCTCGGTGTCGTGCGCTGGGCGGGGGAGTTGGCCGCTGAGCCGGCCTACGCCGAGCTGGCCTCGTTGGAGCGGGCCATTCCGACCCTGCCCGAGCCCTTCCGGGTCCACGCCCGTCGTATCATGTCCGAGGTGGTCTATCCCGCACGCGCCCAGGCCATCCTACGGGTGAGCAGGCTGGGGGAGACCGGCTCACCCCAGGCGATAGCGGCGGCGGTGGCGACGGTCGGCAGCGCGGTGGAAGAAGCCAAGGGTCAGCTCGCCGGCGCCGGCATGTCCGCCTTCCTCGACAGGGTGCGCTCCCCGCTCGTCGTTGCCGCCCGGACGGCGCTGGATCGCCAGTTGATGAACCTCGGTGGCCTAATAACGGTGACCAACGTCCCCAGCTTCTCGGCCGAGCTGCTCGGGAGCGCGACCCGGACCCTGCGGGCGGCCGAGACGCGCCGCGAGGAGCTCTGGGACCGCTTGTGGGAGAGCGGTGGCGACCTGCCGGAGGATGAACTGGTTCTGGGATTGCTGGGCATGATCGCCCAGGCGGCCCAGGCGGCGTTATCCGTGCTCGGCGGCGTGACCCGCGAGCTTTCGAGCATGGAGCTGCCTGCGGCTCCCCTGGCCTCCTCGGCCTGAACCCCCGGGACTGCAGGGGCCCCCGTAATGTTGCCCGATGGCCTCGGTGCAGGTGAGCCGTCAGGGCGACGGCACGTTCCGTGTCGACGTCGGCGCCGAGGGGACGTCGACCCGTCACGTGGTCAGCGTGGCGGCCGGCTACCAGGCGGAGCTCGGCTGGGCCGGGGTTAGAACCGAGGCGCTGATCGAGGCGTCTTTCGGCTTCCTGCTGCAGCGTGAGCCGGCGACCTCGATCCTGACCCGGTTCAGCCTCGACCAGATAGAGCGCTACTTCCCGGAGTACCGGCGGGAGATGGCCGGGCAGGCCCGGCGTGGTCAGGAGGGGGCCCGGTGACCGTCTGGTGCAGAGCCAAGCTCGGCTATGCCGGCGCGGGCGGGGCGGCCCTGTCCGCCGCCGGGGTCGACGTCGACATCTATGACGGCCGCCAGGAGCTTCTGCCGGGCTGGCAGGAGTGCGGCTTCCAGATCCTCGACCGGCCCTCGGTCGTCGAGGACTGGAGCGACGATGACGAGATCGCCAGCAGGCACTATCCGGAAGCGGAGGCACTGTGCCGGACCCTGACCGGGTGTGACTTCGCCCTGGTCTCCGACCACGTGAGGCGCACCGCCGAGGCGACCAGGCCGGCCCGCGACCAGGTGCCCGTCAGACTGGTCCACTCGGACTTCGCCCCCGGCTACGACGCCGTGGTCCGGTCCCAGTACCTGCAGGTGAAGGGGCGGGGAGCCGCCGCTCTGGCCCGTTCCGGCGTCACCGCCGAGCAGATCATGGGGGCGGGGCGGGTGGTGATGATGCAGCTGTGGCGGAACGTCGGCCCGCCAAGGATGGACTACCCGGTCGCGTGGTGCGACTGTCGGACGGTCTCCCCTGACGAGGGCCGCCCCTTCCGCTACACCGGCTATGTCGCTGGCGGTCGGTCCTTTGACGCTCTGGCCATTGTGGCCCCCGAGCCCCCTGACCGGCATCGCTGGTACGCCTTTCCCGACATGACGTCGGCTGAGGTGGTCGCCTTCCGCACCTACGACACCGAGCTGGTTGATGCCGGGGCGACCTTCTTCACCCCCCATTCCGCCTTCCGCGACCCTGCGGTGGATGCCGACGCCGCGCCCCGGCGCAGCGTCGAGCTGCGGGTCATGTGCGTGTTCCTCTGACCGGGCCGCGCCGGCGGTGGCCGACCGGGGCGCCGCGGTCCTAGTTTGGGCTCCCGAGCCAGTGGCTCCGGACCTGCCTGGAGGACCCGAGTATGAGTATCGCCGAAGCCGAGGAGACCGCCCGAGGCAACGAGTTGGTCGATCAGCTGAGGACCTGGTTGGAGGAGAACTGGGATCCCGACCTCACCGTGGCCGAATGGTGGGGGAGGCTCGGCCTGGCCGGTTGGTCGGCGCCCATGCTGCCGACCGACAGCTACGGCCGGGGCCTGACCCGGCGCGACTCGATGCGGGTGGGCCAGATCATCGCCGAGTTCGGGGGGCTGGGGGCCCCCGGCGGCCTGGGCCTTGGCCTGGCCGCCCCGACCATCGCCACCCACGGGACCCGCCAGCAGATCGACACCTACGTGCGGGACATCGTCACCGGCCAGAAGGCTTGGTGCCAACTCTTCAGCGAGCCGGGGGCCGGCTCCGACCTGGCCGGGCTCACCTCGCGAGCCGTGCGGGACGGCGATGTCTGGATCATCAACGGTCAGAAGGTGTGGACCTCCGGCGGCCAACACGCCGACCTCGGCATGCTGCTGGCCAGGACCAACCCGGACGCGCCCAAGCACCAGGGGATCACCTGGTTCGCCTTCGACATGCATCAGCCCGGCGTCGAGATCCGTCCCCTACGGCAGATGACGGGTGCGGCGGGGTTCAACGAGGTCTTCTTCACCGACGCCACCGTGGATGACTCGGCGCGGATAGGCGACCTGAACAACGGCTGGGCGGTCGCCCAGACCACCCTCCACCACGAGCGCTCGGGTATGGGCGCCGGCGGAGGCGGCCGGGGCGGAGGGGCCGAGGCCGCCGCCATGCGTCGCATGGCCATCCCCGGCACCGTCGCCGGCCACCTCACCCGCCGGGTGGGCGAGTTCGTCGGCGGCCGGACCCGCCCGTCCCGCCCGCGTCCGGCCGAACCGGCTCGGCCGGCGGTTGGCCGGCGGACCTCGCCGGCCCAGGACTACATCGACCTGGCCCGCAAACTCGGCAAGGACACCGATCCGGTCATCCGCCAGGGCCTCGCCCGCCTGCACACCCTGCGCGAGCTGGCCCGCATGAACACCGAGCGCCACCGGGCGGTGGTCGCCAAGGGCGGCGACATCCCGGGCATCCCCAACTTCTCCAAGCTGCTCATGGCTGACAACGTCAGGCTGACCCGCGACCTGGGGATGCAGATCGTCGGCATGAGCGGGACCCTCTACGCCTACGACGAGGAGGGCAGAGCCCAGGTGGCATCCCAGGTGGGGCCGGAGGTTATGTCGGTGGCCGGCCAGGCCCTGGGAGCCCAGGCGCTCCCGATCTTCGGTGGGACGGACCAGATCCAGCGCAACATCATCGGTGAGCGCATCCTTGGCCTGCCCAAGGACCCGGGCGACCTGGCCAACCTCCCCTTCAGCCAGATCCCGAAGAACGCCTGAGGGAGCCGGGCGGCCCCCTGGGTCAGATCCGCTCCAGCTCGGCCCCGTCGAAGATGGGGCTCACCTCGAGACGCCGGACGTCGGCCTCGAGGAGGGTCTCGTCCGGAGCCGTGGCCGGACCCTCGGCGGCGGCGAGGGTGGGCTCGAGGAGGCGCAGGTCGCTGGAGGTGTTGAGGAAGACCTGCGGATTGGCGAGCACGAAGCCCACCGCCCGGGCCACGGCCCCGTCGTCGGGCAGCGGCTCGTACCAGCTGAAGCGGGGGCCGGTCGACGCTTCGTCCCATCGGCGACGGGCGACCGACTTGATGGTCTGGGCCGCCACCTGGCGCTCGGCGCACAGCGACAGCAGCGTGTCGACCTCGGCGCGGTAGTCGGGGTTTGACATCAGCACGAAGCTGTAGGGGAACAGCACCGAGTCGAAATCGAAGCGCTCGAGGCTGCGCCGGTGCATGCCGGCAATGCGCAGCCCGTGCCCGGTGACCCCGATGAAGCGGGTCAGGCCCTCCTCCCGCGCCGCCACCAGGGCCTCCACCGCCCCTCCGGCACCGTGGGCCGTCTCCCACTCGTCCTCCTCCACGAGGTTGTGGAGCTGGATCAGGTCGACGTGGTCGACCCCCAGGCGCTGCAGCGACCGCTCGAGGCTGGCCCTGGCGCCGGCGCCGTCCCGTTCGCCGGTCTTGGTGGCCAGGAAGAACTCGTCGCGGCGCCGGGCCAGCCAGGGGGCCAGGCGCAGCTCGGAGTCACCGTAGGAAGCGGCGGTGTCGAGGTGGTTGACCCCGTGCCGCAGCAGCACCTCGAGGGCCTCGTCGGCCTTCTCCTGGCGCACCCGCCCCAGGGCGGCCGCTCCGAAGATCACCCGGCTGCTGGCGTGCCCGGTCCGGCCGAAGGGCATCCGCTCGATCATGCACCGATCCTATGGCCGTACCCGGCCGCTGCTCACCGCCCGATGAGCGATTCCGGTGGGTGCAAGGAACCACCGGCGCCGAGGCCGAAATAAGTCCCACGTTCGGGCGAGCACAGGCGGTGATGGAACGGTGAATCGGAGGGCGGCCGCGTCGAGCGGTCACCAGCGCGCCGAGCGCAGCGGAAGGCCGACCCGACGGCGTTGGCTCCGGGTGATGGCCGCCTTGGCGATCATGGCGCTGGCGGCGCCGGCGACCGCCGCGCCAGGTAGGGGCCGTAGCCACGACCGGGCCCCGGGTCCTGCGGTGAGGTGCGCATCGGCCGAGCCGGAGCAGCTGACGGTCCGGGTCCCCACGTCGGCGGGGCTGCGCATCACCGACAACCACGTCGAGGTGCTCCTGCCCAGCCGGTACTGCCGAGCAGGCGAGCGGTTTCCGGTCCTCTACCTGCTGCACGGCACCGGTGACACCTACCGCTCGTGGTTGGCCCAGACCGACCTCGCCCGGGTGGCGGCCAGCTACCAGATCATCGTGGTCATGCCCGATGCCGGGCACGGGCCCCAGGCGGGGTGGTACTCGGACTGGCGAGACGGCTCCTACCAGTGGGAGACCTACGAGACATCCGTCCTTCCTTCCTACATCAACTCCCACTTCCGCACCCTCGCCCGCGATCTGGCCGTGGCCGGCAACTCCATGGGCGGCTTCGGCGCTCTGTCCCTGGCCGCCCGCCACCCGGGAATGTTCCGGGCGGCGGCGAGCTTCTCGGGCGCGGTGGACACCCTCTATGGCGCACCCGCCTCCGGGGTGGCGTTCGCCGAGCTTCACGACCGCTACGGGACGCCCGACTCCCAGATCTGGGGGGACCAGAGCGCGGACCAGGCGGTGTGGGCCGCCCACAACCCGACCAGCCTGGCGGCCAAGCTCAAGGGGGTCACCATCCTGCTGGCCTCGGGTACCGGGACCCCCGGCGGGCCCCAGGGGGACGCCCCGGCCGATCCGGGCGACTACTTCCTCGAGAACGGCATCTTCCAGATGAACCTGTCCCTGGTGCGGGCCCTCGACGCTGCCGGGGTGGCGCACTCCGACCGCTTCTACACGGGCGGCTACCACGGCTGGCCTTACTGGCAGGCGGATCTGCACTGGGCCCTCCCGCAGATTGCCCGTGCCCTCCACTGAGTAAGGACCTTCGCCCCTGGCGGACGGGCGGACCGACAAGGACAGTGGTCATGACGACCTCCAGTCGTCGCTGACCGACAGAGTGTCGGATCCCGCCAGGCGCCTCTGCCTCGCCGAGCGGCGCCGGGGCCGCCCGTTCCGGCGGCCTTGGCCGGCTTGGCGTCGCCCCGAGGGGGCACCCCGCTGGCGCGGGTCGAGAGGAGAGTGCGGAATTGAAGGGTTTCAAGAACTTCTTCATGCAGGGCGAGTTGATCGTGATCGCCGTCGGCCTGGTGGTGGCGCTGGCCTTCAGCACGCTCATCAAGTCCTTCACTGACAGCGTCATCACTCCGCTGGTCAACGCCGCCGCTGGTGGCGGCGCCGGCGGCAAGGGTCCGGGCTGGACGATCAACGGCCAGCGGATCGACATCGGCGCGTTCCTGGCGGCGCTGATCTACTTCGTGATCTTCATGGCGGTCATCTACTTCCTGATCGTTATGCCCTATCGGGCCTACATGAAGAAGCGCGGCAAGGAGGTCTTCGGCGAGGCACCTCCGAGCAAGACCTGCCCCAACTGCCTGGCCACCGACATCCCCCTGGCCGCCACCAAGTGCAAGTACTGCGAGAGCGAGCTGCGCCCCGTAGCCGCTTGAATGGACGCGGGCCACGACGCCTGCTGGGAGCCGCTTCCACCCCCTTCCCGGCCTCCCTACGCCGGCCGCTCGCGGCCGGCGTAGGTGCCGGCACTGTCGCCCTGACCCGGGCGCCGGGGCGGTGCCTTGCTTGACCCGTCTCCGGGCCCGACATACGGTCCCCCCCGTGACCCCCGAGGAGCTCGCTGACCTGGCGCACCTCCGCCGGGCTCGGGATCTCATAGATCGTGGGTATGCCGAGCCGCTCGACGTCCCAGCCATGGCCCGGGCGGCGCTCATGTCGCCGGCCCACTTCTCCCGCAAGTTCCGCGCCGCCTACGGGGAGACTCCCTACTCGTATCTGATGACCCGGAGGATCGAACGGGCCAAGGCCCTTCTGCGTCAGGGGGCCTCGGTGACCAACGCATGCTTCGCCGTGGGTTGCACCTCGTTGGGCTCGTTCAGCTCGCGCTTCTCCGAAATCGTGGGCGAGACCCCCTCGCAGTACCGAGTCAGGGACCACTCCGAGTTCGAAGGGGTGCCCCCCTGCGTCAGCAGGGTCGCCACCCGGCCCCGTCGGGTGGCGACACCGGCCTGAGCGAGGCAGCGGCTTCCGACGCCTCGGCACGGCCGGCGCGGACAGGCAGGCGGGCCCCGGCGTCCGAGCAGGATCGGAGAAGCAGTCGCCCGGGGCGGTGCCGTACCGTACCCCCATGGCCGTCACAATCTCCGCAATGTTCATCCCGGTCCACGACCCCGACGCCGCCCTCGGCTTCTACCGGGACGCCCTCGGCCTCGAGGTGCGCCTGGATGTCTCGTCGGAGGGCTACCGCTGGGTCACCGTGGGAGCTCCCGAGCAGGACGTCGACATAGTGTTGTTCCAGCCCCACGGCGGCCGCTCCCAGACCGAGGGCGATGCCCTGCTGGCGCTGGTGACCCAGGGGTCGCTGCAGGCGGCGATCTTCCGCTCCGACGATCTCGACACCACCTTCGAGAAGGTCCGGGCGTCCGGGGCCGAGGTCCTCCAGGAACCGGCGTCGCAGCCCTGGGGCGTACGAGACTGCGCCTTCCGCGATCCGTCCGGCAACCTGGTCCGCATCGCACAGGCCTGAGCCCGGACGGAGGTCCATGAGCCAGCCGACCAGGAGGACCAAGCAGCTGGCCCCGCGCCCGGCCGCCGACAGCCACGATGTCATCCGGGTCCACGGAGCCCGCGAGAACAACCTCAAGGACGTCAACGTCGAGATCCCGAAGCGCCGCCTGACCGTCTTCACCGGCGTTTCGGGCTCGGGCAAGAGCTCCCTTGTGTTCAGCACGATCGCTGCCGAGTCGCAGCGCCTGATCAACGAGACCTACAGCGCCTTCGTCCAGGGCTTCATGCCGAGCCTCGCACGGCCCGAGGTCGACCTGCTCGAGGACCTCACCACCGCCATCATCGTGGATCAGGAGCGGATGGGGCCGAACTCCCGCTCGACGGTCGGCACGGTGACCGATGCCAACGCCATGCTGCGGATCCTCTTCAGCCGGCTCGGGAAGCCCTACATCGGGCCCCCCAACGCCTTCTCCTTCAACGTCCCGTCCATCAGGGCCCGAGGTGCGATAACGGTCGAGCGGGGAAGCGCCAAGACCGTCACCAGGACCTTCACCCGCGCCGGTGGCATGTGCCCACGGTGCGAGGGGATGGGTTCTGTGACCGACATCGACCTCGGTCAGCTCTACGACGACACCAAGTCGCTTTCGGAGGGCGCCATCACCATCCCCGGCTACCAGGCCGGAGGCTGGAACTACCGGCTCTACGCCGCATCGGGCTTCATCGACCCCGACAAGCCGATCCGGAAGTTCACCAAGAAGGAGCTGCACGACTTCCTACACCACGAGCCCACCCGGATGAAGATCTCTGGCATCAACATGACCTACGAGGGTCTGCTTCTCCGGATCCAGAAGTCGATGTTGTCCAAGGACAAGGAGGCTATGCAGCCTCACGTCCGGGCCTTCGTGGAGCGGGCGGTGACCTTCACGTCGTGCCCCGATTGCGGAGGCACTCGGCTCAACGAAGGGGCCCGCTCGTCGAAGATCAAGGGGATCAACATCGCCGATGCGTGCCGCATGCAAATCAGTGACCTGGCCGACTGGATGCGCGCCCTGAAAGAGGCGTCGGTTGCCCCCCTGCTGGGGGCGCTCCAGGCCACCCTCGACTCCTTCGTAGAGATCGGACTGGGGTATCTCTCCCTCGACCGGCCTTCGGGCACCCTGTCGGGCGGAGAGGCGCAGCGCACGAAGATGATCCGCCACCTCGGCTCGGCCCTCACCGATGTCACCTATGTCTTCGACGAACCGACTGTCGGCCTGCATCCTCACGACATCCAGCGGATGAACGACCTCCTGTTGCAGCTGCGGGACAAGGGCAACACCGTCTTGGTGGTCGAGCACGAGCCTGAGACGATCGCCATCGCCGACCACGTGGTGGACCTCGGTCCGGGCGCTGGCACCGAGGGGGGCACGGTCTGCTTCGAAGGCACCCCGGAGGCGCTGCGGGCCGCCGGCACCCTCACCGGCCGTCACCTCGACGACCGTGCCGGACTCAAGGACAGCGTACGCACGCCGACGGGGACTCTGCAGATACGCGGGGCGACGACGAACAATCTGCGCAAGGTCAACGTCGACATCCCGCTCGGGGTCCTGGTTGTCGTGACCGGAGTCGCCGGGTCGGGCAAGAGCTCACTCCTCTACGGCTCGATGCCCTCCGGGGCCGATGTGGTGTCGATCGACCAGGCGCCGACCCGGGGCTCCCGCCGGAGCAACCCCGCCACCTACACGGGCCTGCTCGATCCCATCCGGTCGGCCTTCGCCAAGGCCAACGGGGTCAAGCCGGCGCTGTTCAGCGCCAACTCGGAGGGGGCCTGTCCCACCTGCAACGGCGCCGGCGTGATCTACACCGACCTTGCGGTGATGACGGCGGTGGCCACGGTGTGTGAGGACTGCGAGGGCAAGCGATACCAGCCCGCCGTGCTCAAGTACCGACTGGCCGGGCGGGACATCAGCGAGGTCCTGGCCATGTCGGTGAACCAGGCCGAGGCGTTCTTCGGGTCCGGCAAGTCCCGCACCCCGGCCGCCCAGACCATCCTCGGCCGCCTGGCGGACGTCGGCCTCGGCTATCTGAGCCTGGGACAGCCCCTCACCACGCTGTCCGGAGGCGAGCGTCAGCGCCTGAAGCTGGCCACCCACATGGGAGAGAAGGGCGGCATCTACGTTCTCGACGAGCCGACCAGCGGACTGCACCTGGCTGATGTAGAGCAGCTGCTCGGTCTGCTCGACCGATTGGTGGACGCTGGAAAGTCGATCATCGTCATCGAGCACCACCAGGCCGTCATGGCTCACGCCGACTGGATCATCGACCTGGGACCGGGCGCCGGCCACGATGGCGGGCGGATCGTCTTCGAGGGGACGCCCGCCGACCTGGTCGCCGCCGCCTCGACCCTGACCGGCAAGCACCTTGCCGCCTACGTGGGGGAAGCCCGGTAAGCCGTGCGGGTACTGGTCGTCGCCGTCCCCGCCCCCGGGCACACCAACCCCCTGATCCCCCTGGTCGAGGCTCTGATCCGTCAGGGTGACGACGTCGTGGTAGCCAGCGGAGCTGACCCTGGCCCCGCAATGACCGGGCTCGGAGCCCGCTACCAGCCGGCCGGCCACACCGAGCAGGAGTGGTTCCGGGCCCTCGTTGGGCGAACCAGAGGCAACCCCGGGGACGGGCTCGCCCCCGGCCGTATCAACCACTACTTCGCCCCCCGGCTGTTCGGGGAGATCGCCGCGCCCGACATGGTGGACGACGTCATCTCGATCGGTCGCCAACTGCAGCCCGACGTCGTCCTGGGCGAGACGTATGCCTTCGCCAGCCCGGTTGCCGCCGCCTTCCTCGGCGTCCCGTTCGCCCACCACCTCATCGGCCCCATGCTCCCGGAGGACGTCATCGAGCTGGTCAACGACGCCGTCACCCCCCTGTGGCGGTCCTTGGGCCTCGACTCACCTCGCCACGCCGGCCTCTACTCCGGGGTGACGATCCGCATCACTCCACCTTCGCTGGAGGCACGGTCGACCCCGGCTGGCGAAGGTGTGTTCATGCGGCCGGCGCCGATGCCCCTCCGCCGTCCCAAGCCCAGCGCACCGCCGACGGTGTATCTCACCATGGGCACCTTCTTCGGGGGGAACACCCGCGTGTTCCGGGCCGTGCTGGACGGACTGGCCGGGGAGGCCGTCCAGGTGGTGGCGACGGTGGGCTCCAGCCAGGACCCGGCGGCCCTCGAGCCAGTTCCGGCCAACACCAGGGTCGAGCGCTTCATCCCCCAGGCCGACCTCCTGCCCGACTGCTCGGTCGTGGTGCACCACGGGGGAGCGGGCACCATGTACGGCTCCTTGGCGCACGGGCTTCCGCAGGTCGTCATTCCTCAGGGGGCCGACAACTTCATCAACGGCGAGCTCGTCCGGCAGGCGGGGCTCGGTACCAGCATCGGGCCCGACGAGCTATCCGCCGAGCGGGTCCGCCAGGAGGTCATGGGGCTGCTGGCCGACCGGGAGGCCGCGCACGCCGGCCGGCGTCTGGCCGACGAGATTGCCGCCATGCCCTCGGCCGCCGACGTGGCCGCTCAGCTCCGCGACCGGTTCGGAAGGGGGGCCGCCCGGCGCTGAGCCAGGGCACGAGGTCGAGCCGTTCCGCGGTGACTTCCCCGGAGCGGCCCACGGCCTGAGCGTCCCGCGGGCCGGCTGCCTCAGGCGAGCTTGAGGAAGAGACGCTCAACCTCCTCGAGGGAGTATCCGGCCGCTTCGGACCGCTCCGGATTGGACAGGCAGTAGGCGAGCCCGGCGGAGAGCAATTTGAAGCCGGCCTGCTCGAGGGCGCGGGTCGCGGCGGAGATCTGGGTGAGGACGTCGCGGCACTCGCGACCATCGCCGAGCATGCGCTCGATACCAGCGACCTGGCCGCCGATCCGACGGAGTCGGAGCCGGAGGTCCTCCACCACCTCCTCGGGGAGCTCTATTCCCGGCCGGTCGCGGTCGGGGGGCATCACGACCCCCGTCTGGCTCGGACGAGCACGTCGATGGCCGTGCGGTCTCCGCCGTCGGCGGACACCTGGCGGGTGACCCGCTCGGCCCGCTCGATGGCCAGACCGCCGAGGTCGGCCACGAGGTCGTCAGGTCCGTAGAGCACGGCGGGGTCCTGGGGCCCGCCGTAGCCGTCGGTGATGTTCGTCGAGTCGTGGCCCACGACCAGCAATGTCCCGCCCGGGGCCAGCCCGGACCGGGCGCGACCGATGACCGCACGCCGCCGGTCGGGCGGCAGGTGGAGATAGAGGATGATCGCCAGGTCGAAGGCCTCCGGCGGGGGTTCCCACTCGACGACGTCGGCGACGACCCACTCGACCCCGAGGCCACGCTCGGACGCCAGCGAGCGGGCGCGGTCGACTGCGACCCCGGAGAAGTCCACCCCTGTCACCGTCCAGCCCTGCTCGGCCAGCCAGAGGGCATTGCGTCCCTCACCACAGGCCAGGTCGAGGGCTCGTCCGGGCGGAAGGGCAATGGCCTCCTCGGCGAGGAAGCGGTTCGGCTCTACGCCCCAGACGAAGTCCCGACTGCGGTATCGCTCGTCCCATGCAGCATGGTCCATGGCAATCAGCCGGCGTTCGAGGCTGACTGTGCTGCTACCTGGGCCCGGACCGCCTCCATGTCGAGGGCCTTGACCTGACCGATCAGGTCCTCCAGCGCGGCAGCCGGAAGGGCCCCGGGCTGGGAGTAGAGCAGGATGCGGTCCCGAAAGGCCATGAGGGTCGGGATGGACATGATCCCGAAGGCGCCAGCCAGCTCCGCCTCGGCCTCGGTGTCGACCTTGCCGAAGACGATACCCGGGCGCGCCGTCGAGGCCTCCTCGAAGACGGGAGCGAACATCCGGCACGGCCCGCACCAGGACGCCCAGAAGTCGACGATCACGATGTCGTTGGCGTCGACAGTGTCCTCGAAGCTGTCCTTGGAAAGGTTGACGGCGGCCACAGATGGTCTCCTCTCGATACCCCTGGGGGTACAGGATCCAACGAGATCCGACCGCTCTGCATTCCCCGCGCTAGTGACCAAAGGGCCCAGGGAGTCGGGGGAACGGATGGCAGACTGCGCCGATGGAGTGCCGCTCGGCGCTGGCGGTCTTCGCCCACCCGGACGACGAGTCCTTCGGCCTGGGCGCGGTGCTGGCCCAATTGGTGGCAGAGGGGATCGTGGTCCGTGCGCTGTGCTTCACCCATGGGGAGGCGTCGACCCTTGGTGCGACCGAGGATCTGGGCGCCGTGCGGGCGGCAGAGCTGGCCGCCGCCGCCACCGTCCTCGGCCTGGAAGGCGCGGTGGTGTTGGACTATCCCGACGGCCGCCTCCGGGCGCAACCGTTGTCCGAGCTGGCGGGCCACGTCGAGCGCCAAGCGAGAGCCGGTGGTGCTGATCTGCTGATCGTCTTCGACGAGGGCGGAGTCACCGGTCATCCTGACCACTGCCAGGCGACGGCGGCCGCACTGGTGGCCGCCGATCGACTCGGACTGGCCGTCCTGGCCTGGAGCGTCCCTGACGCAACGGCTCAACGGCTCAATGCCGAGTTCGGCACCGGGTTCGTGGGACGTACGGACCGCGAGGTCGACCTTGTCATCGACGTGGACCGCCAGATCCAGCTGCGGGCCATCGGCTGCCACCAGAGCCAGTCATGCGACAACCCGGTTCTGTGGGCGAGACTGGCGCTCCTGGAGAAGCGCGAAGCGCTCCGCTGGCTCCGAAGGCCGGCCGGTTAGGTGAGGACGGCCCTCGGCGGACGCGACGTTGGTGAGGAGGGCGAAGACACCACTATCAGGGCGTATCGGTCATCCTTGGTGGGTCCAGCGGCGGAGGGCCACGCCGGTCCAGACCGCCTCGACGACGCCGAACGGCCAGGCGCCGGCCAGGAAGCCGTAGGTGCTGGAGAGGGCGCACCCCACCGCGAAGCCGATAACGAACCGGCGGCCCCGGTGCTCGAGGCCATACATCAACATCATGAAGCTGAGCGCCGCTACGCCGAAGGCTGTCAACACCGTCCCAGCCTCGCACGCCCGCGTCCAGCCGGTTCAGACCGCGAAGCGTCTAGTGAGGAAGCGTGTCGTGGGTCGGCTCGGAGCTGGCCTCCGTGTAGGACGCCCCTGACCAGGACCAGTACAAGGTGGTGCTCACGTTCGGGCAACAGCGGGGAGCGGAGCCCGTGTATCCATAGACGTGAATGGACAGCTCGGCCCCGGTGGCGGCGAGCCCATTGGGAGCGGGCGACCAGTCGTCCTGGTAGCTCAAGAGGGTCTGAAGCAGGTGCGGACTGGTGGTCGACGCGGCGTAGTCGTAGACCAGCACGGCGCTGGGAGGGCTGCCGGCGCCGTGGGGGCACTGCACATAGACAACTGCGACCTGGCGTCCCTGTACCGGCTCTGGATATCCCGCGACGGTCCCCGACGGGGTGCCGCCGCAGTTGACCGGATAGGAGACCGCCGCCCAGTCGACACCGTCCAGGGGCGCCCCCTCTGCGGAGACCGTGACCGTCACCTGTCCGCCCCTCGGGATGGAGGAGCCGGGCGCGGGGCTCTGGGAGAGCACCACCCCGACCGGCACCCCGGGATCGATCTGGCCGACGAGACCGATGCGCAGGCCGACCTGGATCAGGGTCTGCATGGCCTGGGCCTTGTTCTGGCCCACGACGTCAGGCACGGTCACGAGAACCGTCTGCACCGGGGGCTTGGTCGGGATGGCGGGCGTCGACCCTGGGGTCGTCCGTCCAACGCCACCGCTGGCGGCCCGCAGGTTGACCTCCGGTGAAGACCGGAACGCCGTCAACGGCAGGGCGATTCCAAGGACCACCGCCAGCACAAGCACCCCCAGGCCGGCACGCCGAGCCGGCCGGGCCCGGTCGCGATGGCGCGGCATGGGCTCGCGGCGAGGAGGCTCGGACGTCAAGAGCTCCGGATGGTACGCCCGGCGCGCTCTGGGCGGCCGTCAAGGTCCCCGAGGCGCTCCCTCCAGGCGCAGCGCCGGCACCAGGCATCCCTGCCGGTGGCCCAGATGGCGGCCCCGGCCCTCCTGGCGCCAAGGTTCAGGGGAAGGGTTGGATCCCGAAGCGGTGCAGGCTCGCCCGGAAGGCGTCGAAGAGGTCCAGCTCCCCGAGCTCGTCCGCCGGGACCCAGCGGGCCTCCGCCGTCTCCCAGGACAGCCGTTCGGGCACCGGGAAGCGCTCGGTGACGTCCAACACGACGGTCCAGTAGCTCCACCCCCCATGGTCGTCCTCGTGGACGGCGACCAGGTCGAAGTCAAGGTCGAGCGGCCCGATCTCCTCGGCGAACTCGCGCAGCGCGCCCTCCAGGGGCGTCTCGCCCCGATCCAGCGCACCCCCGGGGATGGCCCAGGTCCCGCCCTGGTGGGTGTGGACGCTCCGGCGGGCGAGGAAGTACCAGGGGCTGCCGTCCGGATCGTTGTGGCGGATCAGGACCCCGGCTGCTCCGTAGCGTCCCCACCGCAGGGTCCCGTCGCCGACCCTGACGAAGCCGTCACCCGTGCCCCTGCCTTCGTGTTCCAACGCCAAGGACCCAATCATGCCCGAGCACTGCCCTCGGCCGCCCCGTCGGTCGTGGTGCCCGATGCCTCCCTGAGGGTCGCGAACAGCGTCTCAGGGTTGCGTGGCGGGTGGGTTCGGAGCGGACGAGCGGGCGCCGAGTTCGCGCAACCATGTGATGACGTTGGCCCGGCGGGTGCCGGAGCCGTTGGCTACGTCAAGGGGCGTTCCCTCGGCGTAGTCCGGGACCCAGTTCAGATCGGCACCGTGGGCCAGCAGGTACTCCGCCGCGCGGCGCTCCGCAGCCGAACAGGCATGCCAGAAGGCCTTTGAGATCTCCTCATGGCCGGGGTTGTCGGCCATCAACTCTTCGAGCCTTGCGAGCATCCCGAGCCCCGCCGCGTGCCACAACCTGTCGACCTTGGCGCCTCGTTCGACCAGGAGCCGCGCGACGTGCCAACAGCCGTAGCCGATGGCATTGTCGAGTGGCGTGCCGATGGAGCCCCCGGGCCTCTCCAGATCAGCGCCCCCGTCGACGAGCTCGACGGCCACGTCGACGTCGTCGGTGCTGGCCGCCCAGTGCAGGGGTGTCTCGGGGTTGGCGGCGCCGGTGTCATCGTTGGGATCGGCTCCCGAGGCGAGGAGAATGGCGACCGCGGCCGGGGCATTCGGGAAGTAGCCGGGCCAGTCGGCCGCCGCATGTAGCGGGGTCCGCCACCCCCCTTCGACTCCCTTCCTTCCGATCATCCGGGCTGTCGCCAACTCCGGCCGTTCCCCGACGAGACGCCGCAGAGCATCGAGGTCGCCACTGTGGATGGCCAAGATCAGCTCGGCGGCCACGGGATCGCCATGCGGCAACGTCAGCCTGGATCGTGCCTCTCCCTGTTGGTCGAACGAGGACATGGCGCTCTCGCCTCGGGCGCTACGACCCGCGGATGGGGCGCATCCGCACGGCAATCAGCCTCTCGACGAGGCGGTCCGGGAGGGGCTGGTCGACCGGGAAGTGCAACGAGCTCTTGGTCATGGTGTACCCGGCCAGCTGGTCGCCGACCTCATCGAGGACCGAGCCACTGTGGGGCAGGTAGCTGAGGTGGTTCTTGAACGCGCCGAATCCCGCAACGACTTTGCCTTGAACCCGGAAGGCGGGCAGGCCGTAGGAGAGGCACTCCTCGGCGTGGGGAACGACCCGCAGAATGGCCTCGCGCAGGTGCTGAAGGGTGGTTCGCTCTGGCTCTTCCAGCTGGGCGAGGTAGCCGTCGATCGCGGTCGTAGACAAGTCGACCCCCTCCCTCGACAATGCATCCGCCGGCATCGGCCTCCCCGTCCTCCTGTCGTCAACCGCTCGTGAATACCGTAGGCGAAGGCTGGCCTGCTGAGCCCGTCAGTGGCAGTGATCCGCAGGCGGTGGGGCGCCCGCGTCAGCGCCCCCGAGGTCGTCTGAGTGGCCGGCCTCGAGACGTGGCCACTGCGAGGTGGGACGACCGCCCGGCCATTCCCACAGGGGCGGCCACTCCGGAGCCCCGCCGAGGGTCCGGGTGGCGTGCCCCCGTCGCGGCCAGCCCGGCGGCGAGTCCTCCCACTCCTCCTGCCGGCCGAACACGGTGAGGTCCATAAGGGCGTAGCTGTAGTCCAGCACCTCGGCTCCACGGCGCTTGGTCCAGTACGTCTCGAAGACCCGGTCGCCATCGCGCAGGTAGCACACCAGATGGAACAGGCCGTGTTCGCGGCCGACGAGGAGCGCGTCCAGGGATGGCTGCGCCGAATACCACGGCATCTCCCAACCCATGAAGGCGCGGTATCGCAGGCTCTCGTCGTACGACCTCTGCGCGTCGCCGGGACCGTTGGCGGTGTTCCGTCCCTGGCAGAGCACAGCGAAGGTAATGTCGCGGGAGTGCAGGTAGGAAAGCTCGCCCACGTGGCTCGTCACCCAGGTGCAGCCTTCGCACTGATCGGCCGCGGGTCGACCAGGCCACCACATGAAGTAGTAGGCAATGAGCTGACGCCGACCTTCGAACGCGTCGAGCAACGTCAGTGGGCCGCGCGGCCCGAGTAGCGGGCTGTCTGCGGCGACCTCGACCATAGGCAGCCGTCGGCGGGCGGCAGCGATGGCGTCGCCTTCACGGGTGTGTGCCTTCTCCCTCCCCCGCAGCGCCTCCAGTTGTTCCTCAAACGCCTGGCGGTCGACCACCGCCGGTAGAGGCAGGATCTCATCCTGGGACATGGGGACCTCCTCTGATTACCTCCTCGCGCCCAACGGGCCGGTCCGCAGCACCGTAGTGACGACCGGCGACCTCGCATGACCAGAGTGTTTGAAGGCTCGGCAGGAGCCTCCCGCAGCCCCAACCGGGGTTGACTCTGCTTCTGCTGGTTGCGCGAAGGGGAGTCTGTCCATCGAGTCGACGGCCTCGAGGATGGGGACTGACCAGAGAACCTCGAACCCCTGCAACCCGGCCCCGACCCCGGGGCATCAGGGTGAGCCCCGCCATCGACTGGGCGCGGCCGACGCTATGACGGCTACGTGGCGACAGGCGCACCTCCAACAACGCTCAGGGGCCTTTCCCCTGAGCGCTCTTGGAGGTGGCGGGAATCGAACCCGCGTCCTTCGGCTCCTCATCGGGCCTTCTCCGAGCGCAGCCGGCGGTCAGGTGTCGGCCCCGCCACGTCACCGGCACCGGTGCGGGGCCCTAGTCAGCTGAGGTGTCCCCGGCCGGCCCGCTGACGGGACCTACCGGGTGAGCCCTGCTAGATGATGCCTGCATCCGACCCGCAGGGCTGGGGCCGGGCAGACATCGCTACTTAAGTGATTAAGCAGCGACCGCGAGCTTAGGCGCGGCATTTGTTTTTGTTTCCGGCTCTTTAGCGTGGATCCGGAGACCACGGCTCGCTTCTCCCGAGTCAGCTACCAAAGTCGAAGCCAATCACCCCCGTGAATTTTGGGAACACCATTGTACCGGGTCCACCCCGTGCCCCCGGCCGGGCAATTCCGACTGGCGGCTAACGGGGCGCCCGGGTGACCGGTCGGTGGCTGCGCCCTCCTGCCTCGCCTCTGGCGGCCCGGCGCATCTCGCGGGCGACCTCGCGCCCGGCGTCCCGCTCGGCGATGGCGGACCGCTTGTCGTAGGAGCGGCGACCCCGGGCCAGCCCCAGCTCGACCTTGGCCCGACCGGCCTTGAGGTAGATGGTCAGCGGCACCATGGTCAGGGAGGCCTGCTGGGACCGGGCGGTCAGCTCGGCGATCTCCTTGCGGTGGAGGAGGAGCTTGCGGGCCCGGTCAGGATCGTGGGCGCCGAAGCCGGAGGCGGAGTGGTAGGGGGCGATGTGGACCCCGTGGAGCCAGACCTCACCGTCCTGAACCCGGGCGTAGCCGTCCCGCAGGACCGCCTTGCCCTCCCGCAGCGACTTGACCTCGCTGCCCTGAAGGGCAATTCCGGCCTCGAAGGTGTCGAGGATCTCGTAATCGTGGCGGGCCCGCCGGTTCTGGGCCACCGTCCGGTTGTTGGGGTCGTGGCCTGCCCCCGCCGAGCGGCCCTTGCCTTTGGGGGACATCGTCCGAGGTTACCCAGCCCCCGCACCGACACGGCCCCACCGGGGACGGGCCACCGACCCCCGCCCTGCCCGGGACGGGCTTCACCGGTCGGCCCCCCGGGGGCGGCGGATTAGCCTGCCGGCGCCATGCTCCGACTCACCGAAGCCGTCTACCTGCGGATGGTCGGGCACTGCTACGACGAGCTGCCCCTGGAGGGGTGCGGGCTCCTGGGGGGGTCGCCCGGCCCAGGCAAGGCCAGCATCTGCTACCCGACGCCCAACGTGGCAGGGTCGGCCCGGGTCTACACGGTGGATCCCAGGGCCCACCTCCGGGCCGACCGGGATGCCGAGGCCCGGGGCCTCGAGATCATCGGCGTCTTCCACTCCCACACCCATACCGACGCCTACCCCTCGCCCACCGACGTGGCCCAGGCCCCCGATCCGAGCTGGCACTACGTGCTGGTCTCCCTGCGCGACATCGCCCCCGTGGTTCGCTCCTTCCGGATCGTCGATGGGAAGATCACCGAGGAGCCGGTGGCGGTCGATAGCCGGTAGAATCCCGACCTGATGAGTCGACAATTGGTGGAGGTCTGGTGACAGTCGAAGTGCGCCTGCCGACGGTGCTGCGGCCGCATGCCGGCGGGCGGTCAACCGCCGAGGCCCAGGGGGCCACCATCGGGGAGGTCCTGCAGGACCTGGTGACCCAGTTCCCCGGCATGGCCGGCCAGCTGATCACCGAGGAGGGTGCTCTGCACCGGTTCGTCAACGTGTACGTGAACGATGACGACGTGCGCTACCTGGACCAGCTCGACACCAAGGTGGCCGACAGCGACGTGGTGTCGATCCTCCCCGCGGTGGCCGGAGGCGCCCGCTAGCCGGCCGATGGCCCTCTACGACAACGTCCTGGGACTCATCGGCAACACGCCGCTGGTCGACGTCAGCCAGCTCAGCCCCAACCCCGGGGCCCGCATCCTGGTCAAGTTGGAGGGCCAGAACCCGGGCGGCTCGGTCAAGGACCGCATCGCCCGGGCCATGGTCGAGCAGGCGGAGAAGGAGGGCCGGCTGCGGCCCGGCAGCGTCCTCATCGAGCCCTCCTCCGGCAACACGGGCATCGGTCTCGCCATGGTCTGCCGCTGCAAGGGCTACCGGCTCAACGTGGTGATGCCGGAGAACGTGTCCGTGGAACGCCGTCAGACCCTCGAGTCCTGGGGGGCGGAGATCATCTCCTCGCCCGGCTCGGAGGGCTCGAACGGGGCGGTTCGGATGGCCACCAGGCTGGCGGCGGAGAACCCGGAGTGGGTCTTCCTCTACCAGTACGCCAACCAGGCCAACCCAACCGCCCACTACGAGGGCACCGGGCCGGAGATCTGGCGGGACTGTCCGGAGGTGACCCACTTCGTCGCCGGGCTGGGCACCAGCGGGACGCTGCTCGGGGTGGGCCGGTTCCTCAAGGAGCGCAACCCGGCCGTGCAGGTCTGGGCGGTCGAGCCTCCGGCAGGGGAGATGGTCGACGGTCTGCGCAACCTGGACGACGGCTACATCCCGCCGATCTTCGTCGACAACGACGGCCAGGCCCTGCTGGACCGCAAGACCATGGTCGGGCCCCGCGACTCGATCGTGTGGACCAGACGGCTGCGCGACGTCGGCATTTTCGCCGGAATCTCCTCGGGGGCGGCGGTGGCCGGGGCCGTGCGCTGCGCCGGCGCCATCGACCAGGGGGTGATCGTGACCCTGTGCGCCGACGGAGGGTGGAAGTACCTGTCGACCGGGGCATGGACCGACGACATCGACGCCGTCACCGAGCGGGCCCGCCGGGTCATCTACTTCTGAGCCGGCGGGACATCGATGTCATCGGGTGACCCGGTGGCGACCGGCGTGGCGGCGTTCGACCTCGACTCCGTCGAGGCCCTGGCCCGCCAGCGCCTCGAGGTCGGGGTGTACGACTACATCGCCGGCGGGGCCGACGACGAGATCACCCTGGCCGACAATGTGGCCGCCTGGTCGAGGCTGCGGCTGCGGCCGAGGGTGCTGAGGGACGTCAGCGCCGTCTCGACCGCCACCACCGTCCTCGGCCGATCGGTGCGCACACCGATCCTGGCCGCCCCGATCGCCTTCCAGCGCCTGGCCCACCCCGAGGGCGAGCTGGCCATGGCCAAGGGGTGCGCCGCCGCCGGCAGCCTGATGGTGGTGTCCACCCGGGCCTCCTGCCCTGTCGAGGACGTCGCCGCCGCGGCCGGGCCGGCCTGGTTCCAGGTCTATCTGCTGCGCGACCGCGACCGGACCGAGGCACTCATCGGACGGGCGGTGGCGGCCGGGTTCTCCGCCCTGGTGCTCACCGTCGACACCCCGGTCCTCGGCCGGCGGGCCCGCGACGCCCGCAACCGCTTCGACGTCCCGCTCGACCTGCAGGCGGTCAACGACGCCAGCCTCGCCCGGTCCCTCCGGGCCGGCGGTGAGCAGAGCCCGGTGCTGGGACCGGAGGACCTCGAGTGGCTGGCGACGACCAGTGGCCTGCCGGTCATGGCCAAGGGCGTCCTGCGGGGCGACGACGCCCGGCGGTGCGTGGACGCCGGCGCCTCGGCGGTCGTGGTCTCCAACCACGGGGGACGCCAGCTCGACGGGGTGGTCGCCACCGCCGACGCCGTAGCCGAGGTGGTGGACGCCGTCGGCGACCAGGTGGAGGTCTACGTCGACGGCGGGATCCGGCGGGGGACCGACGTGCTCAAGGCCCTCGCCCTCGGGGCCAGGGCCGTCCTGGTGGGCCGCCCGCTGATGTGGGGCCTGACCGTCGCCGGCGCCGACGGGGTGCAGAGGGTGCTCGGCGAGCTCACCGCCCAGCTCCGCCTGGCCATGGCCCTGGCCGGGGCGCCGGACATAGCGTCCCTCCAACCCGACCTGGTCGTGGCCGGTCCCCACCCTCCGGCCAACAGGTAGCTCGCCGGACCGGACGGGACCGGGGACGCCGGCGCCGCGCCGCCATGGCCCCCGAGCCTCCTCCGGCCACCTACCCTCGATCGGCGATGGACGACCGCCCGATCGGGATGTTCGACAGCGGCTTCGGCGGCCTGACGGTCGCCCGGGCCCTCATCGACCTGCTGCCGGACGAAGACCTGGTCTACGTGGGCGACACCGGCCGCTATCCCTACGGCCCCCGACCGCTGGAGGAGGTGCGGGAGTTCGCTCGCCAGATCGCCGCCACCCTGGTGACGGACTACGCCGTGAAGATGGTCGTGGTCGCCTGCAACACCGCTGCCGCCGCCGCCCTCGAGCTGCTCCGCTTCGAGCTGGACGTGCCGGTCGTTGGGGTGATCGACCCCGGCATCCGGGCGGCGGTGCAGGCCACCCGCAACGGGCGGGTGGGGGTGATCGGAACGGTGGGGACGATCAACTCCAGCGCCTACGACCGGGCAGTCCGGTCGCTGCGGGCGCCGGTCCGGCTCACCAGCGCCGCCTGCCCCGGCTTCGTCGAGTTCGTCGAGCGGGGGGAGACCGACTCCGAGCAGGTCCACGTGTTGGCCGAGCGGCTGCTCGACCCCGTCCGCCGGGCCGGGGTGGACACCCTGCTCCTCGGCTGCACCCACTATCCCTTCCTCGCCCGGACCATCGCCGATGTGATGGGCCGCCAGGTGGTGCTGGTCTCCTCGGCGGACGAGACGGCCTTCGAGGTGCGCTCGATCCTCTCCGAAACCGGGCTGGGGCGCCGCAGCGCTGGCAAGGGCAGTCACCGCTTCGTCTCCTCGGGGGACGTCGACGTGTTCCGGGCCCTGGGCCGGCGCATGCTTGGCCCCGAGCTCGACCAGGTCGAGGCCCGCTCGTGGCCGGAACCGTGAGCGGCGCTGTCGGTCCGACGGACCGGACCGGGCTTACCCTCACCGTGCTGGGGTGCTCGGGCAGCTTCGCCGGGCCGGGCATGGCCTGCAGCGGGTACCTGGTGCGCAGCGCCACCACCTGCCTGTGGCTCGACGCCGGACCGGGCACCCTGGCCAACCTTCAGCGCCACGTCGGCCTGGCCGACGTCGACGCCATCGTGCTCAGCCACGAGCACCCCGATCACTGGACCGACGTGCAGGGCTTCGCCGTGGCCAGCGAGCACGTCTACCACCTCGACCCGGTGCCGGTGCTGGTGCCCGCCGGCCTCTCCGACCGGGCCCAGGGTCCGGTGCACAAGCTGGCCTGGGACGTGGTGGGCGACGGTGACGAGCGTCCCGTCGGGGACCTCCTGCTGCGCTTCAGCCGCACCGACCACGGCCCGGAAACCCTGGCCGTTCGGGTCGAAGGAGGCGGAAGGGCCTTGGGCTACTCTGCCGACTCCGGTCCGGGCTGGTCCCTCGAGGCCCTCGGCGCCGGCCTCGACCTCGCCCTGTGCGAGGCGACCTACCTCAGCTCCCAGGAAGGTGGTGGCAGGCACATGACCGCTCGTCAGGCCGGCGAGACCGCCCGGCGCGCCGGCGTGGGCCGGTTGGTGATCACCCACCTGCAGCCCACCGTCGACCCCGGCCTGGCCTGCATCGAGGCCAGCGCCGCCTTCGGTGCCCCCGTCGTGGCCGCGGCGGCGGACATGGTGAGCGCAGTATGAGGCGGGACGGACGCCAGCCCGACGATCTGCGCCCGACGCAGTTCACCCGCGACTTCACCGAGTTCGCCGCCGGGTCGGTGCTGGTGGACCAGGGCCGCACCCGGGTCCTGTGCACGGCGTCCATCGACGAGCGGGTGCCACCTTGGCTGCGCGGTGGCGGCCGGGGCTGGGTTACGGCGGAGTACTCGATGCTGCCCGGCTCCACGCCGGAGCGGGCAGACCGCGAGGCGGCCCGGGGGAAGCAGTCGGGACGGACCCAGGAGATCCAGCGCCTCATAGGCCGGGCCCTGCGCTCGGTCACCGACCTCACCCTGATGGGCGAGATGCAGATCGTGCTGGACTGCGACGTCCTCCAGGCCGACGGGGGCACCCGTACCGCATCGATATGCGGCGCCTACCTGGCCCTGCACGACGCCTTCACCCGCCTGGTCCAGACCGGGCGACTCGCCGCCCATCCCATCCGCGAGGGTTGCGCGGCGGTGTCGGTTGGCGTGGTGGACGCGGTCTGCATGCTCGACCTCGACTACTCGGAGGATTCGCGGGCCGAGGTGGACATGAACCTGGTCATGACATCCTCGGGCCGGTTCGTCGAGGTGCAGGGGACCGCCGAGGGGCTGCCCTTCTCCAAGACCGAGCTGCAGGAGCTGCTGTCCCTGGGCGAGCACGGTTGCGCCACCCTGCTCGACAAGCAGGAGGCGGTGGTGGCCCAGCTCCCTTCGCCCCGGCGCTGACCGGAGCCGTGCGTCTGGTCCTGGCCACGGCCAACCCGGACAAGGCGGTGGAGATCGCCGCCATCTTCACCGCTCACCAGCTGCTGCCCCGGCCGCCCGAGGTCCCTGACGTCGACGAGACCGAGCCGACCCTCGAGGGCAACGCCCTGCTCAAGGCCAGGGCCCTGGTGCGGGCCACCTCCGAGGCCGCCCTGGCCGACGACACCGGTCTGGAGGTGAACGCCCTCGGGGGCGCGCCCGGCGTGAGGTCGGCCCGCTACGCCGGCGAGGGGGCGACCTATGCCGACAACGTGGCCAAGCTGCTGGAGGAGCTGGCCCGCTTCGACGACCGCCGGGCCCGGTTCCGCACCGTGGTGGCGGTGGCGTTCCCCGACGGGCGGGAGCTGACCGCCGAGGGATCGGTCACCGGCGTGATCGTGGACCGCCCCCGCGGTGGGGGGGGCTTCGGGTACGACCCGGTCTTCGCCCCCGAGGGCGGCGGCGGTCGTACCTTCGCCGAGATGGACCCGGAGTCCAAGCACGCCATCTCCCATCGGGGCCGGGCGCTCCGGGCGATGGCCGCTCTCCTCGGCTGAGCCCGCCGCTCCGGAAGGGCCGGGGTCGGACGGGCCTACCAGCCCCGCATGTCCACCGCCCAGCTGTCCACCACCTCGTCGCCGTCGACCAGGTGGAGGGCCTCGTGGTAGGCGACGGTGGGATCGACGTGGGCCGGTAGCACCCGGATGCGCTCACCGACCTTGGGGGGCTCCTCGGCGGCGAAGGTGATGTGCTCGTCGGAGCAGAACCACACCGACGCCCCGGGTATGGCGGGATTGCCGTGGTCCATGCCGAGGGCCTTGAGCCCGCAGTCGGCGACCGCCCAGCCGGGGGAGACCGATATCACCGTGGCCAGCACAGACAGGGCCTGGCGGAAGGGCAGGCCCAGCTTGGCGTAGGCCGTGTCCATGAGGGCGTAGGAGCCGGCCTGGATCTCGTTGGCCAGGGTGTTGATGGCGTAGGTGCCGGTGCCGCCGGCGGAGATGAGCTCTCCGCCGACCTCGGCGTGGGCGGCGACCAGGAGCTCCATCGACGCCTTCACCCCCTCGACCCGGCGGGACTCGTCCTCCAGCCCGACCACGTGGCCCTCGTAGCCCATGACCCCGCGCACCTCGAGCCCCGAGGAGCGGGCCCGGTCGGCCAGCCGGGCGACGTCGGCGGGGTCGGCCCCGCACCGGGGCAGGCCCACGTTGACGTCGATGAGCACCTCGGTCACCCCGCCCTTGGCTGCGGCGGCGATGGTGGCCTCCGAGTCCACAGCCACGGTCACCCGGGCCCCGGCGGCCACCAGGGCGCCGAGCCTGGTCGTGTCGGCCACCTCGTTGGCCAGCAGGAGGTCGTCGCCCAGGCCGGCGGCGGCCATGACCTCCACCTCGCGGATGGTGGCGCAGGTGAATCGGTCGGCGCCGTGATCGGCCTGGCGCCGGGCCAGGGCCGTGCACTTGTGCGCCTTCACGTGGGGCCGCAGCCGGCGGCCGGGGACGGCGGCGGCCATGGTGGCCAGGTTGTGCTCGAGGTCGGCGGCGTCGACGACCAGGGCCGGGGTCTGCAGCTGGGAGAGCCTCATCGCCGCGAAGCTTCGCATCCGCCGGCGGAGGGTGCCGGCGGCCTCAGGACCAGGTGCGGACCAGGGCCAGCAGACTGGCCGAGGTGAGGGCGACGATCTCCTCGTCGCCCTCGGGGCTTCCGTGGTCGAGCCAGTTGAGGGTGGCCTCCACCAGGAAGCGCACGACGGTGGCGGCGGCCCAGTCGACCAGGCGCCGGTCGGCCAGGCGGGGGGCCAGGAAGCCGCGGGCGTAGTCGACCGCCGCCTGGTTCACCTCGGCGGCGTACCGGGCGAAGCGCGGCTCCCGCCACGAGTGCCGCCACAGGAGGCGGAAGCCGTCGGGGTCCTCGCGGGCGGCCGCCATGAACGCCCCCACCACCGCGGTCCGCATCTGGGCCGGGCGGTCGCCGCCGAGGGCGGCGGCCACCAGCTGGGCCAGCCTGCCGGCGGCCTGCTCGAGGATGCAGCGGTACAGCTCCTCCTTGGACTCGAAGTGCCGGTAGACGATCAGCTTGGAGACCCCGGCCGACTCGGCGATCTCCTCCATGGAGGTGGCCTCGAAGCCGGTGGCGGCGAATGCCCGGGCGGCCCCGGCCACGATGGAGCGGCGGCGCTCGGGCCGGGGCAGGAGGCGGGAGGAGGGGCCCGCCGGGGGGGACCGGTCGGCGCCGGCCGTGCTCGTCGGAGGGGCGCCACCCACGACGACCGAGTGTATACGCTGCGGTGTACACTTCCGAGCCAACATCACCGGAGCCGATCCGACCGAGCAGTGGAGGGCACGTGGCGAACCTGCAGCTCGAGTACAGCTGGGACGAGATCCTGGCCGACCCCCAGGTGGCCGAGCCCCTCCGGGTCGGCGACCTGGTCTGCCACGGGGGCTTCGACTCCGACGGCCAGTACCGCTCCCCTCGCACCCGGTTCCGTCCCCAGGCCATCGCCGCCTGGCAGGAGAACCATAGGAACCTCTTCGGGACCGAGCTGCTTGAGGCCCCCCTTGAGTCGTGGCCGGGCAACTACCCCAATCTCGACCAGGCCCGACTCCTGCTGCGGGAGGGGGTGAGGGACCCGATCATCGCCGCCCTCACCCGGATCGGGACGGTGGAGGGCTTCGGAGCCATGATCCGCTACCTGGCTCCCGAGGACATGCAGAAGTTCTTCGCCGAGGACCTGACGGGCACGGCCACCGCCCACCTGGGCCGGGGCCTGGTCGAGGCCCATGCCCGCGACGAGGCCGGCTGGGAGGAGCAGGCCGGCCACAACCGCATGTGGTTCGCCGTGCGCGACATCGCCTTCGAGAACCCGGTCACGGCCGACCAGACGGCGGAGATGCTGGCGCGGATGGGCATCGGCGGACCGCCCTCCGGCGGCGGTGGGGGAGCAGGCGACCGCGTCGCCAACTACCTGGCCCGCCGGGTCTTCGACGACCTCGATGTCGGCCTCGAGATGCTCATCTCCACCATGTTGCGGGTGATGTTCATCGAGATAAAGGCCTTTCACGTCTTCGCCTGGGCCGAGGCGCTCCTCTCCGACGACGACCTGGTCGCCGGCGAGGGACAGGCCGCCCGCATCGTGTCCTACATCCGGGCCGACGAGACCCCCCATGTCGAGTACCTGCGCACCTCCCTGAGCGAGATGCGGGACCGCACCTTCCTCACCGACAAGGGCTCCAAGCGGCCCGGTGCCGAGGTGATCGGGACCCTGTGGGAGCGGGCCATGGCCGAGTCGCGGGGCCCGATGGAGGAGCAGAACCGCACCGCCATCTCCAGCGAGGTCGCCCGGGCGCTGTCGTCGCACGCCAAGGGAGCCGACCTGCTGGAGGAGTTCCACTCCCTCGGCGAGTGGCGGCCCGCCGCCGACGCCAAGGGCACCGGGTCCGGCACCGGCGTAGCGTCGGTCTACTGAGCCAGGCCAGTTCAGAGCCAAGGGGCCGGCGCCGGGTATCCGGCGGGCCGCACCAGCACAAGGGGGACCATTGAAGTTCGGAATCTTCTACGAGCACCAGCTGCCGCGTCCGTGGAGAGAGGACTCCGAGGCCCGCCTCATCCAGGACGCCCTCGAGCAGTGCGAGTTCGCCGACCGGCTGGGCATCGACTACGTCTGGGAGGTGGAGCACCACTTCCTCGAGGAGTACAGCCACTCGAGCGCCCCCGAGGTCTTCCTCGCCGCTGTCTCCCAGCGCACCAAGAACATCCGACTGGGCCACGGGATCGTGCAGACCCCGCCGCCGTTCAACCATCCCGCCCGGGTGGCCGAGCGGCTGGCCATGCTCGACCTGGTCTCCGGCGGACGGGTGGAGTTCGGCACCGGTGAGGCGTCCTCGGAGGCCGAGCTGGGGGGGTTCGGCATCGACCCGGTCCACAAGCGGGAGATGTGGGAGGAGGGACTGCGGGTCGCCCTGCGGTGCATGGCCGAACGCCCGTTCACCGGCCACTCGGGCCAGTGGGTCACCATGCCGCCCCGCAACGTGGTCCCCAAGCCGGTCCAGAAGCCCCACCCGCCGGTCTGGGTCGCCTGCAGCCGCCGCGACACCATCCACCTGGCCGCCCAGAAGGGCATCGGCGCCCTCACCTTCTCCTTCATCAACCCGGAGGAGGCGACCCTGTGGGTGAACGACTACTACCAGACCCTCGAGGCCGAGGGGGTGCCCATCGGTGACACCGTCAACCCCAACGTCGCCGCCGTCACCACCTTCATGTGCGCCCCCACCGAGGAGGAGGCCATGCGCCGCGGGGTCGAGGGCGGCAACTTCTTCGGCTACTCGCTGGCCCACTACTACGTGTTCGGGCGCCACCAGCCCGGCGTCACCGACGTGTGGGCCGAGTACCAGTCCCAGCGGGCCGAGCAGGGCTACTCACCGGAGGCGGTCTTCCAGGCGGCCAACAACACCGACCGGCTGGGCGCCAAGGTGGTGCAGGAGGGCACCAGCGGGATCAGGGGCGCCATCGGGACCCCGGACCAGATCCGCGAGTACCTGCGCCGCTTCGAGGAGTGCGGGGTGGACCAGGTGGTGTTCGTAAGCCAGGCGGGCAACAACCGCCACGAGCACATCATGGAGAGCCTCGAGCTGTTCGGTAAGGAGGTGCTGCCCGAGTTCAAGGAGCGGGACGAGAAGGCCCAGCGCGACAAGGCGGCCCGGCTGGCCCCCATCATCGACAAGGTGATGGCCCGCAAGCCGGCCGAGGACCACCCGCCCCTGCCCGAGCAGGGCTACTCCTATCCCGCCATCCCCCTGCAGATGGCCGAGCGGATGGGCAACGACCAGTTCTTCTCGGCTCTGGAGGACATCAGCCGCAGCTACGCCCGGGGCGAGCGTCGGGCCTTCGGGGCCGGCGCCGGTCGGGGTGGGCTCGCCGAGCGCATGCGCAACCAGGCCGCACAGGACGGCCCCGACCGGAGCGGGTAGCCCTCCGCCGACCGGTCCCCGGCACCCGCCCCGGCACCCGCCGTAGCATCGGCCGGTCGCAGGGGCCGGGCGCCTGGCCCGGGCCCCCAGGAGAATGGGTCGTTACTCTGCGGCGGTGGACGTCTCGCTCTTCTACCTGCCCTCAGTGGGCAGCCGGGCCGAGGTCGAGGCGGGCATGGCCGGGCTCAGGGGGGACCTCTACGACCGGATGCTGTCGGATCTGTCGGCCCAGGTGAAGCTGGCCGACGACCTGGGCTACCGGTCGGTCGGCTTCACCGAGCACCACTTCCACGTCGAGGGCTTCGAGCTGTCGAACAACCCGGTCCTGCTCGACCTGTTCGTGGCCATGCAGACCAGGCGCCTCCGGGTGGGCCAGCTCTCCATCGTGCTGCCGGCGCACAACCCGCTTCGGGTGGCCGAGGACATCGCCATGTTGGACCACATGACGGGCGGCCGGGTCGACGTGGGCTTCGCCCGCGGCTACCAGCGGCGCTGGGTCGACACCATGGCCCAGCAGAGCCACGGCATCCACGGGGCGCTGCCGCACCAGCACGACGAGATCGACGAAGCGAACCGGGCCCTGTTCGAGGAGTGCTTCGAGATCGTGATGAAGGCGTGGTCCAACGACCTGGTCCGCCACCAGGGTCGCTACTGGAAGGTGCCGGCCGGCGACACCCCTTGGGACCTCGAGGCCACGGCCCGCTACGGCGGCGGGGTCGAGGACGGGGTGGTGCGCAGCCTGGGGGTGGTGCCCAAGCCGGTGCAGCAACCGCACCCGCCGCTCTATCAGCCGTTCAGCTCGTCGGAGAGGACCATCAGGTGGTGCGCCGACAACGGCGTCACCCCCATCCTCCCCGCGGTGCACCCGGTCCTCGAATCCCGCCTCTACGACATCTTCGCCGAGGCGTCGGGCCGGCCGCCGGGCGAGGGCATCGGCGTGCTGCGCGACGTCATCGTGGCCGACACCGACGAGGAGGCCATGGCCCTGTGGGCCGACAGCGGGCTGTTCTGCGGGTCGAACTGGTTCGCCCCCTTCGGCTTCGACCGGGCCCTGCCCCACCCCGACACCGGCGAGATGCCCGAGCTGTTCAGGGACGGCCTGGCCCTGGTGGGCTCGGTCGACACCGTCACCCGCCAGCTGGAGACACTGCTCGCCCGCCTGCCCGTGCAGACGCTGTACGCCTGGACGTACATCTCCCTGGTCCCCAACGACAAGCTGCTGAGCTCGATCGAGCGGTTCTGGACCGAGGTGCTGCCGCGGGTGACCGGCTCGGCCGGCGGCTGAGCCCGGCCCGGCGCGCCGCTGCTCAGGCCGGCGGGGTCGGCTCGGCGGCCAGGCCGACCAGGACGGCCGACGCCTCGGCCCGACTGGCCACCCGGCGCAGCACTCCGAGGCCGAACTGCCCGGCGAGCTCGGCTGCCTCGCTCGGGGTCAGGGCCGACGCCGGGGTCTCGATGACCAGGGTGGGGACCTTCACCAGCGCGGCCGCCCGCTCGGCCTGCTCCCGGCTGTTCTGGGTCGGGCGGCGGTGGGCCAGGCGAGGGTCGGGGCCGGCGGGCGGAGCGGGGCCGAGGGCGTCCTGGTCGTCGGCCAGGTCCCGCAGCCACCGCCTCCACCCGGCGATCACCTCGGCCGGGGCCAGCCACGGCCCGCCGAGCCCGTCCACCAGCACCAGCCCGCAGGTGCGCCCGGCCAGCGCCATCACCTGGGCGGTCCAACCGCTGCCCTTCTCGCCCAGCACCACCGCCGGGTCGTCGCCGGCACCGTGCAGGGCCCGCAGGGCGGCGATCACCTCGGCCATCTCGTAGTTGCCGTCGGCCGGAGGGGCGGCCCGGCCGTGGCCGGGGAGGTCCGCCACCATGACCGGTCCGGCCCACCCGGCGCTCCGCAGCGCCGTCTCCCAGTGCCGGCCGGCGCCGGGGTCGGTGACGTCGGGTATCACCAGCAGCGGGGCGGTCGGAGGGAACAGCCCGGTCATGGGCCGGTCGGTGTCGGCCAGGCCGGCGGTCATGCTCCGACCTCGGCCACGAACCCGGCGATGGCGTCGAGGACCGACTCGGGCTGCTCGATGTGGACGTAGTGGCCGGCTTCGGCGACCACCCGGTGGCGGGCGGTGCGCAGCGGGGCCAGGCGCCGCTCCACCTGCTCCGGGGTCAGCTCGCTCCAGGTGTCGGGCTCGGAGCCGGTGAGCACCAGCAGGGGGCAGGAGATCATGCTGTTCTCCGCCTCGAGGTACTCGGGGCCGAAGTCGTCGGGCAGGCCCACGTTGAACATGGGATCGGTCTTCCAGGCGAAGCCACCCTCGACCTGTCTGGCCCCGTGGCGCACGAGGTGGCGCACCCAGTCCTCAGGCAGGCGGGTGTTGACCCGCCGCCGGCGCTCGACCATGTCCTCCAGCGACGGGTAGAGCCGGGGGGCCGAGAACAGCACCCGCTCGATCGCCGCCAAGCTGTTGGCGCACCCCTCGGCCAGGTCGAAGCCGCCGAAGTCGCCCTCGGGCGGGCCGAGGCCGTCGAGGTTGACCACCCAGCGGACCAGCTCCGGCCACACCCCGGCGGTGAACATGGCCTGGCCTCCTCCGAAGGAGTGCCCCACCATCCCCACCGGCGGCCCCAGGTGGCGGGCCAGCAGGCACAGGTCCAGGGCGGCCATGTGCCAGAGGTGGCCCGAGGAGATGCGGTCGCTGTCGCCGTGGCCCCTCACATCGGGGGCCACCACCCGGTAGCCCATTCGCGCCAGGGCCGGGCCCAGGCCGTCGAACATGCGGCCGTGGTCGTGGGCGCCGTGCACGCAGATGACGGCGGGGGCGTCCTCGTCGCCCCACTCCCAGACCCGCAGACGCACCCGGCCGAGGGTTACGAAGCCCGACCGGTCCGGATCCCTGCGCTGCACTCGGGCAGTCTTCCAGGAGGCGCCAGCGGACCGAAATCGAATTGGTCGGTAAGTTCCGCTCATGAGCGAGCCGGTGAAGGTTGGTCTGGTGGGTGCGGGTCCCTGGGCCCGGATGGCACACGCCCCCGTGTTCGCCGCCGGCCCCGAGACGGCGCTGGTCGGGGTGTGGGCCCGCAACCCGGAGGCGGCGGCGTCGCTGGCCCAACGTCACCGCACCGAGGCCGTAGGCAGCCTGTCGGAGCTGATAGAGCGGAGCGAGGCAGTCGCCTTCGCCGTCCCGCCGGCGGTGCAGGCCGAGCTGGCCCTCGACGTGGTGGCTGCCGGGCGGGCGGTGATCCTGGAAAAGCCCATTGCCGGCGACCTGGCCGGGGCGGAGCGGCTGGCCGACGCGGTGGGGACCGCCGGGGTGGTGTCGCTGGTGGCCCTGTCCTGGCGCTACTCGACGGCCGTGCGCCAGCTGGTGGACGCGGCGGCCGCCTTCGGGCCCATAGGGGGCCGGGGCTGGTTTGTGTCGGGGGCGCTGCTGGGCGGTCCCTTCGCCACCCCCTGGCGGCTGGCCGAGGGCGCCCTGCCCGATCTGGGCCCCCACCTGCTTGACCTGCTCGACGCCACCCTGGGCCCGGTCGAGTCCGTGCGGGCCCACGGCGACTCCCTCCGGTGGCTGGGCCTGCTGCTCGAGCACCGCAGCGGTGTGGTGAGCGAGGCGTCCATGTCGGCGGTGGTCCCGCTCCAACCGCACCGGGCCGGGGTCGACCTCTACGCAGCCGACGGGGTGCTCGAGATCGACTGCGGGGCCAGCGTCGGGCCGGACGCCTTCGCCACCCTGCGACGGGAGGCGGCCGAGGCGGTGCGCAACGGCCGGCCCCACCCCCTCGACGTCTGGCGGGGCCTGCACCTGCAGCGGCTGATCGAGTCGGCCCGCTCGCAGCTGAACGGCTGAGCAGCTCAACGGCCCACTCGAGTCACTGAACGGCCGAGCCACCGAACGGCCGAGCCCCTTCGGCGGAACCGGGGAACTGTCCGACCGGCCTCAGCCGGCGGGGACCCAGCTGACGCCCACCACCCCCGGCCCGGTGTGCAGGGTCATGGCGGCGCTGAAGCGCGACAGCGGCGCCTTCACCCCGAGGCGGGACCGCAGCGAGGCGGCGGTGACCTCGTCTCCGGCGTGGAAGATCGAAGCAGGGACGGCGGGGTCCCCGCCCCCCTCGGTCCAGCGGGCCTCGAGGGCGGCCACCACTTCGGCCTCGTCGGCCTCGCCCACCGGCTCCACCCGACCCTCGGCGAAGCTGAACAACCGGCGGGACCCGGCCGGACCCGTCCCGGCCAGGCTGGGCGGGGGCAGGAGGCCCCCACCCCGGAGGGTCTCGAGGGAGGCCAGGGCGGCCACCAGCCGGACGGCGCCGGCGGCCTGCCGGGCGGCATCGGCCACCTCCTCTCCGCCGGCGCCGGCAGCGGCGCGCTCGGCGGCCGCCTCCACCACCAGTCCCTGGGCGGCGGCGGCGGTGCGGGTGTCGATGACGGTCACCGGCACCCGGGCCAGGGCAGCGGCCTGGGTGGCCATGCGGTGCATGACGGTGAACTCGGCGGCCGGGGTGAGGATCACCACGTGGTCGATCGGCTCGGACCACCCCTCCACCGCGTTCAGGTAGTCCAGCACCGACGGGGGCAGGGACTTGACCGCCTGCTGGGCCATCATGGCCCGACCCACCCGCTCGGGGGCGACGGTGTCGTCCTGCTCCTCGGTGCCGTCGGAGAACAGGATCCCGATGGGCACCACGCGCACGGCCAGCCGCCGTGCAACGCTGGGGCGCAGGCAAGCGCTCGAGTCAGTGACTATCCGAGTAACCAATGAGTCCCCGCCATCGCTCCGGTGCCGACAAGGCCCCCGGCCCGCCGTCCGGTCGCTACCGCATCTCCGAGCTGGTGGCGCTGAGCGGCGTGCCGCCCGCGACCATCCACCACTACCGCCGGGTTGGCCTCCTGCCCTCCGCCCAGGTCGCCTCCAGCAACCGGTTCCTCTACGACGACACCCACCTCCAGGCTCTCCGGCTGATCAAGCTGCTCCGCCAGCGGCGTCGGCTCCCGCTGGACGTAATAGCCGAAATCCTCCCCGGTCTGCTGTCGGGCGGGGAGGAGGCCTTCCGGCCCGAGATGTGGGACACCGCCATCGGCCGGCTGGAAGCCACCAGCTCACCCGAGCGGCCGGCTGCCCGTCTCCTGGCCGCGGCGGCCGAGGCCTTCACCCGCCAGCCCTACTCCGAGGTGGGGGTGGGCGATGTCTCGACCGCGGCCGGCATGGCCAAGGGGACCGTCTACCGCCACTTCTCCTCCAAGGCAGAGCTGTTCTTCGGGGCCGCCGCCGCCGTGGTCGCCGATGTCCTGGACCGCTACGACGCCCAGACGGCCGACAGCGGGGCCCCCCTCGCCGCCGAGAAGGCCGCCGAGGTGCTGGCCCCCCTGTTCGGGGAGCGCCTGGCCCTGCTGCTGGAGCTGGTCACCGGGGCCCTTCAGGGCCGAGCCGGTTACCCGGCCCGGGCCCAGGCCGTCATGGGCCGGCTGGCGGTGGAGGTGGGCCAGCGGGTGAGCGGGCCCGAGGATCCGGTGGAGCGAGGGACGAGGACCCTGGTGCTGGCGGCGGTCCAGGCGGTGCGGGGGGTCCTCGAGCTGGAGGGTTGAGTGGCCCGGCCACCGGCGCCGACAGTGGCGGTCGGAGCCGAGAAGGCTGGTCCGCCGCTGGTGGCGGCCACCCACGGTGGCCGCCACCCGGAGGTGTCAATGCCCGTCACCCCTCCGGGCCAGCCATGACGGCCACTCCGGACTAGCCATCCCTGAAATTGGGTCTTGCCTGCGACGCCGCCGTCGTCCAGTCTCTCCCAGTACGGGGCCTTAGAGGCAGGTTGGGGAAACGCAGTCCGGCGGGTAGGACCACGGTCCACACCCGGAAAGGAAGCCGATGTCGAACCTGAACGACCTGGGGACCGCCTGGAGAGTGCTGGGGGAACTGGCGACCAAGGTCACCTCCGGTACGCCCGGATTCGACTGCTTGCTGCAGGCCCGCCGCCTCATCGAGGAAGAGCTGCTCGCCGAGTACGGGATCGACACGATCACGACCCTCACCTCGCCCGCCCGCCGGTAGGGCGGGCACCGCTCCACCAGCGCGGTCCCCGCCCGCGCCTACCGTCGCCGGGGTGAACCGGCCCCCGGCCCCCCGCCGTTACCTCACCCATCCGGCCGCGGCCGGAGTCGACCGGGCGGCCCTCCAGTCCGACCTGGCGGCCCGGGTGCGGGGGGAGGTGCGCTTCGACCCCGCCTACCGGGCCGTCTACGCCACCGACGCCTCCAACTTCCGCCAGGTGCCCCTGGGGGTGGTGCTGCCGGCCGACGTCGAGGATCTGGTCGAGACGGTGGCGGTGTGCCGCGACCACGGGGCGCCCATCACCAACCGGGGCGCCGGCACCAGCCTGTCGGGAGGGCCGGTCAACGTGGCCGTCATCGTCGACACCTCCCGCCACCTCACCCGGCTCGAGGCCCTCGACCCCTCGTCCCGCCTGGCCCGCTGTGAGCCCGGCCTCATCAACGGACACCTGCGGCGATCGGCCCGGGCCCACGGACTGACCTTCGGACCCGACCCCGCCACCCACAGCCGCTGCACCATCGGTGGCAACGTCGGCAACAACTCATGCGGCACCCACTCGCTGGTCGCCGGGCGCACCTCGGACAACGTCGAGTCCCTCGACGTTGTCACCTACGACGGGTTCCGCCTCGAGGCCCGCTCCCGCTACCGGCCCGACGAGGTGGACGCCCTGGCCCGCTCGGGGGGCCGGCAGGGGGAGATCTTTGCCGGGCTGTCGCAGGTGGCCGCCGCCTACGGAGATGCCATCCGCCGGGGCTTCCCCGCCATCCCCCGGCGGGTGTCGGGCTACAACCTGGACGCCCTCCTGCCCGAGAACGGCTTCAACCTGGCCGCCGCCCTGGTGGGGACCGAGGGCACGTGCGTGACCGTGCTCGGGGCCCAGGTGCGGCTGCTGCCCTGGCCGGCGGCCACCCGTCTGGTCGTGGCCGGCTACGCCTCGATATTCGATGCGGCCGATCACGTCCCCGAGCTGCTGAGGGCGGGCCGGGCCGCCGCCGGCGACGGGACCGGCGGGCATCCGGGCCTGCTGGCCCTGGAGGCCATCGACCGCAACCTGGTCGACAACGTGGTGCGCCTGGGGCGCGACCTGACGGCGATCACCGACCTCCCGCCCGGCGACGCCTTCCTTCTGCTCGAGGTGGGCGGGGACTCCGACACCGACGCCGAGGGACGGGCCCGGGCCCTCCTCGACGCCCTGGGCTCGGAGCCGGTCGGCGCCGCCCTGTTCACCTCGGCCGAGCAGACCAGGATGGTGTGGGAGGTGCGGGAGTCAGGCCTGGGCGCCTCGTCGCAGGTCCCCGGCCGGCCGCTCAACTGGGCCGGGTGGGAGGACGCCGCCGTGGCTCCGGCGGCGGTCGGCACCTACCTGCGCCGGCTGTGGGACCTCTACGAGGCCTACGGCTACACGAGCGCGGCGGTCTACGGGCACTTCGGGGACGGATGCGTGCACAGCCGCATCCCCTTCGAGCTCACCTCGGCCGAAGGCGTCGGCCGGTACCGGGCCTTTCTCGACGACGCCGTCGACCTTGTCGTCTCGCTGGGAGGCTCCCTTTCCGGCGAGCACGGCGATGGCCAGCAGCGGGCCGAGTTCCTCACCCGGATGTACGGGCCCGAGCTGGTCGAGGCCATGGGCCGGTTCAAGGCGGTGTGGGATCCCGACGGGAAGATGAACCCGGGCAAGGTCGTCGACCCCGTCCGGCTGTTCCGGTCCGACGAGAACCTGAGGCTCGGCAGCGGGTACCGACCCGGCGATCCCCCTACCAAGCTCGCCCTGCGGGCCGACGGCGGCCGCCTGTCGCGCTCGGCCCTGCGCTGCGTGGGGGTGGGCCGGTGCCGGGCCACTGACGGCCAGACCATGTGCCCCAGCTTCCAGGTGCTCGGTGACGAGGAGCACTCGACCAGGGGCCGGGCCCGGCTGCTGTTCGAGATGGCCGAGGGCGAGGTGATCACCGGTGGCTGGCGGTCGCCCGAGGTGTTCGAGGGACTGGCGCTGTGCCTGGCGTGCAAGGCGTGCAAGAGCGAATGCCCCGTCCGGGTGGACATGGCGTCCTACAAGGCTGAGTTCCTGCACCACTACTACCGCCGGCGCCTGCGACCCCGCCCCGCCTACGCCATGGGCCTGATCATGTACGCCGCCCGCCTCGGCGCCGTCGCCCCCGGACTGGCCAACCGCCTCATGGACGGGGCCGCCGCCGGGCTCACCAGGACCGCCGCGGGCATCCACCCGGAACGGCGGCTACCGCGCTTCGCCCGCAGGACGTTCCGGCAGGCCTTCCGCCCCCCGGGGCCGGACTCCGGATCGGCCCCGAAGGCGGTCCTGTGGCCGGACACGTTCACCAATCACTTCGAGCCCGAGGTGGGCGAGGCGGTGGCCGCGGTGATGGCGGCAGCGGGCTTCGACGTCGTGGTGCCGCCCAGGCCGGTGTGCTGCGGGCGGCCCCTCTACGACTACGGGATGCTCGATGTGGCCCGACGCCTGCTGTCGCGGGCGGTCAGGGTGACGGCTCCGCTGGTCGGTGCCGGCCTGCCTGTGGTGGTGCCCGAGCCCAGCTGCGCCGCCGCCTTGGCCGACGAGCTGGTGGAGGTGCTGCCCGACGACCCCGACGCCGCCGCCCTGGCCGGCGCCGTCTGCACCCTCGACGGCTTCCTCGCCCGCCATGCGCCCCGCTGGGTGCCGCCGTCCCTGCCGGAGGTGCTGGTGCAGGCGCACTGCCACCAGTCGGCGGTGTTCGGCATGCAGGCGACCCGCCGGCTGCTGGACGCCTCCGGCGGTGCCTGGGAGATGGCCGCCACCGGGTGCTGCGGAATGGCCGGCTCGTGGGGCTACGAGTCGGACAAGTTCGCCCTGTCCATGGCGGTGGGGGAGAGGGGCCTGCTGCCCCGCGTGCGGCTTGCCCCTCCGGGTACCGTTGTGGTCGCCGACGGCTTCAGTTGTCGGAGCCAGATCAGCCAGGGCACGGGGAAGCGGGCGGTGCACCTGGGACAGCTCATCGCCGATCGCCTTGGAGATCACGGTGCCGGAGTCCACCACCAACACACAGCCTGAGCCGGCCGCCGCTGCGGTGGCGCCGGCTGTGGCCGGCGCCGGGCCGCTACCGGAGTCGGGGGTCATCGGGGCGCTGTCGCCCCGGACGCTCGGACCACAGCTCGTATACGGCGGCCTGGTCCCGTTCCTCGTCTACCAGCTGGGGCGGCACAAGGGCTTGGCCGACGCCACCGCCTTGGCATGGGCTTCGTGCGTGCCGGCGGTGGTGGTCTGCGCCAGCTGGGCCGTGCGGCGCAGGCTGCAGATCATTCCCGCCATATCGCTGATCGGGATCGTGTTGGGGGTGGTGTCGGTCACCCTCCTGCATGGCAGCGAGCTGTTGCTCAAGCTGCGGGAGTCGGTCTTCACCGGCGCCTTCGGCCTGGTGTGCCTGGCCACGCTGGTGCTGCCGGTGCGCCCGCTGATGTTCCACATCGGCCGGGCCATCACCGGCTCGAGCGACCGCCAGGGGGTCGGGGCCTACACCGAGCTGTGGGAGCGACCGGAGGCAAGGCGGGTGTTCTTCGTGCTCACCGCCGTGTGGGGCGTCGGCCTCCTGGGCGAGGCGGTGCTGCGCACGGTGCTCGCCCTCGAGCTGTCCACCGGCAGCTTCATAGCCGTGGCCCACGTGCTCGGCTGGGCGGTGATGGGCTCCTTGCTGTACTGGACGGTCGGCTACATCCGGCGCTCCCGCCGCCAGGCCGAGGTTGCCGCTGTCGCCTGACGACGCCGGCGCCGACCTCGCCGCCTGGGACGCGGCGGCCCAGTCCTACGCCGGCACGGTGGACGGGCGGGACAGCATCTCGGCCCGGTTCGAAGCGTTCCTCGACGACGAGCTGGGCCCGGTGGCCGGCCGGCGGATCCTCGACGTGGGCTGCGGTCCGGGCTGGCTCACCGCACGACTGGTTGCCGCCGGGGCTGACGCGGTGGGCGTCGACGGGAGCGCCAAGCTGCTGGAGATCGCCCGCCGCCACCACCCGGGGGTCGACTTCCACCAGGCCGACCTCACCGCTGGGCTCGGCGACCTGGCCGACGGTCCGCCCTACGACCGGATCGTGGCGCTCATGGTGCTGATGGACGTGCCGGTGCTCGAGCCGCTCATGGCCGACGTCGCCCGGGCGCTGGCGCCCGACGGTCGGCTGGTGCTCACCATCCCCCATCCCTGCTTCTGGAGCCAGTCGCCGGTCGAGGATCCCCAGACCGGTGAGCGCTACCGCAAGGTCCGGGCCTACCTGCCCCACGAGCAGCGGTGGGTGGAGAGCTTCGGCGGCCACCGCCACTACCACCGCCCGCTGGGCTGGTACGTCGAGCGGTTGGCCGAGGTTGGCCTGGCCGTGACCCGGCTGGCCGAGCCGCCCACCCCGCCGCGGGACCTGCGGCCGCGGGAGCAGTGGACGGACTACGAGGTCTGGATGTCGACCATCCCGACCATGGTCGGCATCAGCGCCCGCCGGCTGCGACCGGAAGCGGGTCCGGGCGGCGCCTGACTAAGGCGTCCGGTCGGCGCCCGGAGCGGTGGTCACCGGGCCGTCACGACCAGGCGGCGGGACTGAACGGTCAGCGGGCGGCCGCCCCGGTCGGAGAAGCTCACCCGATCGAAGCCGGCGTCGTTCAGCCACCCGACCAGCTCGGGCGGAGTGGGGAGCCGGACCGAGAAGTGGGATCGCCTCACCTGACCGTCCCGCACGACCGTGCGTTCCGTCTCCGAGCGACCGGTGAGCGGGTCGAAGTCCGTCTCGTCGACCATCAGGTCGTCGCCGACGGTGATCTTGAACACGGAGGGCACCGGACCGGCCAGCACCGAGCGCAGGAACCCGTCGTGGTGCATCGTCTCGATGAGCAGGACGCCGCCCGGCTCCAGCACCCGGCGAAACTCCGACAGCACCACCCTGTTCTCGTCGTCGTCGAAGTAGCCGAAAGACGTGAACCAGCAGACCACCGCATCGAAGCGGTCGTCGGTCGGAAGACGTCTCAGATCGCCCTGGAGGTATGTGGGCCCGGACGGGCCCGGCGCCGATCGGCGGGCCAGCTCGAGGAAGGCCTCGGAGGCGTCGACGCCGGTCACGACCATGCCCCGACCGGCCAGCAGGTTGGCCAACCGACCGTGCCCGCAGGGGGCATCCAGGATCCTCGCCCCGGAGGAGAGGCCGAGCAGGCTGCAGATCTCCTCGACCTCGGCCCGGTTGCGCTCCTCGGTCAGGCCGGGCCCGTAGAAGTGCAGGTAGTCGTCTCCGAAGACGGCGTCAGCGTCGAAGCGGACCATGACCGACGATATCGGCGGGCCACCGTCGATGGCCCGGAATACAGTGACCGGGCCGATGACCGCCTTTCCGGAAGAGCTGGCGGCGGGCCGTGTCCACCTGCGCCGGCTGCGGCGAAGCGACGTCGACGAGCTGATGCAGGTCATCCGGGCCAGCCAGAACGAGTTGAGCCATTGGTTGCCGTCCTTCGCCGATCCCAGCGAGGAAGCGGAGCTGGCCTTCCTCCAGAATGCGGAGGACGACTTCGACGCCGGGCGCGACTTCGGCTTCGCCGTCGTGGACGAGGCGGGCGGGATCGTCGGGGGTGCCGGCCTGCACCGGCAAGGCCCCCGGCGGGCGGCCATTGGCTACTGGGCCGCCACGGACCGGACCAGGGGGGGCAACACCACCGCTGCCGCCGAGGCCCTGGTGTCCGCCGCCTTCGCCCACCTCACCTGCGATGTGGTCGAGATCCAGTGCGACGCGGCCAACCATGCCAGCGCCGCCATACCGGCCCGCCTCGGCTTCCGCCTGGCCGACGGACAGCCCCGGGCCGTCCTCTGCTCCGGGCACACGGGTTGGGGCCTGATCTGGGAGATGAGGCGCCAGGACTGGGGGGCGAGCCGATCACCGGTCGTCGTGGGACCGGTCGGGCCCGAGGCGAGGGAGCGGCTGGTGGCGAGCTTCGCCCCCTCGGCGGACTACTTCGACGAGATGCTCCCCCTGCAGGCGGCAGGGCTGACCCAACTGGTCGCCGCCGAGGTTGGCGCGACGGTGGTCGGTGACGTGTGCGTCCGCTCGGACGGCGCCGTCGAGCCCGAGGTGGCGGCAGTTCTGGCCGGGGTCCCCTTCATCAACCACCTCGAGGTGGCCGACACGGCGCGCCGGCGGGGGGTGGGCGCCCGCCTGGTGCTCGCCGGCGAGGCGATCGCCCTGGCCCGGGGGGCCGTCCGCATCTTCCTGGGGGTGGAGACCGACAACCCCGGGGCGCGCCGGATCTACCAGCGGCTGGGATACCAGCCGTGGCCGTTCGGGCTGGTCCCGCCGGCTGGAGCTACCGGGTCGACGGGGTCGAGCACCGGTACCGCACGGTGCTGGAGATCATGGTGAAGCGGCTGGGTGGGCGGGGAGGGCCGGCACCCGGCGAAGGGCCCAGCGAGGGGCCCAGCGGTGTTCCGCCCCGGCGGCCCGCTCCGTAGGCTGGCCCCCATGTTCGATCGCTTCACCGGGTCCGCCCGACGGGTTCTCGTTCTGAGCCAGGAAGAGGCCCGTCAGATGAACCATCACTCCATCGGCACGAAACACATCCTGCTCGGGCTGATCGGGGAAGGTGACGGTGCGGCCGCCCGCGCCCTGGCCTCCTTCGGTGTCTCCCTGGAAGCGGCCCGCCAACAGGTCAGCTCCATCACCGAGCCCGGCTCGGTGCCCCAGCCCGCCAGTCCGCCCTTCACGCCTCGGGCCAAGAAGGTGCTCGAGCTGGCTCTTCGGGAGTCGCTGGCCGCCGACGACACGGAGATCGGCACCCGGCACCTTTTGCTTGGCCTGGTCCGCGAAGGCCGTGGTGTCGGTGCCCAGGTGCTGGTCAAGCTCGGTGTGGGGCTCGCCCAGGTGCGCCCGTCGGTCCTGCACGTCGAGGATCCCCCCGGCCCCCGGCAGGGCGCAGCGGCGGCCTCCGGCGCCAGTGCACCAGGTCCGGATCCAGCCGATCTCGCCGCCCGGCTCTCCCAGGCCGAGCTGCAGATCGCCGCCATGGAGGAACGCAACCGCGAGCTCCTTCGGCGGGTCCAGCTGCTGTTGGGTCTCATACCCCGGGGCGACTGGCCGGACTGGGCGCAGGAGGAGTTCGGCTGAACATGGCGTCCGACGCCGGCCGCCGCATCGAGCTGGTCTGACGGGGACCACGGGCCGTCCGAGGCTCGATCAGGTTCGAGTGTCGTCGGCGATCGCCGCCCGCAGGGTGGCGGCCAGCCGCACTCGGTCGGCGTCGGGGATGTCCAGGTAGCCCTTGTGCTCGGCCATAAGGGCGGCCAGCTGCTGGTCGCGGTAGGGCACACCGGGCGGCAGGGGCGCCAGGTGCCAGTGGACATGACGGTTCCCCTGCTGGCTGCCAAGGCTGAGGACGTAGAGGCGCTCGGTCGGCAGGACCTCGGACATCGCCCGCCCGATCCGGTAGACCAGCCTCTGCAGGCGCAGGTACTCCTCCTCGGCGAACTGGCCGACCACCTGCTCGAGGTGACGGACCGGAGCCACCAGCGTGTAGCCGGCCAGGGTGGGGAACCGGTTGAGGAAGGCGATGTGATCCTCGTCGCGGTAGACGATCTCGTGCCGGCGGTCCGCGCCGTTGACGATGCGGCAGATGAAGCAGGGCGCACCGGACGTGACCCTTGCCGCGTAGCCGTCGACGTCGAAGGGAACCCTCGGGTAGTCCGTCATCACTGATATCTATCGCAGCCGGCCGCGGCCGGTCGGCGGGACGGAACCCCGTCGTCACGCCGGCCGCAACCTGTGACGGCCCTCGAGCCCGGGAGCTCCGGCCGACGCGCCGGCTCAGGAGACGGGATGCAGGCGTATCAGCATCAACTGCTGAGCGAGGCGAGTGAGGCTTACGGCGGCGTAATAGAGGGTGACGGCCAGGGGCAGACCCAGTCCGGTGAGGGCGAAGATGGCGGGAGTGAGACTGGCCACCCGCTGGACCCCCGCCGCCCGCTGGTCGCTGGGCCGGGGCAGTGCCCGCCGGACCAGGACCTGCTGGAGCACACCGCCGGCGGCGGTGATCGCCAACAGGGCGACGAAGAGTGCCCCAGAGAGCGCCGAGGCCTGCAGGGCGGCCGTTCCCGTGCTGGCCAGGTCTACGCCCCAGAACCCCATGGTGGTGCTGGAGGCGAGGGCGTGGAAGAGGGCCGTCGAGTGGGGGAGGTAGAGGGGCTGGAACAACCGCGAGCCCGGGCGGCGCCGGGTGAGGCCCCGCAGGACCTGGTACAAGCCGAGGTACAGGGGCGCCGGCAGCAGCAGAGCCAGGCAGCCGGCGGTGGGCGATGCACCGTGGTCCCGCAGGAGAGCGAGGCTGGCGGCGGCGGCCTGCTGCGGATCATGGGAGTGGCGCCGGCGGATGGCGGCCAGCTCCGGCTCGAGCCGGACCCGGGCCACCTGGGCCCTCCAGGCCCGGGCCGCGAAGGGGGAGGTGAGGAGGGTCACGGCGGCACCCACCACGAAGATGCCGGCGCCGTAGGAACCCACCAAGCTGTAGGCGAGGGCGAGCACCAGGGCGACGGCGGCGAACAGCGCCTTGATGGAGACGAGGTTGGCCAGCAGCGCGCCGGGGGCGCGCCGCCAGGAGGCAAGGACGAGCATTCGAGGCTTCCTTTCGGACGAAGGCTGATTCAGGACCTGGGGATCCGCCGACGGCGGGCCCGGGGATCAGCGCCGGATGACCGAAAGGACGACCGGGTGCTCCGACACGGCCGGAGTTACCGCCCGGGCCCGATGCCGGGCGAGGGCCGGGACAGCCGCGGGGGTGAGCCCCAGGGCCGGCATCCGACCTCCCGACAGGCAGACCGTGGCCAGGATTGCCACCAGGGCAGCCACCCCGACGACCACGGCGGCGGTGGGATCGACCATCGCCACCGCCCCCGGTACCAGAGCGGCGCCAACGAGGAGCCGGACCATCACATCGCCACGATACCCAACCGGGGGGCCGCCGGCCGGTTCAGCATCATTTCGGGCGAGCGACGGGGAGGCACGTCCGGCCGGCCGATTTTGGTCCGGCAACCGGCGGGCGGCATGATGTCGTCGCATTCGATGAGGTTGGGGAGGGGGATCAATGGCGGTTTTCGGCTTCGCCGAGGTCTGGGAGGGGGTGGCCCGGGCCCGGGGGGACAGCCCGGCTTTGGCCCACGGTCAGCGGACGGTCTCATGGACCGAGTTGGACCGTCGGGCCGATGCGCTGGCCAGCGCGTTCCTGGCTGCGGGCTTCAGCCACCAGGACAAGGTGGCCAACTACCTCTACAACTGCCCGGAGTACCTCGAGGCGCTCTTCGCCACGGTGAAGGCGGGGCTGGTGCCGGTAAACACCAACTACCGCTACGGCCCCGACGAGCTGGTCTACCTGTGGGACAACGCCGACGCCGTGGCCGTCGTCTTCGATGCCGCCTTCACCGACATGGTCGACTCGCTGCGCGGCCGGGTGCCCAAGGTCAAGCTCTGGGTCCGCCTCGGTGATGCCGGAAGCTGCCCGGAGTGGGCGATCGACTATGACACCGTCGTATCGCAACGGGTGCCCGGCCCGGTCGCCGGTCCCTGGGGCCGACGGCCGGAGGATCTGATCTTCGTCTACACCGGCGGGACGACCGGGATGCCCAAGGGTGTCATGTGGCAACAGGGGGACCTGGGACGGGGTCAGGCCGCCGCCAGGGGGGCGCAGCCGCCGGAGACGGTGCAGGACATCGTCTCGAACCTGGCTCCCGAGGGCCCGGTGATGCTGGCCGCGTCGCCGCTGATGCACGCCACCGCCATGTTCACCGCCTTCGGGACGCTGCGCCAGGGCGGGTGTGTGGTGACCCTCGAGAGTCGGGGCCTCGATCCGGTGGAGTTGCTCGACGCCGTCGTGCGAAACAAGGCCAACTCGGTTGTGATCGTCGGCGACGTGTTCGCCCGTCCTGTGCTGCGGTGCCTCGACGACGAACCAGGCCGCTGGGATCTGGAGAGTCTCAGGGCGATCATCTCCTCCGGGGTGATGTGGAGCGAGCCGATCAAGCAGGGACTGCTCAAGCACAAGCCCTCGCTGATCCTTTTCGACTCCCTGGGATCCTCAGAGGCGCCTGGCCTGGGCCAGTCCGTGTCGAGCGGCGACGGCGTCATCGCCACCGCCAGCTTCAAGCTGGGCGAGACGGCCCGCATCATCACCGATGACGGGCGCGATGTCGTGCCGGGCTCGGGCGAGATCGGGATGCTGGCCCGCACCGGAGCCATCCCTTTGGGCTACTACAAGGACGAGGCCAAGACGGCAGCGACCTTCCGCACCATCGACGGGGTGCGCTACGTCATACCTGGCGACTTCGCCTCCGTCGACGAAGACGGCACCGTCCATCTGCTGGGTCGGGGCTCGCAGTGCATCAACACCGGGGGCGAGAAGGTCTTTCCCGAGGAGGTCGAGGAGGTGCTCAAGGAGCACCCGGCCGTCCTCGACGTCGCCGTGGTCGGCGTACCGGACGAGATGTGGGGCGAGGCGGTCTGCGCCCTCGTCCAGCTCCGCCCCGACGAGCAGCTGGACGAGGCCGGCCTCATCGAGCACGTGAAGCTACGCCTGGCCCGTTACAAGGCCCCCAAGCGCGTCTTCGCCGTGGCGTCGGTCGGCCGGGCCCCCAGCGGGAAGCTGGACTACCGCGCCCTGCGGGACCAGGCGGTGGCCCTGTCGGCTTCCTGAGCCGTCAGAACCAGAGGCAGTTGGCCCGCAGCTCGATGCTTGTGCGGGCCGGCGAGCCTACCGGCACCTCGGGGTCGCGGAAGGCCGAGTGAGGGGTGAACCAGGTCTCGCCCCGGGCCACCAGGTCGGTGTCGTAGGTACGGAAGGCGACCGTCTCGTCGCGTCCGAGCTCGGGGAAGGCGTACCAGCGGTGGCGGCCGGCCGGCTCGGGGGCGACGATCCCCAGAGCGTCGAAGCTGAAGCCGCTGCCGGCGTAGTCGGTCACGCGGAAGGCCCGGCTGTCCTCCGGCGTGACCGTTCTGGCGTCGCAGAAGGCCAGCGGGAAGTCCATCTTCGGCTCTCCCAGGTTGCGCCAGAACTGGAGGATCACCGTCCGGGTGGCCCGGTCGACGTCGTCGGCGGTGAGGCCGTGTCGGGCCAGCGCCGGAGAGGGCTCCGATGCCTCGTGGTAGTTGCGCCGGATGAGGTCCGTGTAGCCGGCGGCGAAGTCGGAGTGGACGAAGGTGATGGGGGAGAGCTGGTGGTGCCGCTGGGCGTCCTTGGGGCTGCGCTTGATGTGGCTGGAGACCAGGGCCACATCCGCGTTGGTCATCTTGCGGGCCAGCTCCTCCATCTCCGGATGGTGGACGGAAGCGAGCGCCTCCTCGTCGACCCAGTCGGAGATGGTCGAGCGGTGCTGTACCAGCTCGAAGCCGCACTCCTGCCAGCCGGGCAGCTGCGCCGCCCGGCCGTCGAAGATGTCAACCTCGGTGGGAGACGGGGCCCCCTGGATCCGGGGCAGGTAGTTCAGGACCGCACGGCAGAAGGTCTTCATCGCCTGGCCTCCTCATGCAAACGCCGCGACCCTACTGTTCCTTGTCGCCGGCCGGGGGCGGGCTGGCGACGGCGGAGAGGCCGGTCATGCACACGCCGGTGCCCCCGAGCCCGCAGTAACCGTTGGGGTTGGCGGCCAGGTACTGCTGATGGTAGGGCTCGGCGTAATAGAAGGCCCCGGCCGGAGCGACCTCGGTGGTGATGGGGCCGTAGCCGGCCGCCTCGAGCAACTCGCCGTAGGTCTTCTGGGAAAGCTCCGCCTCGGTCGCCTGGGCGGCGCTGGTGGTGTAGATGCAGGACCGGTACTGGGTTCCGACGTCGTTGCCCTGGCGCATGCCCTGGGTCGGGTCGTGGCTCTCCCAGAAAACCTTGAGCAGCTCCCCGTAGGAGATGCGGGCCGGGTCGAACACGACCAGCACCACCTCGGCGTGCCCGGTGCGCCCGCTGCAGACCTCCTCGTAGGTGGGGTTGGGGGTGAAGCCGCCCGCGTAGCCGACGGCGGTGGTATGGACCCCGTCGAGGGTCCAGAACTTGCGTTCGGCTCCCCAGAAGCAGCCCATTCCGAACACCGCCCGCTCGGTGCCGGGCGGGAAGGGCTCGGCCAGGGCGGTGCCAAGCAGCAGGTGGCGCTCAGGAAGGGGCATCACCTGGGACCGGCCCGGCAGGGCCTGTTCGGGGGACGGCATGGACAGCTTCGAGCGGTTGAACATCGGGCGGGCTCCCTTCTTCCTGACCAGTTAACCCGTTGGGCGAGCTGGAAGTTCCCGGGGCGGAGCAGGGGATGCGGATCCAGAACCGGGCTCCCCGGCCGGCTTCGGATGCCACTCCGACCGAGCCACCGTGGGCGTGGGCGATGGCCTCGACGATCGAAAGGCCCAGGCCGACGCTGCCCTGATCGTGCGAGCGGGCCTGGTCGGCCCGGTAGAAGCGCTCGAACGCCCTGGCTGCCACCTCGGGGCCCAACCCCGGCCCCTCGTCGGTCACCTCGATCAGGGCATCAGGGCCCAGGTGGTGCAGTGAGACGCGGGCGGGCGTGCCGGGCGGGGTGTGGGTCCGCACGTTGGACAGCAGGTTGTCCAGCACCTGGCGCAGGCGGGCCTGGTCGCCGAGCACGGTGACGGCCTCGTCGGCCTCGAGCTCGATGGGCCGGTCGGGCTCGACCGCCCTGGCGGCGTCGGCGGCCTGGTGCACCAGGTCCTGCAGGTCTACCGGGTTGCGCTCGAGGGGTCGGCCCTGGTCGATGCGGGCCAGCAGCAGGAGGTCCTCCACCAGGAGGCTCATGTTCAGCGCCTCGGACTCGATGCGGTGCATGACCTTGGCCAGGTCATCTGGCCGCCGGTCGGCCCCCCGCCGGAACAGCTCGGCATAGCCCCGGATGGAGGTGAGCGGGGTGCGCAGCTCGTGGGAGGCGTCGGCCACGAAGCGGCGTAGACGCTCCTCCGACGCCCTCTGCTCGGCGAAAGCGCCCTCGATCCGGCCCAGCATGGCGTTGAGTGCCTCACCGAGCTGACCGACCTCGGTGTCAGGGTTGGCCACCGACACCCGCCGGTCCAGGCGGGCGGAGGCGATCTCGCCGGCGGTGGCGGCCATGTCCTCGAGGGGCCGCAGTCCGAGGCGGACGAGCCAGGCTCCGAGCACGGCGGCGCAGGCCACCGCCGCCAGGCTGACCGCCAGCTCGGTGAGGAGCAGGCGGTGCAGGGTTGCCAGCATCTCGCCCTCGGGGATGCCGACCACCAGCGTCCCCTCGCCGAAGGGGAGGGCGCTCACCTCGAGCCGGAACGGCGGGCTGCCCGGTTGGGTCGAGGGAGCGGAGATGAAGATCCCGCTGCCGGGTGCGAACGGGTCGCCGTTGGCGGGAGGCGCCGGCGGCGCTGGCAGAGGGTTGGGGAGCTTCGGGGGGGCCAAGGGGTTCACCCCGCCCCCCGGCGGCACGGAGCCCTGGACCCCCTCGCCGCTCGGATCGACCACCGCCACGTAGGCCCCCTGACCCTCCCCGGCGAAGCGGAGCGGGCCGCCGAGCGTTCCGAGGTTCCCCCGGCCGGCGATCCGGCCCACCGAGCGGGTCAGGTTGGTCAGCTGGTCCTGCAGCTGACCCGCCAGGTAGGACCTCAGGGTCCGGTAGGTGGCGGCGTCGGCGCCGGCCAGGCCGGCGATCAGCACGATGGCGACGACGGCGGCGAGCCGGCGCCGCAGCGGCCATCGGCCCAATCCATGGGCGGCGTCAGCGAGCACCCGGACCATGGCCCGGGGGGCGTCCAGGGCACGCCGGCCCTGGCCCGCAGAGGGGGCCGGAGCGTCCTCGTGGTGTTCGAACCGCCACCCGTTCGGAGGGCCCATGTCGAACGGAACCGGCCAGACCTCGTCGTTGTCGCCGCCGCGGCCGTCCGGCCCGGCCTCGCCGTCGGGAACGGACGCTTCCTCAGGCACTCCCGACCGGTCCGGGCGCGGATCTTCGAACCGGTCGGACGGGTCGTTCCCGCTCATGTCGCGGTCGGGAGCCTCAGGCTGTAGCCAACCCTTCGGACCGTGTGGATGAGGGGTGGTCCCAACGGGTCGAGCTTCTTGCGTAGGTAGCTGACGTAGGTCTCGAGGACGTTCGGGTCTCCGTCGAAGTCGTACTGCCAGACATGTTCGAGGATCTGGGTCTTGGACAGCACCCGGCGGGGGTTCAGGAGGAAGTAGCGCAGCAGGTTGAACTCGGTGGCGGTCAGCTGCACCGGTGTCTCGCCCCGCCACACCTCGTGGGTGTCCTCGTCCATGACCACGTCGGCGAAGCGGAGTTGGGAGGACTCCCTTTCCGGCTTGGTCCGACGGAGCACCGCCCGGAGGCGGGCGACGAGCTCCTCGAGGCTGAACGGCTTGGTCACGTAGTCGTCGCCTCCGACGGTGAGGCCGACGACCTTGTCCTCGGTGGCGTCCTTGGCGGTCAGGAACAGGACCGGGACCCGGATGCCGTCGGACCGCAGCCGCCGGGTGACCTCGATCCCGTCCAGATCGGGCAGCATGATGTCGAGGACTACGGCATCGGGCCGGAACTTGTCGACCAGGGCGAGGGCGCTGCGCCCGTTGGCCGCCTCGGCGACCTCGAAGCCTTCATAGCGCAGGGAGGTCCCCACCAGGTCCCTGATGTACTGCTCGTCGTCGACCACCAACACCTTGGTCGGGCTGGCCTCGGCCGATCCGTTCCGATCCGTCATGCTTGCGATGATCGAGCCCTCAGCTGGGAGTTTCCTGGGAAATCTACCTTGACGGCCAAATTCACAGAACACTCCCAGGTTCGGCCCAGCGGCCGCTTAGCCGGGCCGGCCATCGTTGGTGCAAGCCCCGGTTCCGGGCGGGAGTCGTCTACCCAACCCCCAGCGCCCCGCCCGGACGGGCCCTTCCGGAGGAAATGGAGACTTGGTAACTGAGCGACTGCGCCTGCCCGGAGTGGTGGGAAGGGCGCCCGCCCGGCTGGCCGGGCTCGTTCCCGCCCGCCTGCGCACCCGCCGGTGGCTGATCGTCGGCGTGGTCGTCGCGCTGCTGGCGGCCGGCGGCACCACCTACGCCCTGACCCGGGGCCCGGCGGGCACCGGCTTCCGGTTGGTGCCGGCGTCATACGGGACGGTCCGTCAGACGATCGCTGCCACCGGCACCCTGTCCGCCGTCAATCAGGCCAACCTGAGCTTCGGCGCCTCCGGTCGGGTGGCCGAGGTGGACGTGTCGGAGGGCCAGAGCGTGAAGGCGGGCCAGGTGCTCGCCCGTCTCGACACCGCCTCGTTGCTGTCGGCCCTCGACTCGGCCGAGGCAACGCTGGCCACCGCCCAGGCCAGGCTGGCTACCGACCAGGCCGGCCCCAGCGCCCAGCAGATGGCCAGCGCCCAGGGCTCGGTGGCCAGCGCGCAGAACAGCCTGAGCAGCGCCCAGAACAACCTCGCCGTCACCCAGCAGACCAACGCCCAGTCCCTGGCTCAGGCCCAGCAGGCGCTTCAGAACGCTGAGCAGACCATGTCGACCGACAACTCGACCCTGCAGGCGGCCCAGGCCCAGCTGCAGGCTGATCAGCAGAAGGAGGCCAACGACTGCCAGGGTGATTCGGCCGCCGGCTCGTCGGCCTCCGGGTCGTCGGGCTCGTCCGGATCGGGCTCGTCCGGATCGGGCTCGGGCACCTCGGGCTCGGCCGGCTCGGGCTCCAGCCAGTGCTCGGCCGACCAGTCGAAGGTGAGCCAGGACCAGCAGCAGGTCAACACCGATCAGCAGACCGTCAACAAGGACCTCTCGGCAGTCCAGTCGGACCAGTCGGCGCTGGCCTCCACCCAGACCAAGAACGCCCAGGCCCTGGAGCAGGCCCAGTCGCAGCTGACCTCGGCCCAGACCCAGCTCAGCAACGCCCAGGCGTCGCTGACGGCCCTGCAGCAGAGCGTCACCCCGGCCCAGCTCCAGTCCGACCAGGCGTCGGTGACGGCGGCGCAGCTGGGGGTCAGCAACGCCCAGGACAACCTCGACCAGGGCACCATCACCTCCCCGATATCGGGCGTGGTGGCGGCGGTGAACATCTCCGACGGTCAGAGCGTGTCGGCTGGATCGTCCGGGACCACCGGTTCGGGCGGAGGCAGCGGAGGCAGCGGAGGCTCCGGAGCGGGCGCCGCGGCCTCGGCGTCGTCGGGTTCCTCGTCCACCGCCGGCTCGTCCTCCGCCGACGTGGTCGTGCTCAGCCCGGGCGCCTTTGACGTGACCACCTCGGTCAGCGACACCCAGATCGGGCAGATCAAGCCGGGGGAGGAGGCGGTCATCACCCCCGACGGGGCCACCACCCCCGTCTACGGCACCGTAAGCCAGATCGGCCTGCTGGCCACCACCAGCAGTGGCGTGGCCACCTACCCGGTGACGGTGGCGGTCACCGGCACCCCGGGGGGCCTCTTCGCCGGCGCCAGCGCCTCGGTGGCCATCGTGGTGCTGCAGCGGACCAACGTCCTGACCGTGCCCACCAGCGCCGTGCACGTCCTGGGCTCGCGGGCGTTCGTGTACGAGGTGCAGAACGGCAAGCAGGTCGCCCATAGCGTCACCGTCGGCGCCCGCAGCGGAGGCCTTACCGAAATCACCTCCGGACTGGCCGCCGGCGACCAGGTGGTCATAGCCAATCTCCGCGCCAACGTCACGTCCTCCAGCACCACCGGTCGGGGCTTCGGCGGCCTGGGCGGCGGGGGCTTCGGAGGTGGTGGCTTCGGAGGTGGTGGCTTTGGAGGTGGTGGCTTCGGAGGTGGTGGCTTCGGAGGCGGTGGCTTCGGCGGCGGGGTGACGAGGGTCGGCGGAGGGGGCGGCGCGGGGGCCCGCGGTGGCTGAGCCCATAATCGAGCTGCAGGACGTCTGGAAGACCTACCGCAACGGCATCCTGTCGGTGGACGCCCTGCGGGGCGTGTCTATGCGCATCGACGAGGGTGAGTTCGTCGCCATCATGGGCCCGTCCGGATCGGGGAAGTCGACCCTCATGCACATCCTCGGCTGCCTCGACGTGCCGACCGCCGGCCATTTCTGGCTCGACGGCCAGGACGTGAGCGCCATGAGCGAGCTCGAGCTGGCGGCGGTCCGCAACCGGCGTATCGGATTCGTGTTCCAGCAGTTCAACCTCCTGCCCCACATGGCCGCCTGGCGCAACGTTGAGCTTCCGATGCTCTACGCCGGCGTCCCCAGGATTGAGCGGAGGGCCCGAGCGCTCGAGGTGCTGGGCAAGGTCGGCCTCGCCGACCGGGTCGAGCACCGGCCCGGCGAGCTGTCCGGCGGCCAGCAGGGACGGGTGGCGGTGGCCAGGGCATTGGTCACCGACCCGGCGGTGCTGCTGGCCGACGAGCCGACCGGCAACCTGGACTCCACCACCACCGCGGAGATCCTCGGGCTGTTCGCCGACCTGCACCGCCAGGGCCGGACCATCGTGCTCATCACCCACGAACCGGACGTGGCCGAGGTGGCCGACAGGGTCATACGCATCCGCGACGGGATGGTCCACGCCGACGGGGCGGAGGCGGCGTGAGCTGGCTGGAGACCCTGCGTACCGGGGCCGAGGCCATCCTCAGCCACCGGCTCCGCTCGGCTCTGACCATGCTGGGGATCCTCATCGGGATCGCCGCCGTCATCCTGACGGTGGGCCTGGGCGAGGGGGCCTCGGCCAAGGTCAACGCCGCCATCGCCTCCCTGGGCTCGAACCTGCTCATCGTGTCCCCGGGCAGCACCACCAGCTCAGGAGGGGTCAGAGGGGGTCTGGGGTCGGCCAACACCCTCACCGTTTCGGACGCCAACGCCCTGCTGGACCACCGGGCTCTGCCTGACGTGTCAGCGGTGGCGCCCACCGTCCAGAGGACAGATGTGGTGACGGCGGGGTCGAGCAGCTGGACCACGACCGTGGTCGGTTCCACGCCCCAGTGGCTGCAGGTGCGGGGCCGCCAGGTGCAGGACGGGTCCTTCTTCACGGGTGGGGACGTCGCCAGCGCCGCACCAGTCGCCGTGCTCGGCCCGACGACCGCTCAGAACCTGTTCGGCTTCGCTGACCCGGTCGGCCAGACCGTCAACATCAACGGTCAGCCCTTCACCGTCGACGGGGTGCTCAACTCGGCCGGCTCGTCAGCGACCACCAACGAGGACGATCAGATCGTCGTGCCGGTGAGCACCGCCCAGGAGCTCCTGCTGGGGGGGATCTTCCGCAACTCGGTTCAGTCGATCCTGATCCAGGCCAGCTCGGCCGCCTCGCTGTCAGCCGCCTATCAGGAGGCCGACACCGAGCTGACCAACCTGCACGGGATCACGAATCCGCTGGCCCCGGACTTCACCATCACCACCGAGTCATCGATCCAGTCCACCGCTACCTCCGTCAGCCACACCCTCACCATCCTGCTCGGCGGCATAGCAGCCATCTCCCTGCTGGTGGGCGGGATCGGGGTCATGAACATCATGCTCGTTTCGGTCACCGAGCGAATCCGCGAGATCGGTCTGCGCAAGGCCCTGGGCGCCACGCCCGCGATCATTCGTCGCCAGTTCCTGGTGGAGGCGTCGGTGCTGGGGCTCTGTGGCGGAGTCATCGGCCTGTTGTTGGGGGTGGCCGGGGCGGTGGGACTGCCGCACCTCATCTCCAACCCGATCGTGATCTCACCCGTGGCCGCGGTCATTGCCGTGGCTGTAGCCGTAGGCCTCGGCCTGGGCTTCGGGGTCTATCCCGCCAGCCGGGCGGCCCGGTTGGCACCCATCGACGCATTGAGGAGCGAATGACGATGAACCGGTCAGCCCTCTACCCCGGAGCCCGTGGTCGGGGACTCCGCCTGATCACTCCTCTCCTGGGACTGGGAGCGGTCACCCTGGTGGCGGCCGCTTGTGGCGGAGGCGGCAGCAGCGCGGCGACCTCCAACGCATCCACCCCGGCGGCTGCCAGCGGGCGCAGCGGCGGGGCCGGCGCCACGAACGTCCCGCCGGGGACCTTCGGTACGGTGGCGGCCGTGTCGGGCGACACCCTGCAGGTGCAGAGCCCGACCAGCGGTCAGGTGGCGGTGGACATCACCCCTTCGACCGTCATAACCGAGACCGTGGCTGCATCCGCCAGCGATCTGGCCGCTGGTGAATGCGTGTCGGCGACCGGCACTCTGGCCTCGGGCGTGGTCACGGCCCGGTCGGTGACCATCGACATCTTCGCCGCCGGCAACTGCGCGACCGGGGGCGCCGGCCGAGGCTTCGGCGGCGGGTTCGGTGTCGGCGGCGGGTTCGGAGGGCGGTTCCGGACCGGCGGTACAGGCACCAACGGAGGGTCAGCCGGCTCGACCAGCGGCACCCGGCCCAATCTGAACAACGTCGGGATCGCCTACGGCAAGGTCCTCTCGATCTCCAACTCCAACGTGCAGGTCCAGACCCCGCCGCCACCCAGTACCACCAGCACCACCCGGGCGGGCCAGTTCCGCCGACAGATCGCCTCCTCGTTCACCTACGACTCCTCAACCAAGTTCTCCAAGCTGGAGTCGGCCAGTTCCTCGGCGATCACCGACGGTCTGTGCGTGGCGGCCTTCGGTCCCTCGGACAACACCGGAGCGGTGACCGCCAGCCGGCTCATGGTCAGCCAACCCGGGCCGAACGGCTGCTTCACCGGCTTCGGGCGGGGCGGGGCCGGAGGTGGCGCCGGCGGATGACCCTTGACCGAGCACGGCGGGCGGTCGCAATCGGGGGCCTGATCGGGTGGGCCGCCATCGCCGGCATTGCGGCGCCGGCGGGAGCAGCGGCGTCGCTCACTCCCAGCGCCGGCACTCCCCAGAACCAGAACACGGGCCAGGCCTTCCCGACCGACCTGGCCGTCTCCGTCCCCTGTGCAAACACGGGAACCGTAAAGGTGACTTTCACCGCTCCGAGCTCGGGGGCCAGCGGGACCTTCGCCAACACCTCCGGGCCGACGACCCAGACCACGGTCGACTGCGCCACCGCCAACACCCCGGTGACGGCCACGGCATCGGCGTTCACCGCCAACGGGGTTGCCGGCAGCTACTCGGTGGCGGCTACCGACGACGCCGGCGACGGACCGGCCAGCTTCTCCCTTACCAACGACGGCCTTTCCGCCGTGGCCGGCACGCCCCAGACGACCAAGATCGGCAGCCCGTTCCCGACACCTCTCCAGGTGTCGGTCTTCACCGGCACGCCCGGGCCGTCGGCAGGCAGCCCGGCCTCCGGGGTGACCGTCACCTTCACCGCCCCTACGTCGGGGGCGAGCGGGGTCTTCTCCTCGACCAACACCTACACGGCTTCGGTTCAGACCAATGCCCAGGGTCTCGCCACCGCCCCGGCCTTCACGGCCAACCAGACGGCCGGGACCTACTCGGTGACGGCGTCGGCCTCGGGCATCTCCGGCTCGGCCGGCTTTTTGCTGACCAACTCCAATGCCGGTGTGTCCTCCGGGGTGACCGCCTATACCGGGTCGAACCAGTCCGCCACCGTGGCCAGCGCCTATTCCTCCCCCCTGCAGGCGCAGGTCCTCGATCCCAACGGCAACCCGGTGCAGGGGGCCACGGTCACCTTCGCCAGCCCGTCCGGGACGAACCCCGGTGTCACCTTCGCCGGCGGAGGGGCCACCGCCACGGCATCCACCAATTCCGCCGGTATCGCCACCTCGCCTCCGCTGACCGCCAACACCACGGCTGGCACGTTCACGGTGACCGCCTCGACCGCGGGGGTGGCCAATCCCGCCACCTTCTCGCTGGACAACCTGCCCGGTCCGCCGGCGTCGATCGCCACCGGAGCGGGGGCCTCGCAGGCCACCCCCGTCGGGACACCCTTCCCGGTCTCCCTGGCGGTCACCGTCTACGACTCCTACAAGAACCCGGTGCCTGGGACCACGGTGACCTTCGCCTCACCGGCGACCGGTGCGGGCGGGGTCTTTTCGGGGGAGGGCTCCACTGCCACGGTCAGCACCGACTCCTCGGGGGTGGCGGTGGCGCCGACCTTCACCGCCAACGGCACAGAAGGTGGGTACGTGGTGACCGCCTCGGTGAGCGGGCTCGGTCAGATGGCGTCGTTCTCCCTGGTGAACCAGGCCCCCTCAGCCTCGGCTAGCGGCTATCGGCTGGTGTCGGCGGACGGCGGCGTGTTCAGCTACGGCTCCAACGCCTTCTACGGCTCGGCCGGCGACATCCACCTGGCCCAACCCATCGTGGGCATGGCCGCCACCCCCGACGGCCACGGCTACTGGTTGGTGGCCTCCGACGGTGGCGTCTTCACCTACGGCGATGCCGCCTTCTACGGCTCGGCCGGCGACATCCACCTGGCCCGGCCCATCGTCGGCATGGCCGCCACCCCCGACGGCCACGGCTACTGGTTGGTGGCCTCCGACGGCGGCGTCTTCACCTACGGTGACGCTGGCTTCCTCGGCTCCGCCGGGGCGATCCGCCTCATCGCCCCCGTGGTCGGGATGGCCGTCACCCCCGACGGCAACGGCTACTGGTTGGTGGCCTCCGACGGCGGCATCTTCAACTACGGGGACGCCGGCTTCTTCGGCTCCGGCAGCGGGTTCGCCAGTCAGGTCGTGGGAATGGCCGCGACCCCGGACGGCCACGGCTACTGGCTGGCCAGCGCCGACGGCGTGCTGGTGAACCTCGGTGATGCCGGTTTTGCCGGCTCGCCGGCCGGGGTCACCCTGGCCAAGCCGATTGTGGGGGTGGCGGAGCCGTAGACCTCGCAGCCCGCTGGGCCCGCCGCCGGGCATGACAGGATGAGGGCATGGGGGACCGCAGGGTCGTAGCGGTGCTCAGCGGCAAGGGTGGGGTCGGCAAGACCACCGTCGCCGTCGGGCTGGCCATGGCCTTGCAGCACCAGGGCCACCAGGTCGGAGTGCTGGATGCGGATCTCTACGGCCCCGACGTTCCCCGGCTGTTGGGCCTCACGAGGACGCGGGATGCCCGGAGCCTGACCCTGTGGTCCGGACGCGAGAGCCGGCCCCCGGAGCCGATCGAGCGGTACGGCCTCAAGGTGTGGTCGGCCCAGTTCCTCATATCGGAGCGCCAGGCCCTCACCGTCGAGGCCCCGCTCGCCCGACTGCTGATGGAGCGGGCCTTCGGCACGGTCGGCTGGGGCGACATCGACTGGCTGGTGGTCGACCTTCCACCAGGCACGGCCGACCTGCAGCAGCGCCTTGGTCCGCTGGGTGTGGGTGCGGCGGTCCTGGTCGTCACTCCCCAGGACGTAGCCCACCTCGACGCCAAGAAGGTGCTGACCATGCTGTCTGAGGGCGCGGTGCCCGTTCTGGGAGGAGTGGAGAACATGGCCCCCATGACCTGTGGGCACTGCGGCAGCGAGGTGCAGCTGTTCCCCGGAGCTCCCTACGAGCGCACCATCTGGGCCGCGGGGGTCGACCGGCTGGCGCGCCTGCCCTTCAGCACCGTCGTCACCAGCCGGGCCGAGGTCGGCAGCCCTCTGCTGGACCGACAGGGCCCTGGCGATCTGGAAGGCGCCTTCGGGCTCCTGGCCTCGGCGGTGGCCGCCGCCTATCCCTCGCCCTGAGCGGGACGGCCAACCGGCGGGACGGTGGCGCTGGGTCGGGCCATAGCCTGGGCGCCATGGAGATCGGCCGATCCAACCGGCTGGCGGGGGTCGCCTACGACGTTCGGGGCCCGATCCAGGAGGAGGCCAGCCGCCTGGAGGCGCAGGGGCGTCGGGTGATCCCCCTCAACATCGGCAACCCGGCCCATTTCGGCTTCGAGGCGCCGCCCGAGCTGATCGCCGAGGTCGCCCGTCGCCTGCCCGAGGCGGAGGGCTACGGCGATGCGAAGGGGATCGAGCCGGCACGACGGGCCATCGCCGCTCACTACCGGGGGAGGGGAGTGGCAGGCACCGACGCCGACCATGTCTATGTCGGCAACGGCGTTTCGGAGCTGGTGGGCCTGGCGTTGCTGGCCCTGCTCAACGAAGGCGACGAGGTGCTGGTACCTGCGCCCGACTACCCGCTGTGGACGGCGACGGTGCGGATCTGCGGCGCCAAGGCGGTGCACTACCTCTGCGATGAGCAGGCCGACTGGTGGCCCGACCTCTCCGACCTGGCCACCAAGGTGACATCCCGCACCAGGGCGGTCGTGGTGATCAACCCGAACAACCCCACCGGGGCGGTCTATCCGGCCGAGGTCCTGACGGCCATCGCCGAGCTCGCCCGCCAGCACGACCTGGTCGTCCTGGCGGACGAGATATACGAGAGGCTCCTGTACGACGGGGCCGAGCACGTCCCCATGGCCTCGGTGGCGCCCGACCGCCTCTGTCTCAGCTTCGGGGGCCTGTCGAAGGCGTACCGGTTGGCGGGGTTCCGCTGCGGATGGCTGGTCGTCTCCGGTCCGACCGGGCACGCCAGGGGCTTCCTGAGTGGGCTCGACGTGCTCGCCGACCTGCGCCTGTGCGCCAACCTGCCGGCCCAGTACGCCGTGGAGGCGGCCCTCGAGGGCTACCAGAGCATCGACGACCTGGTCAGGCCGGGCGGCCGGCTGCTCGAACAGCGCAACCTGGCTTGGGCGATGCTGAACCAGATCGACGGGGTCTCCTGCGTCAAGCCGGCCGGAGCCATGTACGTCTTCCCCCGCCTCCACCCCTCGGTCCACCCGGTGGAGGACGATCGGGGCCTGGTCCTGGAGCTCCTACGGGCGACCGGTGTCTTCGTCGTGCCCGGTAGCGGGTTCAACTGGCCCCGTCCCGACCACCTACGCATCGTGACCCTGGCCCAGGTGGAGCTGCTGGAGGAGGCCATCGCCGCCCTGTCCGACTTCCTCGGGTCGCGCCGCCCCTACTAGGGGGGCGGCGGGCGGTGGGGCCCGTCTGACGACGAGTTCGTGGCGATTAGGGACCTTCCGCCCTGGCGGGCGGTGGCCGTAGGGGGACACGCTCGGGTCGTGGACAACAACGAGACGGCGCTGTACGACGACGGCCGGATCGTGTGCGACGAAGACGGCATGACGATCCGCTGGTACTACCCATGGGGAAGCAAGAAGATCCCGTACGGCTCCATCCGGGCCGTCAAGAGCTTCTCTCTGAGACCGGTGCGCGGCAAGTGGCGCATCTGGGGTTCCGGCGACTTCGTCCACTGGTACAACCTCGACGGCGACCGGCCGAGCAAACAGACGGGGATAGACATCGACACCGGCCGGCGCGTCCATCCGACCATCACTCCGCAGGACCCGGAGGCGGTGGCCCGCATCGTCAACGAGCACATCGCCGCCTGACCCTCGCCCCGGGGACCGGGTCTCCCGCCCGGGGCCCGGGCTCGGTGTCGACGGCGAAGGTCGGCGCGCCTTCGCTCCGGCGCAGCCTGCTCTTCTGCCAGAGTTGGCGTCGTGGATGAAGAGCAGCTCCACGGTGGGATCGCCAACGCCGGCCGGGTGGTCCGGGCCGGTGACCATGTCCTGCGGCCCGGCACTCGTCACTCGAGGTCGATCCTCGCCTTCCTGGGCGCGGTGAGAGAGGCCGGCTTCATGGGTGCCCCGGCGCCGGTCGGTCTGGAGGAGGACGGGCGCGAGCGCCTCGGATTCATCGAAGGTGAGGTTCCCGTCCCGCCCTACCCGGACTGGAGTCAGACCGACGACGCGCTGGCGTCCGTCGCCCGCCTGCTGCGTTCACTGCACGAAGCGGCCAGCCGGTTCGACCCGGGCGAGCTCACGTGGGACCACAGCTTGGCCGATCCGGCCGGGGGGACGCTGCTGTGCCACAACGACGTCTGTCCCGAGAATGTCGTCTTCCGCGGCGGCGTCGCCGTGGCCCTCATCGACTTCGAGTTCGCCGCCCCTGGCCGTCCGATCTACGACCTCGCCCACCTCGGCCGCCTGTGTGTCCCGATCGAGGACGAGATCGACCAGGTCCGGCTCGGTTGGCGGTCGGCCGACCGGGCGGCCCGGCTCCGAATCGTCGCCGACGCCTACGGGCTGGACCCCGCCGACAGGGCCCGCCTGCCGGCAGCCATGGACGACGCCATCGGCCGGGTGGAAGTCGCCGTACGACGCAGCGTCGAGGCCGGCGATCCGAACGCGGTGGCCATGTGGAGCCGGACCGGGGGTGCCGAGCGCTACCACCGCCGACGCCGCTGGTGGGACGATCATCGCCATGAGTTCGCCGCCGCCCTCTCCTGAGCGCGTCACCGTCTGCCGGTCGCCGCGGTAGTCGGATGCCGGCCGAGCCGGTGCCGGCGCCGGCAGGCGGGCGCGCCCTATGCTCGCACCGGGAGGTCACCTTGCCGAGCGGGTTGGTGCGGTACCGCAACGTGGTTGTCGACAGCCTCCGGTGGCAGGGCTTCGAGTTTCGTGGCGGCGACATTGTCATCGCCACGCCACCCAAGTGCGGGACCACCTGGATGCAGATGATCTGCGCTCTGCTGATCTTCGGAGGCCCCGAGCTGCCCGCCCGGTTGACCGAGCTTTCCCCGTGGATGGACATCCTCACCGAACCGCAGGAAGCGGTCTGGAGCGCCCTGGCCAGCCAGACGCACCGCCGCTTCATCAAGAGCCACACCCCTCTGGACGGCATCCCCTGGGATGAGAGGGTGACCTACATCACCGTCGGGCGGGATCCCCGCGATGTGGCCGTGTCGTGGGCCAACCATTTCGACAACATGGACCTGAGCCGCCTCATGGCCGCCCGGGTGGCCGCCGTAGGGCTGGAGGGCCTCGAGGGCGCTCCCGCGCCTCCGCCCAGCGGCGCCGACCCGGTGGCCGAATTCTGGCAGTGGGTGGAGGACGATGCCCCGCCCGAGGCCGTGGTCAGTGGCCTACGGGCGACGCTGCACCACCTCGACACCTTCTGGCGGGCTCGTAACGAGTCCAATGTCGCCCTGTTCCACTACACCGACCTGATGGAAGACCTCGACGGCGAGATGCGGCGACTGGCATCGATCCTCGACATCAACGTCCCTGAGCACCGGTGGCCCCAGCTGGTGAAGGCGGCCCGGTTCGCCGCCATGCGTGAGCGGGCCGACCAGCTGGCACCTCAGGTCAGGATCGACGGGTTCTGGAAGGAAGCGTCCCGCTTCTTCAACCGTGGAGGGACGGGCCAGTGGCAGGAGCTGGTCGACCCCTGGGACGAGGCCCGCTACCGGCGGCGGGTGGCGACCCTGGTCCCCGGCGAGCTGGACCGGTGGGTCCACGGGGGCTGGCGGGCGCTGGCGTCGGCCGCCCCACCGGCTGGTCGATGATGCTTCGCCATGCGTAATGCTGAGAGGGTCATCGCCACCGCAGGGCGGCGCCGTAGAAGATGGCGGCGGCGGCTGCGCCGGCCATCGAACTGACGATCCAGAACCGGACCACCAGGGTCGAGTCGGCCCAGCCCTTGAGCTCGAAATGGTGGTGGAGGGGGGCCATCCGGAAGAGGCGCCGCTGCCCGGGCCGCTTCTTGAAGTAGAGCTTGTAGGTGTAGCGCTGGAGGGCGCTCGATCCCCCTTCTGCCACGTAGAGCGCCGCCAGCACGGGTAGGAGGGCGGCAATGTCCATGGAGAGGGCCAGTGCTGCCATTGCCGTCCCGATGGCCAGCGAACCGGTGTCTCCCATGAAGATCCGCATCGGCTGGATGTTCCACCAGAGGAACCCGGCACAGGCGCCGGCCATGGCCGCGGCCAGAACGCTCAGACCGAGGGGATCGGCCATTCGATAGGAGCCCGGGTGGCGGAACTCCCAGAAGCCGATGGCGGCCAGGACGGTGAAGCTGGGCAGGGCGCTTCCGGCGAGCAGGCCCTCTATCCCGTCGGTGAAGTTGGTCGAGTTGGCGCTGCCCCAGAGGAGGACCAGGGCCAGGGCTGACCAGCCCACCGGGCCCAGGTCCCAACCGGTGGACTGACAGCTGGTGAACGACAGGTGGGTGCATGGCCGGGGCCCGAAAAGGTAGAGGGCGCAGAAGGCCCCGATGACCGCCAGCAGCATGGTCGTCTTCTGGGCCTCGCGCAGCCCCGTGTTCCGGCTCCGCCGAATCTTGAGCCAGTCGTCGGTCAGGCCGACGACGGCGCCGCCGGCGACGACGACCAACACTGCGACCGCTGGCATGGTCGGCCCGTGGCCGCCAGCACCGATGGCGCCGACGTAGGCCACGACCACTGCGGCGGACAGCACCAGGCCGCCCATTGTCGGGGTGCCGGCCTTGGCCGTGTGGTGGGTGACCTCGTCCTGGATGGGCTGGCCGAGCCCTCTGGCCCGCAGCCACCGCGTCCAAGCCGGAGTCGCCATCAGGGCCACCGCGAACGCGACGGACGCCCCCACCAGGACCTGCACCATGGCCGGCACTCTAAGGGGGCGACCTCCCTGGCGGGCGGGGAGACGACTCGGCAGGCGGTCCGATCCGCCACGGCCGCGGAGCCTCTCAGGCCCGGCTCGAGTGGGCCCGATCGGCCTCCTCCTCCGCCAGCACCACCGCCAGCTGGTGGTGCACGGCGGCCTCATGAGCCCGGTCCCCCGCCGGTCCGGCCGGACGCCGATCGAGCTCCTCGAGGCTGCCGGCATGACCGTAGACGACGAGCACGTCGCCGGGATGAACGGTCGTCGAGCCCACCGGAGCCCCGCGGAACGTGCCGTCGGGACGGGTGAGGCCAAGCACGGCGACGCCTTCGTCCCGCAGTCCAAGCTCCTCCAGGCGCCGGCCCGCCATCCAGTCACCCTGATCGACGGCGAGTTCGCCCACCGCATAGCTGCCCGAAAGGTCGAGCAGGCTGGCCAGATCCCGCCGGGGCAGGTCGGTGTAGCGCTGCAGCAGGCGGGAGATGAGCTGGGTCAGGCGCCGATCCACCCAGCGGCTGCGGGACAGGCTGACCAGGGCCAGCAGTCCCCCCACCAGCTCGATGATGCTCTTCCAGTTGTGGGCCAGGCTGCCGTTGCGGAAGCCCAGTATCAGCGAACCGGCGGCGGCGACGATGCCGGCGTTGCCGAGGAGCATCAGGGTCATCGCCACCCGTCGCCGCAGGGGGTGGTTGAGCACGTTCTCCGACTCGCTGGTGGTGAACCCGGTCCCCGTGAATGCGGAGCGAGCCTGGAAGCGGGCGTGCTCGCGCGACATGCCGGTCGCCACCAGGATCACGGTGGCGATCCGGGTCACCAGGAGGCCGATGACGACCACCAGAAGAAGCGATGAGATGGCGATCACGGTCCAACTATCCCCGGAGGGCCCCTTGCACTCGCCGGGCTGTCGGCCTACAGTCCTGGTACGCCCGATCGGGGCCTGTGCGGAGCATGTAGCCCCGATTTCGAAGGGCCTGGTAAGGCGCGTATAGCGCCTTGATTGCCGGTCGTTTCTCTCTTAGGTTCGGCGCAATGACGAACCGCGCCGACGTCGAGCCCCACCCCGACCTGGCCGAGGAGCAGGCCCACATCGACCGGGCCTACGCCTGCCTCGACGCCATGCGCCAGAGGGCGGTGAGCATCAAGAGCCTGGGCTACATGGGCGGCAACGTGCATGCCGAAACCGGCCTCACTCCCGAGATGGCGGCCTACTGGGACCTCGACAAGCAGCGCCGCATCGACGTGCTGTCCGACGACGGGAGCGCCCTGTGCTTCGGCCGCATCGACCACGCCGGCGGGGCGCACTGGCACATCGGACGCCGCCATGTCGAGGACGGCGACGGCGCGCCGGTGGTAACGGATTGGCGGGCTCGGGTCGCCGTTCCCTTCTACCGGGCGACGGTCGCCGACCGGATGGGCCTGTCACGCCGGCGGCGCTTCTTCATCGAGGAACGGCGACTGGTGGACCTTCTCGACGAGGATCTCGAGCACCCGAGCAGTCGCGACGCCGGCACCTACGTCCCCGACCCTCTGCTCGCCGAGGTGAGCCGCGCCCGGACCGGCGAGATGCGCGACATCGTCGCCACCATCCAGGCGGAGCAGGACGTCATCATCCGCGCTCCGCTCGAGCAGTGCATCATCGTGCAGGGTGGTCCGGGCACGGGGAAGACAGCGGTCGGTCTCCATAGGGCCGCTTTCCTGCTGTATGAGCACCGCCACGAGCTCGAGCGCCAACGGCTCCTGATCGTCGGCCCCAACCGGATCTTCCTTCGCTACATCGCCCAGGTCCTGCCCTCCCTGGGCGAGAGCGCTTCGGTTCAGCTGACGCTCGAGGGTCTGGCCGGCGCCCGCTACCGGGTCGGCCTGGACGAGCGGGCCGAAGCGGCCCGGCTCAAAGGCGATGCCCGCATGGCCGAGGTGCTGCGCCGGGCGGTCGCCGACCGGGTCAGCCCCCCGAGGTCCGACATCACCCTGGCCACCGGCTTCGGTGAGGTCACCCTGGCTGCCGCCGAGCTGGGTCGGATCGTCGAGAACACGCTGGCCCGGGGACGGCGGAGCAACGACGGCCGAGCCGGGGTGCGCGAGCAGCTGGTCGAGGCGGCATGGCGGGCGCAGGCATCCAAGCCCACGACCGACCTCACCCAACGAGAGGTCTTCGAGGCCGATCTCAGGGCCTCGAAGAGCTTCAAGACCGAGCTCGACCGTATCTGGCCCACCTTGACGGCGGCAGCGGTGCTCCGCCGTCTGTTCGGCAACAGGGGAGCCCTGGCCCGGGCCAGCGAGGGCGTCCTGTCCGGTCCCGAACGGGACCTGCTCCACCGCAAAGCCGCCGCCCGGGCGTCCGAGCAGAGATGGAGCCGGGCCGACTTGGCTCTCTTGGACGAGCTGGAGGACGTCATCGGCACCGTCAACCAGTCATACGGCCACATCGTGGTAGACGAGGCGCAGGATCTGTCGGCCATGGAGCTGCGCATGATCGCCCGACGGAGCCGAAGGGGGTCGATGACGGTGCTGGGTGACCTGGCCCAGGCCAGCGCTCCCGGCGCCCAGAAGAGCTGGAGCGAGGCGGCCCGCCACCTGGGGATCGGGAACACCGCCATAGACGAGTTGACCATCGGCTACCGGGTGCCTGGCCCGATCATGGACTTCGCCAACCGGCTGTTGCCGCTGGTGGCGCCGGGCCTACCCGTCACCACCTCGGTCCGCGGGGTGGGTGCCCCGCCGCTGGTCATGGAGGTGGGCCCGAACCAGGTGGCCGAAGCAACGGCCGAGTTGGCGGCCGAGGCCGTCGCTGTCTGGACCTCGGTGGCGGTGGTCGTCCCTCCCTCGCTGGCGGCGAAGGTTGCCGGCGCCCTGGGCGCCGCCGGCGTCTCCTACGTCGACGGAGCCGCCCGGGCGGCGCTGGGTGAGCACCTCACCCTGCTGCCTCCCGGGGCGGTCAAGGGACTCGAGTTCGACGCCGTCATCGCCGTCGAGCCCGCCCGAATGGTGAGCGAGATCGACAACGGGTTGCACTTGCTCTACGTGGTTCTCACCCGCGCCGTTCAACACCTGGCGGTGGTCCACGGCGAGGCGCTGCCCGCGGCGTTGAGGCCCGACAAGGCAGAGGCGCCAGTGCAGACGAGAGCGCGCCCGTCCGATCTGGCCGCCTCGCCGTAGGACCCACCTGGTGGCGGGCCGTACCGCCCGGTGCCGGCTACGCCGGCGCGGGCAGCGTTTCGGGCTCGCCGGCCCAGCGGACGCCCGTCGCCCAGCCGGCGGTCTCGAAGAGCCGGATGAGCCGGGCCGAGGAGTCGATCTGGCCACGGCCCCGGCCGTGGCGGGCACAGGCAGGAAAGGCGTGGTGGTGGTTGTGCCACGACTCGCCCATGGAGAGGAGCGCCAGCATGGCCACGTTGGCCGAGCGGTCGGGGTTGGCATTCGGCCGCCGGCCGAGGACGTGACAGAGCGAGTTGACCGACCACGTGACGTGATGCAGCACGGTGACCCGGACCGCCCCTGCCCACAGCAGGGCCCATCCGGCGGCGGACAGGGAGCCGGTTGCCGCCCAGGCCACACCGAAGGGAAGCATCAGCGAGACGACCGCCAGCACCGGGAACAGCCGGTCGACCACCACGATGGCCCGATCGGAGCGCAGGTCGCGGGCGTAACGCTCGGCGTCGGCGGCCGGAGCCCGGAAGAGCCAGGCGACATGGGACCACACCATCCCCCGGGCGAGGGCCCACCCCGACTGGCCGTAGCGGTACGGCGAGTGCGGGTCGCCGGGGCGGTCCGACAGGCGATGATGAAGGCGGTGGTTGGCCACCCAGGACACCACCCCGCCCTCGAGGGCGAGCGATCCGGCCACGGCCAGGGCCACCCGAAGCCAGGGTGCCGCCTTGAAGGAGCGGTGGGTGAACAGCCGGTGGTACCCGACCGTCACCCCGTGCCCCGATATGAGGTACAGGCCGACCCCGAGGCCAAGGTCGAGCCAGCTCACCCGGTTGCCGAGGGCGAGCCAGGCGATCCCGCCGGCCAGGCCGAGGAGCGGTATCACCACCAGCGCGGCGGTGATGGCCAGGCCGACCGGGCCCGGCCGAGCGTCGTCATCCGGGGCCGGCGGCTCCCAGGTGGAACCCCTGGTTTCGCTTTCCAGGACGGCAATCGTCAAGGTCTCACCCTTCCTCGAGACGGAATCGTCCGCTGCTGGGCAGCGGCACCGGGGGGCGACCGCTCCCCGGTGAGACTGACAGGACGACTAGTCCAAGCCCTGCCTGAGCACGGCGAGGGCGGCCAGGCGCCGTTCCAGCTTCTCCGGTTCGGCGGCATCGCGAGTGCGTATGCGGTTCTCCAGCTGGTCCAGACGCTGGTGCTCCCGCACCACGATCTGGCTCCGATCGGACTCGGCGGTGTTGCGCAGCGCCCGCAGGAAGGCGGCGCGGGCGTCGGTGGCCCGCTTGAGTCCCAGGTTCCGGGCGACGGCTGCGAAGGACTGGCCTTTGTCCCGCAGGCTCAGCGCTTCCCCGTCGGTGTTGGTGCGACGGGATCCCCGCTCAGGGCGGTCCCGATCGCGCCCCTCGGAGCGGTCGCGGTCGGAGTCCCGCTCGGGCCTAGGCAGCGCGAACCCTCGTGGCCTGAGGGCCCTTGGCGCCCTGCTCGGAGTCGAACTCCACCCGCTGGCCCTCGGAGAGCTCCTTGTAGCCGGTGCCCTCGATGGCGCTGTGGTGGACGAACACGTCCTTGCCGCCGCCGTCCGGGCTTATGAACCCGTAACCCTTGGTCGAGTTGAACCACTTCACAGTTCCGACAGTCATCTCTACTCCTTTACCCACGCACGTTCGAAAAATCCAGGGCGGAGTAGCGCCGGGAAGAGGCCCCAGCCTGCGCAGTGAACCGGGGTTGAGCGACATCCTATCCGCGCCATGCCATCCGTCCCAATGGGCGGCCCGTGCCGGCCTTGGCGGCGCTATCCCTGCCTGCCGCCCGGGCGCTCTCGCCGGTCACCATGCCCGGCCCGCCCACCCCGCGCTCTGAGAGGAGCCGCTGGCCGGGGCGCTTGGGTCAGGAGGGGATGGCGCCCTCCTGTCGGAGCCGGTCCAGCTCGGAGGGGGAGAGGCCCAGCTCGGCGAGGAAGGACTCGGTGTGCTCGCCGAGTCCGGGCACCGGCCCGGCGTGGCCCTGGGGGATCCCGTGGAAGTGGACCGGCGAGGCGATCGCCTTGAACCCCGGGCCCTCGCCGGTGCCCTCGACGTCGACGAAGGCGCCCACGGCATGGGCCTGGGGATCCTCGACCGCCTCGGCCGGGGTCTGGGCTGGGGCCCACCACACGTCGTCGGCCTCGAAACGCTTCGCCCACTCGTCCAGGTCGGCCTTGGCGAACTCCTGGTCGAGGATGGCAATGAGCTCGGCCCGCGATGAACGACGTGCGGCCGCGGTGGAGAACCGAGGGTCGCTTGCCAGCTCGGGGCGGCCGATGGCTCGGAGGAGCCCGGGGAAGTGGCGGTCGGCCTCCAGCCCGAGAAGGAAGAACCACCGGTCGTCGCCGCTGCGGTAGCAGTTGACCAGGGGGGCGGGATTGTCCTCGCGGGGCGATGCCGGCGCCACCTTGCCCAGCATGAGCTGGATTCCGAGGTCCCATCCGAGGCAGTACATGCCGGTGCGCAGCAGGGACGTCTCGACCAGCCGGCCCCGACCGGTGCGCTCCCGTTCGAGGAGGGCGGCCAGCACCCCGGCCACCGTCGCCAGACCGGTGGCGTGATCGCCCAGGCCGCCACGGATGCCGGGCGGCGGGGTGTCCGGCGGTACCAGCTGGCGGGCGATACCCGTCCGGGCCCAGAAGGCGCCCACGTCGTAGCTGGGCCGATTGCGGTCGGGGCCGCTCAACCCGTACCCGGTCACGCTGGCGTAGATGAGGCGAGGATGCCTCTTGGCCAGCTCGTCGGGAGACAGCGACAGTCGTTCGAGGGCGTCGGGACGCAGGTTCGTGACGAACACGTCGGCAGTGGCCAGGATCCGCTGCATCACCTCCGGTCCGCCCGGTCGCTGGAGGTCGAGCACCACGCTGCGCTTGCCCCGGTTGTCCAGGGCGAAGGGTGGATTGGGCAGCCCCGAGTCGTAGCCGAGGGTCCCGAACAGCCCCCGGAACGGATCGCCGACCGGCGGCTCGACCTTGATCACGTCGGCGCCCCAGTCGGCCATCACTCCGGCGGCCGAAGGACCGGCCACCCACACCCCCATCTCGATAACCCGCAATCCGTCGAGGAGCACGCCTCAGCATGCCGCAAGCGGGGGGATTCGCGCCCGCCCGTCCGGGGCGCTGCGGATCAGGCCAGTGCCGGGGCCACCTCGGCGGCGATCAGCTCGAGGTGGTCGAGGTCGTCCACATCGAGGACCTGCAGGTAAGCGACCTCGGCCCCGGCGTCCCTCCATCGGGTCAGCCTCTCGACCACCTCGGCGGGGGTACCGGCGGCACCGTTGCGACGCAGCTCGTCAGGGGCCCGCCCGATGTTGGCTGCCCGCCGACTGACCTCGGCCTCGTCAGAGCCGCAGCAGACGACGACCGCAGCGCTCATGCGCAGGGTGGCCGGATCGCGGCCCTCCTTCTCACAGGCGGCCCTGACCCGCTCGTACTGGGCGTGGCATCGCTCCGGGGGGGAGAAGGGCAGGTTGAACTCCTTGGCATAGCGGGCCGCCAGCCTGGGGGTCCGGCGGGGGCCGCCCCCGCCGATGATGACCGGCGGATGCGGACCCTGGACCGGCTTGGGCAGGGCCGGGCTGTCGGCCAGGCGGTAGTGGCGACCGTCGAAGGCGAACTTGTCTCCCTCTGGGCACGACCACAGCCCGGTGATGACCGCCAGCTGCTCCTCGAGGCGCTCGAAGCGCTCGCCGAGCGGAGGGAAGGGGATCCCGTAGGCGGTGTGCTCCTGCTCGTACCAGCCGGCGCCGATCCCCAGCTCGATGCGCCCGCCGCTCATGGCGTCGACCTGAGCCACCTGGATGGCCAGAACGCCCGGATGGCGGAAGGTGGCGCATGTGACCAGGGTGCCCAGCCGGATCCGCGCCGTCTCGCGGCCGATGGCCGCCAGGGTGGTCCAGGCGTCGGTCGGTCCGGGCAGCCCGTCGGCGGCGCCCATCTTGAGGTAGTGGTCGGACCGGAAGAAGGCGTCGAAGCCCAGCCGCTCTGCGGCCTGGGCCACGGCCAGGAGCTGCTGGTAGGTGGCGCCCTGTTGGGGCTCGGTGAAGATTCGGAGGAGCACGGCCTCACCCTATCGAGGCCGGCCGCCGGATGATCCCGAGCGTCGGCCGCCCCTGGCTCGGTCCTCCCCCTCCTCAGCGCGGTGGGCGGAACCGCCGCCGCTCGGCCTCGACCTCGACCCGGAAAGCGCACGCCTGCATGTGGTCGTTCACCACCCCCAGGGCCTGCATGGCGGCGTACACGGTGGTCGGTCCGACGAAGCGGAAACCGTGGCGCCGCAGGGTGCCCGACAGCGCCTTCGACTCGGTCGTGGCGCCGGGGACGTCGCCGTCGGCGGCCGGTCCTGGCCCCTCGGCGGGGCGGTGACTCCAGAACACCGCTGCCAGCGAAGTACCCGCCTCGCGGAGGGCCATGGTCGCCCGGGCGTTGGTGATGGCCGCTTCGATCTTGCCGCGGTGGCGGATGATGCCGGGGTCGCCCAGCAGGCGCTGGACGTCAGTCTCGTCGAAGGCGGCCACCGTCGGAGGGGCGAACCCGGCGAAGGCGGTCCTGAACGCCTCCCGCTTGCGCAGGATGGTCAGCCACGACAGGCCGGCCTGGAAGCCCTCCAGGCAGAGCTTCTCGTAGATCCGGATCTCGTCGGAGACCGGACGGCCCCACTCCTCGTCGTGATAGGCCCGGTACTCGGGCGTGGCCAGGCACCACCGACAGCGGAGGCGGCCGTCGTCGCCGGCGGCCACGGTCATGACCGGGGGCTCAGATGGCTTCGCCCACCGGGTGGCCCCGGGGGACGGCGTTGCCCGGCGTCACCTCGAGATGGACCGCCCGCATGGGGAGCAGGAAGGCGGGAACGAAGACGACGAAGGTCAGCACCAGGGACAGCCAGTAGGTCTGGGCGAAGGCGTGGGCCAGGGCGGGGGCCACCTGGGTCCGCACCCCCGGCGGGATCGTCCCCAACGCACCGAAGCCACCGGAGCGCCCGGCCGGCAGGGGCAGGTTGTGGGTGATGTTGCGCTGCAGCAGCACCGCCATGAGGGCCGTGCCGATCGAGCCGCCGACCCGCTGGATGATGTTGAGGGAGGTGGTGGCCCGGGGCACGGCCGAGCGGTCCAGGCGGGAGTAGGCCGCCGCCATGGCCGGCATCATCACGAAGCCCATCCCGACCCCCCGCACCAGCAGGGAGACGGCCAGAAGGGTGTAGGAGGTAGTGGCTCCCACCTCGGCGTAGGCGACGGTCCCGAGGATCAACATTATGAGGCCGAAGGGCACCACCTTGCCCGCCCCGAGCCGGTCGGTGAGGCGCCCGGCGATCGGCATCATGGCGGCCGTGCCCACTCCCTGGGGGGTCATCAACAGGCCGGCGTTGGCAGCGCCCTCGCCCCTCACCACCTGGTAGTAGAGAGGGAGCAGGATCATGGTGCCGAACAGCACCACGCCCACCATGAAGCTGGTGGCGGCCCCGGCGGTGAAGGCACGGTCGCGGAACAGGCTCAGGTCCAGCAGGGCTCCGGCCTTGAGGCCGGCCGAGCGGACCAGGAAGGCCACCACCAGAGCCAGCCCGACGCCTATACCGGCCAGGGTCCGCGAGCTGCCGAAGCCTCCGCCCGTGGTGGCCTCGGACAGGCCGTAGACAAGGATGGCGAGGCCGGGCGAGAGCAGCAGGAGCCCGAGGAAGTCCAGCGGATGGCGTTCGTCGATCTCCTGCTTGGGCAGGATGCGTGCCGCCAGGATGAGGGCGGCGATGCCGATGGGGATGTTCACGTAGAAGATCCAGCGCCAGCTCGCGCCCTGGACCAGCACGCCGCCCAGAACCGGTCCCAGGATCGGCCCGAGCATCATGGGGACCCCGACCACGCTCATGACCCGCCCCATGCGGCGGGGCCCGGCGGCGCTGGCCAGGATGGTCTGGCCCACCGGCATGATCATCCCACCCCCGATCCCCTGCAGGACCCGGAAGATGATCAGGGTGGTCATGGACCAGGCCATCCCCGACAGGGCCGAGCCAACCAGGAACAGCACGACCGAGCCCATCCACAACCGCCGGGGGCCGAAACGCTCGACCCCCCAGCCGGTCAGGGGGATGACCATCGACAGGGACAGCAGGTAACCGGTAGCCACCCATTGGACCGAGGCGAGGGAGCCGTGCAGGTCATGGCCCAGGGCGTCGAGGGCCACGTTGACGATGGTCGTGTCGAGGATCGACATGATCGTCCCGAGCACCACCACCGAGGACAGCAGGATCAGCTCGCGGTCGATCCCCTCGGGCTCGGGGGCTCCGCCGGCAGCTGCGGGATGGGTCTGGGTCGTCAACTCACATCAGTCGTAGAGGACCATGCCCCTGATGTTCTTGCCGTCCCGCATGTCCTGGTAGCCCTGGTTGATGTCCTCCAGGGGGTAGGTGCGGGTCACCAGCTCGTCCAGCTTCAGGAGCCCGTCGCGGTACAGGCCGAGCAGCTTGGGGATGTCGGCCCGCGGATTGGCCGAGCCGAAGATCGACCCCCGTAGCTCCTTCTGGAACAGCGTCAGCTCGAACAGGCTGAGCTTGACGTCGCTCTGCAGGAAGGGGGCGACGGCAGTGACGACCACCCGGCCCCCCTTGGAGACCAGGCCCATGGTCGGCGCCACCAGGTCGCCGGTTGCCACCCCGGTGGTGATGATGGCCTTGTCGGCCAGCTGGCCCCAGGTGATCTCGTTGACCAGCCGGAAGGCCTCGTCGATGCTGGCGGCCGAGTGGGTGGCGCCGAAGGTCTGGGCCTGCTCCCGCTTGAACTCGACCGGATCCACCGCCACGATCCGCTTGGCCCCGGCCAGGCGGGCGCCCTGGATGGCGTTGGTGCCGATTCCACCGCATCCGACCACGACCACCGTGTCACCGGGCTGGACCTCGGCGGCGTAGACGGCCGAGCCCCAGCCGGTGGTCACCCCGCAGCCCACCAGGGCGGCCTTGTCGAGGGGGATGTCGTCCTCGATCTTGATGACCGACGCCTCGTGGACCACGGTGTAGGGGCTGAAGGTCCCCAGCAGGCACATGGTGCCGACGCCCTTGCCGTCTGCGGTCTTGAACCGGTGGCTCATGTCGGCCAGGGACACCCCGCCCATGAGCATGGCTCCCAGGTCGCAGAGGTTCTGGTGACCGGTGGAGCACATCCGGCACCGCCCGCAAGAGGGGATGAAGCCGAGGACGACGTGGTCACCCTCCTTCACGCTGGTCACGCCGGGCCCGACGGCGTCCACGATGCCGGCGCCCTCGTGGCCGCCGATGACGGGCAGGGCTGCGGGGATGTCCCCGGTGACCAGGTGCTCGTCCGAGTGGCACAGGCCGGAGGCCGCCAGCTTCACCCTGACCTCACCAGCGACCGGGTCGCCGAGCTCCAGCTCCTCGATCTTCCAGGGGTCGTTCACGTTCCAGAGAACGGCAGCCTTGGTCTTCATCCCCTCGTCTCCATCGCTCCGCCGGCGGCGCCGGCTGCCTCCGAGCCTGGCGCCTTCCCCGCTGGGGCGCCGGCCCACTGACTCTAATGGCTGTGTCTCCGGAGCCTCACCTCCGGCCATGGCCCGGGTGGGTGGGGCGGAGCCCGGATCTCCCCCGAGCTGCGACCACCCTCGGTGGGGTCGGAGGAACCTCCCCTAAGCGGACGACGCCCCCCCAAGGGGCCATGACGGGATGGCCCGCGCTGGCCATTTCGGACCAGTTGCTAAAGGACACCCACCCTCCGTGGCGACAAATGGCAGGTACCGGCCACCAGGAGGTCAGTCGGGTGCGTCTTGTCGTGAATCGGAATACGGAAAGGCCACCGACACCGACGCCGTCTGCCGGGGCCCGGCTACGGACCAAGGTCGTCGTCATCGGAGCACTGGCGCTGGGGGCTGCGCAGGCCGCCCTGGCTTTCGGCGCGCCCGGAGCCCTGGCGGCGTCGTCGGACCACGCCAAGTACATCGTCGAGTCCACCAGCGGGGCCGATCCGACCCCCAACATCGAGTCCGTCGGGGGCCAGGTCAGCCGGCGGCTGGACCTCATCAACGGCGCTGTCACCGACCTGGGGTCGGGCGACGCTGCCTCCCTCGCTTCTCAGCCTGGCATCGTCGTGGTGCCGGACGCGCCGGTCATGGCCGAGTCGGTCGGATGGCACGCCGACTCCACGGCGAGCGGCACCCGGATCCTCGACTCGGTGTTCCCCCAGGTGACCGGGGCGACCAAGCTCTGGGGCTCCGACGACAAGGGCGCCGGCCAGGCCGTAGCCGTCCTCGACACCGGCGTCAACGCCTCGCTGCCCGACCTCAGCGGGAGGGTCGTGGACGGGGTCGACCTGAGCGGCGAGAACAACCCCTACTCCGACGGCTACGGGCACGGGACCTTCGTGGCCGGCCTGATCGCCTCCGACGGTGCCTCTTCCGGCGGGCAGTACATGGGTGAGGCCCCGGCCGCCGACCTGGTGTCGGTCAAGGTGGCGGGGGCGTCAGGCGCCACCGACGAGGCCACGGTCATCGCCGGTATCGGGTGGACCATCGCCCACCAGGGACAGGACCACATCGGGGTCCTCAACATCTCCCTGGGGACGGTGCCCGTCACCTCCACCCGGGTGAATCCCCTGGATCAGGCCGTCGAGATGGCCTGGAAGGCTGGGATCACCGTCGTGACCGCCGCCGGCAACTCCGGCCCCGCTAACGGGACCATCACCTCGCCCGGCGACGATCCCCTGGTCATAACCGCCGGGGCTCTTGCCGACTCCGACAGCACCGACAGCGCCAACTGGAGCATCCCCTCGTTCTCCAGCGTGGGGCCGACCCTCGAGGACGGCTGGTTCAAGCCCGACCTGGTGGCCCCCGGCCGATCGGTGGTCGGCCTCGCCGACCCGGGCTCGGACGCCTACGTGAACAACCCATCGGCCCTGGTGGGCACGGGCAACTTCGTCGGCAGCGGCACGTCCTTCGCCGCCGCCATCACCTCGGGCATGGCCGCCCTGGTCCTCGGGGCCAACCACAACCTGACCCCCGATGACGTCAAGGCTCGTCTGCTCCTGACCGCCACCCCCGGCCCGCTGGGCAACCCCTTCGTCGACGGCCACGGAGTTGGCAACGCCTACGGCGCCGCCACCGTCAAGACCGTCCACCTCGATCAGCGCCCGGCGGCCGCAGCTGAGGCCCTGTGGCCCGGTGCTCCGGTGCCGCTCTTCGCCACCTGGACCGTCTCCAGCTGGAATGGCGCCGGTTGGAACGGCGCCGGTTGGAACGGTGCAGGCTGGAATGGCGCCGGCTGGAACGGCGCAGGCTGGAACGGCGCCGGCTGGAACGGCGCCGGCTGGAACGGCGCCGGTTGGAATGGCGCCGGTTGGAACGGCGCCGGTTGGAACGGTGCAGGCTGGAATGGCGCCGGCTGGAACGGTGCTGGCTGGAACGGCGCAGGCTGGAACGGCGCCGGATGGAACGGCGCCGGATGGAACGGAGCTGCCTGGAACGGTGCAGGCTGGAATGGCGCCGGCTGGAACGGGGCGGCCTGGAATGGGGCCTCCTGGAACGGAGCCGGCTGGAACGGCGCCGGCTGGAACGGAGCCGGCTGGAACGGGGCCGGGTGGAACGGGACCGCCTGGGACGGCTCGTCCTGGAACGGCGCCGGCTGGAACGGGGCCGGCTGGAACGGGGCCGGCTGGAACGGGGCCGGTTGGAACGGGGCGGGCTGGAACGGCTCGTCGTGGAATTGACCTGAACCTCGGATGAAGCTGCCCGTCCGAGCCAAGCTCGTAATCGCGGCCACAGTCTTCGGCGCTCTCGCCGGGGTGGCCGCGGTCGAGGGCGCCAGCGCCCAACAGGGCCTTGGCTCGGTCTGGGTCCTGGCCGTCTTCATCGGTCTGGTGTTGGCCAGTTGGCACTGGCCCATCGTCATGTACCAGGACTCCTCGTCCCAGGCTCACCACTTGGACGAGGGCTTCTTCCTGGTAATGGCGCTGGTGCTGAACCCCCGCGAGGTCCTGCTGGTCTTCGCGGTGTCGATAGCCACCGCCGAGGTGATCAGGCGGCGTCCGCCGGTCAAGTCGCTATTCAATGTCGCCCAGATCCTGTTGGCGGCTTCGGCCGGGCTGCTCACCATCCATCTGCTGGCCGCCCCGACCGGCCGCCTCTCGCTCGCCGAGCTGGCCGCCGGGGCCGTAGGCGCCACGGTGTACTTCCTGGTCAACTCCTTCGCCCTGGCCGCGGTGCTGGCTGCCACGGGTGCCGAGAGGATCCGCCCGGCGCTGCTGGACGGCCTGGAGATCCGGAGCCTCCTCCTGGCGGCGTCGGTCGCCCTCGGGATAGTCAGCGCCCTGGCCCTGTCCGCCTATCCCGCCTCGGCCGTCTTCGTCGGGATCCCCTTCTGGGCGTTCCGCCAGACCCTGGCCGGTCACTTCGAGGCCCGGCACGACCGAACCAGGCTGCTGGGGCTCTTCGACGCGACGCTCGATGTCCACCGGACCATGGGAAGCAACGAGGTCACCACCGCCCTTCAGGGGGCGGCGGCGTCGCTGTTGCGCTGCCCGGACGCTGTGGTGGTCGAGGGGAGCCTTCCCGATAATGAAGGGGTGCTGGCGGCCCCGATGCAGGTCCAGGACTCCGAGCGATGGCTGGTCGTCCGGGGACGGAGCCGGTCCGAGCCCTTCGACGAGGCGGACAAGGGCCTGCTCGATGCCCTGGCCGCCTTGGGCTCATCCGCCCTCGAGAACGCCTCCCTGTATGAGGAGGGTCGCCGCCAGAAGGAGTGGTTGGTCGCCATCACCTCCTCACTGGGAGAGGGTGTATGCGCCTTCGACGCCGGCGCCCGCCTGAGCCTGCTCAACCCCACCGCCGAGGCGCTGTTCGGCTGGACCGTCGAGGAGCTGCGGGAGATGGAGGCCGGGGACCCCGATGGTGGACAGGACCACCTCGACTGCCTGCGGGCCCCGGCCCTGCAGTCCATGAGGACCCTGGCCACGGTGAAGGGCGAGGGTGTCAGCTGGAGGCGCAAGGGCGGCGACGTCTTCGCCGTGGACTTCACCTGCTCGCCGATCCTCGACGGTGATCTCCCGCTGGGGGCGGTGGTGGCCTTCCGCGATATCACGGAGCGCAAGGCCATGGAGGACCAGCTGGCCCACCACGCCTTCCACGACGCCCTGACCGGGTTACCGAACCGGCGCCTGTTCCTCGACCGTCTCACTCACGCCATCCACCGCAGCGAGCGCACCTCGGAGATGCACGCGGTGTTCTTCGCCGACGTCGACCGGTTCAAGTTCATCAACGACAACCTCGGTCACCAGGCCGGCGACCAGATCCTGCGCTCGATCGCCGATCGCCTCACGAAGGTCCTGCGGCCGTCGGACACCCTCGCCCGCTTCGGTGGCGACGAGTTCATGCTCCTGGTCGAGGACATCCCCAACGTGGAGGCGGCCGAGACCGTAGGCAGGCGGATACTCGAGGTGATGCGGGCACCGGTGGTCGTCGACGGAGGCCGCGAGGTGCTGGCCCAGGTCAGCATCGGGATCGCCTTCACCTCGGGCCGGGCCTCCGCCGACGACATCCTCCACGATGCCGACGTGGCCATGTACGAGGCCAAGCACCGGGGAGCCGGCCGCTACGAGGTCTTCGACGCCTCGGCCATGGAGGCCCGCTCGGCTGAGCGCATCGATCTCGAGGCCGGGTTGCGGAGGGCCCTGGAGGCCGATGAGATGGAGGTCTTCTACCAGCCTCTGGTGGCCACGGCCGACGGTCGGGTGGTCGGCGCCGAGGCCCTGGTGCGCTGGAACCATCCCACCCAGGGACTGCTCGCCCCCGGCCACTTCATCGGCCTGGCCGAGGAGACCGGGCTGATCCTCCCGCTGGGCCGGAAGGTCCTGGAGCAGGCCTGCCAGCAGGGCCGGGCCTGGACCGACCAGTTCGGGGTGCCCCTCTCGATCAGCGTGAACCTGTCGCCCCGCCAGTTCCAGGACCACGGCCTGGTGGCGGAGGTGAAGGAGGTGATCGAGCGCACCGGCTTCTCCCCCTCGCAGCTCTGCCTCGAGATCACCGAGAGCCTGGCGGTCCAGGACGTCGTTCGTACCGCCCACACCCTCAACGAGCTGAAGGCCCTCGGCGTGCGCCTGGCCATGGACGACTTCGGAACCGGCTACTCCTCGCTCAGCTACCTCAAACAGTTCCCTCTGGACGTGGTGAAGATCGACCGTTCGTTCCTCCAGGACCTCGACGACAGCTCGATCGACTCGGCCATCGTCGGGGCGGTCATGAACCTGGTCGAGTCGGTTGGCATGACCGCTGTCGCCGAGGGAGTCGAGACGGCCCACCAGCTGGCGGTGCTCGCCTCCATGGGCTGCCAGGTGGTCCAGGGCTACCACCTGGCCAAACCGATGCCCGCCGAGCCGGCCACCCGTTTCATCTGCCAGTCGCTGCGCCGCTCCCCCAAGCGGGTAGCGGCCCTGCCCTCGGCCAAGCAGGACCCCGTCGTCGAGGTGGCCTGATCCGCTGATCCCCGGTCGAAGCCTCGATGAGGCGCGGCAGCGGCGGCTGGCAGTAGGTTCCACCTATGCCGAGCAACGCCGAGAACGCCTACGAAGCGATGAAGCCAAGGGAAGGTCAGCCTGAGGGCACCGGGGAGTGGTTCCTGGTGGACCAGAAGCTGATCAACGCCTTCGCCGACATCACCCACGACCACCAGTTCATCCACGTCGACCCGGAGCGGGCGGCCCAGCTGTCTCCGTGGAAGGTCACCATCGCCCACGGGTTCCTGACCCTCTCGCTGCTGACCCACCTCTCCTCGTCGATCCGCCAGGAGGGGCCGGCTCTCAGCGGAGTGGTCATGGGCGTGAACTACGGCTTCGACAAGGTCCGGTTCATAACCCCGGTCAAGGTCGACTCGCGGGTGCGTGCCTCCAGCGTCACCAAGAGCGTGGAGCTCAAGGACCCCAACAGCCTCCAGGTGACACGAACGGTCACGGTGGAGATCGATGGCGAGACCAAGCCGGCCCTGGTGGCCGACTGGGTGACCAGGCTGGTCTTCTCGTAGGCGGGTTCCCCTCCATCGGCCCTGGGAATGGTCAGGGGTGATGGAGCGGGAGAGCACGAAACACGGTCCCCGGGTGGACGAGCAGCTCGAGCACGAGACTGCCGGGCTCCTGCACGGGGATCCCCACCAGAGCCGCAGCCGCGACGACCTCCAACAGGAGGAGCTGCCCGAGGACGCCGGTCTCATCGCCGGTGCGACGCGGGAGGACGTGCCCATGCCTTCCCCGCTGAGCCCCTCCGAGGTCGAGTTGAGGGCCGAGCTTGCCCGCCGCCTGGCGACCCTGACCTGGCCGGTGGAGCGCGACCGGATCGTGGCCGCTCTGGGGCCGGACCTTCCCGAGGAGCTGCAGTCGTGGGTGCGCCGGGCCCCCGGCGGCCGGTACCGGACCTTCCAGGAGCTGTGGGAGGCCATGGGGGGCCACCACGAGGGGCGGGGCGCGGCCGCCGCCGGCGCCTAACACCCGCCGCCGGCGCAGCAGCGTCACGCCGTGTAGGCGCCTGAGCACGCCCGCCCTATAAACCGGACTTCTGCGCCGCAGGCACCTGAGCGGCCACTCATCTCCTCCGGCGCCCGGTCGATCCTCTGATTGTCTCCGGGGTGGTCCCGGACGGGGAGGTCGAGCGGCGCCCCATGGTCGAGCACGGCGGGAACGCTGGTCCGCCCGCGGCGTCGGGCGGCAGCCGTCGGATCCGGTGGCTGATGGCGGCGCTGGTGGCCAGTCTTGCCGCGGCCGGCCTGATACCGCTGGCCGGTCCGGCCCGACCGGCCCGGGCCCAGCCCGCCTCGGAAGCCTGGACCTCGCCGGGGTACTGGCTGGCGAGCTCCTCCGGCGGGGTGTTCACCTACGGGGCAGCCGGCTTCTACGGGTCGGCGGGGGCGCTGCGCCTCGCCCGGCCCATCGTCGGCATGGCCGTGGCTCCCAGCGGTCGGGGCTACTGGCTGGTGGGCTCCGACGGCGGGGTGTTCAGCTTCGGTGACGCCGGCTTCCATGGCTCCACCGGGGCCATCAGGCTGAATCAGCCGGTGGTCGGCGTGGCCGCCACATCGACCGGGGCCGGCTACTGGCTGGTGGCGGCCGACGGCGGCATCTTCAGCTTCGGCGACGCCGACTTCTACGGCTCCACCGGAGCGCTCCACCTCAAGGCGCCGGTGGTGGCCATGGCCGCCACCCCCTCCGGCCACGGCTACTGGCTGGTGGCGGCCGACGGGGGCATCTTCACCTTCGGCGACGCCGGCTTCTACGGCTCGCTCGGTAGAGCCAAGCTGCCGGCCCCGGTGACGGCCATGGCGGCCACCCCCTCGGGACACGGCTACTGGCTGGTCCGGGCGGACGGAGCGGTGGCGTCCTTCGGCGACGCCGGTGACCACGGCTCTCCCCTTGGCGCCGCCCTGGCTGGTCCCCTCCGGGGGGCGGCGCCCACCCCGGACGGCGGCGGCTACGTCCTGGCCGGAGCGGACGGCGGGGTGTTCACCTACGGCGACGCCGTCTTCCACGGCGCCGGACCGGCCGGCGTGGTGGCGGTGGCGGCGGTGCCGCCCCATCCTCCCGCCCGGGTGGCCATCTTCTACTACCCGTGGTACGCCAGCCAGAGCTACGACGGGCAGTGGCGCCACTGGGACGAGGGTGGCCACAGCCCGCCGGACGACATCGGGTCGGATTACTACCCGCAGCGGGGTGCGTACAGCTCCGGCGACCCGACGGTGGTCGACGCCCAGATGGCCGACATCGCCGGCGCCGGCGTCAACGAGGTGGTCAGCTCGTGGTGGGGGAGCGGCTCGTTCGAGGATCAGCGCCTTTCGCTGGTGGCGGCCCGGGCCGCCGCCCACGGGCTGGCCGTCGGAGTGCAGATCGAGCCGTACGACGGTCGGACGGCGGCCAGCGTCGGACAGGACATCGCCTACCTGCACACCACCTACGGCATCTCCGACTTCTGGGTCTACCGGGCCCAGGACTTCGCCGCCTCGGACTGGACCCCGGTGTTGTCAGGCATGAGCCAGATGACGGTGTGGGCGGAGAGCTTCTGGGACGGACTCGAGTCGGGCTCGGTGCAACGCTTCGCCTCGGCCGCCGGCTTCAGCGGCGTCTACAGCTACGACCCCTACGACCTGTCCGGCTCGGATCTGGTCGCCATCTGCGGACTGGCGCGGATGGAGCACCTCCTGTGCAGCCCGTCGGTGGCGCCTGGATTCAGCGCCGTGCGGGCGACAGGGCAGGCGGCGGTGGTGCCCCGCTCCGGGGGGGCCCGCTACGACGACATGTGGGCGGGGGCGATCAGGTCGGTGCCGGACGTGGTCAGCATCACCAGCTACAACGAGTGGCACGAGGGCAGCATGATCGAGCCGGCGTCGGCCAAGTGCCTCGCCTCCGGCTTCTGCTACCAGACCTACGACGGGGCCTGGGGCCTCACCGGCTCACAAGCCGAGGGCGCCTACCTGGCCCACACCGCCTCCTGGGCGGCCGCCTACGCCGCCTTCGAGCGGGGCTGAGCCCTCCGGCGACACCTCAGGCGAAGGCGCCGCTTGGCAGGTACGTGGTCGGTGGGTGGGGCCGGCCCCGGATCATCACCGGGCCCACCGGATGCAGCTCCATGCCGGCGGCCACCGCCGTGCGCATGGCCCACTGCTGCTGGGCGGTGATCCAGTTGACCTCGACCGGCTCGGAACCGGCCCGGCCGAGGGCGGCGGCCAACAGTTCGGTGGCCACCGCCTCGTCGTCGGCCCCGAGGAAGACGGGCTTGGCCCCGCGGGCAACCACGTAGCCCCGTTCGGGCACCACCAGCAATTGACAACCCTCCTCCATCAGCCGGGCCAGGTCGGGCCCGTGAGCGCCTCCCCGCAGGCGGCGCTGGAGGTCGGAGATGAAGCCGGCCTCGTCCAGGGTGGCCGGGCGCACCGACGGGCTCGGCGGAAGGCGGTCCCTGTCGACGGGGCCCCAGGCCGTCACGGACGGGTGGGCGGAGAAGCCGGCCGTCAGGTAGCGGCGGGCGGCCCGGGGATCGCGGGAGCACAGGATCATCCCGTACGGCGTGTCGGGGCGGTAGGAGAGGGCGGCGTCTAGCAGGGCCCGGCCGGTGCCCCGGTCCTGGCAGCGGGGGGACACGCCGAGCAGCGACAGCACCCAGAGATCGTCTCGCACCAGGGCCTGCGAGAGCCCGACCACCTCGCCCCGGTCCTCGTCGAAGGCGACCCACGAGCCCGCCGGATCCGTTTCCCGCAGGTGACGGATGCGGCCCCGGGTGCCGTCGGCCGTCTGGGCGGTGCGCTCCTGCACCGGCAGGTGGTAGTGGGCGCGCATGGTGGAGAAGGCGTCGTGCCAGGCCTCCTCCGCTCCGGCGACGTCGTCGTCGGCCATGGGCCGGACCGTGATCACCGGCGAAGTCTCGCCGCCGGCCGGCCGGACCGGGCACGGGAATTGCCGCTCAGGCGGTGGGGCGCAGCAGCGCTTCCTGGGAGATCGACGCCACCAGCACGCCGTCGGTGTCGTGGAAGGTGCCGCGGGCCAGGCCCCGAGCGCCGAAGTTGATCACCGGATCGACGGAGAAGTACAGCCACTGGTCGACCCGTACCGGGCGGTGGAACCAGACCGAGTGGTCGAGGCTGGCCCCGGCCATGCGGAACGTCGCTCCCGGAGCCCGGGCGCTGCCCACCACCGCCCGATCGGATATGTAGGTCAGGGCACAGGCGTGCAGCAGCGGATCGTCCTCGATCGGCTCGACCATCTTGACCCAGCAGGGGTGCGGACGGAAGGCCTCGGTGGTGAGCGGGCGCATGTCGAACCCGACGTTCCAGCCGGAGGAGAACATCCCCCCCTCGGTGGTGATGTCGTCCGGTCCGGGGACCCCGGCCAGGGACATCGGCTCCTGCCAGTTCTCACCGTCCTCGGGGCGGTGGAACGAGGCGATCATGGTGAAGATCGGCTCGCCCTCCTGGGAGGCGGTGACCGAGCGGGTGCTGAAGGAGCGACCGTCGCGGGTCAGCTCGACGTCGAGCTCCAGGGCCGTGCCCGGCTTGCCCGGGCGGATGAAGTAGGAGTGCAGCGAGTGGGGCAGCCTCTCCTGATCGACGGTGAGGGTGGCGGCCCGCAGGGACTGGCTGGCCACCTGCCCGCCGTAAAGGCGGCCCCAACCCTCCGAGGGCGAGGGGGCCAGGAAGCGGGTGTCGCCGCGCCGGTCCAGCTCGAGCAGGTCGAGGACCGGTCGGCGCCGTTCCGGCGGTCGCCGGGGCGGGAAGGGAGAGTGGGGCGGTTGCTGCGGGGGCGTCATGGTCACCTCGGGGCGCCGGCGGCGGGCGCGGTCGTCCTGTCCAGAGAAAAGTTAGAGTACCGAACTTTCGCGGTCGGCGGCCAGAGGACCCGGATAACCTGCCTGCCTCCGCCCCGGCGACCGGCCGGGGGTCCCGCGGGCGTAGTTCAACGGCAGAACCTGACCCTTCCAAGGTCATGATGCGGGTTCAATCCC
>Ga0070739_10000359_pt1 | contig 89704 bp, 68 predicted proteins | sample Coa_R1_7_FD_66445 | JGI IMG/M metagenome (GOLD analysis project Ga0070739, IMG submission 66445) | Surface soil microbial communities from Centralia Pennsylvania, which are recovering from an underground coalmine fire - Coalmine... | ecosystem: Environmental > Terrestrial > Soil > Unclassified ...
CGGCAAGAACGTCTTCGTCACCGCGCTCGACGACTTCGTCGGCTTCGAGCTGGCCAAGACGGACGACGTCCTGGCCCGCTGCATGACCTGGTCGTCGGACTACCCGCACAGCACCACGCTCTGGCCCAAGAGCAAGGACTACATCAAGCAGCTCACCGCCGGCATGGACGAGAAGCGGCGCCACGACCTGGTCGCCGGCAACGCCATGCGCGCCTTCGCGCTGAGCTCCAACTAGACACGAGTCGAGGGAATCGATGGCACGCGCAAACGGAAGCAAGCCGGCACAGACCGCACAGGGCCCCCTCGTCGGGCTGCGAGTGCTCGACTTCGGGCAGCTCATCGCCGGACCCATGTCGGCGACGTTCCTCGCCGACTGGGGTGCCGATGTCGTCAAGGTGGAGCCGCCCGGGGTTGGGGACAGCCTGCGGCGCCTGGCTCCGCACAAGGACGGCATCGCGCTCTGGTGGAAGGTCAACGGCCGCAACAAGCGTGCCATCGCCCTCGACCTCAAGAACGAGGCCGACAAGGCGACGTTCCTGGAGCTCGTCAAGGTCGCCGACGTGGCCATCGAGAATTACTCGGTGGGCACCACCAGGGACCTCGGGGTCGACTACGAGACGCTGAAGAAGCTCAACCCCGGCCTCATCTACCTGAGCACGAGCGGCTTCGGCCAGAACGGGCCCTACGCCCACAAGCGCGCCTTCGGGCGCGTCGCTGAGGCGTTCAGCGGCATGGCCTACATCACGGGCTACGCCGATCGCCCGCCGGTGCACGCGGGCGTGCCTGTCGCCGACTGCGTGAGCGGAGTGCTCGGCGCCGCGGCCATCATGGCCGCGGTGTACGAGCGCGCCAACAATCCCAAGCACGAGGGCCAGTACATCGACCTGGCCCTGTACGAGACCCCGTTCCGGCTCATGGAGTCGCTGGTCATCTCGTACGACCAGCTTGGCCTGGTCATGGAGCGCGGCGGTGAGAAGACCTCGTACGTGGCGCCCGTGGGCACCTGGCTGACCAAGGACGGCAAGTACGCGTCGTTCACCGGCAGCACCCAGGAGATGGTGCTCCGCCTCTACGACGCCATCGGCCATCCCGAGATGAAGACCGACCCGCGCTTCGACACCAACGAGCACCGCGTGGTCAACCGCAAGGAGCTCGAGGACACCATCACCGGATGGATCTCCGAGCACACCCTCGCCGAGGTCATCGACATCTTCGACAAGGCCGGCGTCGCCATCGCCCCGTACCTCAGCATCGCCGACATCGTCGAGGACCCGCAGTACGCGGCCCGCGAGGCGATCATCACCATCGAGGACGACGACCTCGGCCCGGTGCGGATGCAGAACGTGGTGCCCAAGTTCACGCGCACGCCGGGCAAGGTGCGCCACACCGGCCGCGCCCGCATCGGGCACGACCAGGACGACGTGCTGGAGGACTGGCTGGCCAAGCCCGCCGAGGTGACCGCAGCCCACTAGCGCAGCACGCCTCGAGGGGTCACACGCGAGGTCTTCGTATGCCCGACTTCATCACCGTCCCGACCCCGGACGGCGACATGCTCACCCATGTCGCGCTGCCCTCCGGCGACGGGCCGTTCCCCGTGGTGGTCCTGCTGCAGGAGGCCTTCGGGGTCACTGACAACCTGGTCGACATCGCCGGCCGCCTGGCGCGCGACGGCTTCGCGGCCGTCGCGCCCGAGCTCTATCACCGCTCCGGCGGCCGCATCGTCGGCGCCTACGACGACATGGGGTCGATCACCCCGCACGCGGTGGCCCTGACCGACGGCGGCATCGTCTCCGACCTCACCGCGGTGATCGGGTGGATCGGCCAGCAGCCGATGCTCGACGCGACACGCGTCACCACCATGGGCTTCTGCCTCGGCGGTCGAGCCGCCTTCCTGGCCGCGGTGTCGCTGCCCATCGTCGCGTCGATCTCGTTCTACGGCAGCGGCATCGTGACCACGCTGGACGCCTGGGGGCTCAACTCGCTGCTGGACCGCGTCGCCGAGATGCGCTGCCCGGTGCTCTTCTGCTTCGGGCTGCTCGACCCCACCATCCCGCCGGAGGACATCGAGAAGCTGCGTGCCGCCCTGCTCGCGGAGGGCAAGCGCGAGGGCGCCGACTTCGAGATCGCAGCCTACGAGAACGCCAACCACGGGTTCTTCTGCGACGCGCGCGAGTCGTACCAGGCGGACGCCGCCGCCGACGCCTGGCACCGCAGCCTGCGCTGGCTGCGCCGCGCCACCTCCACTCCCGTCGGCACCGACGCGCGGCGATGAGCAGGGCGGCGGAGCTGGAGCACCGCTGCGTCATCTCGGGAATCGGGCGGTCGCAGACGGGCCGGCGCATCGACCGCGACGCCCTCGACCTGACCGTGGACGCCTGCCTCGCCGCCGTCGCCGACGCGGGGCTGCGCACCGCCGACGTCGACGGGCTGATCACCTGGCCGGGCGAGATGGCCGGCAGCCTGGGTCGCGGCTTCGCCGGTCCGGGCTGCGCCACCATCCAGGACACGCTGCGCCTCTCGCTCGACTGGTACCTCGCCGGGGGCGAGGGCTTCAACGTGCTGGGCTCGGTGATCGCCGCAGCGCAGGCGGTCGCCAGCGGGTTCTGCCGCCACGTGCTGCTGGTGCGGACTCTCACCGAGGCCACCGCGCAGGGCGCCGGCGGCCGCCAGGGGTTCGCCGGCGGCAGGCCGGGGCGCGTCGGCGGCTCGGTGCAGTGGCACGCGCCCTTCGGCTCGATGTCAGCGGCGAACTGGGCGGCCTGGCAGGCGCAGATCCACTTCGACCGCTACGGCATGACCCGCGAGACCCTGGGCGCCATCGCCGTCAACCAGCGGCGCAACGCCATGCTCAACGAGGCGGCCATCTACCGCACCCCGCTGAGCCTCGACGACTACATGTCGGCGCGCATGATCTCGACGCCGCTCTGCCTCTTCGACTGCGACGTCCCCGCCGACGGCTCGATCGCGGTGGTGATGTCGACCGTCGACCACGCGCCTGACGTCGCGGGCACCGCGATCGCGGTCGAGGCGCTGGGCGCCGCGCTGCACGGCCGCGCGCTCTGGGAGCAGCGCGAGGACATGGCCACCATGCGCGCCTGGGACGCCGCCGCGCAGATGTGGTCGCGCACCGACCTCACCCCGGGCGACGTCGACTTCGCCCAGCTCTACGACGGCTTCTCCATCTTCACCGCGGCCTGGCTGGAGGCGCTCGGGCTGTGCGGGGAGGGCGAGGCGAAGGACTTCATCGGCGACGGCGCCCGCATCTCGCTGCAGGGCGAGCTGCCGGTGAACACCTCGGGAGGCCAGCTCTCCGAGGGTCGCTTCGTCGGCTGGGGGCTGCTCTACGAGGCGTGCCTGCAGCTTCGCGGCGGAGCGGGGGAGAGGCAGATCCCCAAGGCGGACGTGGGCGTCGTGGGCGCCGGCGGGGGCAACGTCGGCCAGGCAATCCTGCTCCGCCGGCACGGCTGATCCCGGCCCCGGCGGGGCCCGGCCGAATCCTTGTAGTCAATGATCATAGTAGGTACACTTTCGCGGCCGGCCTGACTTCTGAGGAGATCCGTGATGATCATGATGCCCGAGCTCAAGGCGCCGCGCGCCATCGCTGCCGGGGTCCAGGTGACCCGGCTGCAGCCCGGCGGCAAGGACGGCCCCGACAACTGCGTGCGCGACAGCGACCAGATCTGCGGCGGCGTCTGGACGCAGATGTTCAGCCTGGGCCGCCCCGACGACCCCTGGCGGCTGGGCATCCCCGACATCCGCATGGCGCGCAACCAGTTCTGGCCGATGCACTGGCACGACTGCTGGATCGCGGTCATCGTGATGGACGGCCAGTGCCTCATCGGCGACTGGTGGATGCAGCCCGGCGACGTGCTCATCTCCCCGGCCAAGGTCGAGTACGGCCCCGTGCTCAACGGCCCCAAGGGCTGCCAGCTCCTGGAGATCTTCGCGCGCGACATCGACGCCGGCGGCGGCTACGCGCCGGAGTTCCACGACCATCCCACCCTCACCGAGCTGCAGAACATCAAGAGCGGCGCGGCGGCCAACTTCGCGCCCCGGCCGAAGATCTCCGAGGTCAACGCGGGCAACCAGACCACGCCGCTGAAGGTGGTCCCCGGCGTGCTCACCGGCAAGCTGAAGGGCGGCCAGCGCTGGGACCTCGGCGATTCCGGCGACCCGGAGCGCGGCGTCATGCTCGACACCCTGCTGCCGGCCGGCTCGGCCGTGCCGGCCCATCGCCATCGCGACTGGCGCGGCGTACTGGTCTGGAACGGCTCGCTGCGCGCCGGCGACGAGGAGCTGACCAAGGACGACCTGCTCGTCATCGAGCCGGGCGCGGAGGTCCCCGCCTTCCAGGCCGGTCCTCAGGGTGCGCACCTCATGGAGTTCGCCAAGACGGCGGCCGGCGTGGCCACCGTGATCCGGTCCGCCGACCGCGACAACCCGGCATTCAAGTCGGGATTGGCAGCAACCGCCGACGTCGAGGCGGAGTAGGCGGCGATGGGCTTGCTGACGGGCAGGATCGCCGTGGTCACAGGGGCGGGACGCGGCATCGGGCGGGCGCACGCGCTGGCCCTGGCGGAGGCCGGCGCGGCCGTTGTGGTCAACGACGTGGGGCTCGACCTGCGCGGCGGCGAGGGCGGGCACGCCCTCGAGCCGGGCACCCCGCGCTCGGAGGTGGCCCAGGCCGTCGTCGACGAGATCACCGCGCGCGGCGGGCGCGCGGTGGCCGACGCGCACAACGTCGGCACACTCGACGGCGCCGGCGCCGTGGTGGAGACCGCGGTGCGGGAGTTCGGCGACGTCCACATCGTGGTCAACAACGCGGGCACCTGGAACGAGGCCACCACCGAGGACATCGACGAGGCCCGCATCGACGAGCAGTTCGCCACCCACTTCAAGGGGACGGTGGGCACCATCAGGGCGGCCTTCGCGGCCATGCGCAAGGCGGGGCACGGCGGCCGCATCGTCAACACCGTGGCCGGCTTCGCCGGCTCGGGCGCGTACGGCATGGCCGCGTACTCGGCGGCCAAGGCGGCGGTGGTCTCCTTCACCCAGACGGCGGCGACCGAGGGCGCCGAGTACGGCATCGGCGTCAACGCGCTGTCGCCGCTGGCCATCACCCGGCAGTCGCGCATCTACTTCTTCCGCACCGGGCTGGTGAGCAGCGAGGACCAGGCCACCATCGAGCGCATGAACCCCGCCAACAACTCACCGCTCGTGGTGTACCTCGCCTCCGAGCAGTCCGCGCACCTGACCGGGCGGTTCTTCAGCGTCGGCCTGGACGCTCTCACTCCGGACTCGCCGATCCGCATCCGCGAGAACTTCGCCGACTCCACCGAGGGCGTGGCGGCGCAGAGCTGGACGCCGGAGAGCGTCGGCGAGGCGATGTCGAGCATCGTCCGTCCCACCCCGGCCGCGGCGACCATGGGCCCGGCCCCGACACTGGCGGGGAGGAGCAGCTGATGGCCGTCACCGGCGAGTGGATGGAGCTTCCCCCGTCCCTGGAGGCGCGGGCGCCGCTGAAGCTGCTCGGCGAGCTCGGAGAGATGACCCTCGACCACGTCGGCATCGCCGTGCGCGACGTCGACGAGGCGGTGGCCCGCTTCGGGCGCGAGATCGGCATCCACGACTGGATGCGCTCCACCTTCGCCACCACCTCCGTGTACAAGGGCGAGGACCAGCGCATCGGCGGCCACGTGGCCACCGCGTCGATGGGATTCCTCAACATCGAGCTGGTGCAGCCCACCGACGGCGCGTGGACGCCCGTCGACGTCCTGAAGACCAAGGGCGAGGGCCTCTACCACCTGGGATTCCGCGTTCCCGACGTGGCCGAGTCCTCGCGGCGGATGAAGGACGCCGGGATGCGGGTGTCGCTGCTCGGCACCCACGGCGAGACGCCGCTCTTCATCTACTCCGAGAGCGACGACCTCTTCGGCGTCTGCATCGAGCTGGTGGGCCCCCGCATGCCCGCGGGGATGATCACCGCAGCCGTCCCCATCCCCTGACGCGCGTCTGCGTCATCGGCCCTTGCCAATGATACAGACAATAGCTACCATCGCCAGGAATTTGCGGACCGTCCGGCATACGGCCCGCAGTTGGAGGTAGGCAGGTCCCCATGACCGCGGCGTCCACCTCGGCGTTCCCGCAGGCGACCGCCGGCGCCATCCCGGCCGGCGGCGCTGCCTGTCTCCTCGAGCTGCACGACGTCGAGTTCGCCTACGGCTCCCTGCAGGTGCTCTTCGGCGTCTCGCTCTCGATGCCGGTGGCGGGGCGCACCGCCATCCTCGGCCCCAACGGCGCGGGCAAGTCGACGCTGCTCAACGTCATCTCGGGCACGCTTCCCTGCCTGCGCGGCCGGGTGATCTTCAACGGCGTCGACGTGACCAGGATGCGCCCGGAGAAGCGCGCGCGGCTGGGCATGGTGCAGGTGGCCGGCGGCCGGGGCACCTTCCCCACCCTCAGCGTGCTGGAGAACCTGCGCATCGGCGCGTACCACGACCTCGGCAACACCGAGCTGGTGCGCCAGCGGCTCGAGCAGGTGGTCGAGCTCTTCCCCGTGCTCGGTGCGCGGCTGCATCAGAAGGGCGGCTCGCTGAGCGGCGGTGAGCAGCAGATGATGGGGCTGGGCCGCGCCCTGATGAGCGGCGCCAAGCTGATCATGGTCGACGAGTTCTCGCTGGGACTCGCGCCCATCGTCGTCGAGGAGATCGCCGCCCGGCTCAACGCCGCGGCGCAGATGGGAACGTCGCTGCTGGTCGTCGAGCAGTCGATCAACGTCGCCCTCTCCCTCGCCGACGACATCCACGTCCTGGAGAAAGGCGAGATCCGGTTCTCCGGCAGCGCGGAGGAGCTGATGCGCTCCGATGGCGTGCTGCAAGAGGCGTTCTTCGGCAAGGCGGAATAGAGGAGGTCACACGTCGATGCACAGGTCGCGATCCGCCAAACGCGCGTGGCGCGCCATCACCGCTGCGTTGATGGGGGTGCTGCTGCTCACGGCGTGCGGCAGCTCCAACAACAGCAGCAGCAACAACCAGGGCGTCACCAAGCAGACGATCACCGTCGGGTGGGGCTGGCTCGACCTCGGCCCGGCGCTGGCCGCCGGCCTCAAGGTGCCCTCGATCGGTGACCGCGTCAAGCACATGCAGTCGATCATCGACGCGTTCCACAAGGAGGGGCTGCTGCCCGCCAACGGCCGCGACATCCAGATCGTCGACCACAGCTACGACGTGCTCAACCCGGAGACGCAGCGCGCCGCGTGCGTCGACTTCACCCAGCAGAACCACGTCTTCCTAGTGGTCGGCGACTCGCTGACCGCGTCGGTGCTGGGCACCTGCGCCGCCAAGGACAACAAGACACCGTTCATCCAGACCGACGGCACCTACGCGAGTGACTACCAGCAGACGCCGCTCCTCTTCACCACGCAGACCAACTGGAACACGGAGTGGAAGAACGCCATCCAGTGGGGCGTCAAGAACAACATCTTCCAGGGCAAGAAGGTGGGCATCATCGCCTTCAGCGACCCGCAGAACCAGGACCTGATCAACAACACCATGCTGCCCGAGCTGCAGAAGGGCGGCGTCACGCCGGCCAAGGTCTTCACCTCGAGCACCTCCAGCATCGGCGGCGCGCAGATGAAGCCGCAGGAGGCAGACCTGGCCATCCAGCAGTTCAAGCAGGCGGGTGTCACCCTGCTGCTGGCGACCACCGGTGACGGCGTCTTCCAGAGCCTGTGCACCTCGGCGAAGAACGCGAGCTTCACGCCCACCTACTTCGCCACCGACATGACGGTGACGCTGCTCGACCACGACACCTACGCGTGCCCCGTGGACGTGCTCAACGGCGCCATCGGCTTCTCGATGAACCAGGCCGGCGTGCAGAACCTGCAGGCCGACAACCAGGGCTGGACGACCAACCAGAAGAAGTGCCTGGACGACTACAAGTCGTTCTCCGGGCACGATCCCTACCCGCACACGCCGAACACCACCACCCCCGAGGAGATCACCCTCCTGGAGCTGTGCGACACCATGCGGGAGGTGGTTCAGGCGATCAAGAACGCCGGTCCCGACCTCACCAAGGACAACTTCGCCAAAGCGCTGGAGACGGTGAAGCTGACCTCCTCCCAGATGGTCAACAACCTCGGCGTCACCTTCTCGTCGACGCGCCACGACGGCGGCAACTACTTCCGGATCCTCGACTACTTCGCCAGCTGCCGCTGCTGGAAGCCGCGCGACACATCGGTGACGCCGCTGTACACCTACCCGTAGCGGGACACCTCACCCAGTAGGCACACCGGGCCGGCCTGACGCTCCTCGGGCCGGCCCAACCCCTTCATTCGGAGGCGCGGCGTGGTCACCACCCCAGGCCTGGTCACCATCCCAGGGATCGACTTCCAGCTCCCCATCGAGATGCTCATCCTCGGCGTCATCGCCGGGATGACCTATGGACTGCTCGGCGTCGGCCTCACCCTGGTGTACCGCACCTCGCGGGTGATGAACTTCGCCCACGGCGAGATCGGCGCCCTGGCCCCGGTGCTGGTGGTGACGCTGGTGGTCATGTTCGGCGTCAACTACTGGCTGTCGGCGTTCCTCGGCCTGGGGGCGTCGGTGGCCGCCGGGCTCATCCTCGGCGCCATCGTGGTCGGGCCGCTGGCCAACGCCTCGCGGCTCATCGTCATGGTCGGCACCATCGGCGCCTCGCAGCTCTTCTTCGTCGCCGACCTCTTCATCCCGCGGCCGCAGATCGGCGGCGAGGCGTTCCCCGCGCCGTTCGACGTCAGCATCAGTGTCGGCAGCCTGCAGCTGCACGCCGGCCACCTGATGATCATCGTGGTCACGCCGCTCGTGGTCGGCGCCCTGGCGCTGTTCCTCAGGCGCAGCCGGCTGGGCATCGCCTCGCGCGCAGTGTCGGAGAACATGGAGGCGGCGCAGCATGCCGGCGTGCCCACGCGTCGCGTGGTGCTGACCATCTGGGGCATCGCCGGACTCTTCGCCGGCCTGGCGCTGCTGCTGCAGCAGTCGACCACCTTCGTGCAGACGGCGACGGCGCAGACCGCGGCGGCGGTGGGGCCGCCGCTTCTCTTCCGCGCCCTGGTGGCGTCCGTGATCGGCGGCTTCACCAACATCTGGCTCACCTTCGCCGGCGGCGTCGGCATCGGCGTCATCGAGGCCTATATCGGCTGGAACTACCCGCGCGGTGGCACCGTCGAGATCGTCATCTTCGCGCTGCTGCTGGCGGTGTTCTTCTTCCGCCGCGACCTGGGCCGGCTGGTGCGCGGTGCGGTCAGCTCGTCGTGGTCGCTGACCGGCACCATCGCCTCGCTGCCGCCGCACGTGGCCCGCCTGCCGCGGGTGCAGCTGAGTCGCTGGGTGGTGATCGGCGCGCTGGTGGTCCTCGCCGCCCTGCTGCCGAGCTTCGTCGACGCCAGCCACACCGTGCTGCTGTCCAGCATCGCCATCTACGCGATCATGGGCCTGTCGCTGATCGTGCTCACCGGGTTCACCGGGCAGATCTCGCTGGGCCAGTTCGCCTTCGTCGCCGTCGGCGCGGTGGTGGGCGGCCGACTGACGACGCTGGGACTCGTCGATCCGCTGCCGCTCCTGCTCGCCGCGCTGGTGGCGGGATCGCTGGCGCTCATCGTCGGCATTCCCGCGCTGCGAATCCGCGGGCTCTTCCTCGCCGTGCCGACACTGGGCGTCGCCGTGCTGGCGTCGCTGTGGCTGTTCCAGCAGGGCTGGCTAACCACCTCCGGCGGACTCTCGGCGCTCACCATCCCGCGCCCGCAGTGGTTCGGCATCGACTTCGGCGCCGAGGAGAACTTCTTCTGGCTGTGCCTCACCGCCCTTGTGCTGGTCGCCTTCCTGGTGCACTACCTGCGGCGCAGCCGCGTCGGCCGCTCGCTGGAGGCGGTGCGTGACAACGAGGCATGGGCCGCGGCGCTGGGCATCTCGGCGACGCGCTCGAAGCTGATCGGCTTCTTCATCGCGGGACTCATCGCCGGCCTCGCGGGCTACTTCCAGGGCACCCTGCTGGTGCGCTTCGACAGCAGCTACTTCGACGCCACCCAGTCGCTGTCGCTGGTGGCGCTGGCCATCTTCGGCGGCATCACCACGGTGACCGGTGCGCTGGTGGGCGCGGTGTGGTTGCGCGCGTCCGCATTCTTCCTGGCGCCGCTGTTCCCCGGACTGGTGGGTCCCTACGTGTCGCTGATCTTCGGCGGCATGGGCCTGATGGGCGCGGTCATCCAGTTCCCCAACGGCGTCGCCTCGGCCGTGTTCAGGCTGCGCGACAGGGTGCTGCAGCGCTGGCTCGGCACCGAGTTGTGGAACGGGCCGCCGGTGCAGCGCGCCACGGAGCGCCGCCGCATGGGCGAGCTGGTCGAGACCGTCGGCACCGGCAGCGAGCGCGCTGCGGGACAGGTGCTGCTTCGCGCCGAGGGCATCACCGTGCACTTCGGCAGCATCGTCGCGCTGGAGGACGTCACCGTCGAGCTGCGCGCCGGCGAGATCCTCGGCCTCATCGGACCCAACGGCGCCGGCAAGACCACCTTGCTCGACGTGTTCACCGGAGAGACACGTCCGCAGAAGGGAGTCGTGTACCTCGACGGCCGCGACGTGAGCGGCCTGGCCGCCGACGCGCGCGCCAAGCTGGGCCTGGGCCGCAGCTTCCAGCAGGGACGGCTCTTCGACAACCTCACCGTCATGGAGTCGCTGCGGATCGCCGCCGACCACGCCGTCGGCGGGGTGCAGTCGAAGCGCGGGCTCGACGACATCGTCGAGGTCTTCGGTCTCACCGAGGTCGCCCACCGCCGCGCCAAGGACCTGCCCACCGGCACGAGGCGCATCGCCGAGATGGCGTCGCTGATCGCACTGGGCTCGCACGTGCTGCTGCTCGACGAGCCGAGCGCCGGCATCGCCCACCGCGAGATCTCGACGCTGGGCTCGGTGCTGCGCGACATCCGCGACCAGCTCCACCGAGCTGTCGTGATCATCGACCACGACGTGCCCCTGGTGCGCGCCGTCGCCGACCGCGCCTACGGGCTGGTCGCCGGCGGAGTCGTCGCCGAGGGACGCGTCGACGAGGTGGTGTTCCAGAAGGAGTTCAGCGCCGCCTACCTGGGCACCGACGAACGCTTCGTGCACCGCTCCGACCTCTCCCGCATCGCCACCGCGCCCGCACCGGTCTCGCCCAGCCCCGCCCCGGCGTGAGCAACTTCCTCAGCATCCCCACTCCCGACGGCGACATGCTCGCCCATCCCTCGGTGCCCTACGGCGAGGGGCCCTTTCCCGTCGTCATCCTGCTGCAGGAGGCGTTCGGCGTCACCGAGCTGCGCTGTCCCGGTCTCTTCTGCTTCGGACTGGAGGATCCCACCATCCCGCCGCACGACATCAAAACCCTGCGCTGGTTGTACAACGCCACCTCACCGGCCGCCGCCGGAGCGGCGCGATGAGCGACCAGCCACTCGCCGGAGTCCGCGTCCTCGAGCCCGCCGTGCTGCTGGCGGCGCCCTTCTCGTCGAGCCTGATGGCCGACTTCGGCGCCGAGGTGATCAAGCTGGAGATGCCCCGCAGCGGCGATCCCATGCGCCAGCTGCCGCCGATGAAGGACGGCAAGTCGCTGTGGTGGAAGGCGACGGCGCGCAACAAGAAGTCGGCGACGCTGGACCTGCGCACCGAGAAGGGGCAGGAGCTGTTCAAGCGCCTTGCCGCCGTCAGCGACGTGGTCATCGAGAACTTCCGCCCCGGGGTGATGGAGAAGTGGGGCTTGGGCTGGGACACCCTGCACGCCATCAACCCCCGGCTGATCATGGTGAGGCAGACGGGTTTTGGCCAGTTCGGGCCATATTCCCATCGCCCCGCCTACGGCATGATCGTGGAGTCCTACGCCGGGCTGCCCGATGCTCTGGGCTACTCCGACACCCCGCCGGTGATGAGCGGCCTCGGCGACAACCTCGCCGGCCTGGTCATCGTCTACGCGATCATGTTCGCGCTCTACCACCGCGACGTGCACGGCGGCCCCGGCCAGCTCATCGACAACGCCGCCTCGGAGGGCATGCTCCGCGTCGTCGGTGAGCACCGCGTGCCCGCGGTGGGGCTGGGCGTGCCGCTGATGCAGAAGCGCGCCTCCAACGGCCCGCACATGGGCATCGGCCAGGACGCGCTGCGCGTCGCCGGCATGTTCCACACCAAGGACGACAAGTGGTGCGTGTTCCACTCGGGAACCGCCGGCACCTCGATCTGGGCCAACCTCTGCAGGGCGATGGGCCGCGAGGACTTCCTCGACGAGGCGCCCTACCCCGTCGGCTCGCCGGAGCGCAAGCAGCGCCTCGCCGAGATCGACCGCCTGGTCACCGAGTGGTTCGAGGCGCACACCCGCGACGAGGTCGTGCAGATCGCCACCGACCACGAGATCACCATCGCGCCGGTGTACAGCATGGAGGACGCGATGAACGATCCCCACTTCCGGGCGCGCGGTGCCTTCATCACCGTCGACGACCCCGACTTCGGCCCGTTCCAGATGGTCAACGTGACGCCGCGCCTGTCGGAGACGCCGGGCGAGATCCGCCACACCGGGCCCAGCGTGGGCGCCCACACCGAGGAGGTGTACGGCACCCTCCTGGGCATGAGCAGCGCCGAGATCGACGCACTGCGCGCCGAAGGCGTGATCTGAGGAGGTTTGCCTGTCGTGCCAGCACGCAAGGTGGTGACCGGACTCGACGCCGAGGGACGGGGGACCATCGTCAGCAACGAGCCCATCGGTGGGGGAGTGGACGTTCCCGGCGTGCCGCCGGGCTGGGCGTACACCATGATCGGCAACACCGCGCCGGATCTCCAGCTGCCGGCGACCAGCGATCCCGCGCCGATGGACATGGGCATGCCGCCGGGCGCGACCCACTTCGCCATCTGGACGCTGCCGCCGGTGACCGTCGGGCCCAACCCCGCCGGCATGCACCGCACCGACAGCATCGACTACATCGTCATCCTCGAAGGTGGCGTGACCATGATCATGGCGGACGGCTCATCGGTGGACCTGCATTCCGGCGACTGCGTCGTGCAGGGCGGGGTACGGCACGAGTGGGAGAATCGCACCGATTCGAATTGCGTGATGGCGGTGGTGGTGGTTGGAGTGAGAGGCGCTTAGATGTCGACGAACTTCCAGGAACTCCCGGCCCCGCTCAGCGAGTGGGAAGAACAGCTCTACGGGCACGTCACCGCCCACACCGAGCAGGAGCGCGGGCTGCTGGAGGCGTACCAGCGCCTTGCCGAGCAGAGCCCCAGCGGGTTCGTCCGCTACCTGACCGGCATGCTGCTCGAGGACGAGGAGCGCCACCACCGCATGTTCCGCCAGATCGCCAACGCCATCGTCGCGGACGCCACCCTGCAGCGGCGGGAGGACGCGGTCCCTCCGGTGCTGCCCACCAAGGACGGACCCGAGCTCATCGCCGTGGCGAAGAAGATGCTCGAGCTGGAGGAGGAGGACAAGACCGCCCTGGCGCGGCTGCGCAAGGAGCTGAAGCCGGTGCGCAGCACGACGCTCTGGGACCTGCTGGTGCAGATCGCCGAACGGGACACCGAGAAGCACCTGCTGATCCTTCGCTTCATCGTTGACGCCGCCACGCATCCCGTCGGTTCGTCGTAGCCGGGATCGTGCATGCACCAGGAGGCCACTGAGAGATGAGCATGGGAACCTCCGTCCGCCACGCGGGTGGGATGGCGAGCGTCGCCGGCATCCTGCAGCCGGCATGAGCAGGATCGCGCGCGCAACCGTCGACGGCGCCACGGTTTTCGGCGAGGTCGAGGACCGCAGCTTCCACCCGCTCGCGGGAGACCCGTACTCCGGCGCGCGGCGCACCGGCGCCAGCGTGCCGCTCGACGGGATCACCCTGCTGAGCCCGAGCGTGCCCCGCAAGATGCTGATGATGATGGGTGGCTTCATGCCCGCCGACGGCTCACCGCTGCCGCCCGACGCGGTGCCCTGGCTGACGCCCAAGATCCCCAGCTGGGTCAACGGCGACGGCGCCGAGCTGGCCGTCCCGCCGTTCCTCACCAAGGATCTCTGGGTCGAGCCGGAGCTCGCCATCGTCATCGGCAGGGAGATCCACCGCGCCTCGCGCGAGGAGGCCAAGGAGGCCATCCTCGGCTTCACCTGCTTCAACGACTCGACCGCGTCGGAGTACCTGCCCGCCGGCGACTGGTGGCGTGCCAAGTCGATCGAGGGCTTCGCCACCATGGGTCCCTGGGTCGACACCGACCTCACCGAGGAGGACATCCTCGAAGGGCTCGCCCTGCGCTGCCGCGTCAACGGGCAGTCGCGCTGCGACGCCAACACCAGCCGCCTCAAGTGGCCGGTCAGCTACGTGGTCAGCTTCGCCTCGCAGTACACGACGCTGTATCCCGGCGACGTCATCTCCCTCGGCACGCCGCAGCCGGGAATCGACGTGCATCCGGGCGACGAGTGCGAGATCGAGGTGGAGGGCATCGGCGTCCTCCACAACACCGTGGTGGCCGAGAAGGCCTAGACCGGCGCCCAGCGCTGCTGGTACGCCTCCCACACCTGCGGGTTGGCGAGGCGTGCCGGCCGGCGCCCCTCGACGAGCACCTCGACCAGGCTCTCGGCGGTGCCCAGGCCGACGCGCCGCAGCGTCTCCTCGGTGACCCCGCCGATGTGCGGCGTGGTGATCACGTTGTCGAGGTGGAAGAGCTCGTCGGCCGTGTCGCCCGGCTCGGGCTCGAAGGAGTCGAGGCCGGCGCCCGCGATCAGACCCTCGCGCAGCGCGCGCGTCAGCTCGCTCTGCACGATGAGCTGGCCGCGCGCCACCTGCACCAGGAAGGCGCTGCGCTTCATCAGGGAGAGCTCGCGCCAGCCGATCATGTGGTACGTCTCCGGGGTCACCGGGCAGTTGAGCGACACGAAGTCGCCGATGCGCAGCGCGTCGTCGAGCGTCGGCACCAGGCGCGCGCCGACGCTCGCCGCGGTGGCCGCGTCGCCGCGCGGCGAGTAGGCGGCGACGTCCATGCCGAAGCCGGCGCTGCAGAGCTGCGCCAGCTTCCTGCCGATGGCGCCCAGCCCGATGATCGACAGGGTGCGGCCCGGCAGCTCGTGGCCCATCAGGCTCATCGGCGAGGGCCAGCGGCCTCCCGCGCGGAGCAGCCGGTCACCGTGCACCAGGTTCTTGTTGAGACAGATCATCAGCGCGACGATGTGCTCGACGACGCCCCAGGGCGCGGTGCCCGCGTTGTTGGTCACCAGCACGCCGTGGCGCGTGGCGGCGGCGACGTCGATGAAGTCGATGCCCGAGCCGAAGGTGGCCGCCAGGCGCAGGCGCGGGCTGCGCTCGAAGAGCGCGTCGTCGCCGGGGCAGATGGCGCCGGGAATGGCCGCGTCGACGTCCGCGATCGCCGCCAGGAACTGCTCGCGCGTGTCCGCGTAGAGGAGCTCGACCTCCGGTGCCCTCGACCGCATCGTCTCGAGGAAGGCCGTCTGGGTCAGGCCGGGGTCGCCCTCCGGGCGGCGGCCGGCGAGGAGCACGCGGGGCATGGACCGAGAGTCTGCCATTCATGAAGATCATGTGCAATGTTGTCACCCCCGAAAATAGTTGCATGTACCAACCAACTTAGCTAGAATCGGCTCCATGTCCAGGGAGAGCAGGGCTCCGGCGCAGTCGCGCCAGGTCGCCGTCGACGACCTCAATCGGGAGCTCCTCACCCTGGCCCGGCGCATCCGCTCCAAGCCGCCGGTGGTGGCCGGCGACCACCCCTACCTGGAGGCGTCCCTGGACGCCCTCTGCGGCGTCCTCGCCGCCCGGGGAGCGATGCGCTTCACCGACCTGGCCGAGGCCCTCTGGCTCGACAAGTCGACGGTCACCCGCCAGGTGACCACCCTGGAGCACCTCGGCTTCGTGGAGCGCACGCCCGATCCCAGCGACGGGCGCGCCGCGTTGGTCGGCCTCACCGACGACGGTCGCGACATCCTCAACCGCAGCCGCCAGGCGCGTCGCGAGGGCACGAGCGAGCTGCTGGCGGACTGGGACATCGACGACGTCACCACCTTCGCGGCGCTGCTGGAGCGGCTCAACCGTGAGGTCGAGCAGTCGCAGCGGCCCAAGCTGGTCGCGCTCCCCGGGCGCAGGGGGCGGGGCCGATGACCGCCACCATGGCGCTGAGCCACGAGGAGCACCGCCGCGTCCTGCGGGTGATGAGCGGGCTCATCCTCGGGCTCTTCGCCACCTCGCTGTCGCAGACCATCCTCACCACCGCCCTGCCCACCATCGTCGGCCAGCTCGGCGGCCAGGACCAGCTCGCCTGGCTGGTCACAGGCCAGCTGCTCGCCACCACGGTGTCGACGCCACTCTGGGGAAAGCTCTCCGACATCCACGGGCGCAAGCTGCTCTTCCAGCTCTCGCTGGTGGTGTTCATCGCCGGCTCGCTGCTGGCGGCGGCGGCGCCGGGGATCGGCCTGCTGGTGGCCGCGCGCGCGGTGCAGGGCATCGGCACCGGCGGCACGGTGGCGCTGACCCAGGCGATCCTCGCCGACGTCATCTCGCCGCGCCACCGCGGTCGCTACGCCGGCTACCTGGGCGGGTCGTTCGCCCTGGCCACGGTCTGCGGGCCGTTGCTGGGCGGATTCCTCGTCGTCGACGGCAGCTACGGATGGCGGCTGTGCTTCCTGGTCGGGCTGCCCCTGGTGATCGCCGCGATGGTGGTGATCCAGTCGACCCTGGAGGCGTCGCCGTCGCGCCGCCGCCGCCCGTTCGACCGCGCCGGCGCAGTTCTGGTCAGCTCCTGCCTCATCTCGGCGGGGCTCGTGCTCTCCCTGGGCGGCACGGCCATCCCCTGGCTGTCGCCGTGGACCATCGGCCTCGGCGTGGGCGCAGTCCTGCTCGGCCTCGCCGCGGGACGCCAGGAACGCCGCGCCGACGACCCGGTGCTGCCGCCGCGGCTGCTGCACGTGCACACCTACCGCCTCGCCTTCGTCGGCCTGATCGTCTCCGGCGTGGTGATGTACGGCGCGCTCACCTACCTACCCGTCTACCTGCAGATCGTCAAGGACCGCACCCCCACCGTAGCCGGGCTGCTGACCCTGCCGATGGTCGCCTTCCTGGTGGTCAGCTCCATGGTCGTGGGGCGCCGCATGTCGACGCGCGGGCGCTACAAGCGCTACCCGCTGTGGGGCATGGTCGCCAGCGGCCTCGGCATGGCCATGCTGGCGCGGCTCAGCCCCGACACCAGCCTGGTCATGGTGAGCATCGCCATGAGCCTCGTCGGCATGGGCATCGGCATGACCGGGCAGGTGCTCATCGTCGCCTGCCAGAACGAGTCCGACCACGCCGACATGGGCGTGGTGTCGTCGACCGCGTCCTTCATGCGCTCGATGGGCGGCGCGCTCGGTGTCGCCCTGCTCGGCGGCGTGCTGAGCGCCCAGCTCAGCAGCACGGTCCCGGCGCTGCTGCGGGCGCGGCACCTCGCCGGCAGCGGCGGCGTCGACCTCACCAAGCTGCTGGGCACCCCCGCGGCGGTGGCCCACCTTCCCGCGGGCGTGCGCGCCGCCGTCGTCGACGGGCTGAGCCAGTCGCTCGACGTCGTGTACCTGGCGATCATCCCCATCGTGCTGATCGGACTCCTCGCCATCTCCCGGATGCGCGAGCGACCGCTGCGCACGACGCGTGTCGAACCCGTGGTGATCGAGGCGGACGCGATCGCCCCGGACCTCGTCCTGGAGGCAACCGCATGAGCCGCAGGCCGGACCGGCGTCCCGACCGGCCCGCAGGCGCTGCGTGCCAGGTGGTGGTGGCGCTGCCGGGCGCCGCCGCCACCCTTGGGCGGGGGTGACGGGGACGCCGTTCCCGTCACCCCCTTTCGCCGAACCGCGGTCAGTTCGGCTCTGAGCTGAAGATGATCACCTGTGCCCGGGTGGGGCGGTCGGTGGCGGCCAGCGCGTAGCGGCAGTCCTTGACCTGGCGCGCACCGGCCCTGCCCATGCACTGCAGCGCCGCCTCGGCGTAATGCGGCGCCCCGGCCAGGGCACCTTCCGCGAGGTGGCCACCGCTGGTGTTGAGCGGCATGCTGCCACCGATCTCGTTGTGGTCACCCTGGACGTATTCGAAGGCCTCGCCGATGCCGCAGATGCCGAGCGCCTCCAGCCACAGCCAGCTGATGATGCTGAACCCGTCGTAGACGTTGACCGTCGACATGTCGGACGGCTCCAGCCCCGCCGGCTCCCAGAGATGGCGCCGCATCAGCGGCGGCAGGTCGTTGTTGTCCTCCAGGGCGCCCTTCAGCATGCGTCCGCCGCCGTGGTAGAAGGGCTGCGCGCCGCGCGGACCGATCCACTCCTTGGCGAACGCCTTGATGTAGGCGGCGCCGTGGTCGAGGTCCTGGGCGGCCTCGGCGGGCCCGAGCACGTAGGCGATGCAGCCGCGCACCGGGATGTCGCAGTCGTAGAGGCAGAGCGGGTCGGCGACCATGCGCGCGTTCATGTAGTCGTCGACGCTCAGCTGCTCGGGCTTGTTGATGGCCCAGTAGCTCTTCTCGTTGAGCAGCGCATTGCGGCGGTTGCGCACGATGTGGTTGGCCATGTGCTCGCGGGTTGCGCCGGTCAGGGAGAAGTAGCGCATCGCCGTCTGCGAGTGGCCGCCCATGATGAATCCGCCCACCGGCCCGTAGGGCGCGGTGAAGGCGGAGTCGCCGGCCGCGCGGGGCCGCGGCGCGTTCCCGTCGGTGGCCGGCCGGCGCGTGGGCAGGCGCGGGTCGTCGACCGCGCGCCAGACGAGGGCGAAGCGGCAGGCCCCGCCGGCGATGGCGTTCTGCGCCTCGATCAGCGAGCCGCCGACGAACTTGTTGTTGACCTCGCCCCAGGTGATGTCGAGGCCCAGGCGCCGCCAGATGTACTGCGGCGTCACCGCGGTGACCCCGTCGATGGCGGGGCTGGAGTCCTCGACGAAGCTGGTGATCCCGTCGATGTCCTTGGTGGTCAGGCCGGCGTCGGCGATCGCCGCCTGGCAGGCCTCGACGCACTCGTCGCCGACGACGCGTCCCTCGGGGAGCGGGTCGCGGCTGATGCGCGAGTAGCCGATGCCGAGCACGGCCACCTTGGGCTTGCCGAACCTGCCGTTGGCGGTTGCCATCACGCGCCCTCCGCGAGCTCGAAGTCGGGCAGCATGATGCCGTCGCCGATGTCGACGAAGGTCACCCGCACGGGCGCGCCGACGCGCAACCTCTCGTAGGGGGTGCTGCTCATGTTGCAGACCATGAAGGCGCCCGGCTGCTCGGCCAGCTCGACCTCGACGTAGGCGTAGGGCGTGGCCTCGGCGAAGGCCGGCATGCGGTTGGCGCGGACACGGGTGAAGGTGTAGATGGTGCCGCGCCCGCTCACCGTCTCGAAGCGCAGGTCGCGCCCGTCGCAGATGTCGCAGAAGGGAAGTGGGGGATGGAAGTACGTGCCGCACTTCTGGCAGCGCTGGATGTCGAGGCGGCCCTGGCTCGTCGCCTCCCAGAAGGGACGGTTGAGGTCGTTGGGAACGGGAAGGGGACGCAGGCTGTCGACGATGCGTCCGCTGAGGGTGGGCGTCTCGGCCATCTCAGGCAGTCGCCCCCACCAGGGTCTCGGCGTCGGCTGCCCAGCCGATCACGCCGGCCTCCTTGAGACGTTGCATGTCCTGCTCCGAATACCCCAGCTCGCTGAGGATCTGCTTGGTGTGCTCGCCGAGGGCGACCATGGGCAGCCCCGGCTGGCACGGTGTCTCCGAGAACTCCACCTCCGGCCCGTGGCGGTGGTACCTGCCCTCCGGCGCCTGCGCCGCGTACATGGGATGCTGCGTCGGCACCATGAAGCCGATGGCGCTGGTGTGCGGGTCCTCGTGGAGGAAGCGCTTGTGCCCGGGGCCGTCGGCGACCACGCAGCCGACGTCGGCCGCGGTGAGCTGCTGCTCCCATTCCGCCGCGGTGCGCTGCGCGAAGACCGGCTCCAGCAGCTCGCCGAGCGCGGCGCGGTTCTCGTAGCGGCGCGGCCAGGTGGCGAAGCGCGAGTCGCCGGCGATGTCGTCGCGCCCGATGCCGGCGCACAGCGCGCGGAAGTCGCCGTCGGGCTGGGCGGCGAGGAACACCCACGAGCCTCCCCTGCACTCGTAGAGACGGTAGGTGGCCTCGAGGCCGAGCTGCCGGTGGTCGGCGGTGCGCCGCGGCGGCTTGCCCTCGTAGCTGAAGGCGTCGTCGGAGTTGCAGTAGACGATCGAGTTCATCATCGTCGTCTCCATGTACTGCCCCTTGCCGGTGCGCCACTTGGCGGCGAGGCCGAGCATCAGCGCGGTGCCCACCCCGCTGCCGCTGATGGGGTCGGGCGACTGGTCGCCCATGGGGATGTTGCCGTCACCCGACTGGAACACCGAGTTGCCGGTGAGCGCCCCCATGGTGGGGTTGAAGGCGGCACGGGCGGAGTGCGCACCGGTGGAGCCGTAGGACCCGGCGTAGAGGTAGACGAGTCCCGGGTTGACCTTCTGCAGCGTCTCGTAGTCGAGGGCCAGCCGCGGCGGCACGTCGGGACGGAAGTTGTGCATCAGCGCGTCGGCGCGGGCCACCAGCTTGTGCAGGATCTCCTGGCCTTCCTTCTGCTTGAGGTCGATCGCGATCGACTGCTTGCCCTGCATGCAGCGGATCATGTTCTCGTTGGTGGGCATGAAGCGGAATGGGTCGCCGGTGAGCGGCTCGACCTTGATGACGCGAGCACCGAGGTCGGCGAGCAGCGCGCCGCTGAAGGGCGCCGCCAGCCAGGCCGCCAGCTCCAGGGTGGTCACGCCCTCCAGCGGGCGGCGCGGGTTGCCGCCCACCGGCGCGCTCGCCGCGCGCTGCCGCGGGGCGGCGTCGAGCACCTCGCGCGTGTGCTGTCCCGGTGAGGGCGCGGGCGTGCCGATCTGCGCGGGCGTCTCCGACATGCGGACGAAGGCGCCGAGCTGCGTCATGCGGCCGACGCGCGGGTCGTCGACCTCGACGACGTGCCCGTTGTGGACGAACTGCGGATGGCGCAGCGCCTCCTGCGTCGTCTCCATGATCTCGCCGCAGCAGTCGGGGTTGGCGACGTAGATCTCCATCCACTCGGCCGCCGTCTTCTCCTTCATCCGCGCCATGATCAGCTCGTTGAGGGTGATGCGGTCGGCGTCGTCGGGGAACTGCGGTGCCTTGGCGAAGCGCGGGTCGTCCCAGATCCAGTCGAAGCCGATCGCCGTGATCCACGCCTTGAAGAGGGGCACCTGCACGTGCGCGTGCATGATCCAGCGACCGTCCTTGGTCTCGAAGCACATGTTGCCCGGCATGCCCGTCTTGGGGTCGGTCTCGCGCCGCTGCACGGGATAGGCGACCGGCGGGAACTCCTCACCCTCGAACCTGCGCCAGGGGTTGTTCGGCGAGGTGGTGCCGCGCAGCAGCGAGGTGCTGAGCCGCTGCCCGCGGCCGGTGAGCTGTACCACCCGCAGCGCGGCGCAGATCGACTGCACGGTGAACATCGCCGTGTGGTACGAGGTGTCGTTGACGGCGCGGTAGATGGGGCGGTTCTCCTGCCACCCCGGCTGGTCGCGCATGCGCCCCGACTTGGCGTTGACGATGCCGTCGTACGCCTTGAGGTTGCGGTAGGGGCCCTCCTGCCCGAAGGCGGAGATGGAGACGTACACCAGCGCGGGATTCAGCCCCTGCGCAGCCGTGTAGCCGATGCCCAGGGCGTCGGCCTCGCCGGGAGGGAGGCTCTCGACGAGCACGTCGGCGCCGCGGATCAGCTCGTGCGCCCTGCTGCGCCCGTCGGCGGAGGCCAGGTCGAGCTCGACGCTCTTCTTGCCCCGATTCCAGAGCAGGTAGGCGGGATGGGTCCACATCGGGTCGCCGCCGGCGGGCTCGACGCGGATGACCTCGGCGCCGTAGTCGGCGAGGATCATGGTGGCCAGGGGGCCGGCCATCCCCCCGGTGAAGTCGAGGATGCGGATGCCTTCGAGTGCTTGGGTCACGGCGTCGTCGACTCCTCCGGCGAGCGCGGCTGCATGGGGTCCCGCAGGACAGATCGCTCATTATTATGAACATCATATGGAGGGACGACAAGACCCGCCAGGCGGGTCTCCGGCGCGCGCCCGGGGCCCCTTCCGCCGCCCCCGCCGCGGAGCTATGATTCGGCCCAGCATTCCTGATGATGGTCTATAGGGATTGTCCCTGAGGAGAGCCCGATGGCGCGCTACGAGGTCATCTCGGCGGACGGGCATGTCGAGACCCCGCTCGACTTCGAACGGCGGGTTCCCGCCTCGCACCGGGACTTCGCCCCCAAGCTCGTCGACAAGGACGACGGCAGCCAGTGGTGGGTCGTCAACGACGAGCTGGCCCACGACAACGTCGGCAACCTGTACTGCGGCCTTCGCTTCGACGAGTTCACCCCGGCGACGGCGGGCACCTACTTCCACCCCGACGGCTCACCCCGTCCGGGCACCGGCAACGCGGTGCAGCGCCTGCGCGAGCAGGACCTCGACGGCATCTCCGCCGAGGTGCTCTACCCGCCGGTGTTCATGGGCGGCCTGATCCGACCGCTGGCCAAGCGCAACCCCGACGCCTACCGCTCGATCATCCGCGCCTACAACGACTTCCTCGGACTCGAGTACTGCGCGGTGGCCCCCGACCGGCTGATCGGCAACGCCATGGTCCCCGCCACCGGCGTCGACGACGCCATCGCCGAGATGCAGCACGCACAGGAGATCGGGCTGCGCTCGATCTGCCTCAGCGCCTGGCCCAACGGCAGCGACGACCCGGCGCCGGAGGACGACCGGTTCTGGGCGGCGGCGCTGGAGATGGACATGAAGCTGTCGCCGCACGGCAGCTTCGGCGGCGGGACCATCCAGAGCCCCACCGGCCTCACCGCCGAGCTGGCCACCGTCGGCATGCCGGGGCTCGGCGTGGGCGCCTGCATCGGCAAGCTGATGGCGTCGGGCGTCTTCGACCGCTTCCCTGGCATCAGGTTCTACTTCGCGGAGACGCATGCGGGATGGCTGCCGTACCAGCTCAGCGGGCGCATGGACGAGTTCTACATGCGCTGGTACCGGTACTTCGACGTCCCCCTCAGCAAGCTGCCCAGCCAGTACTACCGCGACCACTGCCGCTTCAGCTTCATCCAGGACCGCATGGCGATGGAGTTCCGCCACTACATCGGCCTGGAGATGCTGATGTGGGGCACCGACTTCCCCCACAGCGAGACCACATTCCCGCACACCCGGAGAATCCTCCCCGAGCTGTTCGACGGAGTGCCCGAGAACGAGCGGCGCCAGGTGCTCCGCGACAACGTCATCGAGTTCTTCAGCCTCGACGCCGAGCGCGAGCTGACGCCCACGCCGTGAGACGGGAGTTGCAGCCATGGCTGAGCTGAGACTGGCGGTCAGCAGCGAGCGCGCTGCGCTGAGCACGCAGTTCTGGGAGTTCTGCAAGGGGATCGAGCACTTCTACTACGCGCTCGCCTTCACCTCGAGCGGGCTGGGCCGCGACCCCGAGGTCTGGCGCACCTGGGCGCGACTCGGCTTCCACCTGGCCATCAAGTCACCGCCGCCGCTGACCCCGCGCGGTGAGGTGCTGAAGATGGACATGCGCCTCGACGGCAAGGTCTTCGACGTCACCTGCACCGCGGCCGACGCGACGACGCTGCAGGCCCTCAGCACGCTGCTGCGACACATCGACGAGGTGCGACCTGGCCTCCAGTCGCGCCCGCCCGAGGACCGCGTCAGGGCGCTGCGGCAGGACCCGCAGGTGTCGGCGGCACTGCTGCAGCCGCTCGACGCCGCCTTGCAGGGCGCCGCGCTGTATCCCGACGACGTCGAGTCGTTCCACCGCGCCTTCGACCGCGCCCTGGCGGCGCTCACCGACGAGGAGCTGGTGGGCGTCGAGCAGTCGTTCTCAGCGGCGGAGACCGCGGTGCCGGCGAGCGCGACCCGCTAGGTCGCCAGCGGGGCCATGGGCTCGGTCGGCGCCACCGCCTCGAGCTGCGGCGTGGGCCGTGGCGAGGCGGGCAGTCCCGAGCGCGGGCCCAGGCGCTTCAGCGCCCAGGCGGCCAGGGCGAGGTCGATCCCGGCGACCATCACGAATGGGGCCGGCGTGCCGAAGCGGGCGGCCAGCAGCCCGGCCAGCAGCGGTGCGGTCCCGCCGCCCGCGGCCATGGCGCTGGCGCTGTAGCCGAAGACCTCGGCGCGCACCTCGGCGGGTGCGACGGTGCCGAGCATGGCGTTGATCGACGGCAGCATCCCGCCCACGGCGAGGCCGCCCACGCTGATGCACAGCAGCATCACGGCGAAGGACGGCGCCACCGCCACCAGCCCGTAGCCGAGGGCTCCGAGCAGGGCCAGAGAGGTGAGCACGGCGCGGTAGCTGAAGCGGCGGCTCACCCGCGCCACCGAGAGGGCGGCGACGGCCGCGCAGCAGGCCTGCAGGGTGGCCGCGCCCCCGACCGCCTCGGCCGCGTGGGCCGAGCCCGCCAGCGCCCCGGCGCGGAGGGGCAGCGCGGCGCTCAGCCCGATGCCCACGCCCTGGGCCAGCAGCGCCATCACCACCAGGGTGAGCAGGGGCTTGAGGACCCCGGCCTCCCGCAGCACGACCTTGGTGCCGCGGCGCCGGGTGCCCGGCGGGCGGCGGGTGAACTGCTCGCGGATCAGTGTGCTCACCCCGATCCCCGCCAGCGCCGGCATCACCGCGGCGACGAAGAAGGCCGGTCGCACCCCGAATCCGGAGACGAACAGCGCGCCCAGCGCGGGGCCGGACATGGTGCCGATGTAGTAGCCGCTCTGCAGCACGCCGAGGCTGTGCGTCAGCTTGTCGCGCGGGGCGATCGTCGACACCAGTGCGTTGGTGGCGGCGACGCTGCCCGCGAAGACGCCGGTGAGGGCGCGGAAGAGCACCAGGAAGTACACGTTGGGGCTGAGCCCGGTGGCGATGAGGAGGATGGCCAGGGCGAAGGTGGCCCGGACCAGCATCGGCTTGCGCCCGACGCGGTCGGCGAGGCGGCCCCAGAGCGGAGCGGCGAAGGCCTGGGCGAGCTGGCTGGCGGCCACGGCGGCGCCCGTCCAGAGGGCCACGGCCGCGGGGTCGCGCACCCCGACGGTGCGGACCAGGATGGGCAGGAAGGGGAAGACGAAGGTGGCCCCGGAGAGGACGCAGAACTGGGAGAACCAGAGCACTCCGATCTGGGTCCGCCACGGTGGCGCGGCGGCGCGCCCGGCGGCGTCGGCCGCCACGGCGTGGGATGTCCGAGGTTGCACCGGCTGCCGGCCCCTGTAATATCTGATCATCATAATTATGGTTGCTTGGAGCCGGACCGGAGAGTGACCACAGCCAGCAACGGGACGGGGCCGTACAAGCCGGTCGTGCTGATCGGCGGGACGGCGGGGACCGGCAAGTCCTCGCTGGCCAACCGCCTCTGCGCGGAGCTCGGCCTCGACCACCGCATCGGCACGGGCTTCATCCGCGCGGTGGTCTGCAGCGAGACGGTGCCCGAGCTCGACCCCGAGCTCTTCAGCTTCACCTTCCGCGCCGACGACCCGGTCGCCCACCTGCGCATCCAGTCGGAGCGCCTGCGCCCGGCGATCGTCGCCTGCATCCGCCGCGCCCAGGAGGAGGGCACCTCGCTGGTCGTCGAGGGCCCGCACCTGCTGCCCTCGCTCTACTGGGACATCCCCGTCTCGACGCACATCGTGCTGGCCGCCCCGGCGCCGCTGGAGCACCGCAACCGCCTCACAGGCCCCACCCACTCGCGCCGCCGCATCAGCGACGAGGACTGGCGCAACGCCCGCCTCATCGACTCCCACATCGCCGCCGAGGCGGAGCGGTTCGGCGTCCCCCGCGTGCTCTACCGCGACAACCTGGCCGAGGTCGCGGCCCTGGTCATGGGTGGCCAGCCGGCCCGGCGGTAGGTCCGGCTAGCGGGGGAAGGCGGCGGGGACCCCGGAGTCGACGGGGATGAGGACGCCGGTGGTGACGGGCAGCCCACCGCCGCACAGCGCGAGGACGGCGGCGGCGACGTGCTCGGGGAGGACCTCGATGCCGAGGAGGGTGCGCGAGGCGTAGTAGCGGCCCAGCTCCTCCTCGGGGACGCCGTAGATGGCGGCGCGGCGGGCGCCCCAGCCGCCGGCGAAGATGCCGGAGCCGCGCACCACGCCGTCGGGGTTCACACCGTTGACCCGGATGCCGTGGCGGCCCAGCTCGGCGGCGAGGAGACGGACCTGGTGGGCCTGGCTGGCCTTGGCGGAGCCGTAGGCGACGTTGTCGGGACCGGCAACGAGCGCGTTCTTGCTGACCACGTAGACGATGTCGCCGCCCAGGCCCTGGGCGATCATGGCCCGCGCCGCTGCGCGGCTGACCAGGAAGGAGCCGCGGGCCATGACGCCGTACTGCAGGTCCCACTGCTCGGCGGTGGTCTCGGTGAGCGGTGCGCTGACCGAGAGGCCGGCGTTGTTGACCACCAGGTCCACACCGCCGAAGGCGAGGCACGCCGACTCCACGGCGGCGTCCACCGCGTTCTCGTCGGACACGTCGGCGCCCAGGGCCACCGCCCTGTCGTCGCCGCCCAGCTCGGCGGCGGTGCGCGCGGCGGCCTCCGCGTCGAGGTCGGCGGCGACGATGGCCGCACCCTCCGCCGCCAGCGCGCGCGCCGTGGCCAGGCCGATGCCCGAGCCCGCCCCGGTGACCAGGGCGACGCGCCCGGCCAGCCGTCGCGGCGGCGGCAGGCGGCGCAGCTTGGCCTCCTCCAGCGCCCAGTACTCGATGCCGAACTTCTCGGCGTCGTCGATGGGCAGGTAGCGCGACAGCGCCTCGGCGCCGCGCATCACGTTGATGGCGTTGACGTAGAACTCACCGGCGACGCGTGCCGTCTGCTTGTCGGGGCCGAAGCTCCACATGCCGATGCCCGGCAGCAGCACGATGGCGGGGTCGGCGCCGCGCATCGGAGGGGAGTCCGGCGTGGCGTGGCGGGCGTAGTAGGCGGCGTAGTCGTCGCGATACTGCGCGTGCAGCTCACGCAGCCGCTCCACCTGCGCCTCGAAGGGCGCGCCGGGCGGGAGGTCGAGCAGCAGCGGCCGCACCTTGGTGCGCAGGAAGTGGTCGGGACACGACGTGCCCAGCGGCACCAGCCGAGTTGCTGCCTCGTGTGACAGGAACTCGAGGACGGCGTCGTCGTCGCAGAAGTGGCCGACCATGCGGCGGTCGGTGGAGCAGAGGCCGCGGACGAGCGGCGCCAGCGCGGCGGCGATCGCGCGACGCCGCGCCGGTTCCAGCGGCGCGCGTGCGGCGACCGCGGCGCCGAAGGGATCGGGACGTCCGTGCTCGGCGATGAAGCGCTCGCAGCGGCGGATCACCTCCAGCGAGGCGTCGCGCGCCGCGTCCGAGGTGTCGCCCCAGGTGGTCAGGCCGTGGCCGCCGAGGACGACGCCGCGCAGCGACGGGCTCCGCCGCGCCAGCTCGGCGATGCTGCGTCCCAGCGCGAAGCCCGGACGCTGCCAGGGCACCCAGCCCACCTCGTTCCCGAAGCAGCGCCGCACCAGCGCCTCGCCGTCGGCGGCGGTGGCGAAGGCGATCACCGCGTCGGGGTGGAGGTGGTCGACGTGGGGTGCGTCGAGCAGGCCGTGCATGGCGGTGTCGATCGAGGGTGCGGCGCCGGGCCGGTCGGGGCAGCGGCAGCACTCGACGAGGCGCACCATGTCGTCGTCGTCCGCCTCCGGGGTCCAGCGGGCGTCGAGGAGGCGGAGGCGGTCGGCGTCGAGGAAGGCGAGGCCCTCACGGCGCAGCGTGCCCAGGTCGCCGCCCGAGCCCTTGACGGCGAGCAGGGTGCGCGGCGCCCCGGTCACCGGGTCGACGTCGGCGACCTTGCAGGAGGTGTTGCCGCCCGCGTAGTTGGTCACCCGCCGGTCGGCGCCGAGCTGGTTGGAGCGCTGCAGCAGCGCGGCGATCTCGGCCTCGGCGCGGTCGCCCGCCGGCGGTGCCCCGGGCGGGGGCACGGCGGTGGTGGACATGGGGGCCAATGATGCGGCATGCTGGCCTTTCCATGCAAACGGTTGCACAGGCCGGCGGCGGCATGGGCGCGACGGGCGGCGCCGCTCCGCGCGACCTTGCCGGGGCGCTCCTCGCGGTGGGCGCCCCGCCGCGGATGGTCGAGCGCATCGCCACCGGGCCCGCGGCGCATGCGGCCGTCGACCACGAGGTGGCGCTGCGCCTCCTCGACGCGGGCTGCGTCGAGATGCGGCTGAGCGTCCGTGGCCCGGGGCGCGCCGGCGCCGCGCTGCTCGACCTGCGCCTCCTCGGCGACGGCCTGCTGCTCCACACCATGCGCGGCGGCCACTTCGAGGCGACCTTCCCGCCGCGGGCCTACGCGCCCAGCGTCGCGCAGCTCAATCCCGGCGCGCCCATGCCGCTGCCCGAGCGGCTGCTCCACGTCCGCTTCGGCTCGCAGCGCGGGCGCTCCTCCGACGCCGAGATGCCCTTCCTGCTGCTCAGCGACGCGCGGGGCGAGGATGGGCTCTGGGTCGCCCTGGGGTGGAGCGGCTTCTGGGAGGGCGACTTCAGCCGCGACCCAGCCGGCCGCGAGCACCGCCTGCGCCTGGCCGGTCCTGGTCGCGAGCTGGAGCTCGGCGCGGGGGAGGAGCTGGAGCTTCCGCGCGTGCTCGTCGGCGGCTTCCGCGGCGACGGCTGGGCCGCCGTGCGCCACGCCCTGCGGGCGATGACGCCGCGACCCTCGCCGCCCTGGTCGGTCTACAACTCCTTCTTCAACGAGAGCCTGCAGGTCGACGAGCCACGTCTCCTGCGCCACCTCGACGTCGCCGCCGAGATCGGCATCGAGGTGTTCACCGTCGACGCCGGCTGGTACCCGTGCCCGCGGACCGACGACATGCTGCAGTTCTCCACCGCCGGCATCGGCACCTGGGAGGTCGATCGCGACCGCTTCCCCCGCGGCCTGGAGGCGACGGCAGGCGCCGTGCACGACGCCGGCCTGCTCTTCGGGCTGTGGTTCGAGCCGGAACGCGCGCATCCCGAATCGCGGGTCTGGCGCGAGCATCCGCAATGGATCCTCCGCCATCCCGAGGACCGCCTCGGCCTCGTCGACTTCGGGATTGCGGAGGCGCGCAACTGGGCGGTTGAGACGCTCAGCGGTGCGGTGTCGCGCTGGGGCCTCGACTGGATCAAGTGGGACTTCAACGCCGACGCGCCGCTCGGCTACTGGAGCGGCGACGAGCGCCGCGAGCTGGGGCACGTCAACGGCGTGTACGCGGTCCTCGACGAGCTGCGCCGCCGCCATCCCGACCTGCGCCTGGAGATGTGCGCGGGCGGCGGCAACCGCGTCGACGTCGAGATGCTGAGCCGCGCCGACTCGCAGTGGATCTCCGACCAGACCTTCTCGCCCGGCATCGTCCGCCACACCCTGGCAGGCGCCGCCGCCATCCTGCCCGCGCAGTTCCGCTACCTGAGCCTCTCGCCGCAGCGGGGCGGCGACGGCGACGACTATCCCGACGAGTGGTTCGCGGGAATGCTCAGCGGAGTCTTCGGCATCATGGACCGCATCTCGGAGTGGTCGCCCGCCACGCGCCGTCGCGCGGCGCACTTCCTCGCCGAGCACCGCAGCCTGCGCCACCTCCTCGACGGGGAGGTGCGGCGGCTGCGCGGCGACGGCGCGACACCGCTCGGCGCCTGGGACTGCCTGGAGTTCTCCGAGCCGGGCGGTGAGGCCGTGCTGCTCGCCTTCCGCCAGGAGTCGCAGCACGAGCAGGTGCGGCTGCGCGGTGCGCGCGACTGGTCGCCACGGCTGCCGCCACGCGGCGCGGCGGTGCTGAGGACCGGTGGGTGAGCGCCGGCACACCGCCGCTCCGCGTCGGTCTCGTCGGCGCCGGCCGCCACGCCTCGACGTCGGTGCACCCGGCGCTGCGTCCGGCCGGGCTCGAGCCCGTCGCCGTCTGCACGCGCCATCTGGAGCAGGCCCAGGCGGCGGCGCGGCGTCTCGGGGCCGAGCGGGCGCACGACGACGTCGGCGCGATGCTCGACGCGGGCGGCCTCGACGCGGTCGTGGTGTGCGTCCCGCCGGACGCCTACGCGCCCATCGTGCGTCGCTGCGTCGAGGCGGGGCTGCCGGTGTTCACCGAGAAGCCGGGCGCGGCGAACGCCGCCGAGGCGCGCACCCTCGCCGCCTTCGCCGCGGAGCGCCGCGTGCCGGTGATGGTCGGCTTCATGAAGCGCTTCGCGCCCACCTACCGGCGTGCCCGGGAGATCGCGCGGAGCGAGGAGTTCGGCGGGCTGCGCATGGCCTCGCTGAAGTTCGTCGTCGGCCGCATGCGGCTGCCGCTCGACGAGTACGTCGTCGAGAACGTCTGCCATCCCCTCGACCTGGCCCGCTTCCTGGCCGGCGAGGTGGCCGAGCTGAGCGCCGAGCACAGCGGCGACGGCGAGCGCGGGCACGCCCTGGCCATCCTCGCCCGCACCGCCACGGGCGCGCTGCTCACCTTCCAGGTGGGCACCGTCGGAGCCTGGTCGCAGCACAACGAGCGCGTCGAGCTCTATGGCGGGGGTGCCTCGGTGTGCGTCGACAACCTCGACACGCTCATCCATCGCCCGGCCCACGGGCCGACCCAGGTGTCGCTGCCCAACTACACGGTGCCGCTGCCCGCCAACTTCACCGGCACCACCATGGGCTTCGTGCCCGAGCTGGAGCACTTCCGGGCGGTCGCCGGCGGCGGTGTGGCGTGCGAGTCCGACATGGCCGGCGCGGCGGCCACGCTGGAGCTGGCCGCCCGGGTGGTGGCGGCCGCAGGGGCGCCGCGGTGAGCCCTGTACGCGGCGCCTCCTGGCTGCTTATCATATAAGTCTATGGGCACCCTGCTGACCACCCCCGCCGTGGTGGTGCGCGACGTCGCCGAGCCGGTGCGCATCGAGGAGGTGCGCGTCGACGAGCCGCGGGAGGGCGAGGTGGTGGTCGCGCTGCGCTCGGTGGGCGTGTGCCACACCGACATGTCGCTGGCGCGCGGCGTCCTGCCCGCCCCGCTCCCCGGCATCCCCGGCCACGAGGGCGCCGGGGTCGTGGTGCGCACGGGCCCCGGTGTGCACGGTGTCCAGCCGGGCGACCGGGTGATGGTCTCCTCGGTGGCGCCGTGCGGTCGCTGCGTCCGCTGCCAGCGCGGCGAGGGCGTGTACTGCCACCGCGAGGGCCGCCGCCAGGGGGTGATGCCGGACGGCAGCGCCCGCCTCCACGACGCGGCCGGCGAGCCGCTCTACGCCGGGTTCAACTCCGGGCTGTTCGCCGGCCACGCCGTCGTGCTCGAGGCCGCGCTGGCGCCAGTCCCCGACGGGCTCGACCTCGACACCGCCTCGATCATCGGCTGCGCGGTGGTGACGGGCTACGGCGCGGTGGTCAACACCGCCGGGCTGCGTCCCGGGATGTCGGCGCTGGTCTTCGGGTGCGGCGGCGTCGGGCTCAGTGCGGTGATGGCGGCACGCATGGCGGGCGGCTCGCCGGTGGTGGCCGCCGATCCCAACCCCGAGCGCCGCGCCGCCGCGCGGGAATGCGGCGCCACGCATTCGATCGACCCCACCGCCGACGGCGCCAGGGACGAGCTGCTCGCCCTGAGCGGCGGCTTTGGCTTCGACGCCGTCATCGAGGCCTCGGGCGCGCCGGCCGCCATCGAGTCCGTGTTCTCGCTGCTCGACCGCGGCTGCACCGGCGTCTACGTCGGCGCACCGCCCATCGACGTCGAGCTGCGCCAGTCGGTGCTGCTCCTCGCCGGCCAGGGCAAGAAGCTGGTCGGCTGCCTCACCGGCGAGGTGCGTCCCGCCGTCGACCTCGCCGCCCTGGCCCGGCTCGCCGTCGACGGCACGCTGCCGCTGCAGCGCATGATCACCGGCCACGCACCGCTCGCCGCCGTCGAGGACGCCTTCGCGGCGCAGGCGCGCGGCGAGGGCATCCGCACCATCCTGCACTTCGACTGACACAACCCCGCCAAGGGAGGGAGTTCCGTTGCGAGCACTGGTCTTCCGCGAGCACAACCGGATCGTCGTGGACGACGTCGCCGAGCCCGTCTGCGGTCCCGACGACGTGGTCATCGACATGCACGCCGTGGGCATCTGCGGCAGCGACGTGCACGGCTACTCCGGCGAGTCCGGGCGCCGCGCGCTCGGCATGGTGATGGGACACGAGGCGAGCGGCGTCGTGGCGCGCACCGGCGAGCGCGTCAGCGCGGTGCAGCCCGGCGACCCGGTCACCTTCAACCCGCTGCTGTTCTGCGGTGAGTGCGCTCCCTGCCGCGCCGGACGGGTGACGCTCTGCGAGAACCGCACCATCGTCGGCGTCACCCCGACCCTGCAGGGCGCCTTCGCCGAGCGCCTTGGCGTGCGTGCGCGCAACGTCGTGGCGCTGCCGCGATCGCTGCCCGTCGAGCAGGGCGCCATGGTCGAGCCCACCGCGGTGGCGGTGCACTGCATGCGGCTCGCCGGCGTCGAGCGGGGGCAGCGCATCGGCGTCGTCGGCGCGGGGCCGATCGGGTTGCTCTGCGGGCACGTCGCGCGCCTCGACGGCGCGTCAGAGGTGTGGGTGTCCGACCTCCAGCAGGATCGCCTGCGCGCCGCCGAAGGGCTCGGGCTGCGCGCCGCGTCGCCCGAGGAGATGAGCGCGGCGGGGCCCTTCGACACCATCGTCGACGCGGTGGGCATCGCCGCGACATTGCGCGGTGCGCTGGCCGCGGTGCGCGGCGGCGGCTCGGTCGTCGTGGTCGGCCTGGGTGCGCCGCGCGTCGAGCTGGGCCTGTACGAGCTGGTGGTGCCGGAGAAGCGGCTGCTGGGTAGCTTCTGCTACGACGAGCCCGACTTCGCGCGCGCCGTCGAGCTGGTCGCCGCGCCGGGATCGCCCATCCCCGGGCTGGTCGACCGCAGCGTGGGCATGGACGAGGCGCAGGACGCCTTCCTGGCCCTGGCGCAGGCGCGCGACGCGGCCATCAAGGTCGTCGTCGACCCTCGCCGCTGAGCTCGTCGTGCGCGCAATCGTCGAGCCGCAGGCGCCGCCCTCGCTGATGCGCGCGCTGCGGCTGCGCGGCGAGGGGCGCGTCGAGCTGGTCGAGGCGCCGGTTCCGGTCGCGGGCGCGGGCGAGGCGCTGGTGCGCGTGGAGTGCAGCGCGCTGTGCGGCAGCGAGCGCGGCGCGGTCGCCGCCGGCATGGCGGGCAACGCGGGCCACGAAGCCTGCGGCGTCGTCGTGTCGGCGCCGCAGGGGGCGGACGTCACGGTGGGAGAGCGCGTCGGCGTGTCGGCGATCCGCGGCTGCGGCGACTGCCGGCCATGCCGCGCGGGCGTCGAGACGCGCTGCGCCGAGGGCCCGTCGGTGCAGGTCGGCATGCACGCGGAGTACGTCGTCGCCGGACTGCGCACGCTGCGACGGCTGCCCGCGGGCACCGACGCGGTCACCGGTGCGCTGCTGAGCGGCGACGCCCTCGGCGTTCCCGCGCGCGCCCTGCGCCGCGCACCGACGGCGCCGGGGGACCGCGTCGTCGTCATCGGCCTCGGCCCTGTGGGTCTCGCCCACGTCGCCGTGCGCGCGCTGCAGGGGTGCGAGGTCATCGGCGTCGAGCCCTCCGCGGCCCGCCGCGCCACGGCCGTCGCGCTCGGCGCCGTCGCGGCCGTGGCGCCCGACGCCACGCCACCACCGGCGCGCCTCGTCATCGAGGCGACCGGCATCCCGCAGTGCATCGACCGTGCTTTCGACCTCGCCGAACCAGGCGGCACCGTGCTGCAGTCCGGCGAGTGCGGCACTGCTGCGATCCGCCCGTCGGCGAGCGTCGTGCACCGCGAGGTGACCTACACCGGCGCCTGGTACTACGCCACCGAGGACTGGCCGGCGATGCTCGACCTGCAGCGCCGCGGCCTCGACATCCGCCGCCTGGTCGGCGACGAGTTCCCCGCCGCACAGGCGCAGGCGGCCTTCGACCGCTTCCTCGGCGGCGACTCCGCCAAGGTGGTGCTGCACTGGAACGAGGAGGACGCGGCGTGAAGATCGTCGAGATCCGCACCCTGAGCCTGGGCGAGTTTCCCAACCTCTGCTGGGTCGAGGTGCTCACCGACGAGGGGATCACCGGCACCGGCGAGACCTTCTTCGGCCCCGAGGCGGTGGCCTCGTACATCCACGAGACGGCGGCGCCGTACCTGCTCGGCGCCGACCCGCTGCGCATCGAGCGCCACTGGAAGGAGCTCTACGGCTTCTACCTGCGCTTCGGTGGCATCGGCGCCGAGACGCGCGGCGCGTCGGCGCTCGACAACGCGCTGTGGGACATCGCCGCTCGCGCGTGCCGGCAGCCGCTGTACCAGCTCCTCGGCGGGCGCACCCGCGAGTCGGTGCGCGCGTACAACACCTGCGGCGGCTACGGCTACGCGCGCAAGCCCATCGCCGGGACGCTGGACAACCGCACCTGGTCGAACCTCGGCGGACGCGGCCCGTACGAGGACCTCGACGCCTTCCTGCATCGCGCCGGCGAGCTGGCCGAGAGCCTTCTCGACGAGGGCTTCACCGCGATGAAGATCTGGCCCTTCGACGAGTACGCGGTGCCCGGCGACGGGGCCATGATCAGCGCCGAGGACCTGCGCAAGGGCTGCGCGCCCTTCGAGAAGATCCGCAGCGCGGTCGGCGACCGCATCGACGTCGCCCTGGAGATGCACAGCCGCTGGATGCTCGCCGCCGCCAAGCGCATCGCCCGCGCGGTGGAGGAGTACGAGCCGATGTGGTTCGAGGACCCCCTGCGCATCGACGACATCGACGAGCTGGCCGCCTTCGCGCGGGCCACGCGCATCCCCACCATCGCCAGCGAGCTGATCTCCGGCAAGCACGGCTTCCGCAGCGTGCTGGAGCAGCACTGCTTCGGCTACGTGATGTTCGACTTCGGCTGGGTCGGCGGCCTCAGCGAGGCGCGCAAGATCGCCACCATGGCGGACGCGTACCACGTCCCGGTGGCGCCGCACGACTGCACGGGGCCGATCAACCTGGCGCTGGGCGTGCACTTCGGCGTCAGCCAGCCCAACGCCATGCTGCAGGAGGTGGTGCGCGCCTACTACAGCGACTGGTACCCGCTGCTGGTCACCGAGCTGCCACGACTCGAGCGCGGACACCTCTGGCCCACCGAGGGCGAGGGTCTGGGCACGTCCCTGCTCCCCGAGCTGTGGACGCGCGACGACGCGACGGTGCGCGTCTCCTCAGCGCGCCACGCGGCGCTGTCCCGCTGAGCCGCCGCGGCGCGACGCGCCGCCGCCCTTGCCGCGCATCGAGCGCAGCGCCTCGAGCCCTTCCTCGGTCTGCATCAGGTGGGCCAGCATCGCCTGCTCCGCCTTGGCGGGATTGCCCCTGGCCACGGCGTCGTAGATGGCGCGATGCGCTTCGTGGATCGGCTCGAAGGCCTCGCCGCGCGCCCGCCGTCCCTGCGTCGCCCGGATGCGCTGCTCGCGCACCAGGCTCTCGATGCCCTCGAAGATGAGCGCGATCAGCGGGTTGCGCGTGCTCAGCGCGAGCTGGTGGTGGAAGCGCACGTCGGCGTCGTGGTAGGCGGTGTCGTCGGGCGCCGAGGTCATCAGCGACAGCGCCTCGCGCATGGTGGCCAGGTCGTCGTCGCTGCGCCGCTCGGCGGCGAGGCGCGCGGTGATGCCCTCGATGGCGCGGCGCGTCTCCAGCACCTGCTCGGCGCTCACGCCGTCGCGCAGCACGCGGAACTCGAGCAGCCCGTGCAGCTGGCTGGCCCCGGGGTTGAGGACCACGGTCTCCTTGCCCTGGCCCCGCTGCAGCAGCCCGCGGCCGGCCAGGTCGGCGATCGCCTCGCGCACCACGGTGCGGCTCACCCCGTAGCGCTCGGCGAGGTCGGCGGTCGAGGGCAGCAGGTCGCCCTCGTGCATCCCCTCCTGGAGGATGTAGGCGACCAGGGCGTCGGCAACCTTGGCGGCCAGCGACGTCTTGGTGATCAGCTGCTGTCCGGGCCGGCCGTCGGTCTCCGCCATCACGGTGGCGATCATAGCCCAGCACCTCTGCTCATACGACAACCTGCCTGGCATCAGGGCCGAGAAGCGCGCCGCCGACCACGGCCATGGTGCGTGGCGGCAGCTCCACCTCGACCGGGTCGCCGCCGATGCGCAGGGCCACGGCCGGCTCGAAGCCGCCGTCCCGGTCGAAGCTCTGCTGGGTGAGCAACCGCAGCTCGGCGTCGCATTCGGCGCCGCGCAGCGAGAGGGCGACGCGTCGCGGCGTGTCCTCGGCGTTGGAGAGGATGACGCCGAGCCGCGTCGACTCCTCGTCCGTGCCGGCGAGCACACCGGCGGGGTCGCCGTCGACGGGGATGCGCATCGGTGTCTGCTGGAAGTCCTCGTAGGCGGCGAAGCAGTGGAAGACGGGGTTGGGCTCGCCGTTGCGTCGCGCCAGGCCGAGCATGCGCTCGCCGTCGAGCGGCAGCGGCGCGGGGTCGCAGAGCAGGCCGCCCGCCTGCGCGGCGACGCCGGCGTCCACCAGTCCCACCAGCGCCGTGGCCATGAACGCCGCCATGGCGGCGCTGCCCCAGAAGCCGGGCTCGCCCTCGTGCAGGTTGTAGCCCCACTCGTCGATGACGCTCTCGGTGGCCTGCAACCCGTTGCGGTCGAGAAGCTCCCGGATGGCGCGCGCGCAGTCGATGACCGTCTGCGGCGAGCGCGGGTAGCGGTGCCAGGTGTAGACGTCGAGCGGCACCTGCTCCCGCGCGCAGCGGGCGATGAACTCGTCGCGCCACAGCTCGGGCTGCAGCACGTGCGCCCACGACGGTCCGCCGACCCTGTGCCCGGCGTCGCGCATCACCCGCGCGAAGGGCGCGTACATCCGCCAGAACTCCTCGAAGCTGCCGGTGTAGAAGAGCGGCAGGTCGGGCTCGTTCCACAGCTCCACCGCGCGGATGCGCAGCCCGCGGCTCTCGACGTGCCGCACCGCGCGCAGGCTCGCGGCGGCGAAGACCTCGGGGTCCCTGGGCGGGGAGGAGCGCACGCCGTCGGGGAAGCTGTACCCCTGGGCGATGTGGCGGATGGCGCGCGGCAGCTTGGGCGGCTTGCGCCTGGCGGACAGCGTCGCCGGCATGTAGTCGACGTTGAAGAGCACCTCCTCGACACCGAGCGCGACGCAGATGTCGATGTTGCGGTCGAGGTGGGTCCAGTCGTACAGCGAGTCGTCGGCGACGTCCTGCAGCGTCGAGCCGTGGAACCACTCGCGCTCGGCGACGGCCTTGCCCGGCTCGAAGGTCGGTCCCGGCAGCCAGATGCCGAGGCCGATGCGCAGGAAGCGGATGCCCGCACGCCGCGCCGTCTCCACCAGCCGCGGCGCCACCGGGGCGATGCCGCTGCCCACAGGGTCGACCTCGTAGCGCCCCTCGTGGATGCGCGGGAAACGCGCGCGGGGACGCTGCAGGTCGAGCACCACACTCGTCGCCGCCGGACTGTCGATCACCGTCATGCCTGCTCCCTTCAATAACAGGGTTCCTTCTGCGCGTCGTCGGGCAGCTTCCATGCCTGCTGCGGCTGGCGGACGCCGTGGTCCGACCAGCAGAAGGCGCCCGCGCCGCCGCCCCACGTCGACGCGTCGCTGTTGCTCCACCAGATCGCCGATGAGCTGTGGAAGAACGAGTGGCTGGGTCCGAAGCCGACCTCGGCCTGGTAGTACGGAGGTCCGTCGGCGCCGGGATCGGGGAACTGCGTCTTGAAGAGCCCCGCCTGGAAGGTCTGCGGCGTGAGGTTGGGGCCCGCCATCTGGATGCCCGACGCCAGCATCAGCATGCCCAGGTAGTCGCGGGTGTCCTGGTGGGCGTCGCTGTCGCTGAGGTTGTAGGTGGGGTCGACCTCGTGGATGGCGGCCATGATCGGCAGCTGGTTGGTGGGGATGGACTTGTTGGCCCAGCTGAGGCCGAACTCGTCCGCCACCTCCTGCTTCACCGGGCCGCCGAAGGCCTGCTGGTTGAGGTCCCAGTCGTAGATGCCGTAGCCGCTCATCACCCACTCGGGGAAGTAGCTCTGGCTCTGCGCGGCGGGCATGTCGCCCAGCCACATCGGCGCCGCGTGGCAGACGCACAGGATGCTGGTCACGTTCTTCTGGCGGAAGTTGAGCATCACCTGCTGGCTCTCCTGGGCGAAGCAGGAGTCGCACTGGTTGAGGTCGTAGGTCTGCGTCTCGGTGTCGGCGATGGTGATGCCGCAGGCGTTGAGCTCGTCGGTGATCGGCGAGACGTCCGGCGCGAAGTTGTCGGTGTACTTGGTGACCAGCATGCCGAAGACGCGCGGCTTGCCCTGGATGCCGGTTCCCGCGTGGCTGGCCAGGCCGCCCTTCAGCGAGGTGCAGACGTACTTGCCGTAGGTGTCGGCAACCACGTCGAACCCGGGGAAGAGGCGCCACTCGTAGGGCGCGTGGGCGTCGGCATGGCCCTCGCCCTCGCGCATCACGTTCTCGCTGCCCACGCTGATGATGCCCTCGCTGGCCAGGTCGTCGTAGTAGGTGATCTCACCGCCGCCGCTGTCGGTCATGTTCAGCGAGGCGAAGGCGTGGATCTGCTGGTCGACCGCGGTGGCCTCCGACTGGTACGAGCTCTCCGGCGGTGCGTCGGCGTGGTTGCCGGGGTCCTGGAAGGCGACGAGCTGGATCTTCCGCCCGTAGAACTCGAAGCGCTCGTTGAAGAACGTCGCCAGGTCCTGCTCCCACTGCGGCAGGCTGCCGTCGCTGGTGGGCAGCGCAACCGTGATCGTCGACGCGGTGACGCCCTTGTAGGTCGCGCCCGGGTTGGTGCCGCTCCAGAACGGCACGCACGGTGGTGACTGCGGGTCCTCGATCTGCCGCGGCGGCGTGCCGACGCAGTGGTTCACCTGCGGCGGCGGCGTCGGCTGTGCCGCCTGCGCGGCGGCCGGCGCCGTCGGCGGTGGCGTCGGCGTCGGCGTGGCCAGGCCGTTGCCGACGCCGGGACCCTTGCCCACCGTCGAGTTCTGCTCGGGCGGCGCGTTCTTGATCTGCTGGTGCGCGGTGGGGGCGAACTCGGCGATCTCGGGCGGCGTGCTGGGGCTGGCGCGCAGGGCCAGCACGGCGACGATCAGCGTGACGATCATCGCGCCGGCGAGGTTGACCATGCCCGGCGTGTGGCCGCGGCCGCGGCGCCTGGCAGCCTGCACGCCGATCATGACGCCTGGGTCCGCACGTGGAGATGCGGCGCCGCCTTCTGCTCGATCACCATCACCACCGGCGAGGGATCGCCGCGCGACACCTGCACCGGCACGCTGCCGTTGGTGGCGGCGACGGTGACGGTCGACCAGTCCGACCCGACGACGGTGGCGTACGGCGTGCTCACCGGCACGTCGACGGTGAAGGCCGGCGCGCTGCTCCCCGACCCCTGGGCGAAGTCCTGCGCCCACAGCGCCACCGAGCGCAGGTTGGTCTGCGGGTTGGTCCAGGAGTACGCCGCCATGGTCTGCCCTGCCGACGCGGTCAGCGACGCCGAGATGTCGGTGACGCCCTGAGCGGTGGGGAAGTACGTGTCCATCGCCATGGTCGCCTTGCCGATCGCCTCGGTGCGCAGGTCGACGCCGCTGTTCTGCCCGTCGGTGCCCAGGTCCCAGTTCATCCGCTGCACGCCGGCGGCGAAGTCGTCGAGGGCGAGCTGCTCCTCGGCCCACGCGTACTGGGTGCTCGTCGACGTGCTGCCGCTGTACTCGTTGGCGCTGCCCTCCGAGGACCAGATCGGCGCCGACGCGTTGCTGGGGTAGGTTGCCTGGGTGCTGTACCTCTGCACCTCGGAGCGCACGGCGAGGGCGCGGTCGTGCGGGTAGCTGGTGGTCGGGTTGGCCAGGTCCTGGTGGAAGGAGTAGACGTCGATGTACGGACCGCCGCCGAGGATGGGCGCGCCGGCCGCCACCGTGGCGTCGTACTGGTCGGAGCCGAAGAGCAGCGTCGAGGGCGACGTGCTCAGCAGGCTGTCGAGGAAGTAGATCCCCTGGTCGTTGCTCGGGTTGCTGTCCGGGCCGCTGCTGATCGCAGGCGCCACCAGGCGCACGCTGGGGTCGATGGCGGTGAGCGCCGGCTTGAGATGGGAGAGGTAGAGCGCGTAGTCCTTGCTGAAGTACTCCCAGTTGCCGTCGACCCAGGGGAAGAAGTCGGGCTCGTTCTCCACCTCGTAGTAGGAGACGCCGTAACCGTCGCTCCAGCCCTGCTCCCTGGCCAGCGTGCCGCTGGGCGCGTAGCGACTCACCAGCGTCTTCCAGAAGGGGATGGAGGCGTCGATGTTCATCCCCGGCGCGGCGTACGGCCAGGCGGTGACGAAGGGACCGTTGGAGCTGTTGGTGCGGCGCAGTCCCTTGGCCGCGGTCTGCGCCGGGCCGGGCAGGTCCCAGTCGCCCATCGTCTGCACCTGCATCATCAGGTGGACGCCGTTGGCGTGCGCCGTCTCGATCATGCCGTCCAGCGCGGAGAGGTCGATCGACCCCGACTGCGTCTCCAGGTCGCTCCAGGTGACGAAGACGTAGGCCCAGCTCAGGCCGAGCTGCGCGCAGTGCTGGAAGAAGGTGGTGTAGTTGCTGCTGTTGCCGTACTCCTTGCCCGCCACGGCGGCGGCCTCGTCGGGCATGTAGGGCGAGTCCTGCCAGCCCGGCGGCGGGGGAGCCGGCTGCGCGTGCGCCGGTGCGGCCGGCCGGGCCGTCGCCAGGGCGGCTGCGCACACGGTCACGGCGAGGGCGGCGCAGAGGCGGCGCTGCGCGGTCACGGATGCACCTCCTTGATCGTCTTGATCCGCCAGTCGCAGGGCGAGGTCACGCGGATGTAGTAGGCGCCGCCTCGGGCGTAGTGCAGCGTCCCGGAGCCCTTGAGGCCCTCGCGCTGCAGGGTGGGATGCTCCGACGCCAGCGAGGTGTCGTCGGCGTTGAAGACGACGAAGGCGAACTGCGCCGACACGGTGGGGTTCTGCGACCGCTCGGTGCTGCAATCCCACGTGTACGCCAGCGACCAGCCTGCCGGCGGCTCGAAGTAGGGGACCTGGCCGTCGCCCTGGTTCTCGTAGTCGATCAGGGTGGCGTCGAGGCGCGAGTCGCCGCAGGCCGCGAGCAGCAGCGCGGCCAGCGGCAGCAGCAGGGTGGCGAGGCGGTTCACTGCGCCACCTGCGACTGCTTGGGGGCGCTGTCGATGGTCGCCGTCAGGTCGTAGGTGAAGGGCTGGCCGGAGTCGTCGTCGGTGCCCTTTTCGACGAGGTGCTCACCGAGCAGGAGGCCGCCGAACTGCGTCCCCACGTCGATGGTGAGGTCGAAGGTCTTCGACGCCGGCGACGCCGGTGTGCGCGCATCGCCCATCTGCCCCTGGATCTCCGCCTGCCAGCTGTCCAGCACGGTTCCGCAGGCGTCGACGCGGGCGCGGTCGTGGATCACGCCGCCCTGCGGGTCCTCCTCCATTGCCTCGCGGTTGCTGCCGTCGACGCCGCCGCCCTGGTAGACGAGGGCCTGCTGCGCCGGGAAGGGCATGAGCAGCACCTCGGGGGTGGGATGGAAGACGTCGCTGCTGCCGTCCGGCCTGGCGTCGGTCATGCTCTGCAGGAACAGGCCGCTCTGCAGGTTGCCGTTCTGCGGCGGTGGCGGCGACGGCGAGGGAGACGCGATCAGCGTCTGCTGCGGCGGCTGGGGGGCCTGGGGCGCCGACGTGCCGTTGGGCACGACGTGGTAGGTGGTGGTGACCCGGCTGCCGTTGTAGGTCTCGACGACGTCGAAGGTCCAGCTGCCGTCCGATTGCACCGGGCTCACGTTGGTGACGGTGCGGGTGCCGGTGGCCGGCAGCTGCACGCTCTTGGCCTGCGGGGTGTTGGGGTTGAAGACCTCGGTGCCGCTGTAGCGGAACTGGTAGGTCGCGCCCACCGGCGGCTGGCCGGGGGTGATGTCGGCGGGGATGGCGGGGAAGGCGGTGAGCGGCGCGCTGGGGCACGGCGGCGGCGGCACCTGCGGCGGGATGACCAGCCCCGGCAGAGGCAGCGGCGGCACCACCAGGGGCGCGGGGAAGTTGGGCGTGATGTTGACGAGATAGGGGATCGGCTGCGCTGCCGCGACGGACGGCGAGGGCCGTCCCTGCACGCCGAAGCCGATGGCCACCGGCTGCTGCTGCACGCCGGCGTCGAGGGGGACGCTGGGCCCGCAGGCGGTCAGCGCCGCGGCCAGCGCGAAGGCGGCGCGCAGGGGGAGGTGCGCGCGGCGGCGGCGGAGACGGGCTGGCTTGGTCATGACTGTCCGGCCTCGTTCGGGATGGGAACGCTCACGGGAGTGCGGTGCTGCTCGCTGTCGACGAGCGCGTGGAAGAGCGCGTCGCTCGACTGCTGGGTGAACCCGCTGCGCAGCACCATCAGCACCATCGTCTGCGTGTGCGGCGGGAACCACAGGTAGATGCGCTGGTCGCTGAGGGTCATCAGGTAGCCGCGCCAGCCGTCGACGTAGACGCGCTGGAAGCGGCTGTTGCCGATGTCGGCCTGGATGCCCTTGAACGCCTGGTCGCCGCTGCAGTCGTCGCTGTTCTCGGTGCAGTACACCGTGCGCGAGTCCTGCAGGTCCTCGGTGTCCACGTCGGAGGTGAAGCGCTCCACCTGCACGTCGCCCTCGACCACGTCGTCGTGGCGCACGGTGTAGACGCGCCCGCCGGTGACCAGGGAGTCGGCACCCGCCTTGGCGAACTGTGCCTCGGCGACCGGCTCGCGCTGGAAGTGCAGCCGTCCCAGCGCCGCGGGCACCAGGTCGGCGGGGACGGCGGGCTTCGACGCGGCACCGCCGGCGGCGCCGCCGCAGGTGGTGAGCAGCATGGCCAGCAGCCCCGCCGCGCCCAGCGCCACCGCGGTGCGCCGCCGCACGGCGCGGCCACCTCCGCGGCGATTGCGCCACGGAGCAAGCGTGTCGAGCACCCCGCGAAGGCCGGGGAGCTCCCGCCAGAGGTTGGGGATGTCGCGCGAGTAGGGGTCGCGCAGGGAGGTGCGCGCGATGGCGCCGAGCACGATGCTGAGCCCGGGCTGGGCGCGCACCAGGCGGCGGCGCACCGAGGCGGCGAGGCGCTCGGCGGCCTCCACGTCCTCGATGCGCAGGTCGCGGCGCAGGTCGCCCCACAGCGTGCGCGACACCAGCCAGGCCAGCTCGGCGTGCTCGGGGTCGTCCGCCACGGCGCCGAGGAAGGCGATCGGAGTCGCCGCCGGATTGCCGATGGCGAGGTCGCGCGCGGCGTCGCGCAGCTCGCAGTAGGCGACGCCGATGCGCGCCGCGTAGCCGCGCGCCCGCGCCCACTTTCGCCGCCTGCGGCTGCGCAGGCGCTTCAGCGCGAACGGATAGCAGGCGACCAGCAGCGCGAGCCCGGCCACGATCGGCCCCACGCGCTCCAGGTACCAGCGCACGTACTCGTAGAGGGCGAGGAAGCTGGGATGCCGCGTCGGGATGTAGACGACGAGCGCCAGCTGGTCGGAGACCTGGGCGTTGACGTCGTTCTTCGGCTTGGTGCTGAGGCTGGGCTGCGCCTTGGGCGGTGTGCCCACGATGGGCACCCAGCCGTAGCCGGGGAAGTACACCTCCAGCCAGGTCGAGGCGTTGCGCGGGCGCACCTGGTAGCTGCCGTCGGGCTGCCGGTCGCCGCCGAAGTACCCGTAGGCCATGCGGCTGGGCACACCGGCCCATCGGGCCAGCAGCGCCTCGGCGGCGGTGATCTCGTACGGCGACGCGTTGGCGCCGCCCAGCATCTGCACCACGCGCTGCGCCGAGACGTCGACCGGCTTGCCCGCGCCCGCGGCGACGACCTTGTCGTACAGCGCCTGGCGCAGATACTGCAGGCGGTCGAAGGCGTCCTGGGGGACGTTCTCCTTGATGGCCAGGTTGGCGTACTTGTCGAGCAGCTGCGACACCTGGGCGGGCATCTTGGGTGCGACCAGGAACTGCTGGAACGCCGGTCCTGCCGGCGGTGCGGTGCCCAGCTCCCGTCCCGTGGGCGGCGCCAGGCCGACGACGGTGTACCTGAGCCCGTCGTACACGGGCTTCTCGGCGAGGCGCAGCTCCTGGGTGCGCGGGTCGTAGTCGACCACCTGGTCGGTGCCGCTGATGCGGCTCACCCCGGCGAGGGCGAGCAGCGAGTGCCCGTCAGCGTTGACCATGGTGACCGTCGCGGTGGCCGTGGGCAGCCTGCCGCCGGCGGTCGTGCCGGGAATGGTCTGCGGCGGATGCAGGACGTCGAAGCGCGAGGGGTCGTAGGGGGGCAGCTCCCACGCGCCGGCCTTGACGTCGTACACGTCGATGACGCCGAGGTCGAGGGGCAGCCCCGGGCGCGATGCCGTGTAGCTGAAGAGGACGCGGTCGGGCGGGTCGGGCGGCGTCGGCGGCCGCTGCGGTGGCACCACGTGGCTGCGGTCGGGCTGCGGGAAGAGGAAGCTCGCCTTCGAGACGACGCCGAGCCCGACGGCCAGCGCCACCGCCAGCGCGATGCCGCGCAGGATCCGCCGGCTCTCGAAGCCCGCACCCAGCTCGCCGTCGGCGGCGAGCTGCGCACCGTAGGCGACCGTCATCGCCGAGGCGGCGAAGACCACGGCGACGACGACGTTGACGATCTCCGCGCTGTCGGGCTGCACCAGGGCGGCCAGCAGGGTCAGCGGCATGGGCAGCAGCACGCCCAGCTTGGGACGCCGCGTGCTGCTCGCCACCGCCGCCGCGCCCGCGGTGAGCAGCGCGAAGAGGACGACCAGCACGAAGCGCCAGCCCGGGTCGAAGGACACCGGTGGCTGCAGCAGGCCGCCGTTCTTCACCGCCTCGCCGATCTGCGCCGCCAGCCCCGTCGACCCGCCGGTGTCGGGCGCCACCAGGATGGCGCCGACCAGCCCGGCCAGTGGGGCGACCAGGTATGCGGGGATGCCGCTGCGCATGCGCTGCCCCAGTGCGATCATGCCGCCGCCGATGAGCACGCCGAGCAGCGCGCACCAGTGTGCCGCCACCCCGCTGAAGGCGCCGCTCACCATCCACGCCGCCGCCGCCGCGGAGAGCGCGGCCGCGCCCGTCGTCGGCAATGCCGGGAGGGGCCGCTCCTCATCACGCTGCGGCGCCGGTGGCGCAGAACGCTCCTCAGTGGGCGCGGCGACGCCGGTCGGTCGCAGCGGCGCCTGCACCTCCCCCGCGTTCGCAGTCGTGGCTGTGGCGACGCTCTCGCCGTCCTGCACGATCTTGGTGTCGCTCATCGCACGCGCAAATTGCTCTGCAGGCTGGCGCGGAACACCCCGGACAAGGCCGCCCCCGGCTTCACCTGAACCACCTGGGCACCGATCTCGTGCGCGCGTCGCAGCGTCACCGGGTCGGACTCGTCCCAGATGATCGCCGCAACGGTCAGCGACGCCCCGCCGCTCACCAGCAGGTTGGCCCGCGCCGCCGACACGGAGTCGAAGTGCGAGGTGACCAGCACGATGTGGCTGTCGCGCCGTCCTGCGCGCACCAGCCGCTCCAGCGCGTCGCTGAGCGGCTGCTTGGCGAGGTGCACGCGGGCCAGCTCGTCGAGGTAGTGGAGGCGCGCGCGGGGCCCGCGCAGGTTCATGGCCAGGTTGTCGTAGTTGGCGTCGAGGCGGACGCGGAAGCCGTCCTTGATGTGGCGCACGCCCACCGACGCGGCCACCCGCACCGCCGTCTCGAACGTCTCCGACGGCGTGCCCGGGCTGTGCCAGGCGGCGTCGGTGTCCAGCACCACCGTGATGCGGTCGCTGATGCCCTGCTCGAACTCGCGGACGAGGAGCTTCTCGGTGCGGGCGAAGGCGCGCCAGACGACGCGGCGCATGTCGTCGCCGCGCACGTACTCGCGCATGCCGTAGAACTCGAAGCCGTCCGGCCAGGGGCGCGAGTTGGGCGGCCGCAGCGGGGGGTCCTCGAAGGCGCGGGTCAGCGGCCGGTCGAGCACCTCGTCGGTGTTGGGATGGACGATGACCTCGGTCCTGCCCAGCAGCTGGTGATGCCGCTTGGCCAGCCCCAGCGGGTCGCTGAACTCCGCGGTGACCGGGCCCACCGAGTACACGCCGCGCAGCGCCGGCATGATGCTGTAGCGGTGCTCCACCTCGTGGTTCGGCCCCACCGAGGAGACCGGGAAGACCACCGAGGGTCCCAGCGCCGAGTCGAGCTTCTCCTCGACGCGGAAGGTGGTCACCCGGCGGGCGGAGGTGAGCTTGAGGGTGACCTCGAGCGTCTGGCCGACGCGGGCGCGCCGGGCGATGGCCGAGCGCTCCGCCTTGACCGGCCGGCTGCGGCGGGCGATGAGGATTGCGGCACCGAGCAATCCCGCGCCGCCGTAGGCGAAGAGGTACGCCGCCCGCCCGCCCAGGGCGCGACCCATCACCCAGGCGCCGGCGGCCAGCGCAACCAGGATCAGCCCACCCAGGGTGAGACCCAGGCTGCGCTCCAGCTGCGCCAGGAGGCCGGTCGACGCGGGCGTGGCGATGCGACGCCCGGCGCCGAGACTGCGCAGTGCCATGCGACCCCTAGACGCCGAGCGGCGGCTTGACCCGGCTGGTGATCCGCTCGATCACCTTGTCGATGGTGTCGTCACGCAACTCCGCGTCCGGGGTGAGGGCGAGGCGATGGGCGAGCACCGGCTGCAGCACCGCGTTGACGTCGTCGGGGAGCACGTCCTCGCGACCGTTGGCGGCGGCGACGACGCGCGAGGCGCGCATCAGCGCCAGCGAGGCGCGCGGCGAGGCGGGCAGCTGCAGCGAGGGATCGCTGCGCGTCGCCTGGCAGACGTCGACGACGTACTCCTTCATCGCCTCGGAGAACTGCACCCCCTTGGGCCACTGCTGCATGGCCACCACCTCCTCGACCGAGCAGATCGAGGTGAGGCTGTCGATGGCCTCGGCGACGTAGTTGGCGTCGAGCACCTGGATCTCGGCGCCGCGGTCCGGATAGCCGAGCGAGATCTTGAAGAGGAAGCGGTCGAGCTGCGCCTCGGGGAGGGGGAAGGTGCCGGCCAGCTCGATGGGGTTCTGGGTGGCCAGCAGCAGGAAGGGCTTGGGCAGCGAGTGGGTGACGCCGTCCACCGAGACGCGGCGCTCCTGCATGGCTTCGAGCAACGCGCTCTGCGTCTTCGGCGTGGCCCGGTTGATCTCGTCGGCGAGCAGGATGTTGGTGAACACCGGACCCTCGCGGAAGGTGAACTGCCGCGTCTGCATGTCGATCACCGCCGACCCTGTGATGTCGGAGGGGAGCAGGTCGGGGGTGCACTGGATGCGCGAGGTGCGCGCGTCGAGGGTCTGGGCGATGGCCCGGGCCAGCATCGTCTTGCCGGTGCCGGGCAGGTCCTCCATGAGCACGTGGCCCTCGGCGAGGATGGCGGTGATCACCAGGCGGATGGCCTTGCCCTTGCCCTTGATCACCTTCTCGACGTTGCCGAGGATCGCCTCGAAGCGCTCCTGGAACTGCGCCGAGGTCATGCTCGGCCGGGCGCTCGCATCGCTCATTCGTCCATCCCGTTGTGCTGCCGGGGGAACCAGGGTCTCGGTCATGCTCTCGTGATCACCTCCAGGCGCCGGACGGCTGCGCCGCCAGCTCCACACTTCGTTCCAGGACGGCCGCCGACGCACCGCCGAGCAGCGCGTCGATGACGGTCGGGTCGTCGAGGACGTCGCGCGGACGTCCCTCGGCCATCACGCTTCCCAGGCGCATCGCCACCAGCCGGTCCGACACGCTGGCCACCAGCCCCAGGTCGTGCTCGATGACGACGACCGCGGCGCCCGTCTCCTTGACGATGCGCGCGATCACCGGCGCCAGCTGCTCCGTCTCCGCCTGCGCCAAACCCGACGAGGGCTCGTCGAGCAGCAGCACGCGCGGACCTGCGGCCAGCAGGCAGGCGATGTCGACGATGCGGCGGGTGCCGGTGGACAGCTCGCTCATGAACTTGTCCGCATACGGCGCGAGCCCCAGCGACTCCACCAGGTTGTCGACGCGGCGGGCGACGCGGCGCTCGACGCGGCGGGTGATCGGGCTCCACACCGCGGCCAGCAGCACGCTGCGGTTCTGCAGGTGGCGCTCCAGGGCGACGGCGATGTTCTCGCGCACCGTCAGGGCGGGGAAGAGGCGGACGTTCTGGTACGAGCGGCCGAGGCCGAGTCGCGCCCGCGCGTCCGGCGGCAGGCCGGTGACGTCGGTGCCGAGGAGCTCGACGGCGCCGCTCTCGGGGCGAGAGAAGCCGGCAACGGCGTCGAAGAGCGAGGTCTTGCCCGCGCCGTTGGGCCCGACGATGCCGACCACCTCGCCGGCCGCCACCTCCATGGAGACGCCGCGGAGGACCTCGACGCCGCCGTAGCGCAGCCGCAGGTCCTGCACGCGCAGCGCCGTCTCGCGCTCCAGGTCGCGATGCAGGCGGTTGACCTCCGACCTGCCGGCGCCGAGCGTCGACGCCGCGGCGCGTCCGAGGAACACCGAGCGCACCACGTCGTTGCGTCCCACCAGGTCGCGCGCGGGGCCGTCGTAGCGGATCTGCCCCTTCTCCATGTACACGGCCCGCTCGGCGATGCTCAGCGCCACGTTGAGCGACTGCTCGACGATGATGATGGTGGTGCCCTCGGCGTGCAGGCGGCGCAGCACGTCGAGGAGCTGCTCCACCACCTGCGGGGCCAGGCCGAGCGACAGCTCGTCGATCATCAGCAGGCGCGGCTTCATCAGCAGCGCCTGCCCCAGCGCCAGCATCTGCTGCTCGCCGCCCGACATGCTGCCCGCCTGCGTGTGCAGCCGCTCGCGCAGCCGCGGGAAGAGGTCGAGCACCGCCTCGGTGCGCGCCTCCACCGACGAGTCGTCGCGACCGCTGAGCCACGCGGCGGCGCGCAGGTTCTCGACGGTGGTGAGGTGGGGGAAGACGGCGTGGCCGCCGGGCATCATCACCACGCCCATCCCGGCGTTGCGGTGCGCCGGCACGTGGGTGATGTCGACGCCGTCGAAGAAGATGGCGCCGTAGGAGGCCGACTGCGTGCCCGCGACGGCCCGCAGCAGCGTCGACTTGCCCGCGCCGTTGGTGCCCAGCAGCGCCACCAGCTCACCCTCCTCGACGTCGAGGTCGACGCCGAAGAGCACCTGGGCGCCGTCGAAGAAGACCTCGACGCCGCGGCAGATGAGCAGCTTGTTGCGCCCCGACTCGCGCGAGCGCCTGGCCTCCTGGGAGGCCAGCAGGTTGGCCTCGGCGGCGGCGATGTCCTTCTCCACGTGCGGGCCGATCTGCATGACCAGGATGGCCGCCAGCAGCGAGATCGGCATCAGGTAGACGATCCCGGCGCGGAAGCCGAACCGCGCCGAGAGGTAGAAGATCACCGGCAGCACGAAGCCGAGCCCGACGGCGGTGAAGAAGAGCAGCGATCCCTGCCCGATCCCCTGGATGCGCTGCGGCACGACGCGCGCGCCGATGGAGAACAGCGCGGTGAGGAAGATCGCCGACACGAAGGCGGGGAAGATGCCCACCAGCGCCGCCAGCACCGCGCTCGGCATCACGGCGATCACCGGCGCCGCAAGCCCTTCGAGCAGCAGGAACGCCGCCAGCAGCGACATCACCCGGCCCGGCCTGTCGCGGAAGAGCCGGTCGACGACGGGACCGTAGGCGAGCAGCGCGACGACGCCACCAGACCCCGACAGGGCGAGCAGCCAGCCTCGCTCCACCGGCCCCGCGTTGAACACGGCGGCGAAGTAGAGCCCGAGGTAGAAGCGCACGCCGAAGGCGGCGGCGGCCATGAAGGGGATGGCGATCCACATCCGCCGCACCGTCTGCACGCCCTTCAGCGCGCGGATCGCCTCGCCGAACGGCACGGGCGGGTCGGCCGGCGGCAGGGCCACGCCGAGCTCGGCCATCTCGGTGCGGGCCATCTCACCGCGCTTGGGCTCGCGCACGAAGAAGGTGAGCAGCGTCAGCGCGAAGCCGATGCCGCCGAGGATGGCCATGGTCTGCAGCGGCCCGACGGCGCCGTCGAGGATGCCGCCGAGGACCGGTCCTGCGAAGGTGCCGATCTGGGTGCCGATGCCGAGGATGGCGAAGACGCGCGCCTGCACCGACGGCCGGTACATGTCGACCAGCAGTGGCGCGCGCATCGGCGTGACCAGTGCCGTGCCGGTGCCGGCGCCGATCATGCGCTCGGCGCCGAAGCGGAACGCGGAGCCGCCCAGCGAGGCGACCAGGTTGCCGAGCCCGAAGCGCATCAGCCATCCGGCGCGGATGAAGCTCACCCGCTTGCGCCTGTCGGCGAGGTGGCCGACCAGCGGCGCGAAGCCGAAGCCGATGAACAGCGTCCCCGCCAGCAGGATGCCGAGGAAGGTGACGCCGACGTTGAAGACGTCGCGCAGGTCGGGGACGAGCACGCCGAAGGCGTTGTTGTCGAGCTCGTCGATCATCGAGATTGCCGCCAGCAGCAGCAGCGGCCAGGCGCGCGAGCCGCGCGCGATGGTGCGCAGGTTCATGTCGCGTGCGCCGCCGCGCAGCGCGCTGCCGAGGCGCTGCCGCAGCGGCGGGACCGGCGCCTGCTCCGGCTCGGGGACGAACTCGTGGACGCTGAGCCCCGCCTCGATCTCGCGCTCCGACGGCACCAGGGCGCGGACCGCCAGCATCTCCTCGGCGTCGCTGCGCAGCAGCGTCTCCGGCTCAGCCACCGCGCGTCTCCAGGAGATCCTTCCACTGCCCGTGCAGCCGGTAGCGGGAGGGGACGAAGACGGGCACACCGGCCAGGGTGTGCGTGGAGATCGGGGCGCGGTCCTCCTCGCCCTCGCGCACGTCGTGCCCGGCCAGCGAGGGGACGCTGATGCGATGCCGGGTGGCGACGCGGCGGAGCATGTTGTCGCGCACGCGGTAGGCGGCAGCGCCGAGGCCGCCGGGGAAGAGCAGCAGCACAACGATGACGCCGCCGCCGGTGCCCAGCAGGTTGATGGTGGGCTCGCTGAAGAGCACCAGCACACCCTGGTAGGCGGCGCCGATCAGCGGTCCCGCCATGGAGCCGAGCCCGCCGATCACCACCATGAGGAAGAGGGTCACGCTCTGCGTCGGGTCGAACGACGACGTGTGCACGCCGCGCTCGTGGAACGCGACCAGTCCACCCGCCAGCGCGGCGATGAAGCCCGACACGGCGAAGGCGGCCAGCCGCGCGCGCAGCAGGTTGATGCCGAAGGACTGCCCGGCGTTCTCGTTGTCCCGGCAGGCGATCAGCGCACGCGCGATGCGGCTGCGGCGCAGCCCGGCGACGGCCGCGATGACCAGCCCGAGGAAGATGAGGGAGAAGTAGAAGAAGACGCGGTCGTCGTTGAGGTCGAGGCCGAGCAGGGAGGGCCGGGTGACGGCGGCGGGCAGGAAGCGCCCGCCGAAGGTGGGGTTGAGCACGATCGACGTCGTCGCCACCGCGAACACCAGGGTGACGATGGCCAGGTGCAGCCCGCGCAGGCGCAGTGCGGGGATGCCGACGACCACGGCGACGACCGCGCCCACCGCCGCTCCGCCGAGCAGGCAGAGCAGGATGCTCAGCCCCTGCGCGCTGAGCAGCGCGGTGACGTAGGCGCCCACCGCGGCGAAGGCGAACTGCCCAAGGCTGATCTGCCCCGCCCAGCCCGTGAGCACCAGCAGGGAGAGCCCGACGATGGCGAAGGCGATCACCTGCGAGCCCAGGTCGACCTGCGCCGGCGCCATCACCAGCGGGAAGCCGAGCACCAGCAGCGCCAGCAGGAATGCGCCGACGCGCAACCATCCCTCGACCACCGGCACGTGGCGCAGCTGCTTGGGGATGGGGCGCGCTTCGCGGGCGGCGAGGAAGTCGGCCGCGGACTCCTGGTCGGTGCGCGAGGGGCGGTGCCGCTGCAGTGCCAGCGCCGCGCCCACGATCAGGAGCAGGACGCCGTCGTAGACGGCGGCGTTGTGGGTGGCGCCGAAGAAGGCGGGCTCGGTGCTGCCCAGCACCACGGCGGCGACCAGCGCCCGGGGCATGCTGGTGAGCCGCGCGAACACCAGCGCGGCGACGATGCGCGCCATCGAGCTGAGGGCCAGGTTGGGCCCGTTGACGAGCACGTCGCCGGGGACGCGCGGCGCCAGGGTGGCGATGACGCCCGCGACGCCGGCGAGCACGCCGGCGATGAGCCAGCTCAGCGACGACACCGTCGCGACGCTGATGCCGAGCGTCTCGGCGCGGGTGGGGTTGTCGGCGGCGCCGCGCATGGCGATGCCACGGCGGCTGCGGCGCAGGAAGAGCGCGATGGCGGCGACGACGGCCAGCGCGACCGCGACGAAGACGACGTCGCCGATGGTGAAGAGGACGGGACCGACGTGGAACAGCGCGCCCACCTGGAAGGGGACGTAGAAGCCGCCGTAGCCGCTGCTCGGAGTGTCCTGGAACAGTCCCGACTGCAGGAAGCTGCCGATGGCGGCGAGCAGCTCGGCGGCGGCGATGGTGGCGATGGTGGCCACCAGCCGCGGCGCCCGCTCCAGCCGGCTCACCACAAGCGCGTAGACGCCCCAGGAGAGCAGCGCCGCCAGCAGCAGTGAGACGGCCAGGCTGATGTAGAAGTTGGCCGCCAGCCACCCCGTGTCGCCGTTGGCCAGCAGCGACCCGGTGAACTGCGCCGGATGCGTCTGGGTGAAGGTGCCGTCGGGGTTGACGCCGTGGAAGCAGCCGCAGGCCGCCTGGGCGAGCCAGACGAACTGCGAGTGCCGGTCGAGCTCGACGAACACGATGGCGCCGAGCTGGCCGACGGCGAGCTGGGCGAAGTTGATGATGCGGTTGCTGCGCAGCACCAGCACCACCGCGACCGCCTCGAGCCCGACGATGAGCCCGGTCTCCGCACCCTGCATGCGCAGCCCGAAGGGCAGCGAGCCGGGCAGCAGGAAGACGCCGAGACCGACGGCGACGAGCAGCGCCGTGTCGAGGTGCGCGGAGAGGCGCGCCCAGGCCGCGCGCAGCGGCGCCGGCCGGACGGACGTCTGCGCCTCCGGGCCCGCCGACGCGCTCTCGAGGGAGTTGCTCATTCCCACTCCAACGGCCCGCTCAGGCCATGCCGGACCACCGTCGCAGCCTAGCACATGGCTGCTTATCCTACAAGCAGTCTAGGTCGCTCGCGACCCAGTCCCCACCGGCGCCTCGACGGCGGTCAGCGGCGCGCCCCAGCGGACGTCGATGCCCGAGCCGTCCAGCTCGGCGGCGAAGGCCTCGGGGTCGCCGGGGTTGACCGGGAACATGTCCCAGTGCATGGCCAGCGCCCGGCGGGCGCCGATCCGCCGGCACAGGCTGGCGGCCTCGGCGGGGTTCATGTTGCCGACGATCCCGGCGTCCTCCCTGCCCCGCCCGTTGATCGACACGCAGGCCACGTCGACGCGCCCGATCGCCTCGGCGAACCCGTCCCAGTCAACGGTGTCGCCGGAGTGGAACATGCGCGCGCCATCGGCCTCGATGACGACCGAGCACCAGCGGTGCCCGCGCTCCGGCGTGTGCTCCAGCCGGTAGTCGGCCGTGTGCGCCGCCGGCAGCGAGATGATGCGGAAGGGACCCACCTCGTGCACCTCGCCTTCGCCGCGCATGCCGGTGCGCTGCGCCGGGTCGACGATCCAGGGCAGCGTCTCCACCGCCGCCTGCGGGGCGATCAGCCGCGTCTCCGGTGAGACGGCCAGCAGCGGCGCGACGGTCAGCGGGTCGAGGTGGTCGGCGTGCTCGTGGGTGCAGACCACCGCGTCCGCTCCCTTGAACTCGCGCACGTCGACGGGGATGGGGATGCCGCGCCGCCAGAAGCCGCCGCTCATCTGGTCGAGCGCATTGGTCAGGTAGGGGTCGACGAGGATGGTGTGTCCCTGCGACTCCACGGCCACGCCAGCCTGTCCCAGAAAGGTGATGCGCATCCCTGCTACTCCATGATCGCGAAGCAGGCCTTGACGATCGACGCCGCGTCGATGCGGTGGGCCGCGTAGAGGTCGGCCGGCGTCCCCGACTCGCCGAAGCCGGTCACGCCGAGCGGCAGCACCTGGGTTCCCAGCATCGAGCCGATCCAGGCGAGCGCGGACGGGTGGCCGTCGATGACGGTCACGGCGCGGTTGCCGGTGCAGAGCGGCTGCGCCGGCTGCACCAGGGTGTCGAGGCTGCCCCTGGCCGCCGCCTGCCAGGTCCGGTAGACGACGTCCGGGCTCACGCAATTGATGACGTTGGCGTGCACCCCGTCGTTGCGCAGCTCCTCGGCTGCCGTGACCGCCTGGGGAACCATGATCCCCGTGGCCCAGATGTCGACGGCGTTCTCGCCGGCGGCGTAGCCGGCGTCGGCGCGGGAGTCGCGCAGGAGGTAGGCGCCGGAGAGCACCTGGCGGCGCAGCGCTTCGCGATCACGGATGTGAAGGAGGGACTGGTCGACGGGTGCCGTGGTGAGGCGCACGTAGGCCGACTGCGCGCCCTCGCCGTGCAGGCCGCGCAGGGCGTGCAGCAGGATCCACTCCAGCTCCTGGGCGAAGCAGGGCTCCCAGTAGGTGATCCCGGGCAGCGCGATGCCGATGCTGGGCGTGATCACCGACTGGTGGGCGCCGCCCTCCGGCGCCAGCGTCACGCCCGAGGGGGTGCCGACGAGGATGAAGCGGCCGCCGCCGTAGAGCCCGTACACCAGGGCGTCGAGGGCGCGCGCGACGAAGGGGTCGTAGAGCGTGCCGATGGGCAGCAGCGGCTCGCCGGTCATCTCCGCGGCCAGGCCGAGCTGGCCCAGCGCCATCAGCAGGTTGGTCTCGGAGATGCCCAGCTCGACGTGCTGGCCGCGCGGCCGCTGCTCCCACTGGATGAGCCGCGGGCCGAGGTCGCGGAAGCGGTCGTGCACCTCGTCGGCGTCCCAGACCCCCACCTTGTTGATCCAGCCGCCCAGGTTGGTCGAGGTGGCCACGTCGGGGCTGACGGTGACCACCCGCCGTGCAGCCTCGGGCGCGGCGCGCGAGAGGCCGAGCAGCACCTGGCCGAAGGCGCGCTGCGTCGAGGTGACGCCGGGGAAGCGCAGGCCGGCCTCGGCGGGGACGTCGAGCGGCTGCGGCGCGGGAAGGGCGGCACGCGCGAGGGTCTCGCGGCGCGCGTTGCAGAGCTCCTGCGCCGCGGTCCCGGGTGCGAACGCGGGCCACTCGTCGCGCGCGTCGACGGCGAGTTGCGTGCGCACTGAATCCATGTCCTCGGGTGTGAGCAGCGCCGAATGGTTGAGGGGGTCGCCGGCGATGGGCAGTCCCCAGCCCTTGACCGTGTAGGCGAAGATCACCGCGGGGCCGTCGCAGGCGTCGGCCTGGCGGAGGGTGCGGCGGAGGACCACCTGGTCGTGGCCGCCGAGGTCGCCGAGCAGGGCGCGCACCTCGTCGTCGCTGCGCGAGTCGAGCACCGGCGTGCCCAGCGCCTCGCGGACGCGCGGCAGCGGGGCGCGCAGGAGGAACTGGTACTCGTCGTTCTCCATGGCGTCGATGCGCGCGCGCAGGTCGGCGCCGCCGGGCTCGGCGAACACCGCCTCGACGTGGCGTCCGTACTTCGCCTCGAGGACGGTCCAGCGGTTGGCCCGGAACATCTCCTCGAGCTGTCGGACGCGGAGCCCGGGGACGACGCGGTCGAGCGACTGCCGGTTGAGGTCGACGATCCAGATGACGTTGTCGAGGCGGGCCAGCGCGGGCTCGGCGACCGCCTCCCACACCGACCCCTCGTCGAGCTCGGCGTCGCCGAGCAGCGAGATGTACCGCGGCGCGGCGCCGTCGCGGACGCCGAAGTGCGCCTGCACCAGCCGCTCGGTGAGCGCCGCGAAGTTCGGCGCCACGCTGCCGAGGCCGACCGACCCCGTGGAGAAGTCGACGGGGTCGGGGTCCTTGGTGCGCGAGGGGTACGCCTGCAATCCCTTGTACTGGCGCAGCGTGGTGAGGTGGCGCGCCTCCAGGTTGCCGAGCAGGTAGTGGATGGCGTGCAGCACCGGCGAGGCGTGCGGCTTGACGCTGAGGCGGTCGCCGGCGCGCATGAAGTCGAAGAACAGCGCCGTCATGATGCTGACCACCGAGGCGCTCGACGCCTGGTGGCCGCCCACCTTGACGCCGGAGGGGTTGGGGCGCACCCGGTTGGCGTGGTGGACGATGTTGGTGGCCAGCCAGAGGACGCGGCGCTCGACCTCCTCCAGCGTCGCGAGCTGCGCCGCGTCGAGGTCGTCCGTGCATGGCTGCGCGGTGCGGCGGCGCGCGCCCACAGCGTCCTGCGCCGTCATCGCGCGCCGGCGGGCGCGACGCCGACGACCTCGAAGGGGCCGACGTGCAGGGTCCCGGCGTCGAGCGTCTCGGTGCTGGCGCCCTGCGCGTCGATGCGGGTGACCTCCCAGCGATCGCGGCCGACGCCCTCGACGTCGACGGCCTGCGGCTCGGGCGAGGTGCTGGCCAGCAGCAGCGTGGTGCCGCGTGCATGGCGGCCGTAGGCGATGCCGTCGAGTGCCTCCGGCAGTCCCTCGACGCGCAGCGCGACGTCGCCGAAGAGCCGGTCGTAGAGATGGAAGAGGTCGTACATGCGCGTGCGCACGACGCGCTCGCCGCGGCGCTCCACCACCCCCATGGGGTTGGCGATGCAGCAGTGGCCGCCCATGGCGACGTACGGCGCCAGCCGCGAGCAGGCGTTGAGGACGAGCGCGCAGTACACGGTGCTCACCGGCGCGGCGGCGGCGTGCGTCCAGCCCCACTCGTCGAGGCAGATGCGCACGTGCTCGGCGCCCGGGGTGGTGCGGATCGCCTCGGCGACGCGCCCCACCGCCTCCTCGAAGCCACGACCCTGCTGCAGGTAGCCGGCGATGTCGCCGCTCGGGTCGTGCACCGTCGAGTAGTGGTGCACCGAGAGGTAGTCGATGTCGGAGCCGCAGAGCTCGAGGACGGCGCGCCCGTACTCGCGCGTGTCGCCCTGGGCGACGATGCGGACGGTCGGGTCGACGGCGCGCATGGCGTCGGCGAAGTCGCGCACGTTCTGCGCGTAGATCTCCGGTGGCGCGGCGCCGCGCTCCCAGAACCCGAAGGTCTCGTTGCCGATCGCCCAGAGGGCGACGCGGTACGGCTCGGGGTGCCCGTTCTCGGCGCGGCGCGCGCCCCACTCGGTGTCGACGGCGCCGTTGCAGTACTCCACCCAGGCGGCGGCCAGCTCGGGCGAGCCGCTGCCGTGGTTGGTGCAGAGGTACGGCGTGGCCCCGGCCAGCTCGCACCAGCGGAGGAACTCGTCGGTGCCGAAGTCGTTCTCGTCCCAGGTGCCCCAGGCGTAGTCGGGGGCGCCGTGGCGGCGGTCGCGGGGACCGATGCCCAGCCGCCAGTCGTAGTTGTCGGCGAAGCAGCCGCCCGGGTATTTGACGATGCTGACCGGAAGTGCGCGCAGCGCGTCGAGGGTGCCGCGATGCAGGCCGCCGGCGTGGTCGGCGGGGCGCAGGCTCACCGCGTGGATCCACAGCGAGGCGTCCGCACCGGCGGGCGGGTCGGCGGTGACGGCGAAACCGCCGTCGTCGAGCGTCGTGGGGGAGACGAGGAACGCGGTGAGCGTCTCGCCGCCGAGGCGCTCGGGACGGTCGAGGCCGGTGATGCGCGCCGCCTCGGGGATGTCGACGTCGGCGGACGCGATCGCCGTGCCGGCGCCGTCGAGCAGCGACAGGCGCACCTGCGCGACGGCGCCGACCACCGTGCAGCGCACCGAGGCCTCGTAGCGCGTGCCGGCGTCGAGCGGGATGCCGCGCTGCAGGATGCCGGCGTGCCCGCCGGCCCGCGCCGCCGGGAAGTCGACGATCTGGTGGTGGTGGCAGTCGGGGCCGATGGCCAGCGAGTACGGGGAGTCGCCGCGCCGCAGCACGGCGCCGGGCGAGGCGACCGCCTCCCACGCGGGGGCGACCGGCTCCAGCCGGCCGCGCACCCCGGGCATCTCGAACTTGCGGTGGCGCAGCAGCTCGGCGTCGAGCCCGCCGTGGACGACGTCGTGGAGGTGCTCGCTGAACTGGCCCAGCAGCCAGGGGGAGACGGCGCCCACCGGCGCCTCGGGGCGGACGCGGAGACGCGCGCGGGTGCCGGCGCCGAGGCTCATGGGCCGTCCTCCTTCCTTGGCTCTCAGCTTGTAGTATAAGCGGAGAAGTTGGAGGGAGCGAGCCCGATGGCCACCACGATCCCGGGCGGTGCCGCCGCGACCGCCGCGTCCCCGCCGGCCGCCCCGTGGCCGCTGCGCTGGCGCGCCTCCTGGCTCTGGTACCGCCGTCCTCCGGCGGCGACGCTGGTGTCCGCGCCCCCGCTGGAGGAGGAGCACCGCGACGCCGTCGTCCTGCTCCGCCGCAGCGTGCACCTCGACGCGATTCCTCCGTCGCTGCGCGCGCGCATCACCGCCGACGGGCGCTACGTGCTGTGGGTCAACGGCGCCGAGGTGTCGCGCGGGCCGATCCGTGCCGAGCCGGGCATGCTCTTCTGGGACGAGCCCGATCTGCGGCCCCACCTGCGCCGGGGCGGCAACGCCGTCGCCCTGCTGGTGCGCCACTACGGCGCGCCCACGCCGTGGTGGCTGCCCACGCCCGCCTATGCGGAGCTGGGGCGGGGCGGCGTGATCATGGAGGTCGACGGCCTGCCCGAGCTGTCCACCGGCGCCGGGTGGCGGGTGCGCCGCGGGCCGTGGCAGGCGATGCCCCCGCTCTTCTTCGGTGCGCCCAACGAGTGCGTCGACGCGCGCGAGCTGCCGCAGGGATGGCGGCAGGCGGACTTCGACGACTCGGGCTGGGACGAGGCCACGGAGCTGCGCGACGCCACCGTCTGGCCCGGCGTCAACGCGGGGCCGCCGGCTGCGCCCTTCACGCGGCTGGAGCGCAATCCCCTGCCGCCACCGACGGACGTGCGCATCGGCGGGGTGCCCGTGGCGCGCGCGCGCAGCGTCGGCGACATCGAGCCCGCCGCGCGCCTCCTGCTCAACAGCGATCCCGTCTACACGCGCGGCGGTCGCTTCGCCCCCGACGCGGAGGGTGCGGTGACGCTGCCCGCCGACCTGCGCGCGGGCGAGGCGATCACCGTCGACTTCGGCGGCATGGCCGTCGGCATCCCCGTGGTGGCGGTGGAGAGCGACGGCGCCGCCGTGGTGCTGCGCAGCGGTGAGGAGCTGCGCGACGGCGCCGCCGCCGACCCGCAGCGGATGTGGGCGCATCGCCGCGTCTGCCGTGCCGGCGCCGACACCGTCGAGCCGCTGGAGATCGCAGGCATGCGCTACCTCACCGTCGCCGCGGAGGCGCCGCTGCGCGTCGTCGACGTCGCCCTGCGCGAGCGGCGCGCGGCCCTCGACGGCGGCGGCGACTTCGCCTCTGACGACGCCGAGCTGACGCGCATCTGGCAGGTGTGCCGGCGCACCCTGGAGGTCTGCGCCACCGACGCCTTCCTCGACTGCCCCTCGCGCGAGCAGCGCGCCTGGCTGGGCGACGCCTACGTGCACGGACTGCTCACCTACGCCACCTCGGCGGAGACGTCGCTGGCGCGCCACGTGCTGCGCCTGGCGGCGTCGAGCCGGCGCGTCGACGGAACCCTGGGCATGATCGCCGCCGGTGATCTGTCCGCCGCCGGCATCACCATCCCCGACTACTCGCTGCACTTCGTGCGCGCCCTCGCACGCGCGTACGAGCACACCGGCGACCTGGCGCTCGTCGACGAGCTGCTGCCCGCCTGCGCCGGCATCCTCGACTGGTTCTGGAGCAACGTGCGCGACGGCGTGCTGGAGGCGCTGCCCGGGTGGGTCTTCGTCGACTGGTCACCCGTGCCGTACGACAACCCCTCGGCGACGCTGCAGGCCCTGCTCATCACCGCGCTGGACGACCACGCCATGGTGGCATCCGCCGCGGAGCAGCCGCGCGTCGCCGCCCTGAGCCGCGGGCGGGCAGCCGAGCTGCGCGCGGGTTTCGGCCACTTCTGGGACGAACGCCGCGGCCTGGTGGTGGACGATCCCCGTCGCGGCACGGTCACGCAGAGCGGCGCGGCCATGGCCATCCTCGCCGATGCGGTGGACGACACCTCGGCCCTGCTCGACCGCGTCTGCGACGCACGCACTCTGCGCTACGCCGTCGAGACCCCGGGCCATCCGCGCAGCTGGGACTTCCCGGCGGACTGGGACCCGCAGCGTCACGTTCTCGCTGCCCAGCCCTTCTTCGCCCACTGGCTGCACCAGGCGATGGCCCGCGCCGGCCGCCACGACCTCCTCGTCGACTCCGTGCGCCGCTGGGCGCCCTTCCTCGACACCGGCGACGGCACCGTCTGGGAGTTCTGGCGCGAGCACACCACGCGGGGCAGCCACGCCCATGCCTGGTCCGCCACGCCCGGGTACGACCTGCCCGCCCACGTCCTCGGCGTCCGCCCCGCCGCCCCGGGCTACGCGGAGGTGCTGGTCGCCCCGTGGTTCGGCCCGCTCACCGCCGTGCGCGGCACCGTCCCCACCCCGCACGGCCCGGTGCGCGTCGACCTCCGCCGCGACGGCGCGCCCATCAGCGGCACCGTCGAGCTGCCGCCCGGCACCCGTGGCACCCTCCGCCCCGTCGAGCGGCCCGGCGCCGTGAGCGTCCTCGGCCCCGGGGTGACCGCGATCGACTGAAGACCCGCGACCAGCCCGCCTCAGTGGGGACTGGCCGCGGGGGAAGGAAGGGTCCCGTCGAGCCGGACGGTGCGGCGCATCTCCCAGCCGTCCTCGAAGATCTCCAGGAACTGGCGACCGTTGGCGGGATGGCGGGCCACCTCGGCGAGGTCGAGGTCGGCGCCGATGCCGGGGGTGGTGGGGATGGGCAGGCAGCCGTCGGCGTCGAGCTCGGGGAGCCAGCTCACGATCTGCCGCTCCCAGGGCTCGTTGAAGGTGTCGAAGTGCTCCTGGATGTAGTAGGCGGGGGTGGAGGCGGCGACCTGCAGGCAGACCAGAGTGGCGATGGGGCCGCCCGCCTGGTGCGGCGCCAGGACCGCGTCGTGCGCCTCGCAGAGGGTGGCCACCTGCTTCACCGCGCCGAGCCCTCCCAGGTGGGCCGCCTCGGGCTGCCAGAAGGCGACGCCACCCGCCGCACCCAGCTCGGCGAACTCGCCGAGGGTGTGGAAGGACTCTCCGGTGGCGATGGGGACCGGGCTGCGACGGGCCACCTCGGCGACGGCGCGGGCGCGGTCGTGCCGCACCGGCTCCTCGAACCAGGTGGGCCGGTAGGGCTCCAGGCGGGCGGCCACCTTGACGGCCTCGTCGACGCTGAAGCGGCTGTGCCCCTCGACCAGCAGGTCGACGCCGGGCCCGACCGCCTCCTTGATGGCGGCGACGATCTCGATGGACAGCTCCAGGTCGGCCGGCACCATCGCCCGCCAGGCGGTGCCGAACGGGTCGACCTTGAGCGCCGTGTAGCCGAGCGCGACGGTGCGCCGCGCCGCCTCGGCGAAGGCCTCGGGGGTGCGCTGCTGGCGGTACCAGCCGTTGGCATAGGCGCGCACGCGGTCGCGGACCTTGCCGCCGAGGAGCTGCCAGCAGGGCACGCCCAGCGACTTGCCGAGGATGTCCCAGCAGGCGATCTCGATGGCGGCGGCGGCGGCGCGGTGGATCTGGCCGCCGTCGGTGTAGAGGTCGCGGTGCATGCGGCGGCTGAGGAACTCGATGCGCCGCGGGTCCTCGCCGACGACGATCGCCGAGAGGTCGGCGATGGCACCGGCGATGCTGCGCGCGAAGCCGTTGACGCTGCCCTCGCCGAAGCCGGTGATGCCCTCGTCGGTCTGCACGCGGGCGAAGACCCAGGTCTTCCACGGGTTGCCGGCCAGGACCGGCTCGATGCTGACGATGCGCATCACTCAATGCCCTTCATCATGACTGCTTATCATACATGTTCATCCGCCGAGCACCAGGCTGACGTGGCTGTGCGGCGGCAGCGTCACCGCGCCGTCGAGCTCGACGTCGTCGCACCGCGGCACCACGGCTGACGGTGCGTCCGCGGTGTTGCGCGCGGCGTCGCTCTCGTGCCAGAGGGTGATGCGGCGCGCCCGGCCGCGCAGGTCGGGCAGCGTCACCTCCAGCTCCTCGTCGCGATGGCGGTTGACCATCGAGACGTGCAGCCGGCCGCTCCGCGCGTCGAGGGTGGCGGCGGCATCCAGCACGGCCATGCCGCCGGTGGCGTCGTCGGTGGCGACGTGCGCGTCGACGGCGACGTCACCTGCGAACCCTCGCGCCACGGCGACGGGATGGAACACGGTCTGGCGCACCACGCCGTGCGGGGTCACCATGATCGGCGCCAGCACGTTGACCATCTGCGCCTGGGTGGCCAGGGTCACCTTCTCGGGATGGCGCCAGAGCACGTGCAGCCAGGTGGCCACCGCCAGCGCGTCCTTGAGGTCGTAGCTCTCCTCGAAGTGCGTGTCGATGCCGCTGCGCGCCGAGAAGCCGCTGCGCATCAGCGCGTCGAGGCTCAGCGTGCCCACCAGGGGACGGTACGTCTCCGCCCACACGCCCCACTCGTCCACGGCCAGGGTGACGGGCTGCTGCAGGCCGAGCTTGCGCTGCGCCGCCAGGCACATCCCCCAGGCGGCCTCGATGTCGCGCTCGGCGTCGAGGGGTCCGGCGAGAATCGAGTGGTAGGGGTCGTCGAGGTTGCCGTGCCAGTAGAAGTGCAGGGAGAGGTGGTCGATGAAGCGGCCGGCGTCGCTGAGCACCGTCCAGTTCCAGTCCGGGTCGGGGGCGCCGACGCCGACGAGGCGGACCGACCGGTCGGTCCACCGCAGCAGCTTGCCCCACTCGCGGGCGCGCTCGGCGTACGCGGCGGCGCCGCTGTGGCCGTGCTGCCACCAGCCGTAGTTCTCGTTGCCCAGGCCCCAGAGGCGCACGCCGTGCGGCTCGGGATGGGGCCCGGCCCTGCGCAGCAGAACCTCGGGCAGGTCGGCGGTGCCGTTGGTGTATTCCAGCCAGCCCAGCGCCTCGTCGGCGGTGCCGGTGCTGAGGTTGAGGTTGAGATACGGCGCGGCGCCCACGGCACGGGTGAAGGCGAGCAGCTCCTCGGTGCCGAAGCGGTTGGTCTCCACGGCGTCCCAGGCCAGGTCGTGCCGGGTGGGCCGCTGCTCCACCGGGCCGACGCCGTCGCGCCAGTGGTAGCCGGAGGCGAAGTTGCCGCCGGGCCAGCGCAGCACGGTGGGGCGCAGCTCGCCCACCGCGGCGAGGACGTCGGCGCGGCGTCCCTCCTCGGCGCCGGGCGCGTCGGGGTCGAAGATGCCGCCGTACACGGCGCGGCCGACGTGCTCGACGAACTGGCCGTAGATCTGCGGGTCGATGGCGCCGCGCCGGCGCTGGCGGTCGACGCTGAGGCGGGCGCGGGCGGTCATCGCGGAGCTCCTTCCCTGGCTGCGGGCGCGGCCGGACCGGGCGCCACGGCTGCGCTACCTGGCAGCTTATCATACATGTTGCCCGGGTTCTGGCAAGGGGCTAGGTGACCGACGCGCGGGTCTCCATGCCGGCGACGCGGGCGCGGACCTGGGCTCCGGGGCCGACCTCGACGATGTGCAGGGGCGTGCCGAGCAGCACGAGAGACCGTGGCGGGAGATGCGCTCCCATCGCCTCGAGGTGGGCGCGCAGCCAGTCGACCGACGCCTGCGCCCCGCCCTGCATGGGAAACGGCGGCCCCTCGTCGACCACCTCGTCGTCGATCACCAGCTGCAGGCGCGCGCCGGCGGGCAGCTGCACCGGTGCGTCCGAGACGTCGCGCGGCAGCACCACGCCGGCGTGGATGGCGTTGTTGGCGATCAGCTCGGCGAGCGTCGGCGGCGTGCCGCGCAGCACGTAGTGGTGCAGCTCCACCACGGGGAAGAGCGCGGCGATGGCGCCGCGGTCGTCGAGCATCGCCGCCACCTCGGCCTCGACCGCGAGGTTGGTGAAGCGAGCCGCCGACACCCACGACCCGCTGGGGCGCAGCTCGTCCCGCCAGAGGTGCCCGCTGACGGGCCCGCGTATGCCGAACTGCTCCTGCACGTGCTCGCCGGTGCAGCCGACCTTGTAGCCGGCCAGCGCCTCGCCGTCCGCGACGCGAAGCCGCGCCACCACGCGCTGCACGGCGTAGGCGTCGTCCACGGACAGCTCGGTGCCGTCGGCGAACACCGTGCCCGGCGAGCCGCGCCGGTAGTCGGCGAGCTGGCGCTCGGCCAGCTCGAGCACCTGGGTGGGGTCGAGGGGGGAGCGGAAGGCCATGGCCGGCATTCCACCTCATCGCGGCATCCGTCCGTGCGCGACCCGCGTGCCACACTTGCCCGCATGGCGCTGCGCTTCGAGGCGATCGTGGTCGACTGCCACGACCCGCGCCGGGTCGCCGAGTTCTGGGCCGCGGTGTTCGGCGGCCCGGCTGCGGTCGCCGCGCCGCCGTCCGTCAGCGGCGTCGCGCGCGGCTGCCGCGCAACCCCAGCGCGACGCCGGCCAGGCCGGCGACGGCGAGCGTCGCGCAGGCGGCGCTGAGTCCGCGCGAGGCGCCGCCTGCCTCGGTGCCGCCGGCCGCGCTGAAGGCCAGTCCCGCCGCGGCGACGCCCGCCGCCATGCCGACGCCGCGCGTCATGTTGAGCAGGCCCCCGACCACGCCGCTGCGCTGCGGCGGCGCCGCGGCCATCACCATGGCGTTGTTGGCCGGGATCTGCAGGCCGAGGCCCGCGCCGAGCAGGGCCATCTCCAGCAGCAGCAGCGACTCGCTGCCGTGCGCGGCGGCGGCGGCGCCCAGTGCGACGCTGGCGAGGAGCATGCCGAGGAGCGCAGGCAGCCGCGGGCCGAAGCGGTCGCCGAGTCGTCCCGCCCAGGGCGCGACCAGCGCCAGCGCCAGCGGCAGCACGCAGAGCTCGAATCCCGCCGCCGCAGCCGATCGCTGCAACCCCAGCTGCAGGAAGAAGGGCACCGCGAACAGCGTGCCGAAGAGGGTGAGGTAGGCGACGAAGGCGAGGGCGAGCCCCGCGGCGATCCCGCGCATGGGGACGCGCAGGCGCACCCGGTCCGAGAAGCTGCGGCTGCGGGGCAGGAGCACCCAGGCGAGTGCGGTGCCCAGCACCGCGAGCGGGATGTTGACCAGGAACACCAGCCGCCAGCCGCCGAGGCCGATGAGCACGCCGCCGACGGCGGGGCCGGCGGCGAGACCGAGCGCCTGCGCCGCGCCCTGCATGCCGATGGCGCGCCCCAGCCGCCCGGGGGGCGCCGCCTCCTTGACCAGCGCCACGCTGTTCGCCTGCAGCATCGCCGCGCCGAAGGCCTGCACCACGCGGGCGGCGATCAGCGCCGCGAAGCCGGGCGCCACGCCGCAGGCCGCCGAGGCCACCCCGAAGACGACGAAGCCGTAGATGTACAGCAGCTTGCGGCCAACCCTGTCCGCAACTGCGCCGACCGCGACCACCGCGCTGACCAGCACCACCAGGTAGGCGAGGGTCACCCACTCGACGGCGCCGAGGCTGACGCCGAAGGCGCTTCGCAGGGTGGGCAGGGCGAGGCTGACGATGCTGGCGTCGAGCTGGCCCATGAAGGCGCCGATGCACACGGTGCCCACCGCCAGCCAGGCCGCTCCGTGCCACTCGCGCACCCGCGCCGGCCTGGCCGGCTCGACGAGCAGCCACCGCCTGGCGCCGTGGCCCATCAGTTGACGGCTCGCTCGCGACCCACCCAGTACTGCGCGCGAAGCGCCTTCTTGTCGACCTTGCCCAGCGGCGTGAGCGGCAGGTCGTCGACGAACTCCACCGCCTTGGGCGCCTGAACCGGGCCCTTGCGCTCGCGCACCAGGGCGATCAGCTCGGCCTCGCTGCAGGGCGTGCCGTCGCGCAGCCTCACCACCGCGGTGACCGCCTCACCCCAGCGCTCGTGGGGCACGCCGATGACCGCGGCGTTGGCCACCGCGGGATGGGTGACCAGGACGTCCTCCACTTCGCGCGGGTAGACGTTGAAGCCGCCGCTCACGATCATGTCCTTCTTGCGGTCGACGATGCTCAGGTAGCCCTGCGCGTCGGCCCTGGCCATGTCGCCAGTGTGCAGCCAGCCGTCGCGGAGCACCTCGGCGGTGAGCTCGGGGCGGCGCCAGTAGCCGTCCATCACCAGTTTGCCGCGGACGCAGATCTCGCCGACTCCGCCGGGCTCGACGGCGACCCCCTGCTCGTCGAGCAGGGCCACGTCCACCCCGGCGAGGGGCCGCCCGCAGGAGCCGAGCAGGTCGGGCCGGTCCGGGTCGTGCTCCTCCTTGAGCAGAGCGGTGACCGTGTTGGGCGCCTCCGTCTGGGCGTAGAGCTGGAGGAACTTCCGGCCCATCAGCTCGACCGCCTGGGCGAGGCGCGAGGGGGACATCGGCGCCGCGCCGTACACGACCGTCTCCAGCGAGGCAAGCGCGGAGGGGTCGAGCGCGGCTCTGTCGAGCAGTGTGTAGATCATCGTGGGCACGAGGAAGGTGAAGGTGATGCGTTCGCGCGCCACGGTGTCGACGTAGCGCTCAGGATCGAAGCCGGGAATGAGGACGACGGTTCCGCCGCGCATCAGCGTCGGGACGACCAGGGGGCCGGCGCCGTGCGAGATCGGCGTTGCCGCCAGCAGGCGCACCTCGTGGGGGAGCTGCCAGTGCGCCAGCGTCATCCAGGCGTTGTGCACCAGTGAGCGGTGCGGCAGCATCACGCCCTTGGGCCGGCCGGTGGTGCCGCCGGTGAAGGGGAGGGCGGCCAGGTCGGACTCCTCGGCGACCGCGGTGAGCGCCGTCGCGGGCTCGCGATCGGCGAGGGCGAGCAGGTCGGGGTGGTCGCCACCGGGGCCGAGGGTCAGCACGTTGCGCACGCTCGGCGCCGCGGCGCGGATCTCGGCGGCGCGCCCCGCGAAATCGGGACCGACCACCAGCATGGCCGCCTCGGAGTCGTCGCTGACGAAGGCGTGGTCGTCGGTCGAGCCGAGCGGGTGCAGCGGGGTGTAGTGGCAGCCCAGCACCATCGCCGCCGCATGCGCCATCCACACCTCGGGCGAGTTGGGCCCGAGCACCGCGACGCCTTCGCCGCGGCGTAATCCCAGTCGCGACAGCGCCGAGGCCATGCGCGCCACGCGATCGGCGACGTGCGCGTACGAGAGCCTGCGCCCGTCGCAGACGAAGGCGGTGCGCTCGCCGCCGGCATTGAGCGCCGAGACGATGAGGTCGGCATACGAGGTCCCGCGATGGATGCTCATGTGGTGAGGGTGCTCCGGCGATGCGGTCAGGAGGCTGCGCAGGGGTCGGCCGGCGGCCAGGACGACCCGGTGAACATGGAGGGCTCACCGCTCGGCCACTGTCCCGGCTGGTAGCGACGGCCGCCGTCGGTGTAGTACCAGGCGCCCGCCTTGCCGTCGGGACCGTTCTGCGTCGGCGACCACCAGACCTGGGTGAGGTCGTCCTCCATCGTGTACGGGCCGGGCCCCTGGTTGCCCAGCGACAGGTGCACCACGTTGTTCGCCGCGGTGGTGGCGGGCAGGGTGTACAGCGCATGGGTGAAGGTCGCCGCGGTGAGGTCCGGCCCCGCCTTCTCGATGGCGGCGATGATGGGTTCGAGGATGACGAAGGTGGTCAGGCCCGCGACGCCGACCGACGCCGGGTAGCCGCCCCCGCTGCCCTGCTGGTACGCCTTGTACCAGGCCGCGTTGCAGCTGTTCTGCGGGTACGACACCTGGGCCATGCCGAAGGCGTGCGACATCTGCGTCTGGTCGTAGAGCCGCACCACCGTCGGCGCGTCCTGCAGGGCGATGGAGTTCATCAGCCACTCCGGCATCCAGCCCTGGTTGGTGGCCTGCTGGGTGAACACGATGGGCGACACGGGATCGCACAGGCAGGTCACCGTGGTCACGCCGTTCTGGTGCATCTGGTCGACGGCGGTGGTGGCGTCCTGGGCCAGGCTGTTGGTTTGCCCGCTGTACTCGTAGGTGTCGGCGTTGGGCACGGTGACGCCGCAGTCCCGCTGCACCGCCTGCTGGAGCGCGGAGCCGGCGTTGGTGTAGGTCTGCACCCAGATGATGCCGAGCTTGCGCGGGCTGTTCTTGTAGGTCACGTCGCCGGCGTACTCGGCGCTGTGCCCGTTGAGCCGCTTGCAGAAGTACTCGGCGGTCTCCTGGATCTGCATGTCGAGGTCGGGGAGGAAGCCGGCCACGTACCCCCCTTCGGCGGCGTAGTCGGCCTCGCGCTGCTCGACGGTGAGGGCGACGTCGGGGACGCCGCGCCGGGCCAGCTCCTGGTTGAACGCCAGTGGGCCGGTGAGCGCGGCGACGGCGAAGGCGTGCTCGGTGGTGGCGGCATAGGAGGCGTCGGCCTGCTGCTGCGTCGGGTCGGTCGTCGACGTGCTCGGCCCGTACTGGAACTCGACGTTGAGCTTGCGCCCGTAGAGCTCGAAGTGGCCGTTGAACCAGTTCTGGTAGGCGGTGATCGCCTCCTGCTCCTGCTGGTTGCTGGCCTGCCCCGCCTGCTGCAGCGCGGTGGCCACCGCCTGGTTCTGCTGCGGGCGGTACACCACGATGTTGATCGTCGTGCCGCTGACTCCGGCGTACGTCGCGCCGCCGTTGTTGCCGGTCCACTTGGGCGGGCGGCAGGTGCCGCCGCCGAGGTTCGAGGCGTCGAGCACGGCGACGCGCGAGCAGTCGGGCTGGCCGGTGGTGGTGCCGGTGAACGGCGCCGCAGCGGCGCCGGCGGCGTTCGACGCCAGCGTCGACGCCGAGCCCGTGCTCCCCGCCGCGCCGGGAGCCGCGGCAGCGCCGGGCCCGCTCGCGCTGCCCGGGCCGGCCGCGCCGGGGCCCTGGGCCAGCGCGCCGTTGACCGCGCCGCTGTTGCCGCCCGCGGCGCCGCCCTGGGCGCCCAGCAGCGCGCCGGGCAGGCTGGGCACCGCCGCCACCAGGATGCCGACGGCGAGGCAGGTGGCGAGCAGCGGCGCGTAGCGCGCCGAGCCCTTCAGCAGGGGCGCAAGGATGCGGGCGTGCTCAGTGGGCGGCGACTGCATGGGGGACATCCTCAGAACCCAGGTAGGCGGAGACCACGGCGGGATGGCGGACGACCTCCGCCGGCGTGTCCTCGGCGACGACGCGGCCGAGATGGAGGGCGACGATGCGGTCCGCGATCGAGGTGATCAGCGGCATGTCGTGCTCGATGACCAGCAGGCCGCAGCCGGTCCAGTCACGCAGGCCGCGGATGAGCGGGGCGAGCGCCTCGGTCTCGCGCTGGGCGATGCCCGAGGAGGGCTCGTCGAGCAGCAGCACGCGGGGCCGGTGGGCCAGCCCGCAGACGATGTCGACGATGCGCCGGCTGCCCGTGGACAGCTCGGACAGGAACTTGTCGGCGAAGGCGGTCAGCCCGGCCATCTCGACGAGCTGGTCGACGGTGCGCTGGATCACCGTCTCCTCGACGCGCTGGTCGGGCAGGCCCAGCATGGCGGTGAGCGGGTCGCGCATGGTGACGTGGCGGTCCAGCGCGACGGCGATGGCCTCGCGCACCGTCATCGAGGGGAAGAGTCGCGCGTCCTGGAAGGAGCGTCCCAGTCCCGCGCGTGCGCGTCGCGACGCCGACCACGCGGTGACGTCGGTGCCGCCGAGGTGGACGCGTCCGCGGTCGGCGGCGACGAAGCCGGAGATGACGTCGAACAGCGTCGTCTTGCCGGCGCCGTTGGGGCCGATGACGCCGAGGATCTCGCCGTCGCGCAGCGCCAGCGAGACGTCGCCGAGGGCGTCGATGCCGCCGTAGTGCTTGGTGACGCCGCGCACTTCGAGCAGCGGCGTCGCTGCGGTGTGCGGCGCGGCGTGCCCGTTGCTCGACGCCGCGTCGCCCGCACCGTCGACGGCGCGCACCGCAGCGCCGCCGAAGGCGCGCGCCGTGCCTTCGAGGAACACCGAGCGCAGCACGTCGGGGCGCTGGAAGAGCTCCGCGGTGGGGCCCTCGAAGCGCACCTCGCCCTTCTCCATGAACACGGCGCGCCCGGCCACCTTGAGCGCGGTGTCGACCGACTGCTCCACGAGCACCACGGTGGTGCCGTTGCGGTTGATCTCGCGCACCGTCTCCAGCAGCTGCGACACCACCGCGGGGGCCAGGCCCAGCGACAGCTCGTCGATCATCAGCAGCTTGGGCCGCATCAGCAGCGCCATGCTGAGTCCCAGCATCTGCTGCTCGCCGCCGCTCAGGTTGCCGGACGGCTGGTGCCGCCGCGCCGCCAGCGCGGGGAAGCGCCGCAGCGCGTCCTCGATGCCGTGCCGCACCGCCGATGGATTGCGCCGCGCCTCCCAGGCCGCGGTGCGCAGGTTCTCCTCGACCGTCAGGGTGGGGAACACCGAGCGCCCACCCGGCATGTAGACGATGCCGCGGCGCATGGTCTGCTGCGCGGGCGTGTGGGTCATGTCGCGGCCGTCGAAGATGATGGCGCCGGCGAAGGGGTCGACCGCTCCGGCGATGGCGCGCAGCAGCGTCGACTTGCCGGCGCCGTTGGTGCCGAGCAGGGCGACGATCTCGCCGTCCTGCACCTCGAAGTCGACGCCGAAGAGCACCTGCACCTGGTCGTAGCGCACGCTGATCTCGCGGCAGACGAGCAGCTTGGCGCGCCCGCTCTCCCGGGCCAGGCGGTACGCCGCGCGGGCCACCGCGGCGACGCGGATGCGTTCGATGTCGTGCTCCACCTCGGCGCCCGCGAACATGGCGATGGCGGCGCCGATCAGGAAGATCGGGGCCAGCGCGACGATCGCCCAGCGCATGCCGTGCACCGCCGCGATGGCGCTGACCAGGAGAACCAGCAGCAGTCCCGGCAGCGCCCACAGGTCGGCGATGGCGTAGCCGAGGCTCCGCGCGCGCGGCGGCGTGATCAGCGAGAAGAAGGCGGCGACACCGGGGATGAGCACCGCGATGCAGAGCGAGAAGGCGCCGACGCCGGCAGCCGCGACGGGCAGCGACGGCGCCCAGGCGGCGAGCAGCAGTGGCAGGGTCGACAGCGCGGCGACCAGCGAGAACAGCTTGAGCACGCGCGACGGCCTGGTGATGAGGATGCGGCGGACCACGGGGAGCAGCGCCAGCAGCGCCACCACCTGGACGGGCTCGTTGATCGCCACCAGCACGCCGCGCTCGCCGGCGCCGATGTGGAAGACGTCCTGGTAGTAGAGCGGCACGATGACGACGAAGCCGAGGATGCCGCCGACCAGGAAGGGCAGCGCGCGCCAGATCCGGCGGACGGTGCCGATGGCCTTGAGGATGCGCCACGACTCCTCCCACCCGAGCGCCTCCTCCTCGACGTTGGCGACGTCCTCGTCCGCCCCCTCGGCGCGCCGCTCGTGCGCGCCGCGCACCGGCTCGCGCAGGCGCGTCCCCATCAGCGCGAAGGCGAAGGTCGGCAGCGCCAGCAGCAGGAGCGGGATGCGCCAGCCCACCAGCGCGGCCAGCGCGCCGCCGAGCAGCGCGCCGGCGAAGAGTCCCAGGTGATGGGCGAGGCGCCAGCCGGCGAAGACGCCGGAGCGGGCGTTGGGCGGGTAGTAGTCGGCGAGCAGGCTCTGGTGCGACGGCTGCACGGTGGCGCGGCCCAGGCCGACGCCGAGCCGCGAGCCGACCAGCATCGGCACACCTGCGGACAGCGCGGTGAGCACCGTGGAGATGCCGCGCATCAGCTGGCCGCCGACGGCGAAGCGCACTCGCGAACGCCGGTCGCCGGCGAAGCCGACGGGCACGGCGAGCAGCAGCACCAGCGGCACCGGGACGATGACCAGCATCACCGCACCGACGGTGCCGAGGCCGAAGTCGTCGCGGATGTTGGGCAGGAGCACCTGGAAGGCGGCGGCGTCGAGGTTGTCGGCGGCGGCGAGGCCGAAGAGCACCACCAGCGGGAAGACCGGCCAGCCCTCGGCGAGCCAGGCGCGAAACCGCTTCATCGCGACCTGCCCGCCCCGACCACGGTCACCTCCGGCTCGGCGACGCTGCTGGCGGGTGGCGGCGGCGCCGCGACACGGACGTCGGCGAGCATGCTCGGTACCACGACGCCGCGCCGTCGCGCCGCGGCGCGCAGCAGCCCGTCGCGCAGACGGAAGAACAGCGCGCCGATGCCGCCGGGAAGCATGAGCAGGAGCAGCAGCAGGCCCAGGCCGGTGGCGAGCAGCTGCCACGGCGCGGGCAGGATGAACTCCGCGCCCTTGACGTACAGGGTGCCGGCGAGCGCGCCGCCCAGCGAGCCGATGCCGCCGAGCGCCGCCGCTGCGAAGGACTGGATGCTGTACTCGGGGGTGAACGCGGTCCCCTGCAGCCGGTACTCGGAGAACAGCAGCAGCGCACCCGCGAGTCCCGCCACCGCGCCCGATACCGCGAAGGCCTGCAGCTTGGTGCGCACCGTGCCGACGCCGTATGCCTGCGCCGCGCGCTCGTTGTCGCGCACGCCGACGATGGCGCGTCCCGCCCGGCTGCGGCGCAGCCCGGTGAGCGCGGCCAGGGTGGCGATCAGCACCGCCAGGCAGAACCAGTAGAAGCTGCGGTCGTCGTGCAGGTCGATGCGGCCGAAGAGGAGCGGACGGTCGATCAGCCCGCTGGGCAGGAAGGGCGGCTGGCTGACCAGCACCGTGTACGTGGTGACGCCGAAGGCGAGGGTCACCGCGGCGAGGAAGAACCCGCGCAGGCGCAGCGCGGGAAGGCCGATGAGCAGCGAGGCGGCGGCGCCCGCCGCCGCGCCGGCGAGCAGCGCCAGCAGGAAGTCGCCGTGCGGCATCAGTGCCACGCGTCCCGCCGTCACCGCGCCGACGGCGACGAGGCCGAACTGTCCCAGGCTGATCTGTCCCGACCACCCGGTCAGCACCACCAGCGACACCGCCACCATGCCCCAGATGAGGATCACCGCCGCCTTCTCCTGCAGCGCCACCGACATGCCGAGGGGCAGGAGCACCGCGGCGGCGACGAGCAGGGCGTAGACGGCGGCGCGCCCGTAGCGCACCAGCGCCATGCGCATCAATTCGCGCGGGATGGGCCGCACCTCGGCGACCGCCTTCCACGACGAGCTGTCGTCGGCGTCGTAGCGGGCGCGGTTGCGCCGCTGCAGCAGCAGTCCGACGACGATCACCACCACCAGCAGCGCGTCGGGCAGCGTCTCGTTGTGGTACGCCCACTGCACCGCCTGCTGGAAGATGCCCAGGCCGATGGCGGCGGTGATGGTCACCGGCAGCGACTCCATGCGGCCGATCACCGCGGCGGCCAGACCGCGCAGCAGCAGCGTGGGTCCCGGCGGGGTGCCGATGGGAACGCCGAGCACCGGCGCCTGCAGCACCGCGGCCAGCGCGCTGAGCCCGGCGGCGAGGGTCCACACCAGCGTCGACAGCGAGCGGATGGGGACGCCGCACAGGGTCGCCCGCTCGCCGTTCTCGGCGGCGGCGCGCACCGCCAGACCGTAGGGCGTGCGCTTGAGGAAGATGCCGAGCAGCGACACCGCGACCAGGGTGACGGCCACGATGAGGATGTCGTTGCCGTCGAACCGCGCCGGCGCCACCACGAAGTGGAAGCGGGTGAGCGGCGAGGGCAGCAGGTTGAAGGCGACGCGGCCGCCGATCAGCACCGGCAGGAACAGCGACATGAAGCTGAACACCTGCCCCAGCGCCAGCGTCGCCACCATGACCAGGAGGCGCGGCGCCGCCTGGAAGCGGCGGATGACCAGCATCTCGACGGCGGCGCCGGAGAGGAGACCGGCGAGCAGCGCCACCACCGCGGCGGCCGGGTACGCCCAGCCGACGGCGACCAGCTCGATGAAGAGGACGGCGGCGGTCCCGCCGACGTCGCCCTGGGCGAAGTTGATCACCCGGCTGCTGCGGTAGATCAGCACGAGGCCGGCGGCGAGCAGCGCGTTGAGGCAGCCGACCACGACGCCGAAGAGGACGGTGCCGAGCAGGACGCGGTCCGACGGCGCCAGCGTGGCCTCCCAGATCCCCGCGATGGCGACCAGGACGACGCCGATGAGCGCGGGACGCACCGCGGGAGCGAAGCGCGCCGGCACCCTCGGCAGGCGGGGCAGGCGTGGCAGCCGCGAGGGCAGGCCGCGCAGCGCCGCCATGGTCATGCCCTGCCCTCCCCGGAACCGCCACCCGGCTGCCGCAGCAGCGAGGACGACTCCCGCCACGCCCCTGCGCCGGGCAGCGCGCCGCCGGCCCCGAGTGGGAGGAGCGTGCGCCCCTCGGCGGCGCGGGCCATCCACACGTAGCGCGCCAGCCACACCGCGGGGGCGATGAGCAGCACGACCAGGACCAGGGGCTGGCGCGGCGCCACCGCCTGGGCGACCGGGCGGGCCGCGACGGCCGCGCGCGGCGCGGCGCCGGCGGGCGGCGGCGCGGGAGCCGCCGTGGGTGCGCTCTTCGGAAGGCCGGGGACGCTGGCGGGCAGCGACAGCGCAGGAGGCACCACCACGGCGGCGCCCGGCGGGGTGCTGGGCGCCGGGAGCACGGCGAAGACCGGTGGCGCCGCCTGCGCGCCGCCGCCGTCATCCGCCGTGGCCACCGTCACCGAGGACTGGTCGGGCGGGTCGAAGCTCAGCGAGAACGGCGCCGTGGAGGTGGGATCGGGCTCGATCACCACGTCGAGGGCGCCGTTGGCGTCGAGCAGGGTGGAGGCCTCGAAGGTGTAGCCGCCGCCGTCCGGGGTGAGCAGCCCGGCCACCTGGAAGGGGCTGCAGGTCGCCACCGGCGCGGTGCTCCACGTCCCCGCCTGGGCCGGCGCCCAGGGACTGGTGGTCGGGCAGGCGATCAGCGCCGGCATGGGGGGCGAGGCGGGCGCGGGCGGCGGCGACGCGGGTGGCGCTGGGGTGGCGCCCGCGGGCTGGTGGACGTGCAGGGTGAGCGCGGTGATCGCCCCCCCCGGCTGGGCGGCGACGCGCACCGCCGAGATCGCCTCTGCGCCCCCCGCCGTCCTGCCCTGCTGGCTCTGCTGCGGCCCGTCGTAGGCGACCCACAGGCCCCCGGCGGGAACGTTCGCGGGCGGCGGCAGCGCGGGGCCCGTTCCCGTCTGCTTCGCCCACCAGTACCCGACCGCGTCGGGCGTGGCCGCGCCCACCGGCGTGGAGCCGCCGCCCAGCACCCAGCACGCCACGGCGGCGCCGGTCACGCCGGCGAGCAGGAGGCGGCGACTCTGGCTCATGCCGCCTCCAGCACGGCGATCTCGCAGATGTTGGTGTCGAGCTCGAACTCGGTGGCGCCCATGGTGTGCACGAGACCGAGCCGCGCACCCTGCCGCTGCCGCACGCCTGCACCGCCGCGCAATTGGGTGACGACCTCGACGACCTGGGCCAGTCCCGTCGCTCCCAGCGGATGGCCGCGGGAGAGCAGGCCGCCGCTGGGGTTGACGGCGACTCCGTCACCGTCGGGACTGGACGCGCCCGACGCCGCGTAGCGCGCGCCGTCACCGGCGGCGCAGAGCCCGAGCTCCTCCGCGTACACGACCTCGCCGATGCTGAAGGCGTCGTGCAGCTCGACGACGTCGAGGTCGTGCGGGCCCACGCCGGCGTCTGCGTAGGCGCGCGCGGCGACGCGCACCGTCGGCGGCACCGGCGCCGCCTCGTCGGTGTAGGCGGGACGGCCCGACCCCGACGCGAAGCCGCGGATCCAGGCGCCGCCCAGCCCGCGCCGGCGCAGCACCTCCGCAGAGCAGACCACCGCGGCCGCGGCGCCGTCGGTCTTGGGGCAGCACTGGTGCAGCGTCAGCGGGTCGGCGATCATGCGCGCGCCGAGCACCTCCTCCGGGGTGACCTCGCCGCGGAAGTGGGACACCGGGTTGTGGGCCGCCAGCCGCCGCGACTTCACCGCGACGAGCGCCAGGTCGAGCGGGCTCAGGTCGTGCTGCGCCATGTGGCGCCGCGCCTTGAGCGCGTACCAGGCGGGGATGGTCATGCCGCAGCGGGCCAGCCAGTCCTCGGCCGGTCGCTCCAGCGGTCCCGGTGGCCGCGAGGAGAGCACCTCCACGCCCACCGCCAGGGCGACGTCGCACAGCCCGGCGGCCACCCAGGCGTACGCCTCGTGCAGCGCGCCGGTGGCCGAGGCGCAGGCGTTCTCGACGTTGACGATGGGCGCCGCGCTGAACGGCATGCCCTGCAGTGCGCGCTGCGCGTTGCCCGCACCGCCCGTGACGTTTCCGCAGAAGATGGCACCAACGTCACGGGCTTCGAGGCGCGCGTCGGCGAGCGCGGCGGTGACCGCCTCCTCCGCCAGGGAGGTGGCGCCGCGCTGCGCCTGCTTGGTGAAGCGCGTCATGCCCACTCCAACCACCGCGACCCTGGGTGTCATCGCGGAACGAAGGTCACCTCCGCCACCCGCGCGTCGATCTCGACGCGATGGCCCACCGCCACCCGGGGGGCCGCCACCCGGCCGAACACCAGCACCCGAGAGTCGAGGCGCACCTCGGCGAGCAGCGCCTCACCGGTGTGCGTCCAGGTCTCGACGACGCCGCCGGCGCCGATGTCGACGGTCTCGGCCACCCCGCCGCAGCAGCGGCAGCGCGCCCCGCCCGCGGGGAACACGGTGACCTCGCACTCGCGGCAGCGGCTGCCCTCCATCACCAGGCGCCCGAGGGAGTCCGGTCGGGCGACTCGCCGGCCAGGCAGCGCCGCAGGAACCAGACCGCGAGGTCGATCGCCTCGTCCGGCAGGGCGAGGTGCCCGCCGCGGAACAGGGCGATGCGGGCCGGCGAGGCGAGCGCCTCGTAGAACTGCAGGATGCCGGGGACGGGGAACACCTCGTCTTCGGTGGTGTTGACGAGGAGCACCTCGCGTCCGCTGATGCGCGCCGCGTCCTCGAGCAGGACGCGGCCGCGGATCTCCGCGTCGTCCTCCTCGTTGACCATCTGGACCACCTCGTCAGGAGCGCCCATCGAGCGGGCCAGCTCGCCGACGCCGCCCAGTCGCGGCACCCCGCCGAGGCCGAACACCGCTGCGCGGATCTCGGGGATGGCCGCGACCACGGAGACGCCAAGCAGCGTCCCCATCGAGAAGCCGATGTAGCCGGCGTTGCTCGCGTCGACGCCGCTGACGCCCCGGGCCGCCTGCAGCGCCGCCTTCCACTCCTCGGTGAACCAGACGGGCAGCTCGGGGTCGAGCAGCACCTGGCGGGCGCGGCGGCTGGAGGCCAGCGGGTCGCCCAGCTCGGGGCTGCGGGCGCCGTGCGCGGGCCCGTCGATGACCAGCACCGCGGCGCCCGCCTGGTGGGCGAGGCGCTGGGCCAGCTTGCGCAGTCGGGGCATCTGGCGCCCGGGGTGGGGGAAGCCGCCGCCATGCCCGAGCAGGAGGACAGGGACACGCGACCCGGCGTCGGGGGGCAGCCAGAGGTCGGCGGTCGAGGTTCCCCGCGCCGTTCGCACCTCCAGCTCACGGCAGTCGACGGACGGAACGGCTTCGAGGGTCACGTTCAGCAGGCTCATGGGGCGCACTGTCCCATCGGCGTCGGGGCCGGGATAGGAGGGAGTTCCCCCTGCTTCAGAACGGCCGGCGCCCGTCATCCCAGGCGCCCGCTCTGGTACGCCAGGGCCAGCTCCACCCGGGTCCTGCAGCCCGTCTTCTGGAAGATGCGGGAGAGGTAGTTCTCCACCGTCTTGCGGCTGAGGAACATGGTCTCGGCGATCTCCCGGTTGGACATGCCGTCGTGGAGCAGCCGCGCGATGCGCAGCTCGGAGTCGCTGAGGCCGCCGGGCCGTCCCGGCGTCCTGGCGCGGCGGACCCGCACGCCGAGGCCCCGCAGCCGCGCGGCGACCAGCCGCCGCCACGGGTCGGCGCCGAGCGCGCCGAAGATGTCGTGGGCCCGGCGCGCCGCCGCATCGGGGTCGACGCCCAGCTCGGCGAGCTGGAGCAGGGAGCGCGCCTCCTCGAAGCGCAGCCCGTGTGCGGCCGCCGTCTCCGCCGCCGCCGCGGCCGACTCGGCGTCGCCGTAGGCGGCGGCGCGGGCGCGCAGGGCCAGCACGCGCACCAGCGGCGGCGCGTCCTCGCCGGCGAAGCCGCTCAGGCGGTCCGAGGCCGCCCGGGCGCCGCACACGTCGCCGGCCTCCAGCCGCTCGTCGACGAGGGTGGAGAGCAGCGACGGCGAGCCGGAGTGGCGGCCGAGGCGGTCGTCGGCCTCCAGCCCGTCGAGCAGTCGGCGCTGCGCCGCCTCGCGCTCGCCTGTGGCCAGCTCCAGGGTGGCGACGGCCGTGGCCAGGAGCGCGCTGCCCATGGCGCCGGAGCCGTCGCCGGGCACCGCTCGGGCGGCACCGAAGCTGCCCTGCGCGGTGAGCACGAAGATCTCCACGGCGCGCAGCAGGGGGATGTTGGGCAGCTGCCCGTGCTGCTCGGCGTGGAAGATGGCCCAGCGCACCCGGTCGAGGGCAAGCTGCCAGTCGCCGCCAAGCCAGGCGATCAGCGCGTGGGCGAGGTCGAAGTCGCTGCGCAGCGGGTCGGCGCTCTGCACGTGGGCGACCTCCTCCGCCTCGGCGAGCGCCGCCCGCGCCTCGGGCAGGTCGCCGCCCAGGGCGAGGAACCGCGCCCGCGCTGCGCAGGCGACGATCAGAGCCCAGGGGCTGCCGTCCTCCAGCGCCGCCTGGCGCTGCCGCTCCAGCAGCTCGCCGCAGGCGCGGTGGTGGCCGCGGGTGAACTCGATGGCCGCCAGCACACCGAAGGCGGCCGTGCGCCCCGCCGTGTCGCCGTTCATCCCGTTGAGCGCCGCGGTGCCGGTCTCGTGCGCCTCGGCGAGGCGGCCCAGGTACATGAGGATGGTGGCCCGGCGGCTGCGCAGGCGGGGCATGGTCTCGGGCGCGGCGCCGAGCACGTCGTCGGCCACCTGGAGCGCCTCGTCCATGCGCGCCAGGAGGATCAGCGACGAGGTGACGATGCTGCCCACCAGCGCCCGCTCCGGCCCTGGCGGGAGCAGGCGGAGCGCCTCGGTCCCGGCGTGGACCGCCTCCTCCAGCCGGCTGGCCCGGAAGAGCGCCTGGGCGCGCTTGCGCAGCAGGGTGAGCGGCGGGTCGGCGGCAAGGGCGAGGGCGCGGCCGTACCAGTCGGCGGCCACGCCCGGCGAGGTGGCCACGGCCAGGTCGCCGGCGCGCTCCAGGGTGGCCACCGCGGCGGCGTCGCCGCGCTCGGCGGACTCCGCGGTGTGCCGGGCCAGGTCGAAGACGTCGTCCCCCGACGCCCCGCGGCTGGTCAGCGCGGCGGCGAGCGCCGTGTGGATGGACCGCCGCTCGGCGGGGCCGATGCTGCCGTAGAGAGTGTCGCGGACGATGGCGTGGCGGAAGCGGAAGACCTCGCCGTCACCGTGCAGCACCTCGGCGCCGACGAGGGCGTCGAAGGCGCGGGCCACCTCCTCGGGCGGAAGGCCGGTCAGCTCGGCGAGCACGGGCAGCCGGCCGAGGTGGAAGGTGCCGAAGGCGCTCAGCACGCGGGCCACCCGGGTGGGCGCGTCGCCGAGACGGCGCAGGCGGTCGAGCACGGTGGTGCGGCTGGCGGCGACCAGCTGGCGGGGGCGGCGGCGCAGCGTGGCCTGGTGCTCGCGCACGGTCAGCGCGCCGGAGTCGGCCAGGGCGCGCATTGCCTCCTCGACGAAGAAGGGGTTGCCCCGGCCCGCCTCCCAGACGGCGGCGGCGAGGTCGTCGTCGGGGACGCCGCCGGCCAGCTCGGCGGTGAGGGCGCGGGTGTCGTCCTCGTCGAGCGGGCCAAGCTCGGCGACGGTGACCAGCTCCTCGCGCACGAGCCGTTCGACGAGCCCGATGGCCGGGTCGGAGCTCGACGCCCAGGGCGCCAGCGTGCCCACCACCAGGCAGCGCGAGCCGTGCAGCCTGCGGAGCAGCCAGACCAGCAGCGCCCAGGTGTCGCCGTCGGCGCGCTGCAGGTCCTCCAGGGCGAGAAGGGCGGGGCAGTCCGACGACCAGCTGCGGATCAGCCGGCCCAGCCCCTCGCCCGGGGTGGTGCGCGGCTCGGAGGCGCCGTCGCCGGGGTCGCTGCCCGTCTCCAGGGCGCGCCGGGCCGAGGCGACGACGTGCAGCGGGATGCCCGGCGGCGGTGACTCCAGCAGCGGCTCGACGGCGTCGCGCAGGCAGGAGAAGGGCAGCGCCGACGCACCTTCGTGGCAGTGGCCGAGCAGGGTGCGGAAGCCCAGCACGCGCGCCTGGTCGATGGCCTCGCGCAGCAGTCGGGACTTGCCGATCCCCGACTCCCCCCGGATCAGCACCGCGCGCGAGGAGCCGCCCCTGGCCGCCTTGAGGTGGTCGAGCAGGAGCTGCTGTTCGAGGAGGCGCCCCACCAGCGTCCCGGAGGTGCTCACGACCATTACGACGCCCTCACCGAGGCGGATGTTGCCGCTCGGATAGGGGGTTCTCCCCCGTTTCGCGAGGTGGGTTGTGCAACCGGTTGACCAGCCCGCCGCCGGGTGATTAGGGTGTGCCGGTGATCACCCCGACCGTCGACATCGCCGAGGCGCAGCGCCGGCAGTTCCGCGAGGAGGGCTGGTTCGTCCTCGATGCGGTCATCCCGCCCGCTCACCTGGAGCTGCTGCGCGAGAGCCTGCAGAAGGGGATCGACGCAGTCGACCGGCGCATGGACGAGATGGGCACCGACGTGTGGCACATCAACCACCGCGGCAAGCGCTACTTCATCAACGACGCCCACCTCATCCATCCACCGCTCACCGAGTTCCTCTACTCCGACCTGATGGCGGAGATCTGCCGGGCCACGCTCGGCGGCGACGTGTGGCACTTCAACAACCAGTACGTGGTGAAGTTCGCCGAGGTCGGCATGACCTTCGAGTGGCACCAGGACTCCGGCTACGTCGAGGAGCTGAAGCCCAGCGGCCACCTGCCGTATCTCACCTGCTGGTGCCCGCTCGACGACGTCGACGAGAGCAACGGCACCATCTACGTCCTGCCCTTCTCTCGCGCGCGGGCTTGCGGAGTCACCGACCACCGGCGCGCCGCGGGCACCAACGACCTGGTCGGCTACTTCGGCGACGACCCCGGAGACCCGGTGGTGGTGCGCGCCGGCAGCGTGGTGGTGTTCTCCAGCGTGCTGCTGCACCGCAGCGGCGCCAACCGGACGCAGCGGCCGCGGCGCGTGTTCCTCACCCAGTACACGGCGGAGCGGATCATGCGCGACGACGATGCCTCGACACCGCTCTTCCGCGCCGACCCCTTCCTGCGCGACGGCCGGCGCGTCACCGGCTGAGCCGGCGGCGCTGACGTGACGACGGGGGACACCCTGAGCGGGCGCGCCGTCGTCGTCACCGGGGCGGGCGGCGGCCTGGGGCGCGCGCATGCGCTGCAGTGCGCGTCGCTCGGCGCGCACGTCGTGGTCAACGACGTCGACGCCGAGGCGGCGGAGGCGACGGTCGCGGCCGTGCGCGCCGGGGGCGGCGAGGGCGTGGCGGTGGTGTCGCCCGTCGACACGGAGGCGGGAGCGGGCGCCATCGTCGAGGCCGCGGTGGGCGCGTACGGCCGTGTCGACGCGGTGGTCAACAACGCGGGGTTCCTGCGCGACCGATCGCTGGCCAAGCTGACGCCCGAGATGTGGGACGCCGTCGTCGCCGTCCATCTGCGCGGCGGCTACCTGGTGACGCGCGCCGCCTGGCCGCACCTGCGCGCCTCCGGCAGCGGCCGGGTGGTGATGGTCACCTCGCATGCGGGACTGGTCGGCAACCACGGCCAGGCCAACTACGCGGCGGCCAAGATGGGGCTGGTCGGGCTCGCCAACGTGCTCGCCATCGAGGGCGCCGCCCACGGCGTCGGCGTGAACGTCGTCGCTCCCCTTGCGCGCACGCGGCAGAGCGAGGGGGTCTGGCCCGAGGGGGCGCTGCGGCGGCTGGACCCGGCCTACGTGTCGGCGCTGGTCGCCCACCTCTGCAGCGCCGCATGCACCACGAGCGGCATGGTCTTCGGGGTTGCCGGTGGCACCTACGTGCGGCACCTCCTCTGCGACGCGGGGCGCGTGTCCTTCGACCACGTGCCCGGCGTCGAGGAGATCGCCGCGGCCTGGACGCGGCTCACCGATGCGGGGCCACGCGGTGCGACGACGGTCGACAGCGTCATGGCGATGATCCTGGGGACCACCGCAGGAGAGGGCTAGAGCCTCAGCCGGCGAGCGCCGCATCGCGGCTCGGCCAGGCGGGGAGTCGCTGCATCACGCTGACGGCGGTGGAGCGGATCAGACGGTTGCGCTCGCGCTGCTTCTCCCACCACTCGGTGACCTCGCCACTGCCGCCGATGCCCGCGGCGGGGTGGGTGCGCTCCCAGTGGGCGAGGTCGTCGTAGCGGCTGATGAACACCACCTCGCCGCCCTCGCCGCAGACCGTGTTCCAGAGGCCGAGGAAGGCGCCGAGGCGGTGCTCCTCGCCGTGCGGCCAGACCAGCTCGGCGGTGAGACGGTGGTAGTCGTCGACGCGGGCCGGGTCGATCTGGAAGGTGCGCAGGGTGAAGACGCCGTCCCGGGCGACGTGGCCGATGGGGCGGTGCGCGCTCGGGGCCATCAGGCGGGTGCGCCGGTGCAGCACGTATGTGTCGGCCTCGTCCAGAACTGCGGGGCGGTCGCGGCCGCCGGCAAGGGCGACGCGGGTGCGCTCGTAGGCGCCGAGGTCCGGATACTCGTAGAGGAGGACGGCCTGCACGCCGGGGCCGACCACGGTGTTCCAGGCAGCCAGCACGCGGGCGCCGCGCTCCTCGAACCACGGCCACACCCAGGACGCGGAGATGCGCAGCCAGTCGGTGAGCCCGGGGTTGCGCAGGTCGACCTCCTCCAGCTCGTACAGCGCGGTCATGCGGGCACTCCGGCGAGGACGCCTTCGAGGAACGCCGACACCGCGGCGCCGAACTCGGCCGGCCGTTCCAGCGGCGGGCAGTGTCCGCTGCCCTCGACGAGCTGGAAGCTCGCTCCCGGGATGCGCTCCGCCAGGGCGCGGCCCGCGTCGACGGGCACCGCCCTGTCGCCGGCACCGTGCACCACCAGGGAGGGCACGTCGACCAGGAGCATCGCCTCGCGCATGTCGGGATGCGAGGCCACGGCCCGGCTCAGGCTCGCGATCGCGCCGAGGTTGTACTCGTCGGCGACGCGCCGCTGCCACCGCGCCACCCAGTCGGGATGCGCCGCGGTGAAGGCGCCGCCCAGCAGCAGGTCGGTGACCGTCGAGGTGATGGGGCCGCCCCAGCCGACCATCAGCGCGTCGGCGAGGTCGACGAAGTCGCCCTGCGTCTGCTCGGGGAAGGCCTCGTCGGTGGTGCCCACCAGCACCAGGCCGAGCACCCGCTCGGGATGCCGTGCCACCACGTTCTGCACCACGTAGCCGCCCATCGAGTGCCCGCAGTACACGGCGCGCTCGACGCCGCGCCGCGAGGCCTCGGCGACCAGCCAGCCGGCCCAGTCCTCGGTGGTGAAGCCCGGCGGCGGGCCGGGCACGCCGTGCCCCGGCTGGGGGATGGCGTGGACGCGGCAGCGGCCGCCGAGGTCGGGCACGGAATCCCAGATGTCGGGGCCCATCAGCCAGCCCCCGGCGCAGACGATGTCGAGCATGGCGGCGATCGTGGCCGCAGGGAGGAACGCACTCAAGAGGGGAGTTCCCCTCTATGAGGTGTCCCTCCGGCCGCGCATCCTCGCCGCCGTGAGAATCCGCAGACACGTTCTCGGCGCCGCGGCCGGCGCCACCCTGGCGTTTGCACTGGCCCCCACAGCGGTGCGCGCCGGCAGCTCCACCGAGGTCGCCGTCACGGCCACCGCGCAGGACAGCACCGAGCCGTCGGTGGCGGTCAACCCGACCAACGCGCAGAACGTGGTGATCGCCTACATGTTCCACGCCAAGGGCATCGACACCTGGCTCGGCGTGGCCACCTCCTTCGACGGCGGCGCCACCTGGTCGACGCAGTACCTGCCCTTCACGGGCACGCCGGCCACCGTCGCGACGCTCAACGCGGACACCAGCGTCGACGGCACCTTCGCCGACCCCGACGTGGTCTTCGACTCCGCGGGCAACGCCTACGTGTCCGGCATCGCCTACAACCACACCTTCGAGCACGGCGCGGTGCTGGTCAGCAGGTCGAGTGACGGCGGCCGCACGTGGGGGACGCCGAACGTCGCCATCCAGGGCACGTCCGACTGCGGGCCGAGCAACTGCATCGACCGTCCCTGGCTCGCCGTGGCTCCCGGAGGCACGCTCTATCTCGTCGCGCAGACGATCTTCGTCAACGGCGAGGCGGACCTGCTCAGCCACGAGTACCTCACCTCGTCGAGCGACGGCGGCACGACGTGGACGGCGGCGACGGCGGTCGACGACGCGTCGTACCGCGCCGACACCCTGCCGGAGGGCACGATCACGGTGACTCCCGGTGGCGTCGTGGCCATCGCCTACAACGCCTCGGCCGTCCCCGAAGGGATCCCCTGCCCGTGCCTCGCGGTGGCCACCACCACCGACGGCGGCGCGACCTTCACGTACCACACGGTCACCACCGCGACCGAGGCCAACTACGGCGTCAACCTCGGCGACCAGGCCGAGCCCGAGGTGGACGGCCAGCCCGACGTGTACCGCTTCGCGCTGGCGCCGACCATCGTCGCCGACCCGGCCGTCGACGGGCGGCTGGTGATCGCGCGGCTCAGCTTCCCCGGCACCGTGCCGTACCAGATCGAGAAGCAGGGACAGATCCAGGCCACCCAGTTCGAGAGCGACGACACCGGTGCGACGTGGTCGGCGCCGGTCGTGGTCCAGCAGTCGTCGGCGACGAGCAGCGACCGGCTCTGGGCCGCGTACGACGGTGCCGGACACCTCGGCGTCGTCTTCCGCAGCCACCAGGGACGCTGCTGCAACACCGCGTTCGAGATCTGGGGCGCGAGCAGCGGCGGCGACCTCTCGTTCGCCTCGCCGTCGGAGCTCAGCACCGCCGACTCGCCCGACAGCGGCGCAGGCCAGGGCCTCGGCGACGACTTCATCGGCGGGGCGATGAGCGGGTCCTCACTGCTGGCCGCCTGGTCCGACGACCGCTCGGGCACCAAGCAGATCTACTTCGCCACCACGCCGCTGCCCGCGGCACCTGCCGCCGCGACCTCGCAGGCCGGCCCGCTGCTCGCCGGCGGCGCCGTGGGCGGCGTCGCACCACTCGCCATCCGACGACGGAGAAAGGGATCCCGATGACGCTGGACATGCAGACATTCGAGGTCGACGGCACGACCGTCATCGCCCACCTCGACCCGGGCAAGCCGCTGCTCCTCACCATGCGCATGGCGCCGCTCGACATGAACCTGTGGGAGCGCATCTGGCCGCTGCTGGCGCAGGACTTCTCGGTCGCCTCGTTCAACCTGCCGCCGCCCGATCCCGCGGAGTACCCCGACTACCGAGACATGTACCGGCGCCTCGGGCAGCGCGTCGTCGACGTCGCCCGCGCGCTCGGGCACGAGCGCTTCCACTACCTGGGCTGGACCGGCGGCGCCGAGCTGGGGCTGCACATGCTGGTGGACCAGCCCGAGCACCTGCTCTCGGCGGTCCTCTTCGGCGCCATCGTGTGCGACCACGAGCAGCGGGACCGCGACCGCTTCATGGAGATCCTCGAAGCCCTGCTCGGCGCCGAGAACGGCCTGGAGCTCTACTCGTGGTGGTGGCTGCAGTACAGCTTCACGCCGGAGTGGCTGCACGACCACTACGACGAGGCCGAGGCGATGGTGGCGCGCCGGCTGGAGGCCGACCGCATCCGCAAGCTCGACGCGCCGCGCGCGCTGCGCTGGATCCAGGCCATGGTGGCGCCGGAGATCAGCGACAGCGACCTCGCCGAGGTGCGCGTGCCGACGCTGATCGTGGGGGCGCCGTTCGACCAGCACATCGCGCGCCGCGTGCAGCGGCGCATCCCCTCGTCGCAGCTCGCCTTCGTCAACGCGGGACCCTTCGCGCCGTACGAGCGGCCCGACCTCTTCCTCGCGGCCATCCGGCCGTTCCACCGCGCGGCCCTCGCCGAGCGGAGGGCGGGGCACAACGGCCAGGTGACCGCACCGCTGCACGAGCTGCGCCGCGGCGGTGACCGCGTGGTCTGGGCCGAGCCTCCCGCCAGGACGGGCGTGCTTCTGCTGCACGGGTGGTTGATGGCTCCCGACATGTGGTCGCGGCAGGTCGCGGCGCTGCAGGAGCGCGGCATCCGTGCCGTCGCCGTCGCCCAGCCAGGGCATGCCGGCTCGGCCGGCGTTCCGGACGACTACGACATGAACCGCTGGGCCGACGACACCGTCGCCTTCGCCACCGCCGTCGGCCTGGACCGAATGGTGGTCGCCGGCCACTCGATGGGTGGGATGCTCGCCCTGGCCATGGCGGCGCGCCACCCCGAGCGCATCGCCGGCATCTGCCTCGTCGGCACCACCGACGAGGCCTGGGAGGCGAGCGACCAGGATGAATTCCTCAACCTCGTCGGCGCGGTGTCGGCGGGCTGGGGTGCGGAGCTGGCGGGGACCGTCGGCCCGCTGCTGCTCGGCGAGGAGTTCCTGAAGCGGACGCCCGCTTTCCTGGGCGCCTGGACCAACCAGGTGCAGCAGTACGAGCTGGCCGCCATGACCGGCCTCGGCCGCGCCATCGCGCACCGGCCCGACCGCACCGCCGACTCGGCGCGGCTCGACGTTCCCGCCGTCGTCATCCACGGCAACGACGACGACGCGGTCGACCACGCATACGGCGTGCGGCTGGCGGGGCGCACCCCCGGAGCACGGCTCATCACCCTCGACGGGGTGGGGCACTGCCCGCCGCTGGAGGCGCCCGACGCCGTGGCCGCGGCCATCGTCGAGCTCGCCGAGCAGGCGCTGCATGGTGCGCCCCGCAGCGAGGCGGCCGCGGTGCCGTCGTGATCGGCGCCGCACCCGACTTCACGCTGCCCGACCAGTCGGGCGCACCCTGGTGCCTGTCGGCGGCGCTGCAGAGCGGGCCGGTGCTGCTCGTCTTCTACCGCGGCGACTGGTGCCCGTACTGCAACGGGCAGCTCCTCTGCTATGCGCGGGGCTTCGAGCGCATCGAGGGCGAGGGATTGCAGCTCGCTGCAATCTCCGTGGACTCCGTCGAGCAGAACGCTGCGCTGGCCGAGAAGCTGCTGCTGCCCTTCCCGGTGCTCAGCGACCCCGACGGTGCGGTCATCCGCACCTGGGAGGTCTGGACCGACGACGAGGGCGGCATCGCCCGCCCCGCCGTGTTCCTCGTCGAGCCGGACGGCTCCGTCGCCCTGTCGTACGTCGGCAACGACTACGCGGACCGCCCGGGCGACGAGCTGATCTTCGGCCGGACGGCGGCGGTCTGATGGCGCGCGGGGACAGGCCGGTCGCACTGGAGCAGATCGTGCCCTACTTTCGCGGCGCGCGCTTCGGCGTGCTGGCAATGCAGTTGCGCCACGGTGCACACGACGCCGACCTCGGCGACGACGCGCAGCGCTATCTGAGCATGGTCGACGGCTACGTGAGCGCTGCGATTGCAACGTTCAGGATGAAACGGGAGCGCGACGCCGCAGGTCGCGCCTGAAGTTCGGGGGAAGTCCCACCTCCCCCGGGTGGTGCCCGCCTTCCACCCTACCCACGACAGGTGCTCGACAGCACCGCAGTTGGAGGTGGAAGGTTTCATGAGCCGATCTCGACTTCTGTCACGTCGCCGCAGGACGGGGATCATCGTTGCGGCGGTGGCGGGCATCGGTGCGCGAGTGGCGGTGGGTCTGCCCTCGCACGCCAGCGGCTGGGAGCAGCATCTCGTCTCAGGCTCGGCAAGCCAGATCCAGGCGGAGACCGAGGTGCTCTCCGACGGCAACGGCAACGTCGACGCGGTCTGGATGAACGGGTCGCCGGGCCAGCTGGTCAACCCGTTCTACCTGTACCACAACTATTCGAGCAACGGCGGGACGAGCTGGGGCACCGCGGGCCCCGTCGAGTCGGGGTTCAACAACACGGCCGATCCCTCGCTGGCAAAGGACACTCTCGGCAACACCTTCCTCGGCGGCCTGCACAAGGCGGGGACCAGTGACTGGGACGTCGAGATCTGGAAGTCGACCAACAGCGGCAGCTCCTTCGCAGCGCACTCGACGGTGTACTCCGACGGCAAGTTCAACGACCGCGACTGGCTGACGGTCGACGCCAGCAACGACCTCGACATGGTGTACTCGCCGCGGCACTACCTGACCGGGCCCGGCACCTACGACCGCCCGATCTACTTCACCCACTCCACCGACCACGGCTCGACATGGTCGACGCCGGTGCTGGTCAACGGCACCCGCGGCAGCGGTGAGGGCGGCGGCCTGGCCATGCGCGTGCGCACCACGACGGACGGTCGCATCGTCGTCGGTGAGCGCGCCATCCCCTACCAGAACACCGGTGAGGCCAACGTCCAGGCCAACGGCTACACCTACATCTCGAGCAACGGCGGCAGCAGCTGGGCGCCGATCCAGTTCACCACCTCGACGACGCAGATCGCCGACCAGTCGAACAGCAACTTCCTGAAGACGCATCCCACTGTCGCCGTCTCGGGCAACACCGTCTACGCGGCCTGGGTGGGCACCAACGGGACCAGCAACAGCGTCTACGTCGCCCGCCTCGACTCGGGCACCAGCTCGTTCACCACCCCGGTGGCGGTGGCAACGGGAAGCGCCGGGACGCTGTCGCACGTGGCCATGGCCACCGACGTCAACGGCGGCATCCGCCTGCTCTGGTTCCAGTCCGGCACCGGCGGTACCTGGGCGCCCCAGTACTCCGCCTCGACGGACTCCGGCGCGACCTGGACCTCGCCGGTGCAGATCAGCACCTTCACCTGGACGCCGAGCGGCGGCTGGGACGGCGACTTCAACGACGCCGTCACCGACGGGCACGACCTCTTCTACAGCTGGGCCGTCGACAGCGGCTCGAACGCCGGCGTCTACGTCTCCATCCTGCGCAACATCACCTAGCCCCGAGCCGCATCGCGGCAGCCATCCCGGGCAGGGCGCCGGCATCCGTGCCGGCGCCCTTTCTCTGTCTACGCGCCGCAGTCGGCCTGGAAGTCGGTGCAGTCCACGCTGCTCGCCGGCACGTAGAGCGCCGAGGTGAAGTCGGTGGCCAGCAGCGAGGCGCGGGTCGCGCCGTCGGCCGCCGTGCTCATGCCGGAGATGGAGGTCGCCTCCAGCCGGGTGAGGCCGGTCTGGTCGCCGAGCAGGAAGAGGTCGAACCAGGCCTTCATGTAGTACGCGAAGTCCTGGTGCTCGACGTCCTTGGCGGAGCTCTCGGCGGGCTCACCGGTCCAGTCGAGGTGCCCGGACCCGGCGAAGACCAGCTCCGCACCGGAGATGCCGTCGCCGCGCCACTGCAGGAACGACGTCTCCTTGGCGCTGGTGGGGAGCTGGAAGACGAACTTGCCGACGTCGCAGGCCTGTCCCATGGCGGGCACGCGCGGCGTGATGGGGAACGACGACCCCGGGATCTGCCCGCCGGTGAGGGCCGCCTGCGCGCTCCCGCCGCTGCAGTCGCCCTGGTCGCCGGAGTAGTTGGCGGTGAGGTTGTCGAAGGCGACGATCGCCGAGATGCGGCTGTCGGTCGCCTGCGCCGCACTGGCGCCCCGGGCTCCCTCCGAATGGCCGCCGGCGCCGATCTCGGCCTGGTTGACGGTGAGCGGGTTGGCGGGGGAGAGCAGCCAGTCGATGCCGCTGCTGATGGCGTCGACGGCGTTGTCGACGTTCTCCCCTGGCGGCAGCCCGGTGCACACCTGGGTGAGCCGCTCGCCGTCGGTGAGGATGCCGGTGGACACGTCCGGCGTGCAGGGCGAGGGTTGAACGACCTCGGAGCCGCCCTGGCCCTGCTGCACGACGACCAGCGCCTCGTAGCCGTTGCCGGCCAGGTAGCGCGCCGCCCAGCCGAGGTCGA
>Ga0070739_10000362_pt1 | contig 89522 bp, 79 predicted proteins | sample Coa_R1_7_FD_66445 | JGI IMG/M metagenome (GOLD analysis project Ga0070739, IMG submission 66445) | Surface soil microbial communities from Centralia Pennsylvania, which are recovering from an underground coalmine fire - Coalmine... | ecosystem: Environmental > Terrestrial > Soil > Unclassified ...
ACGAAGCGCTTATTGAAGACTTGTGCTAGCCGTTGGATTAATGAGCGGTACGTCGCTGGACGGCATCGACGCCGCTCTGGTGCGCCTTCATCCTGCGCGCGCGTCGTACCGAATCGATCTATTGAATTTCCTCACGCAACCCTTTGAAGATGAGCTCCTCGATCGTTTACGTGCCGTGTTGCCGCCCAACCAGGGCACGGTCGCGCAAGCCGCACATCTCCATCACGATCTCGGGTACGCGTTCGCGCAGGCGGCCGCGCAAGTTGCGGACGATATGCCCATCGACTTCGTCGCTTCCCACGGGCAAACGATTTGGCACGACGGGGAAGCGCACGTAACGCTGCAGCTCGGCGATGCATTCGTCATACGGGAACACGTAGGCGCAAGCGTCTGTTATGATTTTCGGAGCGCGGATTGCGCCGCCGGCGGCCACGGTGCACCGCTCGTTCCTTACGTCGATGCGCTGCTGCTCGCAAGCGAAGAAGAGGATCGCGTCGCCGTCAACATTGGCGGCATTGCAAACCTCACGGCAATTCCACGAACGGCGAATGCGTCCGGCGTTGTCGCGTTCGACAGCGGACCCGGTAACATGCTTATCGATGCGTTTATACGCGAACGTTCGAGCGGCACGATGACGTTCGACCGCAACGGCGCGGTTGCGCGCGGCGGCCGCGTTCACGAACCCGCCCTACGAGCCCTCATGCAAGATCCATATTTTGCCGCGCCGCCGCCCAAAACCACGGGGCGCGAACGGTTTGGGGCGCAGTTTTTACGCGCGCATGAGACGTTATTCGCTCGCCTTTCGATCGAGGATGGTGCTGCTACACTCGCTGCGTTGACGGCCGCGACCATCGCCGATGCAGTTCTCGCGGTTGCGCCGGAAGGCGCCCGGGTGCTTGTCAGCGGCGGCGGCGCGCACAACGCGGCTATTCTGCAAGGTTTGCAAGAACGGCTGCAGCGCTTCACCGTCGAACGCTCGGATGCGATGAATCTCCATCCCGACGCCAAGGAAGCCATGGCGTTCGCGGTGCTCGGTTACGAAACGCTGCGCGGGCGTGCGGGAAATGTGCCGAGCGTTACCGGCGCCGCGCATCCCGCCGTGCTCGGCGCAATCGCGCCCTACGAGTTGCCGGCGTTGCTCGCAAAGGTGCAAGGCGAATGCCGCGCATAGTCGTGGGCGTCGACGCAGGCGGCACGTCAACGGTAGCGGCCCTCGCGCAAGATGGGGACCTGGTGCGAACGCATGCGGGCGTTGCAGCCAATCCGAGTTCGCGCGGCGTCGAAGCGGCAAGCGATACGATCGCCCAGACGATTACCGCCGCTCTCGACGGCGCAATTCCGGACGCAATCTTCGTCGGCGCGGCGGGCGCCGGCCGCGAACAAATCGCGCAGAGCATCGAGGAGACGCTGCGTTCGAGATTTCCGGGCGCACACATTACCGTGCGGGACGATGCGTGCATTGCGCTTCGCGCGGTCGTGCCCCGCGGCGACGGCCTCGTGCTGATCGCCGGGACGGGATCGGTCGCATATGCCGAACATGACGGCGTCGGCTATCGCGCCGGCGGGTATGGATATCTGCTCGGCGACGAGGGTTCGGGATTCGCGATTGGTTCGGCTGCGATTCGCATGCTTTTGCGAGCGTACGATGAACGCGCGCCGCGCGATGAATTCACCGAGGAAATCGCCGCACGTTTAGAAGCGCAAAGCGCAATGGACGTCCTCGGGCACGTGTACGGCAACCCCAATGCCGTCACGCTGATCGCTTCGCTCGCTCCGGTGGTGCTGAATGCCGGCAGCCGCGGCGATCGCAGCGCGAACAAAATTCTGCAAACCGCCGCGTTGGAACTCGCCGAAACGGTGAGAACGCTGGCAAAGCGCGCCCAGCTCGCCGGTACCGAAGCGCCGATCGTTTTCGCAGGCGGCCTTTTGCGCAGCAATAGTTTGCTGACGTACCTGCTTGAAACGCGGCTGCGCAACGAGCTTGCGTCGATGCCGATCCACAAGGACGAAGTCGAGCCGTACATCGGCGCGCTTGCGGAAGCGGAGAAACTTTTGCAATGAACGAGCTGCCGCAGACGGAATTGGTAAATTCCCGCACCGCGGGGCTGGACGAACTGCCCACCGGCGAACTCGTTCATGTGCTCGCGGACGAACAGCGAACCGCGCTCGAGGCAGTGCTGCGTGTAAACGATCGGCTTGCCGAGGCGGTCGATGAAATAACAAAACGTCTGCGCGGCGGCGGACGGCTGCATTACGTTGGCGCAGGCACAAGCGGACGGCTGGGATTTTTGGATGCTTCGGAGATGCCGCCGACCTTCGGCACAGATCCGGCGCTGGTGTGCGCACATATCGCCGGCGGACTTTCGGCACTCACCAAAGCAGTTGAAGGCGCAGAGGACGATCGTGAAGCGGGCGCGCGCGAAATGCGCGAGCACGTGCGCGCCGGCGACGCCGTTGTCGGATTGAGCGCGAGCGGCGGCGCGCCATACGTCCTCGGCGCCATCGAGACCGCGAGCAATGTGGGTGCGTGGACAATGGGTGTGGCGAACAGTCCCGATACGCCGCTGGTTCTGGCGGCGAACTGCGGTGTCGTGCTTCAAACCGGTCCGGAACCGCTTACCGGATCGACGCGGCTGAAGGCCGGTACCTCACAAAAAATTTTGCTGAACACGCTTTCCACCGCAGTAATGGTTCGGCTGGGAAAAGTGCACGGCAACCTGATGGTGGACGTGGTCGCGACCAACAAGAAATTGCGCAACCGTGCGCTACGTCTGGTGATGCACCTCACCCGCGTAAACGAAGAAGAAGCTCGCTCGCTTTTACAAGCAGCCGGCGGCAACGTTAAAGTTGCCGTGGTCATGGCTGCTACGCGCGCGGATGCAGCAGACGCGCGCAGAATTTTACAGTCAAACGAGGGCTCACTGCGGCGCTCGATCCAGCCATGGGTATGAATCTCCCCGGGTAACAGCCGGAAACGGCAACCACTAGGGGCGGAAGGAGGAAACATCTATGGCCGGACTCGCCGGAATCCTGTGGACGGTTATCGTCATCCTGTTCGCAATCTGGGTCGCGGGTTTGATCCTGCACTTCCTCGCAGGCTGGATTTGGCTGCTGTTTGCGATCGCAGTGGTTCTGTTGTTCGTAAACTTGCTTACCGGACGAGGCGCCACAGTCTAGCAACTCGAAAAGCGCCGTGACCGTATGAACGTCGCGGCGCTTTTCTTTGCTTTAATCACCTTTGTTCCGCTCGACGATCGTCCCGTCACGCGGCAGTTACCGCAGATGCTGGGCCGCATCGCCGGGCAAACGGTTATCGAGCCGCCGCGTGCGCTGCTCGGGAATTATCTGACGTTCGGAAAGCCCGACGCTATTATTGCGTGGCTAAACGGGCGTGCCACCCGCGGTTCAAACGCGTATGTCATATCTACGGACATGCTTGCGTATGGCGGTCTTGTCGCCTCGCGCGTTCCGGGAGTCACCTACCCCGACGCGTATTTTCGTTTGAACGAACTCCAACAGCTGCGCAGCGCGCATCCGCGCGCATGGATCGGCTCGTTCGGCACGATTATGCGGCTTGCGCCGACCGGCGTTCCCGCACTCGGACCAGCCGCGAACTTCTTCGCTGCGTATCCGACGTGGCAATATCTGCAAGACTACGCGAATCTGCACGATCCGCCGCTGCCGTCCGAGGTTGCGCGTGCGCAGCACCTGCGCGAACTTGCCGGTGAATCGCTGCAGGCATACCTGGACACGCGCGCGCGAAATTTAGGCGTCGACTTGCGCGTCGTCGATCTCGCGGCGAAAGGCGCGATCGACACGCTCGTCCTCGGGCAAGACGATGCCGGCCCGGTCGGTCTTCACGTGAAGGACGTGCATGCTCTGCAAACGGAGGTGTCGCAGCGAAACGTCGGCGCGCGTGTCGCAATCGAACCCGGAGCCGACGAGCTGGGAATGGCTATGGTGGCGCAAGCGCTGGCTCGCAGCGTGTCGTGGACGCCGCACGTTGCCGTACATTACTCGACCCCTACCGGTGCGACGTACAACGACCCGTTGGAATTTGCTCCGATCGACGTTGCAATCAGCGGCCTCATCAAGCTTTGCGGCGCAGTACGCGACGATGCCTCCGGCGATATCCAGTTGTACGTGCGCGTACCCGGCACCAGCGCGCAACTCGACTCGGCATTGCTGGCTGCAATGCAGAGCGACGAAGCTGAGGGTAAATCCGTCGCCTTCGCCGATCTCACGTTTCTCGAGAACACGTTTGTGCCGCAGGCGAAGTTCGCCGAAACGCTGCTTGCAAGCGGCGTCGCGAGCAAACTCGAGGCGTATTCGTCGTGGAACACCAATGCAAATACGATCGGAACTGCCGTTGCGGAAGCGGTAGCCGCAGGCGCCGGCCGCCGCTCGGGAACCTATAACGCGCTGGCGCACAAGGAATTTACATTCAACCGCATCGTCGACGATTACGGCTTTCACGATTACGTCCGGCCGCAACTCAACGCCGCGCTCGACGCCCAAGGGATCGAAGACCACACCTATCTGCTGCCCGAACAAGCCGCACCGATTGCCGAGATCAACCGTGCGGCGCTCTGGAATCGAGCCCAGTGGATTCTGCCGCAGCTCTACCCCGGCTATCACGTCGCGGCGATGGATATTACGCTGCCGTGGAACCGGACGTTCGAAACGGAAATCGACGCCTCACTAGCACCGAATATTTGATCGGGCGCGCAAACTAATGCACAAGATCTGAAGCTAAGACAAACCGGATGCCCTCCGACCGCATCTTCGGATACATGTCGCGCAGCGCTTCGAGCGTCGTCGGCTTAGGATGTCCGATCGCGATGGCGGATCCGTTGCGCTTAGCGATCGCGACCGTCCGTTCGAGCATCGATTCCGTATACGCGACGTCGGGTCGATTGTCTAAAAATACGTCGCGCGAGGCGGTGGGCACGCCCGCTTGAGCAGCGTCCTGCGCGCCGACGCTCTTTGCGTTGGTTCGCGAATCGATGAAGAAGAGATCGTGCTGCTTGACGATGCCGATCACGTCTTTCATCACGCGCTCGTCGGCGCTCGCCTCGCTGCCCTCATGGTTGTTTACGCCGCGCGCGAGGGGAACTTGCTGCACGTCTTCTTCGGTCTGTTTGACGATCGCATCGTCCGTCATCGCCGTTTTGATCTCCCCAGGCCCCGGATATACGTGGGAGAGCGGCTCCATCGGCAGATGAAGCATTACGCCTTTGCCCGCATCGCTGGCTTCCTTGGCGATCTCCGTCGTGTAATGCACGTGCGGCAGAACCGAAAGCGTGATCGGAATCGGCAGCGCGAGATACCCGCGTTCCGTGTCCAGCCACTGCCCGCAATCGTCGATGATGATCGCTACCTGCGCGCCGTTAGGATTCTCCGTCGCCGCGATCGACGGACTTTGCGAAGGCGAGGGCTGCGGGCTCGCTTGTGTTGTCGCAGCAGGTGAAGCTGCAGCGGTCGCGGCCTGCGCGAGCGGCGCGGGCGAAGGAGATGGTTGGGCTGCCGCGATGCGCCGGCGGTGAGTGGGCTGCAGCCCGTGGTGTCGCGGCAGTATAGCCCATACCACTGCGGCAAGCAGTGCAATCGGCAAAATAAGAAAGAGCGAAGCGCCAGTTGAACGCGCGCGTTTTTTCTTGCGGGCCATTGTTATAAAAGTTCGCGCCTGGCGGGTAACCACGCCTCTATGAGCGAGCTTTACGATGCCATCGTTGTGGGCGGCGGCGCGGCGGGTTTGAGCGCAGCGCTGATTTTAGGACGCTCGTGCCGGCGCGTACTGCTTTGCGATGACGGCCGGCCGCGTAACGCGGTCGTCGATCGCATGCACGGGTTTCTTTCGCGCGACGGAACTCCGCCGCATGATCTACTCGAGCTGGGGCGGCGGGAGCTGTCGCGGTATGCATCGATTACGCTTCTGCAGACGCATATCGAAGAAGCCCGCGGAGAGCAGGCGCATTTTCGCGTACGAAATAACGATTGCGTGTGGTTCACCGGCCGCCGTCTGCTGCTGGCGACGGGCGTGTACGATTCGCTGCCCCAAATTCCGGGGCTGCGGGAGCGTTGGGGCAAGACCGTGTTCGTCTGTCCGTATTGCGATGGTTGGGAATTGCGCGGCAAGCGCATTGCGGTGATCGGCAAAGGCCGTAAGGCCGTTGAACTCGCGCAAGAGCTGCGTCAGTGGAGCGAAGACCTCATCGTTTGCCCGGCGCAAAGCGATGAACTAACGCAACCCGATCGCCGCTGGCTACGGGCTTCGCGCGTGAGCGTGCGCTTTTCACCGGTCGTTTCGATAGCGCCGGACGAGGGCGCTGCACAAAGCATTGTCTTTGAGGATGGCGCTCGAGAGCCGTGCGATGCCGTCTTCTTGTGCGCCCCGCTGCGCCAGCGTTATCCGCTCGTCGATATGCTTGGATGTCGCGTGCGCGACGACGGACAGATCGACGTCGACGGGCGCGGCCGCACGAGCGTTCCTGGCTGTTACGCGGCGGGCGATGCCGTCACGACGATTCACCAAGTGGTGCTAGCCGCTGCGAGCGGCGTTTCGGCCGCGATGGGCATCAACGAAGATTTACTCGCCGAAGAGGTAGAAGCGGCCATCCGGAACATATCTTAGCCATGTTCCGCATACCGGTGATTTACGGTTCGGTGCGGACTGAGCGGCAAGGTATCAAAGCCGCGCGGTTCGTCGTTGAGGAACTGAAGCGCCGCGGGTGCGAGCCGGTTTTGATCGATCCGGTTGAATACCGCTTGCCGCTGCTCGAGATGCAGTATTCCGATTATCCGAAAGGCCAGGCGCCCCCGCTGCTGGAGAAACTCGCGCAGCTTTACCGCAGCGCCGACGGATTCGTCATCGTCAGCGGAGAGTACAATCACGGCGTGCCGCCTGCACTCAAGAATTTGCTCGATTATTTTCTGGAGGAGTACTTTTGGCGGCCGTCTGCAATCGTGTGCTACTCCGGCGGCCGTTTCGGAGGCGTGCGCGCCGCGATGCAGCTGCGCATGATCCTGGGGGAACTGGGCATGCCGTCGATTCCATCGCTGTTGCCCGTTGCGAACGTCGGCGAATCGTTCACGGACAGCGGGGAGCCGACCGATCCGCACTTTCGGGATCGCACCGCGCAGTTCTTCGACGAGTTTTATTGGTACATGGAAGCGCTCGGGCAGCAGCGCGTGAAAGGCGTTCCGTATTGATACGCCGAGCGTGCGGGTACCACCCACCGTCGGTAACTGAGAGACATTACGAAGGCGTGCGCAAACGAATTCACTGCCGCTCAATGAGATACGGGAGATTCGTCCGCTCTAGCGCTTTGCGGCTGGCACAATTCGATTAACACGCCGCCCGTGCTCTTCGGGTGAAGAAACGCGATGAGGTTTCCGTGCGCGCCTTTGCGCGGCGCTTCGTCGATAAGCTGCACTCCGGCGGCTTTCAGCCGAGCCAGTTCTTGCGCAATATCCGGTACGCGGTACGCGGTGTGATGAAGTTTTGAATCGGCATCGCCGCGATAGCGCGCGATCGCCGATTCTGCGTCAAGCGGGCGAAGCAGTTCGATGACGGACTCGCCGGCCTGTAAACCCACGGCTTCAACGCCTTGATCGGCGATCGTCTCACGGTACACTACCCGGAATCCGAGCGTGTTCACATAGAGATCGAGCGTTTTCGCTAAATCCTTGACGACGACGGCGACGTGATCGATTTGCATTAGGCGACCACCTCGGGCGCGCGATAGACGCCGAAGACGTCACGCAGAACGTTGCAAACCTCGCCGAGAGTCGCACCGGCATCGACCGCGTCGATGAATGCGGGCATCAGGTTTTCATCACCTTGCGCTGTGCTGCGCACGCGGTGTAATTGCCGTTCGACGCTCGCGCCGTCCCGTGAAGCGCGGAAACTATGCAAATGCCGCACCTGATCGTGCTCAACGGCGTCCTCGATTCGCTGCAGCGGGATTGTGACGTTGTCGCTTCCCGGTTCGACGAACTTATTGACTCCGACGACGACTTGCTCTCCCGATTCGATCCGTTGCTGGGCATTGTAGGCGGAATCGGCGACGCGCGTTTGCATCCAGCCCATTTCGATTGCCGCGATGCTGCCCCCAAGTTCGTCTACTTCACCAATCAATCGGCGCGCGCGCTCGATGAGTTCGTTCGTTAGCGTCTCGACGTAGTACGAGCCGGCCAGCGGATCGACGACATCGGCAACACCGCTTTCATAGGCGATGATCTGCTGCGTGCGCAGCGCGAGCTTCGCAGCCTCAGCGGTCGGCAGCGCCAGCGCCTCATCTTTTCCGTTCGTGTGCAGCGACTGCGTGCCGCCGAGAACCGCCGCGAGCGCTTGTAAGGTCACTCGAACGACGTTATTATCCGGTTCTTGAGCGGTGAGCGTAGAACCCGCGGTTTGTGTGTGAAAGCGCAGCATGTGCGATTTTGGATCCTTGCAGCCGAACTCGTCACGCGTGATGTGCGCCCAAAGATAACGCGCGGCGCGGAACTTTGCGACTTCTTCGAAAAGATCGTTGTGCGCGTTCCAAAAGAACGAGATGCGCGGCGCAATCGTGTCCAGATCGATGCCGGCCTCACGTGCGGCGCGCAGATACGCTTTGCCGTTGGAAAGCGTGAATGCGATCTCTTCGAGCGCCGTCGAGCCGGCTTCGCGGATGTGATAACCCGACACCGAAATCGTGTTCCATTGCGGCACTTCGCGCGCGCAGTAGGACATCACATCGGTTACCAGACGCATCGACGGCTCGGGAGGATAGATGTACGTTCCGCGCGCGACGTATTCTTTGAGCACGTCGTTCTGAATCGTCCCGCCGAGCTTTTCGAACGGTATGCCGCGGCGCCGCGCGACCGCGAGCAACATCGACAGAATGATGGACGCCGGCGCGTTGATCGTCATCGAAACCGTGACGCGATCGAGCGGAATTTCCGCGAAGAGCGTTTCCATGTCCGCAACGCTGTCGACAGCGACGCCGACTTTGCCGACCTCGCCGCGCGCCTGCGGTGCATCCGAATCGTAACCGAGCTGCGTGGGAAGATCGAACGCGACCGAAAGCCCGGTGGTGCCGCGTTCCAGCAGGTACCGGTAACGCGCGTTCGATTCGGCTGCAGTTGCGAAACCTGCGTATTGGCGCTTGGTCCAAAGACGCCCGCGATACATGTCGGGCCGAACGCCGCGCGTGAAGGGAAACGAGCCGGGCTCGCCGCCTTCATGCGGCGTGCCTTCGGTCCGGTCGTAAACGGCTTTCAGCGGGATTCCGCTGGCGTTTTCATCGCGTGCCATCGGGCGGTGCTATTCGCCGCCCGTTTTCGCCGTAACTCTAGCGGTTAATCGCTGCCCGCAGCATCGTAGCTGGGCTGGGCTTTCCGCGACTGCGTCAGCAAACTAAAGGCAGCGGCACATACGGCTGCGCCCACAACGAGCGCGGCGATCGCAACGGCGAGCGAGGGTTTCATCACCATGACGTACATCACGCCCGCGACCAGCCCGATATTCAAACCGCTTGCCACGACCAAGAACGGATCGTGCAGCCGTGCCGCAAGAGCGTCGTCAAGCGCGGTCGCTTTTGCCTGCTCTAGCGCGGAGTGCAGCGCTCGCTGGCGCGATCCGAGCGCCCCGGCGCCAATGGCGGTGATCAGCAGCAATCCCGCAATCGAAACGTCCACCCAGGGCGTCGCCCACGTCCAGCGGTTCTGCGTCATGTATCCGCCCGTTGCGAGCAACAAAATCGTCGCGATCGGCATGATTTTCTCGACCTTGGCTGACGCGGTAACGGCCTGCAACGCCTGCGCGACAGTCCCGGCACTACGCAGTTGGAAGACCGCATAGAGCATCATTCCTATCGCCAGGAATGCGGCCCCAATCGTCAAGAGATGAACAAAAAGCACGAGCTCGTACATAGAAATCTCCTATGCGTTGCCGAGCCTGTTCTTTAAGGTGTAAGCGGCGTCATGCATCACTGCCGTCCATTGGGTCAAAAGCCCCAAAACGGCGAAATTACTGCGACGCGAGCGCGAGCAGGCGGCTGGACTGCGCGATGAGCCGCTCACCGGCATAAAATGCGCGGTCGTACTCGTGCGGCCACAACAGACGAAAGAGCATCGCGTTTTGGCGCATTACGTTTGCGTTCATCGTCGCTTCAAAGATGCCGCGCTCGATATCGTCGACATTCGGTTGCTTACCCTGAGTCAGCAAGACGGCTTCGGCAGCCGTCATCGCTTTGGTGCGAGCTTCGTAAATCGCGCACAACGCCGACATACGCGTGCGCAATAAGAAGGCGCAGACGACAAAGACGACGATGCACGCGATGGCCGCCAGGCCCAAAAACATGTCTTACCTATCGGCAAGACGCGCGCGGTGCTTCAGTCCATGGTGACGAGCGGAGAGTGCGACTCCACGGTGTCGCCGGCTTTGATGTGAATTTTCGTTGCCCGGCCGGCCTTGTGCGCGCGAATTTCGTTCATCATCTTCATCGCCTCGATTACCGCTACGACTTGACCTTGCTCGAGGGCATCGCCTTCTTTGACCGTGATTTCGACGACAACGCCGTGCATTGGTGAGGTGACTGCGTTGCCGGTCGGCGTAACCGAGCGATTCTTGTGCGCGGTACGCGCGACCGGTCGTTTTCCTGGCTGCGCTTGCGCCGTGACCTGGGGGAGATCGATCAGGCGTACGCGATAGAGCTTGTCGTTGACTTCGACACGGATTGTGGCAGGCGCCTCGACATGCTCGGCGTGGTTCGATACCTCACCATGACACGAAGTCACACCGTTGGCCTCAGCATAATGCTCTGCTGCAAAGGCCTCGAGCGTCGCCGTACCGTACGTCGCATCGATAACCGGCGGATGATCGCACAGCGCGCGAAGTAACGGAAGGGTCGTGGGAACGCCGCCGATTTCGTATTCATCGATCGCGCGGCGGAATCGCGCGATGGCCTGCGCGCGCGTCGGCGCCCACACGACCAGCTTTGCGATCAGCGAATCGTAGTCCGGCGTCACGGTAAAGCCGGGAAATGCCGCCGAATCGATGCGGATGCCAAGGCCCGCGGGTTCGCGATACGCCGTAACTGTGCCGGGGGCTGGACGGAAATTGTGCGCCGGATCTTCGGCGTTGACGCGGCCCTCGATCGCATGACCGCGGAAAACGACGCCGCTTTGCGTATAGCCGAGTTTCTCGCCCGCGGCCACGCGGATTTGCTCGCGAATCAAGTCCAGGCCGCTGATCATTTCACTGACCGTGTGCTCGACTTGGATGCGCGTGTTCATTTCGAGAAAGTAAAAATCGTCGCCGCTGACCAGACATTCGATCGTGCCGACGCTGTCATAACCGATGGCCTTTGCGGCGTGAATCCCCGCTTCGCGCATGCCCTCGCGGACTCTTGAAGAAATCGTCGCCGGCGTTTCTTCCCAAAGTTTTTGGTGCCGCCGCTGCAGCGAGCAGTCGCGTTCGCCTACATGCAGTACGCTCCCGTGTTTGTCCGCAAGAATCTGCAACTCGACGTGTTTGGGATTTTCGAGGTATCGTTCGGCGTAGATCGTGCCGTTTTTGAAGTACGCCTCCGCCTCACGCTGCGCTGTGGCAAGCGCGGACGGCAACTCCTCCAGCGTATGCGCGACCTTCAGGCCTTTTCCGCCTCCGCCGCCCGACGCTTTGAGCGCGAGCGGGAGTCCGTAACGCTGTGCCGCATCTCGCGCTGCTGCCGCATCTGCAATCGGCTCCGTCCCGCCTGGGACGACGGGCACCCCCGCCTTGACCATTGCTTGGCGCGCACGGACTTTGTCGCCCATCGCGTCTATCGCATCGGGGTGCGGACCGATCCACGTTAGTCCTGCAGCGACGACTTCGCGCGCGAACGCGGCGTTTTCCGCTAAAAAGCCGTAGCCGGGATGAATTCCTTGCGCTCCGGAAGTTTTCGCGACCTCAAGTAATTTTGTAATGTTGAGATAGCTTTGGGAAGGCGCGGCGGGGCCAATCAGATATGCTTCGTCCGCCATGCGAACGTGCCGCGCGTCGCGATCGATCTCCGAATACACGGCGACGGTTGCAATGCCCATTTCGCGGGCCGTGCGCATGATTCGCACGGCGATCTCGCCGCGGTTCGCAATGAGGATTTTAGAGAACATGCCGTTTTGACGCCCTCGACGTGCTCGGGCGCCCTTCGACAAGCTCAGAGTGATAAAGCGCTTCGCGGCGCGCCGCTGCCTTCCAAGGCGATTGCGTTTGCACCCGATCCGGTTCGGGCGGCGTCAACGCGTGGAGCGCCGCGATTACTGCCGCAAGTTCTTCGGGGGTCGCGTTCATTGCGGGGGCGGATACATGCCCATGGCATGGAAACCGCAATCGACAAAGTGCACGCCGGCGGTTATCGCTTCGGACAGATCGGAAGCGAGATACACCGCGGTTTTACCGACGTCATCGGTCGTGATGTTCCGGCGCAGCGGTGCGGTCGCCGAAACCACGTCGAGCATCTTTGAAAATCCGCCCACTTGGCGCGCACTCGCGGTTTTCACGGGTCCGGCTGAGATCGCGTTGACGCGTATGCCGCGCTCGCCCAGATCGAAGGCAAGATATCGCATCGATGCTTCCAGCGCAGCCTTCGCAATACCCATTAAATTGTAGTTGGGAACGATTGCGGTTGCGCCCAGGTAGGTGAGCGCCATTACGGAGCCGCCGTCGTTGATCTGTTCGCGAAGGGCCTGCACGAGGGCGATTAACGAAAAAGCCGACACGTCGAGCGAAAGCCCGAAGCCCGCGCGGCTGGTGTCGTAAACTTTGCCCAGCAGGTCTTCTTTATTCGCAAACGCGATTGAATGCACGAGAATGTCGATGTTGCCGAACTGCTGCGCCAGCTCAGCTGCCATAGCTTTGAGCGATTCGTCGGAAGAAACGTCGCACTCGATGACCGGCCCGCTGCCCAGCTCGGCGGCAATTTTTTCGACCTGATCTTTAACGCGCTCGCCTTGATAGGTATACGCGATTTGCGCGCCGTGCGCGTGCAGTTGGCGCGCGATGCCGGTCGCGATGGACCACTGATTTGCAACGCCGGTGACGAGCGCTTTCTTTCCCTCAAGTAGCTTCACGGCTGGCTTACATACCCCGCCGGCATGCCATTGTCATGCCGGCTTACAGCGGAATGTTGCCGTGTTTTCGTTTGGGACGCTCCACCCGCTTGTTCTCGAGCATCTCGAGCGATTTTGCGATAACGCGGCGGGTCATGTGCGCCTCGATGATGTCGTCGATATATCCTCGCTGCGCCGCAATGAACGGGTTTGCGAAACGCTCGGTATACATGTCGATGAGTTCCTGCATCTTCGCGTTTTGATCTTTGGCTGCGGCGATCTCCCGCCGGAAGATCGTCTTAACGGCGCCTTCGGCGCCCATGACCGCGATCTCGGCGGTGGGCCAAGCGACGTTGACGTCGGCGCGGATGTGCTTGCTGGCCATAACGTCGTACGCGCCGCCGTACGCCTTGCGGGTGATGATGGTGATTTTCGGCACCGTTGCTTCGGCAAACGCGTACAGCAGTTTTGCGCCGTGGGTGATGATGCCGCCGTATTCTTGATCGGTTCCGGGCAAAAACCCCGGCACGTCGACAAACGTCACGAGCGGGATGTTGAATGCATCGCAAAACCGGACGAAGCGCGCCGCTTTGATCGAGCTCTTGATGTCCAGCACGCCCGCGAGCACGTTCGGTTGATTGCCGACGATCCCCACGGTCCGGCCGTTCACGCGCCCGAAGCCCGTTACGATATTCTGCGCGTATAGCGGTTGAATTTCGAAGAAGTCACCGTCGTCCAGTACGGGAACGATCACATCGTGCATATCGTATGGTTTGTTCGGCGCATCCGGCACGATGTCGTCGAGTTCCATCACCAAACGGCCGGGATCGTCTTCGGACGCATAGCTCGGCGGATCTTCCAGATTGTTCGACGGAATGTAAGAGAGTAGCGTCTTAGTCATCTCGCTCATCTCGTCTTCGTCGGCCGCCGTCAGATGCGCGACGCCGCTGCGAGTCGCGTGGGTCATCGCGCCGCCGAGCTGCTCGAAACTGACGTCTTCACCGGTAACGGTTTTGATGATTTCCGGACCCGTGATGAACATTTGCGCGACCTTTTCGGTCATGATGACGAAGTCCGTGATGGCGGGCGAATACACGGCGCCGCCGGCGCACGGGCCCGCGATAAGGCTGATCTGCGGGATGACGCCGCTGGCTTGCACGTTGCGCCAAAAGATCTCCGCGTATCCGCCCAGGCTGACCACGCCCTCCTGAATGCGCGCGCCGCCGGAGTCGTTGATGCCGATCATCGGCGAACCGGTGCGCGCGGCAAGGTCCATGACTTTGCAAATTTTCTCGGCAAAAACTTCGCCGAGCGAGCCGCCGAGCACCGTAAAGTCTTGGGAGAAGAGAAAGACCTGACGGCCGTCGATCGTCGCGCGGCCCGTCACCACGCCGTCGCCCAAAAACTCTTTCTCGCCTAGTCCAAACGCGGTCGTACGGTGCACCGCGAATTGATCGAGTTCGATAAACGAGCCGGGATCCACCAGCGCGTCGACGCGTTCGCGCGCGGTGCGTTTTCCGCGTTCGTGCTGCTTCTCGATCGAGCCGGGCCCGGCGGGCGCCAAAGCCAGGTCGCGTTTACGCAGAAGTTCGGCGTACTTTTCCTCGTGCGTTTTCATTGATGATGCTGTTGCCCCTCGATATGCTCGGGGTCCTTCGATACCTCAGGATGATACATGACAAGATGGCACGGGCATCGAACCCCCCGGCATGCGGCGGGTCCTCACCATCGTTGCCATTTTCGTCTTTCTGGCGCCGTTGCCGCTTCGCGCCGCACAAGATACGCCTGTCTTTTCGATCACGGCTCAGCAGATCGCCCTGCATTCGGATCGCGGATTGCTCATCGCCGAGGGCGGCGTCGCGGTGCACGGTGCGACGTTGCAATTGACCGCAACTCGCGCGGAGTACGATTTGCGCGCAAACCGGCTCATCGCGGCCGGCGACGTTTCCGTGACGGACGGGTCCTCTAAGGTGAGCGCCGCCGGATACGCGTACGACTTTGGCTCCAAACGCGGGTCGATCGAAAAGAACGCTTCCGTGCCGCAGATTTCAACGCTCGACGCGCTCGCAACCGGACAGCAAGTCGAGCTGCGTCCGGCCGCGAGCATTACGTTTGCGAACGCGCAAGTGCTGGCGGGATCGTCGTTCACGCCAATGGCCTCGTATACGTACGCGATTCCGCCGCCGGCAGCAAAAGATTGGGGATATTCGCCCGTGCCGTCCGCCGCGCTGGAATGGCCTATGCTGGTCGGCTATTCGTCCGACGCGTATGCGTTCGCGCGCGTTCGCTACGACCGGTATAACGGCGGCGGCGGTGCAGGGTTGGAAGAGCACTACGCGCACACCGACCGCGGTTACGTCGCACTCGGCGAAACCGCCGACGCCGACGGCTCGCGGTACGACCTCGTCGCATATCAGCGCTTGAACGGCTCGCTCTCGCAATCGCTCACCGGATCCTCGCTAATCGGAACGCGGACGTGGAGATATGCGCTCTCGTCGGTCGGCAGCCACGGATATGCGTCGCTTTCGAGCAGCCAATACAACGCAACGCGCAGCGACGATCTGTTCGTTACAGGTAACCAGCGGCCCATCGGCCGCGTCGCATCGATGCATCTGCAGGCGGATTTGGGGCACGACGTGCATCCCGGCGATACCGATGTCGCTCAAGATTTTCGCATTACCCCGGGGTTTCACGTCGACACCGCGGCGCTCCGCATCGGCGCGTCCACTATCACATCTTCGGCCGACCTCGGCGAGTCGCTCTACGATAACGGGCGCGGCACACTTGCGAGCAGCGCAACCCTTTGGGGAACGTTTCCCGTGACCGGGCGGCTCCTTTTCAACGGCGGCGCCACGTTCTCGCACGAAGCGCCGCCGGGTCCCTCAACGTTCCGCACGTACACGCTCGGCGCGACATGGCGCGCGAGCGATGCGTTCAATCTCGTGACGTCGCTGAGTTATGCTCACGACTTCGGGCAGTCGTTCGGAAATGGCCGTCCGCAGTACACGGCAGCGTTCGACGTGCGCGTGAAACGGAAAGACGGCAGAGGGATTGAGGTTGGAACGCTGCTTCCGTTCGGAGGCGTCGGGAACATGGACCGGCAGGCCGTTCTAAACCTGCGCTTCATAAAATAACGTACAAGCCTTTAGTCCGAGGCCGCTGCCGCGGCGGGCGCCATTACGCGTTTGGGCGTTCGTAAGAACAAAACCATCGGCGTAAGCAGCACGGTAATTGCAGCAAGGAAGACAAAGGCATCCGCAAAGGCCATAGTCTGTGCTTGCTGGACGATCAGGCCGTAAATCGAGCCGAGCGTCGCATGATGCGCTAGCGCCTGATGCAGCTGCGCGTTACGCAGCGTGATTGCCGCCGCAAGGTTCGACTGGTGCAGTGCGCTGCGCCGGTCGAGCAGCGTGACGAGCATTGCCGTTGAGATCGATCCTCCGAGCTGCTGACACAAGCTGATGAGTGACGTCGCCTTTTGCGTGTCGACGCCTTGAACGCTCGAAAGCACCGCCACCGAAAGCGGCAGGAAGAGCATACCGAAACCTGCGCCGCCGATTGCAAGCGGCCAAAGGAACGTCCAGAACCCCGAGTCGGTGGTCGTGACAAGCGATTGCATTGCGTTTGCGATCGCAACGACGATAAAGCCGATGCCGAGCAATATGCGGGGCGGCACGTGAAAACGGTTGAGCGCGATCAGCGTCAAAGGCGTAAAAAGCGCGATGGCCAGCGCTCGCAAGAGAATCGATTCGCCGCTTAGCGTTGCCGTGAAGTTCAACAGTTGCTGCTGAAACTGCGGAGAGAGAATGACGCCGCCGAAAAGTGAAAATCCAATCGTGAGCGCAAGTGCGGTTCCTGCCGCAACGGTGCGATTCTTCAATATGCGCAAATCGACGATCGGATTCTTCGTTCCGTAGATTTCCCACAGCGCAAAGAGCGTTAAGCCGGCAAACGCGACGACGGCCAGCAGCGCAATGCGCGGATCGGCGAGCCAGTCGTTCCTCTCGCCTTCGTCGAGCACGTATTGTAATGAACCCAGGCCCGCGGCGAGCAGCGCAAGACCGACACCGTCGAATCCGGCGCGCCGCGGGTAACTCGGGTTGCGCAGCGTGCTCGCAATCAAGAGGGCCGCCGCAATACCCGGCACGATGTTGATGTAAAAAATCCATCGCCACGAAAACGCATCGGTTAAAATGCCGCCGAGCGTGGGACCAACGCTGGGGCCGACGATCGCGCCGAGTGAAACCAGTGCCTGACTCTTGCCCAGTTCGCGCGTGGTAAACGTGTCGCGTAGAATTGCCTGGCCGGTCGCAATCAGTCCGCCTCCGCACAAGCCTTGCAGAACGCGGAAGAACACCAGCTCCGGAAGGGACGTCGATGCGCCGCAAAGCGCGGAGGTCAACGTAAAACCGATAATCGCGGCGACGTAGTATTGCTTGCGCCCCATCACTTGCTGCAGCCATGGCGTGAGCGGAATGACGATGACCGCCGCGATGATGTAGCCCGTGACCACCCAAGCGCCCTCGTCGAAATTAGCGCCCATGTAGCCCTGGATCGTCGGAAGCGCCACGTTGACGATCGTGGCGTCGAGCACTTGCAGCAGCGTGGCGGACATCACGCCGACCACGATAATCCAGCGTCTAGCGCCGTACTCGACGAGCGATTCGTCGTGGAGCATGCCGGTATTGTACTATTTGGGCATGCCGACTCTCAATGTTGAATGGCACGATCCCACCGGAATCACCCAGCAATGGGCGCAGATGGACGGGCGGGCATTCTTAGAGGCTATCGGGCGCCGCGAGATTCCGCCGCCGCCGATTTTTTCATTGCTCGACATCACCGAAGGCTCGCTGGGCGACGGCTGGATCGAATTTAAAATGCGGCCGCAGCCGTACATGATGAATCTCATGGGCACGATGCACGGCGGCGTTCTGGCAACGCTCGTCGATTCCGCCCTTACATGTGCGATGATCACGACGCTTCCCGCCGGAATGGCGTGCACGAGTATCGATCTGCAGATGCGGTTTTTTCGTCCGGCACGTATATCGGCGGAGATGCTCACGTCTCGTGCCGACGTAATCCATAGGGGCAAGTCGTTCGGCACGACGCAGGGGGAAATTCGCGACGCGCGCGATCGTCTTATCGTGCATGCAACGTCGGCTCTTGCAATCGCTCCGGCGTCAGCGGTGCTTCAGGAGCGCGTTTCGGTTACCAAAGGCCCAACATCGCTTTGACGTCCTCAGTGGCCATCTCACGCGGGTCCCAGGGCGGTGAGAAGGTGATGTCGACCTTCACCGATTTCACCCCTTCGATCGCTTTGATGTTCTCTTCGACTGATTGTTTGAAGAGCGGCCCGACCGGACACATCGGCGAGGTGAGCGTCATCGTAACGGTGACGTGCTCGCCGTTTTCGCCCTCCACGACGATGTCGTAGACCAAGCCCAAGTCCAAAATCGGGATATTGAGTTCCGGGTCGTTGACGTTTTTGAGTGACTCGCGTACTTGCTCTACGGTCGGCATGCTGCTCCTGTTTTAAAGGCGCTCGCAGAGCGCCTGCGAACTCACGCGTCCATGCGCATGAGGCGTCTTCTCTTACCATTACCCCTGCTCGTTGCGCTGGGGTTGCCCGTGGCGGCGCATGCTGCGGTTTCAATAGCGGGCGGCGGCTTCGCACAGAGCGATCCGTCGAGCGCGGGTGCCGCGGCCATCGTCAGTTCCGGGGCGTCCATACCGGCGGTGCCGCTCGAGGTGCAGGGCTCGCTGCTTATTCCGTTCACCAAGGCAGGCGGCTTCGCGGCAACGGCGGAGATTCGCGGCTTCACCGGCGGCGGCTACGGCGGGGCGTACGTCGGCGCGGGCGCGGGCGTCGGCACGCTTTCGAGCGATCGCTCGAGCGCAGCGGTCCTTACCGCTTTTGCCGGCAAATCGATCGCGCCACAAACTTCTATCGAGATTCGTTTGTATAAGCAGTTGGAGAACACCGGGGCGACCGCCGGGTTTATCGGCGTACGGTTCAGTTTTTAACATATAAGAAGAAGATTGGAACCCGAACACGCGTTGAGGTGTTAAGCGTTCTTACCGATAACACTCGTAACACCTAAGTCCCGCAGCAACCTAAAAGGGTATAGTCCAGTAGAACGTAGTGTGACGGTATCGAAGGGAGTTCTAAAGAGAGACCATGTCAATGTGGGAACCGTTCACCGAGCGAGCGCGACGAAGCATCGTCCTTGCGCAAGAAGAGGCGCAGCGGCTCGGTAACAACTACATCGGTACCGAGCACATTCTGCTCGGCATCATATCGGAAGGCGAGAGCCTCGCCGCCAAAGTGCTTGAAACGCTTGGCGTCAACCTGGCCAAAGTACGTCAGGAGGTTGAAGCGATCGTTGGGCGCGGCGGTCAGACGGTTCAGCAAGAGATGGTCTTCACGCCGCGCGCCAAGCGTGTGATCGAGCTTGCCTTCGAAGAGGCGCGCCAACTGAACCACAATTACATCGGCACCGAACATCTGCTGCTGGGTCTTATCCGTGAAGGCGAAGGCGTCGCAGCGCGCGTTCTTACCAACTTAGGCGTCGATCCCGCAAAGGTTCGCGTGCAAACGACGTCGCTGCTGGGCGCCGAAGGTCAGCCGCCCGCGCCGAAGGGCAAGAGCAAAACGCCGACGCTCGACGCGTACGGACGCGACCTCACGCAGCTCGCTCGCGAGAACAAGCTCGATCCGGTCATCGGACGCAGCAGCGAGATCGAGCGCGTCATCCAGATTCTCTCCCGGCGCACCAAGAACAACCCCGCGCTCATCGGCGAGCCGGGCGTGGGTAAAACCGCAATCGCCGAGGGGTTGGCACAGCGCGTCATCAAGGGCGACGTGCCCGAACCGCTTCGCGACAAGCGCGTGATCACGCTCGACTTGGCGGGCCTGGTTGCCGGCACGAAATACCGCGGTGAATTCGAAGAGCGCATGAAGCGCGTCATGGACGAGATCCGCGGCGCCGCCGGTGAGATCATCCTGTTTATCGACGAGCTGCATACGCTGGTCGGCGCCGGCGCCGCCGAAGGCGCGATCGATGCAAGCAACATCATCAAACCGGCGCTTGCGCGCGGCGAACTGCAATGCATCGGCGCCACGACGCTCAACGAGTTTCGCAAACATATCGAGAAAGACTCGGCGCTCGAGCGCCGTTTCCAGCCGGTCATGGTCGGCGAACCGACGGTTGAGGAAACGATCGAAATTCTCAAGGGTCTGCGCGACCGGTACGAAGCACACCATAAGGTGCAAATAACCGACGAGGCACTCGCCGCGGCGGCGAAGCTCGGCGATCGCTACATCACGGATCGCTTTTTGCCGGACAAGGCCGTCGACTTGATCGACGAAGCCGCATCACGCGTGCGGCTGCAGTCGACGCTTCCGCCGCCGGAGGTCCGGGACATCGATCAGCAGCTGCGCAAGATCATCGCGGAGAAAGAGTCCGTCGTCAAAGCGCAGGAGTTCGACAAAGCTGCGGCACTGCGCGATAAAGAGGAGAAAGTCCGCCTCGAAAAAGCGCGGCTCGAGCAAGAATGGCAAGACAAGCGCGCGCAAGCCGACAAGATCGTTAAAGTCACCGAGGAAGACGTCGCGTACATCGTTTCTTCGTGGACCAAGATTCCGGTCAGCAAACTCGCGCAAGCGGAAACCGAGAAACTGCTCAACATGGCGGACTCGCTGCACAAGCGGGTCATCGGCCAAGATGAAGCGGTCAACGTCATCGTGCGCGCTATCCGCCGTTCGCGCGCCGGACTGAAGAACCCGAACCGGCCCATCGGCTCGTTCATGTTCTTGGGGCCTACGGGCGTCGGCAAGACGGAAGTCGCCCGCAGCGTTGCGGAGTTCTTATTCGACGATTCCGATTCGATGATCCGCATCGACATGTCCGAGTACATGGAGAAATACGCGGTATCGCGTCTGGTCGGCGCGCCTCCGGGATACGTCGGTTATGAGGAAGGCGGACAGCTCACCGAAGCGGTGCGCCGCCGTCCATATTCAGTCGTGCTGCTCGACGAAATCGAGAAAGCACACCCCGACGTGTTCAATATTCTGTTGCAAGTGCTCGACGACGGGCGTCTCACGGATTCGCAAGGCCGTCAGGTCGATTTCAAAAACACCGTCATCATCATGACCTCGAACGTCGGGGCCACCGGCATCACGACGACGACCGACATCGGATTCCGTACGCAAAAAAACACCGATGAAGACGAAGCCCGTCAGTACGAGCGCATGAAGAACAAGGTGCTCGAGGAAGTCAAGCACACGTTCCGTCCGGAGTTCGTGAACCGTTTGGACGAAATTGTGGTCTTCCATCAGCTCACGCGTCTGCAGATCGAACAGATCGTCGGCCTCGAGCTCGAGAAAGTCATGCGCGAGGTCCGAGCGCAAGACATGTACTTGGAAGTCTCGGAAGAAGCCAAGGCGTTGCTTGCGCGCAAAGGGTGGGACCCGCAGTACGGCGCGCGTCCGCTTCGCCGCGCAATTCAACGCGAAGTCGAAGACGAGCTCGCCGAAGAAATGCTGCGTGGGACGTTCGGTACCGGAGATCGCATCCTGGGCGAAGTCGATCCGGACAATCCGGAAAAGCTGCGTTTCAGCAAAATCCCCGGAATCGAGCCGCCGCCGCAGCGCGAAGCCGAACCGGCGGCGACGTAACGAGGAATTTCGACGAATACGAGAAGGCCTCGCCCTGCGAGGCCTTCGCATTTTTCGCGAGCTCTTCTCAACTTGTGTTGCTATTTAGCAACACGTCGCTTGGTTAAGAAATCTAAACGGAAAACCAACAGAGAGCCGTTGTTCATGCTTGGGTCCTAAGTCACTATTAGGACACCTAAGTCCTGCGCATTTCAGCACCGTCTGGCGACGGAGTCGAAAAGGCGACAATTCATGACAACAACTATACAACAACCGCTCCGGCTTTTTATCATCGAGCGTCAGTTACTATTCGGAAAAGCCGTAGCTCAGGTGCTTTCGAACGACTCGAGCATTACGGTCGTTGGAATTGCCGGCGACCGCGAAACGAGCAACATCGCCGACGGTGAAGTGGACGTCATCGTTGCGGACATCGACTCGGAAGACATCGACGGAGTGGTCGAGTATTACCGCGCCGTTTGTCCGTCTGCCAAGATCTGCTGTCTTTCGATGTACAGCCAGCCCGAGCTCATGCAGCGCTGCCTCGCAGTCGGCGCCGACGGATACATCGTCAAGGATTCCTCTCTGCAGGAGCTGCTGACGGCTATCAAGTCCATCGGTGAAGGCGCGAGTTACGTGGATCCGCGAGTTGCTGCAAGTCTGCTCAAGCGGCGGACGCCCGTGCACGTGCCGTATACGGATCAGCTCTCGCCGCGCGAGACGGATATCATCCGCCTCATCGCGCAAGGTTTATCCAACCGCGACATCGGCCAGCGTTTGGTGCTCTCGGAAAAGACTGTGAAAAACCACGTAAGCCGCATTTTCTCGAAACTTCACTTTACGGCGCGTTCGCAAGCGGCAGTGCACGCGATTCGAAACGGTTTGGCCTAGCTCGGTTCTTCGGCAGCGCTTACTTCGAGCCGCCCCGCCTTCGGGAGGGCGGCTAATTCGTGTAACGGCTTAACTTCGAACCGGCATGCGAGCGTGCGCAGCGCCTGCATCACGAGGTCGCGCTTCATGCCGGCGTCCAAATTCATTGCCGGAAAAAATCCCAGTTCGGGGCATTCGCGCGCGCTCAAGAAATCCAGCGGGTGGAGCAGAATCGATGGTTCGGTCTGCGTGATTTTGCAAAGCGCAAGCGCGCTGCCAAAATACGCGAGCGCCGCCGATCGCGATATCGCCGCGATGTAGAGGACGTAGCTGATGTGAATCGGCGTCCTCAGCAGCGGGAACGTCGTGACCGGAATCTCGGTCAGCGCAGCACTTTCCGTATTGACGGTGTACCGGCGGTTCGGTCTAAACCCATCGCCGAACCGCCCAAACAGATCCTCGCGTTCCCGGCGCTGCTCCGGCGTTAGTTTCGAGGCACGAAAGTAATACGCGCGCGCGAGCGGTCCGATGAACGTAGGAAGCGACGACGCATCGTACGCGTATCCTCGATTTGCGAGCGTTTGCAGCAAGACCGGTGAGTGCACGAAACCGGGGCCGCGAAAACCGCGCGGTCGCTGCGCGGTGCATCGCTCGATGCTTTCTTCCGCGCGCGCAAGCTCGCTTGCGATCTCCTGCGCCGTTTGCCGGTGCATCCAGGGCTGATGATAAAAGGAGTGATTGCCGATTTCGTGGCCGCTCTCGCGAAGCTGCGCGAACGCCTCCTCATTGGCCGCAATTTCCGCATCCTGACCCACGACGAAAAAGGTTATCCGAAGCTGCAGCTGGCGCAGCATGTCGAGGGCACGCGGAACAACAACGTCCAGATACGAAGGAAACGCGTCCCAGCCCGCGTCTCCGTGCGTCTTCATGTACGACCATTTATTGTCCAGGTCCAGCGATAGCGCGGCTCTCATATCGCCACCGCAACAGTCGCGTCCTGGCCGCTCGTTAGCAACTCGCCGGCGACGCTATTTGCAAGCTTTACCGTTTCGTTGACGTTCAGCGTGCCGTTCACGATATTTGCGCTGCCGGCAATATAGAGGCCGGGCACGCTCGTTTTCACCGGCGTAAGGCGCTGCGAATATCCGAGCGTCGGGACAGGCAGCACGTATGGAACGCGCGAAACGCGAAACGCTCGAACTCTCCGCCGTGAAAACGCCGGATGCATGCGGCCGAGCGCGGCGAGAAACTCGTTTTCGATCTCGTCGTCGGGCATTTGAAATACGATGTCGCCCGCCGCCGCGTATTTCGGCAGATAGATGAGCGACTTGCCCCCGAACTGAGCGCGATCGACAAGCGCACTCATCTCGATGACCGCAGTGAACGGCACCCAGCGATCCGTGATGTTCGTTACGTAATACGGCGTGAGCTCGTCATCGGTGAGGAGCGACGCGCACACGATGCCTTGGTACTCCACCTCGCTCAAACGTTCGCTTTCGCTCTGCGTCAGCTGCGGACAGAGACGGGCGGCCAGTGGCGCGGCGAGCGTGACGATCGCGCGGTCGAAGCGGTACATGCCGTGTTTGGTAACAACCGCGACGCCGTCGCCTGACGACTGAACGAGCTCGCAGCGGCAACCCGTCACGATCGAAACGCGCAGCGCGCGAAGCTTTGCTTCAAACCGTTCCAAAATACGATCGTAGCCGCCGGACGCATACCCGAAGAGCTCCCGCTTCATTCCCGTGCGGCGCGCGGCATAGAGGCGCACGATGACGGCCCAAATGAAAGCGGCCGAGGCGCGTTCGGCATAAGGCCCGAGTTTTGCACGCAGCAGCGGGAGCCAGAGTTTTTCAACTGTATTGCGGCCCGAATATTTGGTGAGCCACTCCACTGCGGTCACTTGCTCGAGTGGGCGCCAATCCGAAATGCGCGAGGCGAGTAAAATCGTTGCGGCCAAGCGGGCCTTATCGGCAATGGAGATCGGCGGAAACATCAAAAAATCTCGCACGTCCGACATTGAATAATATCGACCGTCGACGAAGAAGCCGGTTTTTGTGGTCACCCAGCGCATTTGAGAACTCATGCCGATTTCGTCGAGGACCTCTCGCAGCGCCGTATCGGAATATAGGGTTACATGGTAATGGCGATCCCACACGACGTCACCGAGCTGCCACGGTGAAGCCAGACCTCCGCAGCGCGCACCGCCCTCGAGTATCGTCACGTCGTGGCCTGCTTTTGCCAGCCGCAAGGCCAGCGTCATTCCGAGCATGCCGCCGCCGACGATCCCGTAACGCATGCCGTTTAGCGCACCGGAGCCAGTTGTTTGACTACGGCGCCGGTGATGTCGTAGCGCAGCAGGCAATTCGAGCACGTTTTTTCGAGCTGCGAGTCGAGCAGACCACTGATGCGCGGAATGAGCGGCCGTCCGCACGCGCAGACATAACCGATCGGACGCGCCGGGTTGCCGGCGACAAGGACGAAATCCGGCACGTCGTGCGTTACGATCGAACCCATCCCGACCATCGCAAAACGTCCGATTGTCAAGCCGGGGCCGATCGTGCTTTGCGCGCCGATCGTCGCGCCTTCCCGTACGCGCGTGCGAAGCGTATTTTCGTCCGGTTCCGACGGCAGCAATTGACGCAAATCCGCCGTCGCGGCGCGCGGAAAACGATCGTTCGTGAACACCGTTCCGGCCGAAACCATCACCCCGCGTTCGAGCGTCACGCCGGTGCAGATGTAAACGAAAGCATTGATCTTTACGCGATCGCCGATGAACACGCCGTAAGCAATGTAGGTTTTTTCGCCGATGATGCAATCGTCGCCGATGCGCACCGAGTGCCGGATATGGACGTTGTCCCAAACGGCGGTGCGGCGCCCGATGGTCACGTCGGGCTCGATGATCGCGGTGGGATGAACCGCCATTTCATGATGCCTCGAGAGGGTGCGCCGCAAAAGCGGGCAGCGGCGGTAAGGCGGCATCTTCAACGCGAGTTGCGATATCTTGCCACCGGCTGCGCTCGAGAGCGGCATACGCTGCGCTGATGACCTCGACGGACGCCAGCGCGTCGCGCGGCGTGATAACCAGTTGCGCTTTACCTTGAATCGCTTCGCAGAAGTTTTGTAACTGGCTGCGAAACGCTTGCACCTTGTCGTAGCCGTGGCCGAACACGTGCCACTGCGTATCGTCGCGGCGGCGATATTTCGATTCTTTCCACCCCACCAGAATCGTCCCATCGCTTCCGTAGATGCGCAGGTACGAGTCGAGTTCTTTGTCGATGCTCCACGACAGATCCGAGGTGCCCATCACACCCTCATCGTTGCGTACGAAGACGCGAACGGTATCTTCGACGGCTAGTCCTTGTATGCGCCGTCCTTCTATTACTTGAATGTCCCGTAATTTGCCCAGGAAGAACCGCAGAAGATCGACCCCGTGCGTTCCATTGTCGATCAAAACGCCGCCTCCGCTGATGCCGGCGTTCGAGTTCCAGCGGCGTACCATGTTGATGCGGCTGGTGAATGCGTTTTCAATGAAAACGAGTTGTCCGATTGCCCCCGCGCAAACGAGCGTGCGCGCTTTGCGTACGTCGTCGGCATAGCGGAACTTCGATGCCATCGTCAGAAGAGCACTGCCGCTCTCCGCCGCCTCGAGCATGCGGTACGCGCCTGCGACGGTGGTGCACAGCGGTTTTTCACAAAGCACGTGAATCCCGTGCGTCAGAAGCGTTTTCGCGATGGACTCGTGCGTCGAGGGCGGCGTGCACACGACGGCGGCATCGATGTGATTGTGACGGGCAAGCGATGCGGCCGACGTATAGACCGAGCACTGCAGGCGTTTAGCGAACTCGTTCGCCGCCTCGCGGCGCGTGTCGCATACCGCTGCGATCGTCACGTCCGGCATGCCGGCAAAGGCCGTCTCGTAGGAGGCGGCAACATTTCCGGTTCCGATCAGCGCGAACCGCAGCGGCGCCGTCATGCGCTCACATACTCCACTGACAGATTTTGAAGCGCCCACGCAATGCCGTTTGCGATGTACTCGACGTCGTCCATGGTATACCGGTCGTTCCATGGTACGACCAGCACCCGTTCGAGCGCGCTCGCCGTGCCGGGAAACCGCTCGAGCCGATAATCGATCGCTTGGGGACGTGCGATGCTGAATGGATACTGGCTCGAGCCGAATGTCCGGCGCTTCTGAAACACTTCGCACATGAACGCCGGCTTTTGAATGTATCGCGGAACGGCCAGAATGCCGCGTTCTTTGAGCATTCGTGCAATTTCCAGCACCGCGGACGGCGTTAGAGTCTGGGCGGTTCTCACCGCGTATTTCCAAAAGCTGTGCGTAGCCTTGGGATAGATGTACGGCGGCACGATGCCCGTCAAAGGGTCGAGCATGGCAGTGAGGGATGCCGCGAGACGGCGGCGCCGCTCGACTGCAGGGGGAAGCTTGTCGAGCTGCGCCACCGCAACGCTACCGCATAGTTCCGACATGCGGTAGTTGAGCGCGAGAAAATAGTGATCGGGCGAAGGGTCCCCGTACCCCCATGCTTTGTTGATGAAGAGGTAGATGCGCCGCGCCAGAGCGTCGTCGTTCGTGACGATGAGGCCGCCCTCGCCCGTCGTGATGTGTTTTCCTTGCTGAAGACTGAAGCAGCCGATCGTGCCAAGCGTCCCGACGTACCGCGAATCGTACGCTGCGAGAAACGCCTGTGCGCAATCTTCGATGACCGGAATGTTGCGTTCTTTGGCGAGCGCGAGAACGGCGTCCATTTTGCACGGATTGCCGAAGAGATGGGTTACGACGATCGCCTTCGTTCGTTCGCTGATGCATGGTGCGATGCTCTCAGCCGTGATGTTGTACGTGCGGGGATCGACATCCGCGAAGACCGGGATTGCGCCTTGATAGAGAATCGGCGAGAGCGCGCCCATATCCGTGATCGGCGAGGTGATGATTTCGTCGCCCGGTTCGGGATCGAGCGCGGCAATCGCGCAGTGGATCGCGGCCGTTCCGGAGGCGCATGCAAAAGCATGCGCGACTCCCAGCATCTTGGCGAACCGCGTTTCAAGTGCGCGCACGAATTCGCCTTTTGTGCTCGTTAGCGTTCCGGTGTGGATCGCCAGCGTAACGGCCGCGATTTCTTCTTCACCGAGATTTCGGCCGGTGATGTCTTGATCCGATGGCAGGGTGCGATTGGGGAGAGGTTCGATTGCAGTCATAGATGGCAAGCTTTCGATCGAGCGGCTTTGGAGTGCGTGAAAACGTTTGCGAAGAACTGGCCGAGTTGGCCGGCAAAGATCGCCAAGCTCGTGTACTGCAGCGCGAGAATAGCGGCCGATCCGATCGCAAGTTCTTTCGCGTTGGCGTGCATCAGCAGAAGAATTCCGACGACCAGCGGCCAGCTGCCCGGGATGAGCCCCGGCATTGCCAGCAGCAGAGCGGGCCGGTGGCGTAACGCCAGTGCGACCGTAGAACATGTTTGACCGGCGATTTTACGCACGTTGGGCGCACGCCGAGCGGCGCAGCGTTCCTCGGTCCACTCCAGGCGCGCGGGCAATTCCACGATGTTCGCTTTTTTGCGAACCGCCATGAGGAGAATCTCAGCATTGGCATCCATGCCGTTCGAGCGGAATTGCAGATCTTTGAGCAGCGAGGTCCTATACGCGCGTACCATGCAGGTCAGCGTGGCATAGCGCCCCTTTGTCGCAAGCGAAAGCAGACGGTTCGCCTCGCGGCTAAGCACGCGCCGCAGAAGCGGCACATTGCGCACGCTGCCGCCGCGCATGTACGCGGAGGCAAGCACGATGTCGGCGTTGTCGCGCTCCAGCGTTTCAAGCAGTTCCATTGCGACGGCCGGGGTATAGCTGAGATCGGCATCCACGACCACGGTATACTCGCCGCTCGCGCGTGCTATGCCGCTGCGCAGCGCTTCTCCAAGGCCGCGGTTGCGCTCGTGCCTAATCACGGCCACGTTCTTGCGAAAACGCGCGAACGCTTGCGCGACGGAGTGCGTCTGGTCCGTGCTTCCGTCGTCGACGATAACGTACTGCACCTCGTAGCACGTGTAGTGCGCGAACTGTTCCGAGAGCGCAACCAAATGCGCGCCCAGCGCCGGCCCCTCATTGTACGCGGGAACGATGACCGAAACGGTCGTCATTGCATTGCACCGGGAAGCGCGCGTCCGGGTTCGCGCGAGAAGTAATCGCCGTAGTCGGAGACACGTTTTGTATCTTTGTTGAGGATGACGCCGACCAAGTTGGTGACGCCGAGCGTGGCAAAGCGCGCGACGACTTCTTTGGTCTCTCGCTCTTGCGTTGCGTTGGCGGCGACCACGAGCGCCGTGGCATCCGCTTTGGAGCTGAGCAGAAGACCGTCGGTGACCGCGCAGAGCGCGGGCGTATCGACGATGATGATGGAGTAGCGTCCTTCCGGGTCCCGCAAAATCTCATCGAAGGTGAACGATTGCAGCAGCGCGACCGGGTTCTCGACCCCCGGACCCGCCGGCAGAAGATGAAACGTCGGCGTTATTTCGTGAATCGCGCGCCAGAAGTCGCACGTATCTCGCAGAACGCTGGTAAGGCCTTCGTCGTTGCCGCACCCCGCCAGCGCGTGAAGTGACGGACGCCGCAAATCGCCATCGATGAGAAGCACGCGCTGCTGCAGGTTTGCCATGGCCTTCGCCAAGTTGAAAGCCACGGTCGTCTTCCCATCGCCGCGCGAAGGGCTGGTGATAGCGAGTGTGCGTACAGACTGCTTGTTTTTCAGTTTCAGCGAGACGCACAGATGAAGAAAGGCTTCGGCCGTCATCGATTGGACCCACGGCAGCATGCGCGGCGTCGTTTTGGTGAAGGCCGGGATGCGCGCGATGATCGGCAAACCGAGAATGCCCGGTGAGTCCGGCATCTCTCGGACGGGCCGCTCGAACGCGTCCAAAATAAGCACGACGATCGAGGCGAGCAGCAACCCGACGACGATGCCCGCCATGACGTTCAGCTTCAGGTTTGGGCGTACGCTCGCCGAATCGGCGGTTGCAGGCTGCACGATGCTGATATCGCTGATCGCGGTTGTCTTTGCGACGACGGCATCGTTGTATTTTTGGGCTAGCGCGTTGTAAACGTCGGCAGCGAGTTTGGCGCGCTGCTGCAGAGTCGCGAGCTGCATTCCCTGCTGCGGCAAATCGCGCAGCACCGGCGACATATTCGCACGTTCGCGGCGCAGCAGCGCCAGTTGCGCGGTGTCGCCGTCGATCTTCTGCCGGTACTGCGCGGCTTGCTGAAGCAGCGACTGATACAGTGGGTTGGGCGCGAGGGTATTTGCGCTGTTGACTTGCGCCGGCTCGCGCGCTATTTGCGCCATGATATCCGCGCGCTGTTTGCGCAGCGAAACGACCGCGGGATGCTGCTCCGTGTACTGGGCGCGCGCTGCCTGCAGCTGCAGATCGATCTGTTCGAGTTTCGAGCGCAGATCGGACAACACCGGATTGATGCTGATCTGCTTGGCGGTGTTGAGACTCGCCGGAATGGAACGCAGCTGCCCGGTCACGTTATCCAGCAGCGCCTGCGTTTCACGCGCGTCCAGCGTGGTCGTCTCGATCTGCGTTTCCAGGCTTGTGGCGTGCGCGACGAGTTGCTGCGTATGAGAGTTTGAGTCGATGAAGCCGTGGGTGGCTTGAAAGTTTGCCAAGTCCACGGCCGTTTGACGCATCGTCGCTTCGGCATGCGGCAATTCCGACGATAGAAAACCGATCGCGGTCATTGCCTGCGACCGGACAAAGTCGCGTTCGCGCACCGTGAATGCGTCGGCGAATGCGTTTGCAACCTTTGCGGAACCCGCAGCGTCCGGCCACGACACCGAAAGATCGAGAATCGCCGTGTTGGTCACCGGCTTAACGCTCACGTGTGAAAGCAGCGCTGCAGGCGGCGTCTTGAGATTTAACTTCTGAGCAACCGTTGCGGCGACGTCTTCCTGCTGCGCCAGCGTGGCGAACGTTTCGGCGGATTGCACGCCGCTCTGCAGCACGAGTGCATTGAGAATCGGTAACGTCGTCTGTCCGCTTGGATTGTTTTCTCCGGGCGCGCCGGCAATGAGCCTTACTGTTGTCGAATACGACTTAGGCGTAAGAAGCGTGAAGACAACGACCAGTGCGATGAAGCCGCCGGAGATCGCGACGAACAGACGCCAGCGTCGGGCTATCGCGGCCCACACCCTTGCCGGATCCAAGCCTTCGGAGTTCGGACGCGGGGCGGACTCAATAGGCAAAGGAGCGTCATAGGGCGCAAGGTTTCCCATCGCCCTGCCATCATAGAGCGGCTCCCCGGCGAGCCCGAGAAGAGGACTTCCTAAGATCAGGGACCTTTGTAATAGGCCTTCTTAATGGCGAACGACCCTGACGGCGGCTAGCTTACCGTGCCTATAATTTACCTGCTGTCATGGCGCTCGGTACGACGCAACAACAAATCGACGCCGTCGCGCTTAAAACAGGCGCGCATAGGACGCACGCTGCCGTCACATACTCGCGTTCGTGGGCCTTTGCGCTATTTTGCGTCGACGTCTCGCTCTTCGTTTTATCCGCCTATCTCGCGAAACTGTTAGCGGCGCAGATATGGCACAGTGCGACGCGCCAGCAGCTGATCATCGGCGACATTATCGTCATCACGATGTGGCTGGCGATGTTCAACGTTTTGGGCTTGTACACGCGAACGTATGCCTTCCGGATGAAGGATGAGTTGTATTATACGGTCGCTGCACTTTCGCTCGGGGTCATGCCGCAGCTCGTCATCTTTACGATCGTTCCGGCAATCTCTACCTCGCGCATGGGCGCGGTGTTCTTTCTGGCGATATCCATCGTGCTGGTCGGTACCGGCCGTGCGGTTATGCACGGCGTACGAAATTTGCGGATCTTTCAGCGCAACGAACGAATGGCCGTTATCGGTACGCCGACGCGCGTGCGCGATGCCGTCTCGTCCCTCGACTTAGATGGCGCGACGTCGACGGTACTGCTCGAGGTAGAGGACATCGACGCGACGCTTTCGGCGCAGCCGGCCGGGGCGGCACTGATGCTCGAAACGGTGGGTTGGTTCGCCAGCGCCGTTGAATCGCGCTGCGACACGCTCATCTTCACGGAGATGGTCGACCCGAAGTTTCTGCCGCTCATCTTAGACGTAGCGGCACGCTATCACATGCGTGTCGCATTCGCGCCGCCTCGCATCAAACGCCAAGCGTTTTCGTTTTCACTCGAAACCAGCGGCAGCCAAACGCTGATCGTTGCACGTCAGATCAACGCCTGCACGCCGACCGCGCGCCTGAAGAAGCGCCTCTTGGATCTCGGCCTCGGGACGCTCGCGCTCGTCGTATTTTCTCCGATCATGATCTTGTGCGCGATTGCGGTCTACCTCGACTCCGGGCTCCCGGTCCTGTATCGTCAGGAACGGGTCGGCATGAGCGGAAACCGTTTTCAGATACTGAAATTCCGCTCGATGCGGGTAGACGCGGAGGCGGAAACCGGAGCGGTGTGGGTTCGGGAAAACGACGACCGCCGCACGCCCGTCGGAGCGGTGCTGCGCAGACTCAGTTTCGACGAGCTTCCGCAGCTTTTCAACGTCCTGCGTGGAGAGATGTCGCTGGTCGGACCGCGTCCCGAGCGCCCGGTGTTCGAAGAGCGTTTCCGTAAAATGCTGCCTCGGTACGACGAGCGGCATTTGGTCCCCCCGGGCATCACGGGCTGGTCGCACGTTCACATGCGCCGCTTGGTCGATCAGGACGACATCGCCGAGAGGCTCGAGTACGACCTGCGGTACGTCGAGCAATGGACGGTGTGGCTTGACGTTTCGATCCTTTTTAAGACGGCGCTCGAGTTTCTTTTTCACCGGTCTCCATAGCCACGATGAAGTTCTCGCGGGTGGTGCTCATCATGCCCGTCTACAATGAGGCGCGCCATTTGCCGGCGGTCTTAGAAAGCATTGCCGCGCAAAGCTTCGATCGCGCCCGCCTGTTTTTCGTGGCCGTCGACGGCGAATCGCAGGATCGAAGCGGCGCGCTTCTTCGGGCGTGGTTTGCGGCAAGTGCGATGCCCGGTCGCGTCGTAACGAATCTGCACCGGAAAATTCCGGCTGCGTTAAACCTCGGTCTCAAATTCGCGACGCAGGACGACGTAGTGCTCCGCCTGGACGCTCACACGATCTATGGGCCCACATATATAGCCGATGCCGTCCGCATGCTCGAACAAGCGGCGCCGGACGTTGCGTGCGTAGGCTGCGCGCAGGTTCCGGTTACCGGAACGACCCTGCGCGAACGGATCATCGAAGCGCTGTACACGAATCCTATGGGCCTAGGAGGCGCGGATTTTCGCGTCGGCAACGACGTAAAGGAAGTCGAGAATATTTATTTGGGCGCGTGGCGCCCGGGCGTTCTGATGCGCGCCGGCGGCTTCAATGAAACGATGGACGCCAACGAGGACGCGGAGCTTTCGGCGAGGCTGCGCCGAATGGGGCTTCGCATTTTGCGCGCGCCGCTTCCATGCAGGTGCCTCATCAAACGGGGCCTGCTCGCGTCGATACGGCAATGGAACCGCTACGGGTACTGGCGAGCGAAGATGCTGCAGCGCAATCCGGACTTCATTCGCATGCGGCACGTCGTCAGTCCCGCCGCAGCGTTAGCTGCGGTGATCCTGGCCGCGTCGCCGATTCGTTTGTTGTTGATTCCGGCGTATGCATTGTATGGTGCGCTCGTTTTTCGTTACCGCGCACAAGGCGAGCCGCTCGTCGTAACGCTTGCGGCGATCGCCTATTTTCCTTGGCTCCAGTTCGCATTTGCAACGGGCATGCTTGCGGGAATGGTGACCGGCGCTCCGAAACGGATCAATTGATATAGTTCGCGCGTCGTTGATGCGACGTCGAAGGCATCTGCCACTCTCTCTCGCGCGCGCAGTCCTAAGGTCCGGCGAAGTTCGGGATCTGCCGCGAGGCCGGCAAGCGCCTTCGCCAGCGCAATCGGATCGCGTTGAGGGATAAGAATACCGGTGCCCGGCGTTATCAGTTCCGGTATGCTGCCCGTCTGCGTCGCGACGCACGGCACGCCCGCCGCCATCGCCTCCATCAGCGCGACCGGAATTCCTTCGTATTGCTCGGGCAGCGCCGTGTCGATCACACTCGTTAAAACGATGACGTCATATCCGCCGCTGCGGATCTCGCCGAGCAATGCATCGTGCTTGACGAGCCCACGCATCGTGATGCAGCGCTCCAAGCCCATGCGAGAAATACGCTTCTTAATTTCGTCGTAGAGTGGGCCGTTGCCGGCAAGCGTGCAATGAAATGCGACGCGGTTCGCTTGGAGGATCGCCAGGCCGTCTAGCAGATCGCCGTGACCTTTGATCGGGTGCAGACGCGCGGGCGCAAGCATTCGAAGTTCGCCGTTGGTGCGGCTGGGAGCAATCGTCAGCGGAACTTCAACGCCGACGTGAACCACGTGCGTGCGCGCGGTGTAGCGTTGCGCCGTCAGCTCGTTGAAGCGGGAACGGTTTGCGCCGGAGATTACCCGTACCGCGCGCGCCGACGCCGCTTTCTCGCCAAGTAAATTGTTCGCGAAGATGTCGTGCGCGTGCGCCGTACAGCTCCATGAGACCCCGGTCATCATTGAAGCGACATACGCGATCGTTGCCGGCGTCGTCATCCAATGTGCGTGAATGTGATCGATTTTATTCTCGCGGACGTATTTTGCTACGGCTAGCGCTTTCGGAAACAGCGCGATGTTCTTCAGTTTGGCGCTCGCGGCATACGGCGGAACGGCTACGCTGAGTAGCGCGTTCGTCGCCCGAACCGGATGACGGAACGCTTCGGCCGCGGCGGCTAGCAGCGTGCGCAAAGAAACAGCCGGAATACGGACATCTGCCGTCCCGATCGCTCCAAAGCAGCTCGCGTGGGTTCGCGGACGCGTCGCGATGACGTGCAGCTCGTCACAGGCGCTTCGAAGCAGTCGCGCTTCGGGAGCCAAAAACGTTTCGCCCAGAGGCGCGAACGGAAACTCCCGGGTGATGTACGCCAGCCGCATATCTACAGCATAGCCGCGGGCAGCGCGCTCGAACATATGGGCAAAACGGGCGGCGGACGTTTTAGGACTTTGGCTTGAGCCTTGGGCATTTGGCCCCAGAAAGCGAGAGGCACGAAGCGGCCTCGCGCGGCCGGTGCGCGGGCCGATATGATGGCTTCGATGAGGCGCCTCACGGTTGTTGCAGCGGCCATAGCGATCGCGCTGTGGATTTGGGTGTGCGCGCGGGCGCTCACGGGAGACCTTGCCAGCCCGACGAAATTCGGCGCCGCGGTCTGTGCAATCCTCATAATACTGCCGCTGTTGCTGCGCTATCTGGGCCGACTGCCGGTCTATATGCTTGCCCTTTACGCTGCACTGGTGCCGTTCAACGATTTGCTGCAGACGCAGAACGGAGCGACCGTTAACAAGCTGCTCGCTATAGCCACCGGCGGCGCTTTGGTGATTTCCATGCTGGCGACGCGGCGTGTCGTTCCTCCGTCGCGCACGATGTACGTGCTCGCGGCATTGACGCTTTACGTCGGCGCGACGGTCTTTTGGGCGATTAACCAGTCCGATGCCCTCACGTCGTACGGAATTTATCTGAATTACCTGCTGCTGTTTGCAGCGATAGCGCTCTATCCGGTCACGGCCGCCGACTTGAAACTCATCATCGGCGCGGCCATCGCAGGCGGATTAGGCGCTGCAGCGTATGGGGACTACTTATTCTTGTACGCGAATCAAGGCGCACACGCGTACATTGCAAACGATACCATCGACCCGAACGTCTACGGTGCGACGCTGTTAACGCCGCTTGCATTAACGGTAGTACTATTTTTACGTTCTGCAATGAACCGCACGAAGCTGCTGTGGCTCGCCGCGGTGCTGATCGCCTTTTCCGCGATGCTCGTGAGCGCGTCCCGCGGGGCCATGATCGCCGCCGTCGCGATGCTGCTGTACTTGTCGATTCGTTCACGCTTTCAAAAGCAGTTTATCGCGTTACTGCCGGTTGCGATTGTCGCCATTTTTGCAAGTCCCGTGGCAAGCCGCTTTGCCGAGAGCGATGCAGCCACGGGAAACGGCCGGGTCGAGATTTGGAAGGTCGGTCTCGCGTCGCTTCATCAATACTGGCTGTTCGGCGCCGGAATCGGCAACTTTCCGGATGCGTTCGCGCAATACTTTCTCGCCGTTCCGCACGTCGTGCTGCCGTGGGATCGCGTCGCGCATTCGGTGTTCGTCCAGAGCATCGTGGAGTACGGCGTTATCGGTTTCGTTATCGTGATGGCCGTGTGGTACTGCATGTTTCGCGAGCTCGAAACGGCGCGTGCGCCGGCTGGGGTCGCGGATATCTGCGAAGCCTTGCGCGCCGGCGTCCTCGGGCTATTCGTCGCAGGCTTTTCGCTCGATCTGATGATGTACAAATATACTTGGCTTACGTTCTCGCTCGTTGCGGTCGTGCGCTCGTATCTGGTTACTACCGGAGTGCCGCTGCGTTCTTCGCAGCGTGAAAGGAAGAAACCGCGATCCGGCGCACCGGCCCTTGGCGCCGCAGCCTACTACCCGAGGCCGGAGCCGTGATATCCCTTTCGCGCTCAGCGTTTATTACGCTGCTTGCGCTTGCGTGCATCGCAGCGGTTGTATTTCGCTTTCCGAATTTAGGCGATCGTTTGCTTTGGCAAGACGAAGCGATCAGCGTGTTACGCGCTGCGGGATACACGCAGGCGCAGCTCATCAAAACGTTCGATGACGGGCGCACGCACAGCGTCGCGGAAATGCGCGCGTATCAGGGTCACGGTTCTACGCAACCCGCTGCGGCCGTCGTATACTCTTCGCAAGCCGAGGACCCTCAGCATCCGCCGTTGTACTATTTGCTGCTGCATTTTTGGCAGCACGCGTTCGGCGGCGCCATGCTTTGGCAGCGGCTTTTATCGGTGCTCATCGGCATCGCGCTTATTCCCGCGATGTACTGGCTCGGCTTAGAGCTTTTCGATTCGCGGCGCACGGCTGCGATCGGCGCCGCACTAATGGCCGCCTCACCGTTCTTCGTGGCGTATTCGAGAGAAGTGCGCGACTACGGATTGCTCGCATTATGGGCGCTCGTCAGCGGCGCGCTGCTGCTGCGGGCGGCGCGAAGCTCCAAAACTTCTGCGTGGATCTTGTACGCATTCTCCGCTGCCGGCGGACTGTATACAAGTCTGCTGTTTGCATTAGCGCTTTGCGGGCATCTGATCTTTGTCGTAGCAGTTGGGCGCGGCCGAAAACGCTGGGCAGGCTTGGCTGCCGTCGCAGGCGCGCTAGCGTTGTACGTTCCGTGGATTCGCACGATCGTGTCGGATTCGCAGCTTGTAATGGCGACAAACGGTTGGAGCGGCGATACGTGGCCGGTCACGATGCTCGCGGAAAAGTGGCTATTCAACGCCTCAGTTCCGTTTTTCGATCTGGAGTACAGGTGGGTTTGGGCCGCGGCAATCGCAGTACCGGTTCTTTTGCTGACGCTGTATGCCGTGTACTTTACGGCAAAGAATGGAACCGCCGCGCAGCGCTGGTTCATCGGCGGCATGCTCCTTCCAAGTATGGTAACCGTTGGCCTGGGCGATCTGCTGCTGCATACTCATCGCTCGGCTATCACGCGCTACGGCGTCATTTTTTATCTCGGTTTGCTGCTGTGCATGACGGCGCTGCTCGGTTACAAAACTGCAAACGCGCGCCGCACGGCGTGGCGAGTGCTGGCGCTTTCCGTCGTCACCGCGGGGCTGGGTTGTTGCATCGTATCGTCGCAGTCGCCGATCTGGTGGGACAATCATGAGGACGACTCCATCGCGCCCGTCGCAGCTCGTGTAAATGCAGCCGCACCCGCCGTTGTTATCGCTCCTGCGCCGGCGGAGCTGATCTATACTTTGAGCTTCCGCTTGAAAGACAACGTGCGGATAATGCTGCGGGCTGCCAGCCGCAAACCTTTCTCGGCTGTCTCGCCGCGACCAACGTTCATCGTCACGACGGGCTGGCTGTTTCACGTCTACATGATGCAACGGCATGGCATCGTCGCTCAGCCGCTGTACGTTGCGAGCTATGGACCCGTGTGGGAAGCCTTTCACCGGCCCTTGGCGCGTTCGGATCTCGAAGCGCCCGGCGTAAAACTTTCAATGTGGGTCGTTGTGCGGTAGTTTTTCCCGTGGCCGAGTGCCTGCTCCAGGACTGCGATGCAGGCTCTTGGCGAATATTCGTTCACGACGGCTGCGGCCGCTTCGAATTGCGGAGCCAACGTGCCCGCGGCATGAGCCGCCAAAAGATCTCGCAGCGATTTTTCAAGATCGCTATAGTCACGTATTTGCCTAACGAACGCAGCATCGTTGGACCACAGAACGTAGCGGCCGTGCGCGAGCGCTTCCAACACCATGGTTGAGACGGAGTCGTTTTGTGTGAAGCGCGCTAGAACCGTGCACCGGTCATACGTTGGGCCCAGGTCGTGAATCCAGCCGAGCCGTTCGGCCGAGACGCCGCGAGGAACCGCGATTTCGCCTCCGCCCACGATGATGTAGTGCATCCGCTCGCCCGTTAGGGCCGCCATCAGCCGTTCGTATTGAAAACGTCCGTAAAACTCGGGCCGATCGGGCGGGAGGTAAAGCAATACGGTGAACGTCTCCGGAAGCCGTTCGACCTTTTGCGTCTCGGGGATGGCTGCAAGTGGAGCGACGCGGCTCGATATCCCCAGCTCGCGCAAACGATCTGCAACATATTCGTTTTGCGCGAGGTGTTGAAATCGCGCCGAGCGGTACCTTTGCTTCAAGCGCGCGTCGTGAGCCAACGCGTGCACGTCGTTGCCGAGCCAGTGCATAAGTCTGGGTTTGCGCATCAGAGACGATGTTATTTCAAATGCGTGAGGCGCGGATGACTGCCCGATTGTGTACCATACGTCGCTCCGCGCGATTTCGAGCATCGAGACGGCTGTTTCACTCCCTTTAGACGTCGTCAGCACCGCCGCGGAAAGCCGCTGAGAAAACTGCCGGCAATTTGACGCGACTCGCGCCGCGAAGACGCCCTGCCCGGATATTGCGATCCGAACGCACCTGGCGGCCGGAGCGGGCTCCTTTTTGACCTGTGCTGCTGCATCCTCTAAAGCGGCGAGGAAGCCGCGCGCGACCTCGGCCGGAGCGTGCTCGCGCCTCGCATACTGTATGCCGGCATAGTTCGGCTGCAAATTTCCGGCGCGATGCTCATCACGCAACTTTGCCAGCGACTCAATAGCATCGCGTACGGAAGACGCGCGGACTGAACCCGGAAGCGTATGCGTCCACACGACGTGGCGTCCGCGAGCCAGCGCTTCAATTGCCATAACCGCCAATCCGTCGTGCTGCGGCATGCGAAGCAAAACGCAGGCCTCGTCGATGCGGCGGTCCATGTCACTCACCTCACCGGCGTAGTGAACGTTCTTGGGCGCACACGCTTCACCGCCGCCCTCCCCGACGATGACAAAGCGCGCGTCGGGCAGCGCGCGCGCAGCTTCCCAAACGTCCGCTTGTCCGTAGAAATCACGCAGCGGCTTAGGAAGATATGCGAGTACGGTAAATTCGCGAGGAAAAGGCGCCGGCACATCGCACGCCGGAGCAGCGGCGATCTTTACGTAGCGCGCGTCGATTCCCAGCGCCGCGAGTTCCGGAACCAGATGCGCTCCGCAAGCCCAATGCACGAGGTTTTGCAGCCGGAGCGGTTCGAGTATCTCCGGCATACGCGAAAATTCGAGAACGTCGGTTCCAACCCAAAGAAAGACGGCGGGGCGTCGCCTGGCGCAGCAAATCTGATGTACGAACGCGTGAGGCGGCCAACCAATACTGATTACCGCGTCTGCCCGAACCGCGTGCGCGATGGAACGCGCTACGGAGACTCGATCGTTTGCATAATAAACGGCGTCGCAACCGGGCGCATGTGCGCGCAGCAAACGCGCCACGTGATTACCCTGGCGGGCAAAGCCGGAAATAACGATCGAACGCATCCCTTCCACGATAACGCCGCCGTGTTTTGCGACATAGAGTCGGCGTCTTTAGGCAGTTGGATAGAGCGTTAGGGCATTAAGTCCTAGAGAGAACCGCGTTCCTGCGGCGGATTTGGACTTACTATCGAGCCGTGTATGATAGGCTCGTGAAGGTACGCCATCGCGTCGGGTTTGTCGGGGCAGGATATATTAGTTTCTTTCATGCCGCCGCAATCCGGCGCATTCCGGCAATTGAATTGGCCGGCGTATACGACATTGACCCGCGTCGCTGCGAACAAACCGCACGCGCTTTGGGGACATGCGCGGTTTCTTCGCTCGAAAGCTTACGCGATCGGGGCGCGGACGTCATTCACGTGCTTACGCCGCCCGAAACCCATGCAGACGTCGCGGTCGCCTCGCTGGAGCTGGGAGCGCACGTGCTCGTTGAGAAACCGCTCGCCACCGATACTGACGATTGCCGTCGCATCCAGGCGGCAGCCGCCCGGAACGGTTTGCGCGTGTGCGTCGATCATTCGCTCCTGTTCGAACCGCAAATCATGCGTGGATTGCGCGCCGTTCATGCGGGTTCCATCGGCCGGATCGTATCGGTCGATATCTTGCGCAGTGCAGAGTATCCGCCATATGAAGGCGGACCACTGCCCCCGCAGTATCGCAGCGCGGGTTTCCCTTTTCGCGACTTGGGCGTTCATCAGCTGTACTTGCTGCAGGCATTTCTCGGGCCGATCGAAGACGTTCGAGCGGACTGGTCGAGCGAGGGCGGCGATCCGAATCTGTTCTTTGATGAGTGGCGCTTGCAGGTCAGGTGCCGCAGTGGATTCGGCAACGTTCAAATTTCGTTCAACGTCCGGCCCATTCAAAACATCATTATCGTGCAAGGAACCAAAGGTGTTCTTCGCATCGATCAAATGACGATGTTTTCTACGCGCCGAGCCGCGATGCCGCTGCCGAAAATGATCGAACGCGTCTTAAACGCCTACACCGAATCGATACAGACGATGGTACAAATTCCGCGAAGTGCCGTGGGATTTGTGCGCGGGGGCATGCGGCAGCATCTGGGCGTGCAGGCGCTCATTGCCGACTTTTACCGGACTCTCGACGAGAATCTTCCCGTGCCTGTCAGCGTCGAGCAAGCAATACCTATCGTCGATTGGACGGAGAGAGTCGCTCGCGCCGCAGATGCGGACGCGGCAAAGAGCTCGCGTCTGTCCGCAGGTGACGCGAATGCACAAACCGTGCTAACGGGAGCCGCCGGTGCGGTGGGCGCTGCGGTGGTGGAACGTTTTCAGGCGCAAGGCACGCCGTTCCGCGTATTCGTGCGAAGATCTGCCGCGGCACAAGTCCCGCGCGGCGTACACGCAACGTTTGGCGATTTGGGCGATCCCGACGCGGTGGATCGCGCCATAGCGGGCGCGCGCACCGTTATTCATATCGGTGCGGCGATGACGGGTAACTGGACGCGCCAGCGCACCTCGACGGTCATCGGCACGAACAACGTCGTCGAGGCCTGTTTGAAGCATCGCGTCGATCAGCTGATTTACATCAGTTCGCTTTCCGTTGTCGATTGGGCTGGGAATCACAACGGAACTCCGATCACGGAAGCTTCGCCGCTCGAGCCGTATCCCGAACGCCGCGGCGCGTACACGCAAGCGAAGCTGCAAGCTGAATTGATCGTGCGGGACGCGGTCAAAAATAGAGGCTTGCGTGCCGTCATCCTGCGTCCCGGCCAGATCTTCGGCGGTACATTACCTTTAGTAAATTCCGCCGTAGCTCGCAGGGTCGGGAAATGGCACGTCGTGCTTGGGGACGGCACGTTGCGTTTACCGCTGGTGCATATGGAAGACGTCGTCGACGCCATCTGCAGCGCGATGGCCCGTCACCTTACCGGCGGCGAGATCGTTCAACTTGTCGACGCAAACCTTCCCCAGCAGAATCAGCTGCTGAAACGTGAACTGGGATCGTCGGCAAAGGTCGTTCGCGTACCGCGCCCCGTCGTATTTGCTGCAGGCTGGATGTCGGAGGTCGCATTACGTCCCATGCGCCGCCAGTCGCCGGTATCGCGCTATAGATTGCGATCCGCTCTAGCGCACCGCACGTTCGTAAGCCAGGCTGCGGCCACACTTCTGGACTGGAGCCCAAAGCGTGGACTTGAGTAACGGCAGGCCATTGCGCGTGCTCCACGTGATAACGAAGCTAACCGGAGGAGGCGCGGAAAATTTTGTGTGTGCGCTCGTGCCGGCGTTCGATCCGCGTGTCGTTCAAGCGGGACTCATGTCGGTGTATGCCACCGAAGTGCCGTTGGACGCCGAAGCGCAGCGCCGGATTCCGATGATCCGCATCGAGCGGCAAGGGCGTTACGACCGCGGCTTTTTGGGCCGCATGATCGCCGGCATACGTCAATTTCGCCCCGACATCGTCCACACGCACCTGCATAACGGCAAATACTGGGGACGACTGACGGCTATGCTCGCGCGCGTGCCGATCGTTCTCTTCACCGAACACAACCCGTGCGGCGAAATACGAATAGTGCCGGAGATTGCCTTCGATTGGGTGGTCAACAAACTCACCGACGGAATTGTGACTTTTGCCGATCAACAGCGCACGCTTCTTGCGCGTGCGGAAGGGTTGCCGGTACGCAAAGTCATCGTCATCGAAAACGGGATCACGCTGCCCGCGCTGCCGACGCCGGCCGCGAGGATTGAGGCACGCCGCCGTCTCGGTGTTCGCGAGGACGAGTTCGTCGTTGTCGTCGTCGCGCGCCTGGTGGCGCGCAAAAACCAGCGGCTGGCGATCGAGACTGCGGCGCAACTCAGTGCGCCGTGGCGCGGGCGTATGCGGTTTTTCTTCATCGGCTCGGGCGAAGACGAGCAAATGCTGCGAGAACTTGCGATAACCCAAGGCGTAGCGGACCGCATAGCCATTTTGGGAAACCGCGACGACGCAGTAGAGCTCATCTACGGTGCGGACGTTTTTTACATGCCTTCCCTGGCCGAAGGGATGCCGCTCGCCATTCTTGAGGCGATGAGTGTCGGTCTGCCGATCGTCAGCACGCCCTGGATCGGCGTAGCGGAGCTGTTGCAGCACGGTCAGCTAGGAACCATTCTGGCGGACTTCGAGCCACGTACCAGCGCCGCGATGCTCGAACGCATCGCGGAAAACCCGGAGCCGTTCGCCGAAATCGCGTCGGGCGCGCGCGATTTCGTCCGGCATCACCACGATATCGCGCGCGTTGCCCGGCTTCACGAGCAGTTATACCGCGAGCTCGCGATTCGTCGCGGCACGCTCGATGGTGAAGCGGACGCACTTCAGGCAGCGACGCTCTAAGCCATGCCGCGGCTGCTGTTCGTTTCATACTGGCTTCCGCCGCGCAGTGCGGTCGGAAGTATACGGGCCGCACATCTGCTCAAACATCTGGGCGCCTGCGGGTGGGACGTTACGGCGGTAACGGCGCGCTTAGAACCCACCGATCAAACGCCATGCAAGTACATTCAAACCGGATATTGGGATCTGAAGGGCGCCATCAAAGCGGGCATCGGCATCGGCCGCCGAAGCACGCATGAAGCGCTGCATGTCGATGTTCCAAGATATGGCGCACGGCGCACGCCGCTTCAGCGGGTTATCTTTGGCACGGCAAGTCTACTGTCGTATCCGGACGACTATATCGGGTGGCTGCCATTCGCGGCGCAAACGATTCGCAGACTTGCTGCAACGCGGCAATGGGACGCCGTGCTTACCAGCGCTCCGCCAATGACGGTGAATCTTGCCGCGGCGCTGTCGCATCCGCGCATTCCTTGGATTGCAGATTTTCGGGACTTGTGGGCCGGAAGCAACTATAGCGAGCGATCGGTTTTGCACGATCTCTTCGATGGGACATTGGAGCGTTTGTGCGTATCGCGCGCCGCCGCGCTCGTCGCTTCATCCCAGCTCAGTGCGGACCGGCTTGCCCGTAGATACCCGCACAAGCCGTGTGTTGCAATATCCACCGGCTTCGATCCCGACGAGTGGAACGATGTGCCGTTCGCAACCGAGCCGCGATGCACGCTGCTTTACGCGGGAACGTGGTATCGCGGACAGCGCGATCCGACGGTTCTTTTCGCCGCAATCCGTCAAATTTTGGACGAAGGGTCGGCGGCCGACGGCGACTTGAACATCGAATTGTATGCGCCCAAAGAAGCATGGCTCGATGAACTCATTGCGCGTTTCCGCTTGCAAAGCGTCGTTCGCGTGCATGGCTTCGTAGAACGATCCGTTGTCCTGGCGGCCGAGCGGCGTGCGGATCGTCTCATCGCACTGGCATGGGACGGCGCCCAGGCCGACGGCATCGTCCCCGGAAAAATCTTCGAATACTTCGGCGCCCGCCGCCCAATTCTCGCAATCGGCGGTCCGCCGAACTGCGCAGTGCAGCACTTGCTTGACGCGACGGGCACGGGCGTGCGCTGCCGCACGGTCGAAGAAACGAAGGCGGAAGTCTTATCAGCGCTCGTCGAGCACCGCAGCGGCAATGCCCGAATCATCGCGCAGACTGCCGCGGGCCGATACACGGCCGAGCAATGCGCCCGCGCTTTTGCGCACGTATTGAATGCCCAAACCCGCGAACACCGCGAAGAACGGCATCGTCGGATAGCGATAACGGTCGAGTCCGCCGATAACCGCAAAAATAGCGGTGTTGTATAGAATCTCCGCAAGGAGCAAACGCCATCCCGGGCCGAGCGCATACGACCGCCTTGCCGCAAAGCAAAGCGCGATGCCGATGATCGCGAAAAACATGAACGCGTAGTAAACGACCGTGTTCAGCCTTAGCACCGCCGTTGCGAGGCGATCGCTCGCGGGCGGGGAGATCGGTTCCTGATAGTGATCTGCACGGAATGAGAACCGGATGACGAAGTCGTCGGTAGCGTACAACGCCTTCACTTTTCGAAGCGCCAGCCAGAGCTCTTGCAGTGGATGCGTTCTCATGTAGTGCAAGGCGCGTTTGGATGCAAGCTGATCTCCCGCTGCTTCCGTGCGCGGATCGGCGATCAGTTTATCGACCTGCGGATCGTTATATTCCGAAAGCCCCCCGGTAGCCAGTGGGTTATTGGCTTGATAAAGGCTGACGCCGCCGTTGTTCGAGATAATAACGAGCGTATGGTAGACACGATAGTCGCGTAGGATAACCGGAGCTACGACAACGGCGGTGCATAATGCGGTAACCAGCACCGCGGCCGCGATTCGTCCAAAATGTTTACGCTCGTCTGGGATCGTCAGCAGATACGCGAGCAAGATCAGCCAAAAGAATAAGGCACTGGGACGCACCAAGGCGGCTGCACCGAGAAGCACGCCGGAAAGCGCAAACCACGCTACGGAGCGCGTGGGGCGAACGAGCCAGATGTACGTGCAGAGCGCCCAAAGCAGCGTGTAGAGCGGTTCGGACATCAACACGGCGTTCCACTCCACTGCGCTTGGCAGCAGTGCGTACGCTGCAGCGGCGGCGATACCGCACGCGCGGCCGAAGACATGCCGGCCGATCAGAAAAACGATCGCGACCGTTAGCGTGTTCAGCACGGCTTGAACGATCTCCGCAGCAAGCACGGACGGGCCAAAAAGTTTGACGACTGCGGCTAGAAAGTACGGCCATCCCGGCGGCCAATACGCAGTCGGATAGCCGTGAAGCGTATAACCCAAACCATTCACGATTCCGACGGCACGTGCGTAATACCACCCGGCATCGGACACGGGCCGCGGCTGCAGATACAAAACGAATGCCAAGCGCAGCGCAAACGCGCCTGCGCTGACGCCCAAAAGCGCTGCCGCGTCTTTTCTATTCACTGAAATAAAAACAGCGCATCGTACGCAGGAATCGTACTACCCACGGGCGTGATGCGCGAGTCGAACGTCAACGTGCCGCCGTCGTCGATAACGCCACGGTGCATCGTCATCGTGCGCGCGTACTTTTGCCTGAGCCATCCCGCTGCGAGTTTGACGGGCGAACCGCTCATGTTCCAAATGACCGCGCAAGGGCCGATCGCTCTGCCCCGATCGTAACACTGCGCGAATTCGCGGCGTTCGACCGGAGCCGCGTTGCTGCCGGAAACGCTCAAATCGTTGTGGCCGTGAAGCGCGCACGGCTCCCCCATTCTGCCGGTATTTCCGGGGCCGGCGTTTGCGATGGTCATGTCCGGGCACGCGCCCGCCATGCGCATAGATTGCAGCGGTCTGGTAATGTAGATGCCCTCTTCGGGGAAGACGTTGACGTACGCTCCGCCCCAATCTTCCTCTTCCCATTGAACGACGCGGCCGCCGGGCACGTAGCAAAGCCAGTTGAAGGCCGTCGATTGACGGCGCCCAAGCTGGCCGCCGTCTTCGTCGGGCCCGTTCAGAAAAATTCCCCCGTTCGGATCGAGCGAGACGCGCGCGCAGTTGTCGAGCATATACACCGCTCGGCCGTTCTTGAGGTTTTCGCCGCTCACTCCGCCTTCGTTTTCGCAGCCCACAATATTCGGGCGCAGCTTGACGAGCGTGATATTCGTTTGCGTCCACGGATTGGCAAAGCAGCCGTTGAAGAAGACGTTCTCTACCATTCCGCGCGCGTTTATCTGGTGTGACAGCCACTCCGCTTGGGCGTTCTGCTTGTCGAGCCATGAAGCATACTCGCTCGCAGATCTGCCGCCGAACGAATTAAGAACGTTGACGTCGTCGTTGAGATAGAAATCGGGAATGCCCGCACGGAATTCGCGTTGAAAATACCCGTTGAAAAACGCCAGCGCGTTTTTCGGGCCGCGGATCGACTTTTTGTTGACCCACAAACCGGTGTCCGGACTCGCGCGGACGCATGTAGCGGCGTAATTGTTGAATAGCCGGTTGGTGTAGGTTTGTGCGCCGGAAGCGTGCAGCCACGCTGATTCCGCGAGCGTCCTTTGCTGGTCCAAGCCGCCGTTGATGACCGCATCGGACCATCCGCATTTTCCGAAATACTCGTTGTCCGTGTCGACGTACGCGACCGAGCGGCACGGGTAGCCGCGCATGTTGCACAGCTCGAACGATGCGGGACGTCCCTGGTTGCTGCTCTCCAGATACGTCACCCACGCGCGAATTGTGGACGGCGGTGATTTGCGGCCTTCGTCTTTGCCGCCGTAGTGGTATCCGGCCCACGTTTCAACGTGCGCCGGCACCGCCGCAGCCCGCGCGGAAGTGATTGCCGCCAGCGCTATCAGCGCCGGCACAGCCTTTGAGAGCAGCATGCGTATGACGGCGCTTCGTAAAATGCCAGCGCCGCTCCCATAAGAAAAAGGACACGGCGTGCCGTGCCCTTTTTCCCAGCTCGTAGTGCGAGCGCTCTATTCTAATGGATCGTGCCGAGCTCCATGACGTCGAAGTCGGTAATCCGCAGATTGCTCAGCAGCTGCCCCATATCGGCGTTATTCCACGGGTTGCCTCCGCCCGCGGACTCGCCCAGGCGCAAACCGGCTTGACCGTAGGAGCCGCCGAGGCTGCCCGCCGTGTCGGTCAGCATCATGCCGTAGGTCTTGAGCTGATTGCAGACCTTATTGGCTTGCGGATACGAAGCGGCACTCGGGCATGAGTAGCTCGCATGCAGCCGCAGACGCGCTCCGTACGGCAGTGCGTTGCTGCAATAGTGTCCGCACGATTCGCCGTTGGTTGCAGGCGCAACGTGACCGCCGACGCCGTACGTTCCGGACGACGGACCGCCCCAAATGAAGCCGATTACGTGATTGATGGACGGTTGCGAGAGATCCTCACCGTAGTCCGTCGTTCCGAGCATCGGAACGCCCGCGGCATCGACCGCTCCGCCGTCCGAAGAGTACTGGTTGTCGAACGGATAGTGCAAATTGTGGACGTAGCCGTTTGACGCGGTGAACGAGCTACCGTTCCACGACTGAGAACCGTAACGGTACGTTTCATAATCGACGCAGGTGTCGGTGTTGAGCACGACGCTGTGACAGTCGTACTTACACCCTATCGTGCCTTCCTGAAGGAAGCCGCTCGTCCACGGGATTTGATCGTTCGAATCGTCGCCGTAGGGATCGTTGTGCATCGTCGTGCCTTGAACCGTCTGATGCGGCGTGCCGTTCGTCGCCAGATTGACCGTCTCTTCAGCGGCAATCCCCGATGCGCCCGAACCGTAGTTGAACGACAAATTCGGAAGTGCCGCGTTCATGTTCGCGATGATGGCGGCGCTGTTCGGATCGACTTGATTGGAAACATAGCTGCTTCCCCCTGAAACGAGATTCGTCGTAAACCAGTCGTTCGCGGCGTACACGAGGCAGCCGTGATAGCTGTATACGGACGAAGAGGGCGCCGGCGTCGACGTGCCGACCGGCGCCGGACTGGACGTCGGTGCGCTGGTTGGCGATGCGGTGGGTGACGCGCTCGGCGATGCGGTCGGCGCCGCAGTGGGTGCAGCGCTCGGCGTCGCAGACGGCACCGGCGCTGCTGCACCGGAGGCGGGATTCAGCAACACGACGTTCGCGCTTCCTGTGTAGTTCGCGGCGCTCGAGAGAACCGCCGTTGCGTTAACCGCCGTCGTTCCGCTTTGTACGGGACCCGTTGCCAGCATCTCGGTGTAGTCGCCGTTCTTGCTCGCAATCGTCCAGCCGCTGTTGACGGACGACCAAGAGCGGCCGTTCTGATGCGCGCTGAAAAACGCGATCGGGAATGTTCCCGCCGTGGTCGGCGTAATGCCGTTTGAGCCGAAATTGAACTGCGTCGTGCCCGAAGAAACTGCATGTGCAAGACGCGCGTTTACCGGATTCGAACGGTTTGCGCCCGATACTTCAGCGACCATGTAATCGGCCCAGCCGCTTCCCGTTCCGCCCACGTTCAGCGTGTACGTTCCGCTTTCGCCCGATTGCACGATGTGGTGCAGAATCGCCGCGCTGTTCGTTGCACCGTCGTACGACCATTGCGAACCCGACGGCGCCGTAGGCCAAGAGACCTGACCGGAGTATGGAAACTTCGCCGTCTTATTTTGTTCGAAAAACAGAACCAGGACGTTGCCTGCGACAGGCGCCTTCGAAAGGTGCACCGTGACGGTCGAATTATACGTTCCGCCCGAATGCGCGGTCTGCACGACTGAAAATGCGGGAAGCGTGGTCGTTGAAAGCGCCGTTACAGGTGCGCTTGTCGCGTCGCCATTTTGAGGCGGGAGCGCGATTGGTGAATTGGATCCGCCGCTGCACGCCGCGAAAACGGCTGCGGAAGCGGTGAAAAGAATTGGTCGAGCGAGTGCGGGTAGTGACCCTTTTTTGAGCATTAATCCTCCGGGAAAAGGGCCGAAAGCGTGCGCTAACGCCGGGCCGCCGCGTTGCGGAGGACCCGAAATGTCGAGCTAGCAAGTGCTCGGCCCCTAACAGCGCACAAGACTGGTCCGCTCGACGACGAGCGGTCGCACGCTGCTACAGCTATTCAGTTACAAAGGGCTCTGCCCAGCGGGAAGTGTGAGCAAAGCTGCGTCCTTGCATGCTGCCGGCAAAAAGCGCGACAGGCTCCGGGCGCTGGAATTTTTTCTTAAGGCTATAAGTCCTACGTCCTTTACGGTGACTTAATCTACCGCTGCACCCGCAATCATGGACAGGATGCGAACGCTCGGCTGAATTCGCGCTTTACGCGCATCTCGATCGGAAAGGCGGTTCGCTCGCACACGCGCGTGCCGGAACGAATGCGTTGTCCGGTATCGATCACCACGTCGGCATCCGCGGGATCCGAAGACCGAGCCGCGGGATCCTGCGACGATCCCAGAATCTCCCGCGGATCGTGCAGCACCGGATCGAGCGCCAAATAGAATTCCGGCCTATATGCGTCGACATGCAGCGTCAGTTTTCCGGCCACGATCGGACCCGCGCGCACGGCGAGACGCTGCGCGATCGTCGCGCGCGAGCTATCGTCGCCGGAAAGATGCACTTGAATGGTTCGCGCAAGGAGCACGATGCCCACCGCAAGGAGCACGCCTCGCGCCGGATGCAGCCTGGAACCGGGCAGATAGGCGCAAATGCCGAAAACGATCGCAGCAAAGCACGAGATGAAGTAGTGTGAGTAGAACCTGCTTCCCACGAATGCTGCAAGGAACATTGCGCATATCGAGATTAGTGCGAAATTCTGTGCAACGGTCGCCGGTTTTCGAACGATCGCTAAAAACAACATTCCGAATGCTGCCACGCCCGATGCAATGACGCCGTCACGAAAGTTTTCCAATGCCTGGGCGGTGCGTGCGAAACGGTTGAGCACGAGCAGGTGATGATGAACGCGCGTCCCCGTCGATGAGGACGCATACAGGATCCACGTGTGAACGAGCGCGGTAAAGTTCGCCGGACCGGCGACCCAAAACACCGATCCCAGCGGTATCGCAACCGCGAGCGCAGCGGTTGCGAGCATTGTTGCCGCCGTTCGCTGAGGGAAGAGCGCGAACAGCGGTACCAGCATCAGCAACGATGGAATCCAAAAGCCCGCAGCGGCTCCCACGAATAGACCCGTAAGGATCCACGATATGCGCGCGCAGAGCGTTGCCGCGAGCAGTAGCGGCAACGCGTACGCTTCAATGCTGTTCAACGGAAAGGCGAGGCATAAAAAGGCGAACAGCAGCGCAGCAGCGGGCGCGCGCATGCCGATCTCGAAATCGCGCATGACCAACCACAGCAATGCAGCCGAGAGCAGCGCGACGAGCGTTTCCGCTGCCGCATGCAGTATGTATCGCGACCCGAAAAGCAGCTGCCAAAGCGCGTTGACGAAATATACGCCCGGAAGTTTGTCGTCCCATACGTCGCGGTAAAGGGCGGCGCCGCGCACGATCGCGCGGCCGCAATATTCAAAGAGCGCATTGTCCGCCGTGGGGTATGTGCCTTGCAGCCGCAGTGCGCCCGCAAAACAAGCTAAAATCAAAACGCCGTATGCGCACGCGAGCGACCATCTGAGAGGCGGCACAAGAGTCCGCATAGGCATAAGTGCGCAGCGCTTGCCGCAACGCCCTGCTTGCGGCCGACGTTCGCCACGCGGGTCTTAGGACGTTATTCTCACGGAGCAAGGGACTGTATCGTGATAGGATCGATTCAAATCGCCGGGGAGCCGGGGAGTGTTTCTTGCGTTTGCTTGGGTGGCTGTTTGTAACGCTCTTATCTATTGCGGGCCGTAGTGATTGGCCGACATACGGCTTCACGTATGAAAATACGCGGCATGTCGATCTTGCACAGATAAATCGTGCAAACGTAAAAGGTCTGCAGCCCGTTTGGCGTTTTGCGCTTGGGCCGCACGAACGCGTGGAATCGACCCCGATCGTCGTATCCGGCACGATGTACGTAACGACGGGCCTGGGCAACAACGTGATCGCGTTGGACGCGAAGACCGGCCGCCAGAAGTGGCGCTATCGTCCCTCTTTGGGGTTTCTTTCGGTTTGCTGCGGCGCGATCAATCGAGGCGTGGCGGTCGGAGACGCGCGCGTCTTTTTCGGAACGTTGGACGGTCAACTTATTGCGCTGCGAGCAGATTCGGGAAAGCCGGTTTGGCGCGTTCGGGTAGGCGATTCAACGAAAGGCTTCAGCGAGACGATGGCGCCGCTCTTTTGGAACGGAACCGTTTTTATTGGAAGTTCGGGGAGTGACAACGGCATCCGGGGCTCCGTCACCGCGTATCGCGCTTCGGACGGAACGTTCTTGTGGCGATGGTATGCGGTTTCGCCGGGCTGGGAAGGGCAATTCAAGAATGAGGTTCACGGCGTTTCACTTCATCGTGACATCGCACGCGAAAAACGTGACGCTCCAAAATATAGAAAGGCGTGGCAGCACGGCGGCGGAGCGACGTGGATAACGCCGGCACTCGATCCATCGAGCGGTACGCTCTACGTTGCCACATCGAATCCGGCACCGGTTTTCGACGGGTCCGTGCGTCCCGGCGACAATCTCTACACGGACAGCATCGTCGCACTCGATGCACGTAACGGAAAAATGCGCTGGTATTATCAGCAGACGCCACACGACATCTGGGAGTATGAGCCGTCGAGTCCGCCGGTGCTGTTCGATGCGATGGACCGAAGTGGAAAGCGTGTCTCCGCTGTCGGGGAAACGGGTAAAACGCGCTGGTTTTATATTTTGAACCGGCGCGATGGAAGTTTGATTCGTCTGTCGGAAAGCTTGGGTGCGAATAATACCAACCGCTACGCGGATCCGCCGAACGGCAAACAGAATGGCCCGCTGCCGCTTCGCGGTTCGATCGGACCGATAGCATTCGCACCGGCGCCGCATCTTGCAGTAATCACCGGCATCGATCGGCCCGTACCGGGCCGCTGGCAAGAGTTCATTGCAGCAGTCGACGTCGACACCGGAAAGACGCGCTGGCAAAAAATGCTTACGCGGCCGCGCACGGATTTCATGGGCGACCGTTTACTGGCGGGAAGCCTCTCCGCGGGCGATATAATTTTTGTTGCGAGTGTCGACGGCACGCTGTACGCGCTCGATGGGGCCAGCGGCGACGTGCTTTGGCAGTACGCGCTTGGACAAACCGAAAAAGTCGATACAACCACAAATCCACTCGCGCGCTGGGTGCACGCGCTACACGACTGGCTGCAGCCGGCAAAGCGGGCGGTGTTTCACCAGGATCCGGCGTCAACCGACGCAGCCAATGTCGACGTCAATCCGATTGCCTATAGTGTAGACGGTCGAGAGTTCATTGCCATCGGATACGACGCTGAGCCGGATAAAGCAATCGGAGGCGCAACGCTCTGCGCGTTTGCGTTGGCTGCCCGATGACGATGCGCCTTCTGCCCGAGAAAGCCGTAATCCGGACGAGCCGCGTCGATCATGCGGACTGGAACTATCGCCCGGTTCTTGCGTACATCATGCGGCGAAGGTTCGCATTGGTGCTGGCGCTTCTGGCGGGGAAGCGCGGCGCGCGAATGCTCGAAGTCGGTTTCGGCAGCGGTATCTTTTTGCCGGAGCTTGCGCGGTATTGCGAAGAACTGTACGGCGTCGACGTTCACGAAGAAGTTCGCGCCGTGCAGCAGGGGCTTCACGAACAAGGAATCAGCGCAAACATCTCGCGGCAAAGCGCCGATCATCTGCTTTTTCCCGACGGCTTTTTCGATACGATCGTTGCGGTGAGCGCGCTCGAATTTATCGAGCGCATAGAAGCTGCGAGTTCGGAACTTGCGCGCGTGCTTTCACCGCACGGCCGCCTTATCGCGGTGATGCCGGGCAAATCCCCTGTGCTGGACTTTCTGTTGCATGCAGCAACCGGAGAAAGCGCGCAATCGGACTACGGCAACCGGCGCGAGCGGGTACTTCCCGCGATGCTTGCGCACTTCCAAGTGCGCAGAACGAAGCGCTTTGCGCCTATCTACACCGCATACGAGTTCGTACGGAGACGGTGACCGTGCTCAGATACGGCGTGATTCGCCGCGGGGGCGCGCTCGCCGGTTGGCAATCAGATTGCTTGCACAGACTCGATCGGTCCGGCATTGCGCAGATGATCTGCACGGCAACGCCGGATCGCGCGGAGCGTCTGCGCGATTTGGAGCTTGATTTTTGTTTGCTTTTCGGCGACCGCGAAGACGGTGTGGCGCTGAGCGGCGTCGCAAAGTATGGCGTCTGGTATTTTGCCTGCAGCGACGTAAGGCGATTCGAGTCCGACACGCCGGGATTTTGGGAAATCTATTACCGTCACGACGTGACGGCCGCGATGCTGCTGAAAATTGCGCCCGGTGACTATGCGGGTATCGTTTTGAAGGAAGCGCGGTTACCCGTAAGCCGCGACTGCGCCGAGAACGCCGAAGCCTTGCATTGGGCTTTGTCACGATTTCCACTGAATGTATGCAGCGATATCCATAACGGCGTCGCGCGCTACTTCGCGGATGCGCCGGTTCCGCGCGCGCGGCAGCGTTACGGCACACCGAGCCGCAGTCAAATGTTGAGTGTGAAGCTTCGTGCGGCCGCCGACCGCTTTATTCGAAACGTGGGGCATGAGCTTTACCGCGAAGATTGGAGCGTCGCCCGGCTTGCAGCGATGCCCGGCGACTACATCGGACTCGATGCTCGCGCGCAACTCGAGCACGTGTGGCCGCACGCAGAGGGAAAATACCAAGCCGATCCGTGGATAGTAGCCCACGATGGAAAGCGCTACGTGTTTTGCGAGGAATTCGACTACGCCGCCTATCGCGGGCGTTTGGCGGTTTGCGAACTTCCTTGGCGCGGCGGTCCGCCGCAAGCGGCGATCGAGGAACCGTTTCACTTATCGTATCCGCAGGTCTTCCGGCACGGCGACGATATGTTTTGCGTCCCGGAGTCCGCGCAGGCCGGAGCCGTGCGCTTATACCGTGCTGTCGGGTTCCCGAACCGCTGGGAATACGTTCGCACGCTAATTGCGAACTTCAACGCGATCGATTCGACGCTCGTGCGCTTCAACGGTAAATGGTGGCTGTTCTGCACGGGCGGCGAGGGTCCGCACAGCGGTTTCAACTCGCACCTGTACATTTGGTTCGCCGACGATCTCTTCGGAGAATGGCGTCAGCACGCGGGTAATCCGGTAAAAATCGACGTGCGATCCTCGCGTCCCGCCGGTCCGTTTTTCTCGCATCAAAACCAGCTGTACCGGCCGGCGCAGGATTGCTCTCGCAGTTATGGCGGCGCAATCTCTCTCAATCGCATCGACACGCTGACCGAAACCGAGTTCGGCGAAACGGTGGCGGGCGTGATTAGGCCGCCTGCCGGCCGTTACAACGAGGGCATTCACACGATCACCTGGGCCGACGGCGAGTGCATCGTCGACGTGAAGCGCCACGCGTTTTATCCTCGAGGTTTGCTTGCCATCGTAAAAGGCGCCGTCAAAAACGCCGCGCTCAAGGCCGGCGTTCCGCCGAGCGTCGTCGAAACGATGAAGAAGCGATATCGCTAACGCGTTGCCAGAACGAGGTATCTCGGCGCGGGGGGCTTCTCGCCCCAAAGTGCCTCGCCCATGAGCGGCTGCACCGCTACGTCGCGCAACCCTTGTGCACGGAAAAAGTCGGCGAGACGATCCGCGTTCGGTCCACCGGAAAACGGCAACTGCGCGTCGATGCGCCGGTATTTGCGCGAATACAAACGCCAATAACCGCGGCCCAGACACCGGCACGCAGCTTCCATCGTGCGTTCGACGACGGCGGTAAGCGCCGCTTTCAGCGGACGTGAATACTCGTGCGCAAGCGCCTCATTGTGCGCAAACTTTTCTTCAACTGCGGCTAGCCGCCCACCGGGACGCAGTACTCGGAGCCACTCTTGAATACCGCGCGCGGGATCGGGCAATGTCCAGATGACGTGGCGTTCGACGACTAAATCGTAGGAACAGTCGCCATCGCTCAGCGCGGCGGCGTTTTCGACGCGAAAATGGATGTCGGCGTTTGCTTGCGCGGCCTTTCTGCGAGCCAGCTCGATCATTTGCGGTGCGAGATCGACGGCCGTGACATCGTGCCCGAGCTGTGCCAGCAGCAACGCAAGAAACCCCGTACCGCATCCTACGTCGAGCACGCGCAGTGGTGAAGGTCCCGCAATGCCGGTAAGGAGATCCAGCCAGGCTTGACGCTGCCGTTCGCTGTGCAATCCTTGGCTGAGTTCACGATCGAACGTCGCGGCGCGCCAATTCCAGTGATACCGGATCACGTCCGTTATTTCATTACTTTTGTTATGCATCGTGGAGACATAGCGTGACACGTCTGCACGCACCGCTCATATGGTCGAAAGGCCCTGCTATAGTGCGGGCGCTCGTGAAAAGTTTGGGACGTAGGCCCTAATGTCCGGCGGAAACGCACTGCTATGCTAAGACGAAGGAGCCGGGCAACGCCTATGATGCGCGATCGCAATGCTGTTTTGGCAATCTGTGGAGGCGGAAACGGCGCTCATGCGCTCGCCGTAATCGCATCGCAGAACTTCAATGGAGATATCGTTTGGCTCGTAAGTTCGCAAGAGCGAGCCGACTGTCTTCGTCGCGGTGTATTTTCTGCAGAGGGTTTACGTTCGACCGGAGCGGTCGTCGGCGCTGCGGATAAAGTTCGAATCATTTCGTCGAATGCTGCCGACGTTATTCCGCGTGCCGATATCGTGGCAATTGTCGCGCCGGCGTTCGCGCATGCGCCCATACTCGAGCGCATAGCGCCTCATCTCAAGGACGACGCCCTTATCGGAAGCGTTCCCACGCGCGGTGGCTTTGAATTTGAAGCGACGCGCTTCATCGAAGGCATCGAACCGGAGGGCCGCCGCGCGATCTTCGGGCTGCAAACGCTGCCGTGGACGACGCGCATTCACGAGGCTGGGCGAAGCGTGTTCGTCGGTGCGACAAAGGCAAAGGTTATGCTCGCCGCGCTGCCGCGCCGGGAGGCACCGCGCGTCGCCGGCGTGCTTTCGCAAATTTTTGCAACGGAACTCGTGCCGACCGGCAGCTTTTTGAACATGACGCTCGGCAACCCCGGACAAGCAATTCATCCCGGGCTGATGTACGGACTATTTTCCGCTTGGAACGGTCAGCCGTATCGCGATGAATCCATCCCTCGCTTTTATGCGGACGTTACCGACGAAACAGGCGCTTTCGTGGATCGGCTCTCACGCGAAATTCTCGATGTCACGAGCGCGATCGAAACCGCGAGCGGGGGGAACGAGGATCTGTCCGGCGTGCTGTCCATTCACGATTGGCTGCTGCTCTCATACGGAAGGCACATACAGGATCTCACGACTACCGCGTCTTGTTTTCGGACCGGGCCCAACCACACAATAAAAGCGCCGATGGTTGCATCTGCGGATGGAACGTACGTTCCGAATTTCCGGTACCGGTTTCTGAGTGAAGACGTTCCCTTTGGACTGGTCGTGACCAAGGCCATCGCCGAAATGGCGGCGGTCGATACTCCCGCAATCGATGCCGTCATCCGCTGGACTCAGAGCCTGCTTTCCGAGCGGTACATGATCGATGGAAGACTCTCACTGAACGACCTGCAACGATCGCCTGTGCCGCAAAAGTATGGGATTGAAACGGTAACGCATCTCCTCGACTGGTACGATTCCGCTTATTCAAGCCGTCGCGTCGCTCTGTGAGCGTAACGGCCGTATGTATAACGGCGTTCCGGTAGTCGTCGTCTATCGCGGCGGCTACGGCGCGCTTGCCATCGCGCGAACGCTTGGGCGATTAGGCGTCCGGGTGTACCTCATCACGCAAAAAGGCGCTTCACCCGTTGAAGAGTCGCGGTTCTGGGCGAAGCGTTTTTGGTGGGATTTTTCCGCTTCGCCCGAGCAGTCGGTTCAATTTCTGCTCGAAGTCGGTCGCGAGATCGGCGGGCGGCCGATTCTGCTTACGCTGGCGGATTGGGTCGCGATCTTCATCGAGGAGTATGCAACTGCATTGCAGACGTGCTACGTCTTTCCACGATCGCGGGCTCCGGCAGTGCGGATGCTCGCCGACAAGTGGCAAATGTATTTGCTCGCTAAGAAATACGGAATTCCGACTCCGGAAACAGCGTTTCCGCAATCTCGCGCGGACGTCGAACGCTTCATTGAAGCCGCGACGTTCCCGGTGGTGCTAAAAGCCGCAGATCCGTTCCTTGAGTACGTTCCGCGGAACGAGATCGTGCACAATGCCGCGCAGCTGCTGCAAAAGTACGATGGCGCCGCTGCTCTTGGGCCCCCCAACGCGATACTTCAAGAGTACATTCCGGGCGATGCGCAAAGCGTATGGATGTGCAATGCGTACTTCAGCCGCAATTCCGAGTGCACCGCAATTTTTACCGGAAAGAAACTGCGGCAAGTCTCCAGCACGGGAATAGCGTCGCTGGGCATTTGTTTGCCGAACGAAACGGTTGCGCAGCAGACGCGAACGCTCATGCAGGCTGTCGGATATGAAGGCCCCGTGGATATCGGATACCGTTACGATAGGCGCGACGGATTGTATAAGCTGCTCGACGTCAACCCGCGCGTCGGCGGCGTCTTTCGGCTGTTTCGAGCAACGAACGGCATGGACGTCGTGCAGATGTGTTATTTGGACCTAACCGGACAGCCTATTCCGCTTTCACTGCCATCGGTCGGCCGCAAATGGATGCTAGAAGACGATTTCTTTTCGGCACTAACCGCTGCACGCAGCGGCACGCTGACGTTTAAACAGTGGCTTCATTCGCTGAAAGGAATCCGGGAAACGCACTGGTTTGCGTTCGACGATCCGGCGCCCGGCGCTATTTGGTTATGGAGAGAGCTGCGAATGCGCCTGAAGAGGTGACGAAAGCCCCCCTTCTAGTGCCGGGGCTAGCGCTGAGGTTTAGGCACTAGGCCCTAATGTCGCGCGCAGCGTGCCTGTTATGCTAAGCACATGGCGACCGGCGCGGCGCAAGCGTGGCGTATTTCCGAAAACGGCGCGATACGCGCCTCGCCCGCTGCGGTTGCGGTGCGGAATGTTACAAAATCGTTTCCCGTTACGCTGAGCATTGCCGCTTGGGTTCGGTATCGCGGCGCCGTTCCGCGGCGCACCGTGCTGCACGACGTTTCGTTTGAAGTCAAGCATGGAGAGCTCTTCGGTCTCTTAGGCCCTAACGGCGCCGGGAAGACGACGCTCTTGAAGACCCTCGCGACGCTGTGCATTCCCGAAACGGGGCAAGTCGTCATATCGGGCATCGACGCGGCAAAACAGCCGATGGCGGTCAAAGAAAAAATCGCGCTGTGCAGCAGCGAGGAACGCAGCTTTTACTTTCGCCTGACTGCGCGCGAAAATCTGCGATTTTTCGGTTCGCTCGCGGGCCTGTTCGGAGGCGCATTGGAAGCGCGCATCAGCGACGTGGCGTCTCTCGTTGATTTAAGCAGCGCACTGGATCGCCGGTACGACACGTTCTCTTCCGGAATGCGGCAGCGTTTGGCGTTCGCAAGGGCGTTGCTGGGCGATCCGGACATTATCTTTTTCGACGAGCCGACGCGCGCGGTCGATCCGCTGCACGCTCGCACCCTGCGAACGTTTATCCGCGAAGAGCTGACGAGCCGCCGCCACAAGACGGTTATTCTCGCGACGAATTCTTTGGAAGAGGCCTGGGGAATTTGCGATACCGTTGCAATCGTTCATAACGGACGAATCGTCGCCAAAGGTGCGCCTCACGTTCTCGACATGGAGTTTACGCGGTGCCTTCGATATAGAATCACGCTGGAGAGCGCACCGCCGTCGCTCATAGAAACGTTGGAGCGCGTTTCCGGAGTGCGTCGCATCACGCTCCAAGAGGCGCTAAACGGCGTCGATTTGAGCGTGGAACTCGAACCCGATGGCCACGCCGTAAACTCGCTTCTTGCAGCGCTTACTGCAAGCGGCGTTATGGTGCTCGGACTACGCTCGGAGAATCCTCAGCCGCTCGACGTGTTTGCCGGGTTGACGCATGACGGCACAAACTAGCTCGCTTCCGCTCCTTGAGCAAGGCGTACGGCGCGCGCTGCGGCGGTGTTCCGCGATGTTCAAGCGCGATGCGGCGCTCGCACTTTCGTACGATTGGGAGTTTTGGTCGACGTGGCTGGGACTTGTGATCCAAGTCCTCAGTTTTTATTTCATCTCGCGTCTGATAGCGCCGTCTCCGAAGTATGGATTCGGCGGTCAGGCCGCCGGCTATTTCCAGTTTGTCGCGATAAATCTGGCGTTCGTGCGTTTCCAATCGACCGCGGTCGTATGTTTTCAGACGGCAATTCGCGACGATCAGCTCGCTGGAACGATGGAAGCGATTATGGCCACTCCGACGAGCCTGCCGATCATCGTGCTTTCACGCGGGCTGTGGGCCTTCACGCTGACGCTCATGCAGGTCGTTGTTTTTCTGCTGATGGCGGTTGCGCTCGGTCTCAACCTAACACACGTCAATCTCTTGAGCGCGGCAACGTTTACGCTGCTTACTATTGCGTGTATGTCGCCGGTCGGAGTGATGGCTGCCGCATCGATCATGATTTTCAAACGCGGTGCGGCGTCCAGCTTTATCATGGGCGGCATGACGCAGCTCTTCGGCGGCGTCTATTTTCCGGTCTCGACGCTTCCGCACGTTTTGCAATACGTATCGTGGCTGATGCCCATCACGCACGCCCTGAACGGCATACGCGGCGCCGTGCACGGAGCGACGGTCGTGCAATTAGCGCCGGACGCCGTATGGCTCGCGATCGCCGCAATCGTTCTGCTGCCGATATCGCTGTGGTCGTTTTCGCGCGCCGTCGAGCGGGCGAAGATCGACGGCAGCCTGGGGCTGTATTGAGCAAAAGGAGTGTGCCATGAACCGCTTCTTGCGCCTACTTGCATTTCTAATCGCCGGTGCGTTTATCGTCGCATGCGGCGGCGGACGGAACGGCGGATTCATTCCTTCCTCAGGAGCTTCGCGGCACGCGCAAAGCACGGTCCAGCCGTCGGTCGTTCAATGGGCGAACCGCGACCCGTATGCGCCCTCGAGCATAACGGTTTCGTGGCCGGCCGCTCCCGCAGTCGGCGATCTCCTCGTCGTTGCATTTTGGAACAACGGTCAGACGAACGGTAGCGCCAATACGTACACGCCGCCTTCGGGGTGGACGCTTATCGATCAGAATACGGCGAATGCTTACGCGACCTATCAATCGTTTTCGCACGTCGTAACGGCTTCCGATACGAATAGCTATGTATTTACGCCGCTTTCGCCGGTGCGCCAGCATGTGTGGATGGGCGCCGATATTGCAAACGCGGCATCTATCGACACACGCGCAAACACGTATCATACGAATAACGCCGCGTTCACGACACCGGGCGTAACGCCGTCGAACGCGAGCGACCTCGCGCTAGCGTTCAACATGCCGTTTGCCGGTAGCTCTGCGACGTGGACGAATCCGCCCGGCTGGACACTGGGAACAACGACCGCGACCTGGCACGGCGAGGCGATGTATCAGGCGTTGTCCTCGACGTCCTCCGTTTCGGAAAGCGCGACGTTATCCCAAGCGGTTACGGGTTTTGCGGGAATCGTGCTCGTCGTTCCGTCCGGCGCGCAATCGACGCCGACACCTCCGCCGCCGCCTACGCCAACGCCGCCGCCTACGCCGACGCCGCCGGGCGGCGGTTCTGCGCCGTCGGCGAGCCAATGGGCGAGCAACGATCCATACGCGCCTGCAAGCATTCCCGTCTCATTTCCGAGCGCGCCGGCGATCGGCGATCTGCTCGTCGTCGCGTTTTGGAATAACGGGCAGAGCGGCGGCTCGGCAAATACGTACACACCACCCTCCGGATGGACGCTCGTCGATCAAAACACCGGCCATGCATACGTAACATACCAGGAGTTTGCGCATACCGTCGGAGCCGGCGATATCAACAACTACGTATTTACGCCGCTCTCCGCAACGCGTCAGCACGTGTGGATCGGCGCTGATATAAAGAATGGAACGGGGATCGACAAAGCCGGAAATGCATACGTTCCTACGGGCACATCGTATACGACGCCGGCACTCACACCGGCACAGTCGAACGATTTGGCCCTGGCATTCAATTTACCGTTCACGACGAGCAGCTTGACGTGGACGAATGCGTCCGGATGGAGCATTGGAACCGGGCCCACACGGACGTGGCGCGGCGAGGGTCTTTTTCAAGTTGAACCGTCGACTTCTGCAGTCTCGGAACACGCGACGCTATCCGGGTCGGCGGACGGTATCGCGGCGCTCGCGCTGATCGCGCCCGGGAACGCTACGCCGACGCCGCCTCCGACACCATCACCTGCGCCCGCGTACACGGACTGGCCCACGTTTGGCGGCAACCTCCAACGTACGGGTTACAATCCGAACGAAACGACGCTCTCTCCTTCGAACGTCAACGCAACGTCGCTGCACCAGATTTGGGCAACGGATCTCGGCGGATCGGTTACGGCGCAGCCTATCCTCGCGACGAACGTCAACATCAATGGCACGCCGTCGAACGTGCTGTACATCGGCGCTGAGAACAACATTTTCTACGCTATCAACGCCGACACGGGCGCCGTGCTTTGGAAAAATACGTCGCTTGGGAGCGCGCTCGCAACCACGTGCGGCGATCTGCCCAACAATCAGTTTGGAATCACGGGCACGGCAGCCTTCGATAAGAACGCCGGGGTGGTGTACGTTGCGGATGCCGGCGCGAATGTAGACGCGCTCGATATGACGACTGGAACGAAGTTGTGGTCGGTCAACGCGCTCTCCGACCCCAACACGAATACAACGATCGGTTCAAATACGCAAGACCACATTTACACCGCGATTACGCTGAATCCGGCAAACGGCATGTTGTACGTCGGCACGGCAAGTTTCTGCGACACACCGCCCTGGCACGGGCGTTTCGTCGCAATAAACACCGCCACGCACGCGGTCACCGCGGCGTTCTTCAGCGGTCGAACGAACGGCGGCCACACTGGAACGGCCTACTGCGGCGGCGGCATTTGGGGAATGGGCGGCGCGTCGATCGATGCGGCGACGAACGAAGTCTTCGTTGCAACCGGCAATCTATGGACGCAGACGAGCGGCGGCTGCACGCCGGATTCCAATGAAACGACTCCATATGGAGACGCGGTCGTGCAACTCGACGCGAATTTGAACGTGTTGAGTTTCGATACAGCGAACGTAAACGGCGTCAAAGCGTCGGGCGACTCCGACTACGGAGCGACGCCGATGCTGTATAACGTGCCGAATTGCGGTTCCGAACAGGTTTCAGCGAAAAACAAGAACGGATATTTGTACACCTACGCCGTAACCGGCACCGCAATCACTGCCGAGCAGCAGCTCCATATTGGAAACACGACGGATGTGGGCCAATTCGTCGGCGTTCCGGCGTTCAGTCCCGCAACGAACTTGGTTTACGTCGGCAACCCGGCCGGAAACGGCAATTTTGCCCACGGACTCAACGCATTGCAGCAGAGTAGCGGTGGATGTACGGGCTTGAATCTGGCGTGGAAGGCGAGCATTGGTAGCGCTAACGCCACCAGCGATGATAATCAAGCCCCGACCGTCGCGAACGGCGTCATCTATTTCACTGACGGAATCGATAACAAAGTTTGGGCGTTCAACGCAGCTAGCGGCGCCCAACTTTGGAATAGCGGCACGATTATCGGCGCTCCGTGCGCGTCGTACGGCACCGCGTGCGGCGTGTTAGGAGCACCGATGGTCGATGGGAGGTTGTTCGTCGGGGCGTGGAATCACAAATTGTACGCGTTCGGTTTATGAAGCGATCGCGGTTATTTCGTCCAGCGGCATAACGGACCGCCGAACGCAACCGTTAGACACGCGATCCGATCGCCGCGCGGAACGATGACGAGCGTGCCGCCGCGCGCTTCGGGAATGTCCTTCCACACGAACTGCGCGTAAATACGTCCGCCGTCATATTTCCATCGCGTAACCCGGATTTCATCATCGGGAAGATCGTCGCGATAGCGCTCGAGTATCGCCGTCTTTCCCTGGAGCGGGCCGCGTTCGGGCACGCCCTCAAAATCGATCGCGGCATCATCCGTGAATGCATCGACGTAATCCAAAAAATCGCGGCGGCGCACGCCGTCGTTGTACAGCGCGACGAGCCGTTCCAGCAATTTTCCTGCCTCTTCATGCGTTGGGAAAGCTGCCTGCATCGTAGTAATAATACCTGGTGAACATCGCGCTTTCCATCCTCACGTTGGCTCTACAAGTCACGCCGCCGCCCTCGCCGCCGCCGCTCACGACGCCCGCCCCATCCCCCAGCGCAAGCGCCTTGCCCTCATCCTCCGCGTCGCCCGCCGCGTCGCCGGCCGTGTCGCCAGCGCCCGGGACGTTGAGTGCGTCGCCCGCTGCTATTAATCTGCACCCGTCCGCGTCGCAGGCCATCACGATCGCGAATGCAAGCGGCACGATGACCGCACAGCTGGATAATCCGCTGGCCGCGGTGAATGTGGATCAGCAAAACCGCACGGTGACCGTTACGGCTTCGGCACAAACCGGGCGTGCAACGTTGACCGTAACCGACTCGGCCGGGGCGTCACTGCAAATACCGGTGCGGGTGGCATTCGATGCGGGGACAGTGCCGGCCGAATTTACGCTGCGCGTGAGCGGCAATCCGGTCGATCCGGCTTGGCTGCAAACGCAAGTGCAAAAAATCGTTGCGCAGTCGGTGCAGCTGCAGCAAGGCGCGTCGTTTCAGGTTACGCCTGCAACGCTTCCGCCGTCGTTCGCCCCCGGCTCGACCGCCGCAATTCCGGTGTCGGTTCACATAGCGGGCGGCGACCAGTACTTCGACGTAGACGCGCAGCCGACGGTGAACGTTCAAAGCATGGATGCGCCGGCGTTCGCACCGCCGCTGCTGTTTTACGACGACGATCCCGAAAAACTGGCGGCCGACGGCGTCGTATACCGGAATCAAATCTCGACGGGAACGCCGGCCCGGCTGTATTACTATCACCAAAACTCGGCGGACACGCGACGCTTGCTCGTCGTGCTTCGGGCACTGCAAACGCCGTCAACCGTGCATCTCATCGACGCGTCCGCGGGGCCCAATCCCGACGTGATGACCGTGGGGCACAACGTTTCGCGCGACTTTTTGCAGCAGAAGATGCGCAACGAGGGCATCATCGTCGACGTCGCGCCCGGTACGCCGTACGTCGTCGACCGCTTCTCAATGCAGCGCTTGGATGGCGCCGCGGGCAGTATCGGCATGCAAGTTTTGAGCGGCGGCACCGTGCAAGTAACCGTCGTCGCCGTTCCGGCGAACGTTTCCGACGCGCAAGTCGCCGGGTACCTCGATGGCCCGCAACTCCCCGGAGACGGGCATCGTCGAACGGGCACGTTTCGAATTTTGGCAAGCGACGGCGCCGCATACGGCACTGAAGCGATTGCGTACACGGTCGGCGGTCCCGACGCAAGTACGCAGTACGGGGCAACATCGCCGCCGCCCGCAGATAGCGCGAGCGGACACGACTACGGCGACTATGGCGTCATCCGCACGTTCACGTTCGATGTGAGCAATCCGACGCAGCAGCCGGCGACGCTGTACCTGTACGAGCGTCCTATGGGCGGCGTGGTGCGCAGCAGCTTTTTGGTGGACGGCACGATGTTTCAGCCGGGTTGCGCGCGCCTCTCGCAGCGTTATCAGGTCGGTCAGCCGCTAAGCGTGGCTCCGCAATCGAACGCGCAGATCACCGTGCAAACGATGACCGATGGGGGATCGAACTATCCGCTCGAGCTGGGCATCACGCCGACGCCGCCATTGCCGACGACTCCGCCGATCTCCGCGCCCGATGGGTGCTTCCCGAAGATTTGAGGCCGTTTTGATGGCCGCTTGGCCAGGCGCGTGGCACAATAAGCGCTGATGGAACGTACGAATGAGCCAAAAATCGTTCTGCTCGTCCGCCTGCTCAGCGCGATCGACGAGGGGCGCTTTTCCTTTGAACAACTGAAGGACCGGATCGCCGAAGGCGAGCACCGTCCGAGCACGCGCAGCCTGCGGCGGTATCTTTCGGTCCTGGCCGACGCCGGTTTTCCGTGGTATTTCGACCGTGCGACGAACACGTATCGCTTCTCGAACGGCTACAGCCTCAAGCGGCTCGAGCTGAGCAGCAGCGAGCTCTTCGGGCTTGTCGCACTGCGCGCGATCAGCGCATCGCTCGGCGGCGCCATCGGCACGTACGTCGATGAAGTGACGGCAAAGATCGTCGGCTCGAGCGGCAGCGGGGCGAAAGAACGCATGCAGGCACCGCCCAACGTGGCGTTCCGGCTCAGCGAGATCAACCTCGACCAGCAAGGCGAACGCATCTTCGGCTTGCTCTCGTCGGCGGAGCGCAGCTCCCGCAGCGTCAGCTTCACGTATCAGGACAAAGAGGGCAACCTGTCAAAGCGCGTCGCGGACCCGTACGGATTCATCGTCAACGGCGGCCGCGTGTACTGCGTCGCCTACGATCGCGACCGGCGCGACAAGCGCGTGTTCGCCGTCGACAATATGTCCGATCTTAGCGTGCTCGTACAGACGTATACCAAGCCGACCAATTTCAGCATCGAAGACTTTGCGTCGAGTTCGATCAGCGGCGTGCTGCACGGCAACACCACGACGGAAGTGCGGGTCTGTTTTGCAGCGCGCGTTGCAAAAGCGGCAATCGCCGCCCGCGTCGTCGCCGAACGCGCGGTCGACCGGCGGGCCGACGGCTGCGTGGAAATTACCTACAACGTCGCCGACGTCGATGAACTGGCGCGGTGGGTTTTGGGCTGGGGCGCGCAGGCCGAGGTTATCGCACCCGACAGCGTCCGCGCGCGCGTACGAATGCTGATAGCGGAGATTGCGGCGAAGTACGAATTACCCGTACCGAAGTAACGTTCCAAACTGTCATCAAATTCAAAGCCCCGGATTGCTCCGGGGCTTCGCGTAAACCCGCCGACTTTTAGTCGTGCCTGTTTGGCTCCGGCGAAGAAGCCCTACCGACACATCGACGGTTCGTCCGTTTCACTCGGAACGCCGGCTTTCACCTGCGTTCGTCAACGTTTTGCGGTCGCGGCGGTTACGTTAGCCGCACTTCGTTTTTGTTCGAAGTGATTGCATGGTAGCATGCCCCAAATGCAAGAACAAGATGGCAATCGCTTAACTCACAGCATGTTCGCAAGTTATTTGAGTTATTCACGTTTTGCTCACGTGAGATGCCCTTCGACTGCGCTCAGGGTCGTTCGATACCTCACGATGACAAGTCGACACGCTCGCGATGAAAAAAAGCAAGAAGCCTTGGAGCAAGTCCAAGGCTTCTGCACGTATTCGCGCACCGATCTCGCCTGTTTGGCTTCCGTGAAGAAACCCTACTGACGCCGATCGACGGTTCGACCGTTCCACTCGGATCGCCGACGTTGCGACTGCATCGTCAACATGGCCCGGTCGCGACTATACGTCTATCGCCCTTCGTTTTTATCGAAGTGTTTGCATGGTATCACCGGGCAAAAGTCGTAGCAAGACGGCGAACGCCATACTCACAACGTTTCCACAAAAAAGTTACGTTATACACACCCTTATCCACCGAGGTCCATTTTGACGCTTCGCCTCTTGTCCGCCGCAGTGGCCTGCGCGCTTATGTCTATCGCGTTTGCTTGGGCGCCTGCCGGCGCTCAGAACATGTTCGCCGGTCTTGCAATCGACGGCATTCGCTGCGACGCCAGCGAAGGTGCGGTCGAACACATCCACACGCATTTGCAGCTGTTCGATCGCGGCAAAGTCTACACGGTGCCGGCCCAGGTTGGAATTCCTCAGGGAGCAGGCTGCCTGTATTGGGTGCACACGCATGCCGGCGACGGCATCATTCATATTGAAGCGCCCGTCATGCGCACGTTCACGCTCGGGCAGTTCTTCGATATTTGGGACGCAACGCTGAGCCGCACGCAAGCCGACGGCGTCCATGCGAAAAACGGCCATGCGTTGCTGGTTATAGTCAACGGCAAACGGTGGAACGGGGATCCGCGCGCGATTCCGCTGCGCGACCGGGAAGAGATCGTCATTCAGAACGGTCCGCCATACGTGTCGGGACATCGCGCCGATTGGAGCAAGCTCTAAAGGACAGGCGATGGCGCCCGTGGCCGGAAGTAAGAATCGGATATGGCTACGACCGCCCTGCCCACCGTCGCTCTCGACGGCAAACACCTTTCATTAGAGACGATCCGCGACATCGCCGAAGACGGTGCGCCGGTTCGCGTTAGCGATGAAGCCCGCGCGCGCGTTGCGGCTGCACGCCGGCTCGTGGATGAAAAATTTGGAATCGGCGACGCCATCTACGGCGTCACAACCGGATTCGGACGTCTGGCCAATATTCCGGTCGACCCGAAAGACGCCGCGCAGCTGCAGCTGAACCTCGTCCGCAGTCACGCGGCGGGAACGGGCGAACCGCTCGCGATTGAATTCGTTCGCGCGGCCGGGGTTCTGCGCGTTAGTTCGCTTGCGGCGGGCCACTCTGGCATTCGCGAAACCACACTGGACTTGCTGATAGAGTTGCTCAACCGAGGCGTAACGCCCGTCGTTCCGCGACAAGGTTCGGTCGGCGCCAGCGGCGACCTGGCCCCCCTGGCGCATATGACCTTGACGCTCATCGGTGAAGGCGAAGCGTTTTACCGCGCGGAGCGCATGCCCAGCGCTCGCGCGCTGCAGCTCGCCGGACTCGCGCCCATCGAGCTTGGCGCAAAGGAAGGGCTTGCGCTCGTCAACGGTACCGAAGTGATGACCGGAATCGCATCGCTATGTTTGCTGCGTGCCGAGCGTTTGCTCGCTGCCGCGGACATCATCGGCGCGATGGCGCTCGAGGCGTTTCTCGGCACGGATCGCGTCTTCGACAGGCGCATCAATGCGCTGCGGCCGCATCCGGGACAAACGCGCGTCGCTGAGAATCTTCGCGCACTGCTGCACGGCTCGCAAATTATGGAATCGCACCGCGAGTGCGGACGCGTTCAAGACCCGTATTCGTACCGCTGCATCCCGGTCGTGCATGGCGCCGTGCGCGATGCCACCGCGCACGCACGCCGCGTGATCGAAACGGAAGCAATTTCCGTAACGGACAATCCGCTTGTTTTTCCGGACGACGGCGAATTTTTGACCGGCGGAAATTTCCACGGCCAGCCGGTGGCGCTTGCAAGCGACCTTCTGAAGATTTCGCTCGCAGAACTTGCCGGCATCAGCGAACGCCGCTTGTACTTGCTTCTAAACGCCGAAGAACGCGGTTTACCGCTGTTCTTGACAGGCCGCTCGGGATTGCAATCCGGCCTCATGATCGTGCAGTACACGTCCGCTGCCATGGTGTCGGAAAATAAAGCGCTGGCGTGGCCGAACAGCGTCGACTCGATTCCGACTTCGGCGGGCCAAGAGGACCATGTGAGCATGGGTATGACCGCCGCCGTGCATCTGGATCGCGTGCTGCAGAACGTTGAAGGATCGCTCGCGTGCGAACTGCTCGGTGCGCTTGTCGCAACGGATTTTCGCCGTCCGCTCAAATCCGGCGCCGGTACGCAAGCCGCGTACGACGTTGCACGCGAACGAATCGCGCCGTGGAGCGACGATCGCGTTCCCGCACCGGACATTGCGGCGGCGCGCGAGCTGATCCGCAACGGCGCACTCGTTGCCGCAGCGGAAGACGCGATCGGTGCACGGCTCGTATAACGCCAGGAGTGACGTACGAAGTGGATGCATCCAACGGCAATCTTGTGGCGCAGCTCCATTAAATATGCTCAAGGAAGCGTCGGAATGAACGATATTGGCAATGGCCGTGCGGTTGGAATCGGCGGCGTCTTCGTCATTTCGGGTCGACGATCTCGATGCATTACTCGCGCGCGTGCAAACGGCAGGCGTGGAGATTCTTCCGATACGTGAAGAGTACGACTTCGGACGCTTTGCCTGGATCGTCGATCCGGAAGGCAACCGCGTCGAACTTTGGGAGCCGAAGGAGTAAGAACGGATGAGTACGGTTTTGTCCGGCGCGCGAACGGTGCGCGCACCGCGCGGCAGCGAACGCTCGTGTGTGGGATGGCCGCAAGAAGCTGCGCTGCGTATGCTGATGAACAACCTGGATCCGGAGGTTGCCGAACGTCCGCAAGACTTGGTCGTCTACGGTGGAAACGGCCGTGCGGCGCGCTCGTGGGAAGCGTTCGATGCGATCGTCCGCACGCTGCAGCGTTTGAAGAACGACGAAACGCTGATCGTGCAGAGCGGCAAGCCGGTCGCGGTTTGGAAGACGCACGCGCGCGCTCCGCGAGTCCTCATCGCAAACTCCAATTTGGTCGGCAAATGGGCCGACTGGAAGACCTTCCGCGAACTCGAAGCCCAAGGTCTGACGATGTACGGACAAATGACCGCGGGTTCGTGGATTTACATCGGCACGCAAGGCATCGTGCAAGGCACGTACGAGACGTTTGCGGAGCTTGCACGGCAGCACTTCGGAGGCACGCTGAAGGGCCGCGTTTGTTTGACCGCGGGCATCGGCGGAATGGGGGGCGCGCAGCCGCTCGCGATTACCATGAACGAAGGCATCGCGCTGGTTATCGACGTCGACCGTTCCCGTTTGGACCGGCGCCGCGACCTGCGGTATCTCGATGTCGTCGCCGAGTCGCGCGACGAAGCACTGCAGCTCGTCGTCGAGGCGCAGCGTAGCGGTAAGGCGCTCTCCGTGGGCTACGAAGGCAATGCCGGCCACGAATTTCCCGCGCTTTTCGCAGCGGGCTTCCGGCCCGATGCGGTGACGGACCAAACCTCGGCGCACGACATGATCAATGGCTACGTGCCGATGGGACTCTCGCTCATCGAAGCCGATCATCTGCGCAAGACCCATCCGGAAGAGTACGAAAAACGCGGGTTGGACACGGTTGCGCGCCACGTTCAGGCGATGATCGATTTTCTCGATGCGGGTGCTGTGGTCTTCGATTACGGCAACAACATCCGCGCACAGGCCCAGCGCGCCGGCATTACGCGCGCTTTCGATTTTCCGGGATTTGTACCCGCGTTTATCCGGCCGCTTTTTTGCAAAGGCAGCGGCCCCTTCCGCTTCGCGGCGCTTTCAGGCGATGCCGCGGACATCGCGCGCTGCGATCGCGAATTGCTCGAACTCTTTCCGCATGACGAACACTTGCGCCGTTGGATTACGCTTGCGACCGAGCGCGTAGCGTTCCAAGGGCTGCCGGCGCGGATCTGCTGGTTAGGCTTCGGCGATCGCGCAAAAGCCGGGCTGCGTTTCAACGAATTGGTGCGCAGCGGCGAGCTCAAAGCGCCGATCGTCATCGGACGCGATCATCTGGATACCGGCAGCGTCGCTTCGCCATATCGCGAGACGGAAGCGATGAAAGACGGCAGCGACGCCATTGCCGATTGGCCGATTTTGAATGCGCTGCTCAACACAGCGGCGGGGGCGCATTGGGTTTCGTTCCATCACGGCGGCGGCGTCGGCATCGGCTATAGTTTGCATGCGGGCATGGTCGTCGTCGCCGACGGCAGCGACGACGCATGCGAACGTTTGGAGTGCGTGCTGACGACGGATTGCGGCATGGGCGTCGTGCGCCACGCCGATGCCGGCTACGACATCGCCATCGAAACCGCCGACGCCAAGGGTATCGACTGGCGATTGTGAGCACCGCGCTTTTCGTCCGCGCGAAAACGATTATCACCTGCGATACGGACGCCGCCCAGTGCGGCGTTTCGTTTGCCGATTTGGGGCGGATCGACGACGCCGCGCTTTTGTGCTCGGGCGGGACGATCGACGCGATCGGACCGCGGGGCGATATTGAAGCGATCGTTTCCGCGGCAAAGGGCGAGTTTTCGATCGCGAGCGTCGACCTCTCGCGTTACGTCGTCGTTCCCGGATTGGTCGATGCGCACGCACATCCGCTGTTCGCCGGCGATCGCGAACCCGATTTTGCGGCGCGGCAGCGCGGCGAAAAACCACCGCTGGGCATGCTGTACACCATCGAGCAGACACGCAAGGCGCTGGAACAGCCGGCGAGATTCGAAAAACACGTCTTCGAGCGCCTTCGCACGATTGCCGCACACGGCACGACGACGCTCGAAACGAAGACCGGCTATGCGCTGCATAAACCGGGCGAGATGGAACTGCTGGACATCATTCGCAATGCGCACGCGCCCGCGGTTCCACAGCTCGTCCCCACGTTTTTAGGCGCGCACGCTTTGCCGCCCGAGTTTTTCAACGAAAGCGATTATGTCGATTACCTAATCGACCAGTGTCTTCCGTTTGCGAAGGCGCACGGCGCCGTGTACGCGGACGCATTTTGCGAGCCTGGATTTTTCTCGCCCGAACAAACGCGCCGGTATTTGGAAGCGGCGCGGCAGCACGGGTTGCGCCTTCGCGTGCATTGCGACGAGATGTCGTACGGTGGCGCGGCGGCGATGGCCGCACAAACCGGCGTCGACGCGGTCGATCACTGCAACTACATTCGCGATGAAGACATTACGGCAATCGTCGAGCGCGGTATCGTCATGGTCGCTTGTCCGGCCACGATCGCATATCTCGACTTACCGCAGCGCGCGCCGGTTCGCACGTTGCTCGAACGCGGAGGCGCCGCGGCCCTGGCGAGCGACTACAATCCGGGGACGTCTCCCTGTTTCAATCTGCAAACCGTGGCGTACTTCGGCAGAAAGTTGTTCGGTATGACTGCTGCCGAGGCGCTCTACGGCGTGACGGCTGCAGCTGCGCGCTCGCTCCGCGTCGATGCGGGAGTGTTGCGTAAGGGATCGGCGGCGAATTTTGTGGCGCTGCATCTCGAATCGCCCGATGAATTCGGCTGGCAATTCGGCGGTAATCTCGCCAAAGCCGTTTTCCGCGACGGCACCGCAATCGCATGACGACGATCGTGCGTTGCGCTCGAGCGCTGGTTGGCGGAGAAGAACAGCGCGATTTTTCTTTTGCAATTGAAGGCGACCGTATTGCGGCGGTTGCTCCGTTCGAAACGCTGCAATCGCGTTTTTCTCATGCCGAGCTGCGGTCGCACGGCGGCGAGGTGTTCGTTGCACCGGGGCTTATTAACGGACACAGCCATGCGTATCAAATTCTCATGCGCGGCTGGGCAGACGATCTTTCGTTCGAACGCTGGCGCAGCGATGCGCTGTATAAAATCGTTCCGCGGCTTACGCCGGAGCAGATTTACCACACGTTCCGGCTCGCCTTTGACGAAATGCTGGGGGGCGGCATTACGACGGTCGCCGAATTCTTTTATCTGAACGGCGCGGGAAACGCGCATGCGGAGCACGCAATTCGCGCGGCGCAAGAAACCGGGATCCGGCTGGTGTTTGCGCGCACGTGGATGGACGCGGACTATGCGCCGCCGGCGTTCCGCGAGACGATCGTCCAGGCGGCGGAACGGACGCGCGCCCTGATGTCGGCGCATCCCGGCGTCCACATTTGCGTCGCGCCGCATTCGCTGCACGCCGCCTCGCACGAGATGATTCGGGCAGCGGCCGAATTTGCACGGAGTGCCGGGTGCATGATGCACGTGCACGTTGCCGAGGCGAAGTACGAAGGCGCGCAGACGCTGGAGCGATTCGGGAAGACCCCGATTTCGCTGCTCGAGAAGCTCGACGCACTCAACGAGCGGACCGTCGCGATTCACGCGATTTATATTACGGACGAAGAAAAACGTTTACTCGCGAACGCCGGTGCGCGCGTCATTCATAATCCGATGACCAATCAGTATTTAGGCGACGGCATCTGCGACGTGGACGGATTGCAATCGCTCGGCGTGCAGATGGGCCTGGGCACCGACGCCGACGTCAAGCCATCGCTCATAGAAGAGATGCGCGCCGCTTCGCTGCTGCAAAAGGTTTCACGGCTCGACGGCAGCGCGCTTGGTGCGCGCATGGCGCTCGCGCTCGCAACCACGCAAGGGGCCGCAGCGCTCGGCGTCGAGGCCGGCGATTTGCGCGAAGGCGCGTTCGCAGATTACATCACCGTCGATGCGGCGGGCGTCGATCCGTGGACGCCGCTGGCAAACGCGCTCGTCTACCGCGCGGAGAACGCCTGGGTGCGCGAAACGTACGTCGGCGGGCGGCGCGTGCGAACTCGCGGGGACGCGGCGCCGCAGGGCGCGGCGCAGGGGCTGCATTCGCTTCTCGCTTCGCTGACGCTATAACACGTCTATAAATAGTCTCGCAGCGAACGCATGAACGGCGCGAATTTGGCGTTGTTCGCGTCATTCGATTCCATACCGGTGTAAACGACCACCACGTATGAGGCGCCGTCCGATGTATCGAGTATGCCGCCGTCGTGCGTCACTTCATCGGTGTCGCCCGTTTTATGCGCGAAGCGATCTTCGCCGTTCAGGCCTGCGGCGAGCTTGTTTTTCCATTGCTGACGCTTGAGCGTTTCGCGCAATGCTAATGCGAACGGAACTTGGCTGCGCGCGATAAGTTCGAAAAGGCGCGCAGCGTCGGCCGCGGAATGCGCGTTGCGGTGCGCGCCGTCCCATTCCGCATCGTGAATGAGCGGCAAGCTGCCCGAGAGCTTCCTACAAAAAGCCGTTGCGCGCAGGCCGTAGCGTTGTTGGACGATCTGCGTCGCGCGTTCGCGTCCAACGACGTCGTACAGCATGTTGGTCGCGACATTGTCCGAGCGCGTGACCATCAGTTCGAGGAGCTCGTGCAGCGGCGAGCTGTATCCGGGAACGAGCGGCGACGGCATGTCGTTCGCGGTCATGTTTGCTTGCGTGACCTCGAACGGCTGGTCGAGGTGAAGTTCGCGCTCTTGGACCAGCGTGTACGTCGCGAGCGCCAGCGGCGTTTTGAGCATGCTAGCCGGGTAGAGGTAGCGATCCGCTTGGATGGAGAGCGCGGGACCGTCTGGCCGGTCCAGCCGCACGACGACGGCCGACAGGTCCGACAGGCCGGCCGCCCCGGCAATTTCTGCGAGGACGGCGTGGGTAAGGGTGGCGGTGGGCATCGGAGGTGAGGTTCGAGGGTGTTAGCGGTAGGCCTCGACGGCCATTGTAGTAACCGTCATGACAACGCAAGTAAGTACTTGCACTAACCCTTGGCGGTGTGCTACTATCTGCGTGCAAGTACGTACTTGCACCGGTTTCAATGGTACACCGAGAGAGAAATATGCTGGTCAAACGCCTCGCCTGCCTACCCGTCGCCCTGGGAATCTTCGCCGCCGCGACGCCGGCCGGAGCGCAAGCTCCGCTGGATGCGCGCACGATTCTCCAGCGCATCGAACAGCGCAATCCGTCTCTCCAAACTTTCCAAGCAAGAGTCCACGTGAACGTGCACATGCTGTCGTTTCCGTGGCTTTCCCCGAAACTCGACGGCACATCGTACTTCAAGCGGCCCGATAACTATCTCGTCGTCTTCGACCGCACGCCGTCGTACGCGCATGGCATCGACAAGCTGTTCGGCGACATTGGCGATCCGGCAGCATGGGAGAAAGACTCGAACATCGTTTTCGACGGCACGCAAAACGTCGACGGCCACGCTTTGCTCGCGCTGCGGATGACCAAGAAAATCTACAGCGATCAAATGAAGGACTCGGTCGCGTACGTCGATCCGTCAACGTTCCAAGTCGTACGCATGGACTGGCACTACCGCAACGGCGATACGATCACGATGACGCAGACATTCAAAGATCAAGGCCCCTACAACGTCATCGCAACGCAGCACGCCGACATCCATCGCTCGCGCATTCATGCGGTAGCCGATTCAACGTTCGGCACGTACGAAACGAACGTTGCCGTTGACGACGCCGTATTTACGAAGAAATAATGCTGCACGAATTTCCACCACGGTCACCCGAAGAGACTCGCAACCGCATCCTTGCGGCCACACGCCAACTTTTTGCGAAGAAAGGCCGGCGCGGCACGACGACGCGTGAGATCGCAGAACTGGCCGGCGTCAACGAAGCAACGCTGTTCCGGCACTTCGGCAACAAGGACGCGATCATCGAAGCCGTCGCGAACTTCTACTGTCCGGTCGGCGCGGTGCAAGATGTTGCGGAAAGTTTGTCGGGCGATCTCGAAACGGATCTGCGGCGGCTTGCAACGGTGCTTGCCGACCGTATGGAGTCCGTACGCGACCTCATCGTCGCGTCGCTCGTAGAGGAAGAAGCCGACAGCAGCCTCAGTACGGCGGCATGGCGCGGACCTTCGGCTATACGTCAAATCGTCATCGATTATATGACCAAACAAGTAGCGGCCGGTAGCCTTCAAGGCGATCCCTTGCTGCTCGCGCGCGTCTTCATGGGAATGATTTTTGCCTACGTTATCGGTCGCAAAAAGTTTCCCGATACGGCGCATGGGGCGCAAGAAATCATCGATTTTCAAATCAACGTCTTTTTAAACGGTACAAGGAAAAGCAAGTAATGGACACGCGCGAACGAGAGCAACAAACGACGACGCCGGCACCGCCGGCGAACGGCCGGGGTCACGACGTACAGCGTGACGTCGTCGTCGACGAACCCCCGAGCCGGCGCAACCTGCGCCCGCTGTTCCTGGTGATCGGCGCACTTGTTGCGGTTGCGATCATCATTTGGGGCGTGCGCTACTTTCGCTATGCGAGCGTTCACCAAACGACCGATGACGCTCGCGTCGATGCGAACACCGTGGCGGTCACGAGCAAGATCAACGAGCGCGTGAATCAGATCCTCGTCGACACCAATCAACCGGTGAAGAAAGGCCAGCTTCTCATCGTGCTCGACAACACGAGCGAGCAGTGGGCCGTCAATCAAGCAAAAGCGAACCTTCAACTCGCGATCGAAAATCAGAACGCCAACGTAACGCAAGGCACCGGCGGCATCAGCCAGGCGCAAGGCCAAGTACAAAATGCGGCTGCGAACGTCCCCGTCGCGCAAGCCGGCGTAGCGCAGGCACAGGCGCAGGTGCAGCAAGCGCAGGCGGCGTTACCGGCCGCGCGTCAGTCGCTAGAGGAAGCGCAGGCGAACCTGAACCGCACGCAAGCGCTGGTGAAGAGCGGTGACCTGCCGAAGGCGCAGCTCGATTCGGCGCAGGCCCAATATGCACAAGCGCAGTCTCAGTACCGCGCCGCACAAGACAGCGTAAACGTAGCGGTCGCGAACCTTCAGGGGGCAGAGCAGAAAGTCGGCGCCGCACAAGCTGCGGTCGCGGCCGCGCAAGGCGGCGTGCAAGCCGCTCAGGGCAAGCTCAATCAAGCGCAGGCGCCCGCACAGATCGCAACGCAGCGAGCGGCGTTGAAAATCGCTCAGCAGAATCTGATCAATACGAAGATCTATGCTGCGGTTGACGGCGTCGTGGGCGAGAAGAGCGTCGAAGTGGGGCAAACGGTAAGTCCCGGTACGACGCTGCTGACCATCATTCCGAATCAGGTGTATATTACCGCGAATTTCAAGGAAACGCAGGTCGGCAACATGCATCGCGGCCAGCCGGTGGACATTCGCGTCGATGCGTACAAAGGCGTGACGTTCCACGGCAAGGTCGATTCGATCAATCCGGCCTCGCAAAACACGTATGCGCTCGTTCCGGCGCAGAACGCAACCGGTAATTTCGTCAAAGTTACGCAGCGCATACCGGTGAAGATCGTTTTCGATTCCGACACCGACTTCAACAAATATCCGATGCGTCCGGGAATGTCGGTCGAGACGTCGGTTCAAGTTCGGTAACACCCGATGGGTGCAATTCATACGAAGCGGGTGGTCACACGGAGTGGCCACCCAGGTTCGTCTCACGCTTCGACATGCTCAGCGGCCGTTCGACACGCTCACGATGACAAGGTAGTACCTCACGATGATACTGTTGCTTACCAATCAGTAATCGAGCATGGGCGGCGAAGGGCCATCGTCACGTTCGCCGTCATCGCCGCGACGATGCTCGAAATCATCGACACGACCATCGTCAACGTCGCGCTGCCCAACATTCAAGGCAACTTCGGCGTATCGGTCGACCAAGGCGCGTGGATCGTCACCGGGTACATCATCGCTAACGTCATCGTGATTCCGATTACCCCGTGGCTGCAAGCCCGCTTCGGCCGGCGCGCGTATTACCTGGCCTCCATCGGTATTTTCACCGTTGCCTCGATCATGTGCGGCCTCGCCGGCAGTTTCGGTCAGCTCGTTTTTTGGCGTCTCGTGCAAGGTGCCGGCGGCGGCGGACTGATCTCCACTTCGCAAGCGATTTTGCGCGAAACGTATCCCCCCGAAGAACAGGGCAAAGCGCAAGGCATTTTTTCGCTCGGCGTTATCGTCGGTCCGGCGCTCGGCCCGGTGCTCGGCGGCATCATCACCGACAATCTCACGTGGCGATGGGCATTCTTCATCAACATTCCAATCGGCTTACTCGCCGCTGCAGCCGTGTACGCCGTGCTGCGTAATCCGGCGCCGCCGCAAAAAAATAAGCCGCTCGACTGGACTGGGCTTGCGCTCCTCGCGCTGGGCCTTGGCTCGCTGCAATACGTCCTGGATCAAGGGCAACAGTACGACTGGCTTTCGGACCCTAATATTCGCCTGTTCGCGATCGGCGCTGCGGCAGCGCTCGTCGCGTTCGTCGTATGGACGCTCCGATCGCGCATTCCGGTCGTCGACTTGCACGTGCTGCGGTATCGCCAAGTCGCGGCCGGAAGTCTGCTCGGCGCTGCGCTCGGCGTGAGTCTCTACGGGTCGGTGCTGATAATCCCGCAGTACGTGCAAAACACGCTCGGCTTTACCGCCACGCTGTCGGGAGAAACGATTTTGGTTCGTGCGCTTGCTATAGCAGTGCTGACACCCCTCGCCGCACTGCTGGCGATGCGCGGCCGCGTCGATCCACGCTGGCAGGTCTTCATCGGATTCGTGCTGCTCGCCGTTTCCAATGTGATGCTCGCGACGGTAACGACGTCGGATTCGTCATTCTGGACGCTCGGCGCAGCGCTCATCGTTAGCGGCATCGGACTCTCGCAAATCTTCGTACCGCTTTCTATTGCCGTGCTGGGCGCCGTTCCGCCGAAAGACGTGCCGGCCGCCTCGGCATTTTTCAATCTCGCGCGCCAAGTGGGTGGAAGCATCGCGACCGCTGTGCTGGTCACCGTGCTGATTCGCTCGGTCACGCATCATCAGGCGGCATTAGGAAGCGCGGTTACCCTGCACGCACAGTCCGTGCAGCTCTATCTGCAGGCGCACGGAGGCGAACATTCGCTTTCGGCCTTGCAAAATTTGGCCAATCTAGTGACCCAACAAGCCTATGTACTTTCGTACGCCGACACCGCGCGTTTAACTGCGCTGCTGACGCTGGTGCTTTCACCGCTCGTGCTGCTCATGCGCAAACCCCGCGCTGCCGCGTCCGTCCCGGTTGAATAGGAGATCGTAAGAAGATGAATTCACGTATGCTTTCGCTCGCAGGTGCAGCGTTGAGCATAACTCTCACGACGGCGCCGCTCGCGGCGCAAGGTACGGCCAGGCCTGCATTGCCGAGCCGCGCGACAATTCCGACGCCCGAGCCGTCACCCGTCACGCCGAAGGTACCCGCAGTCGCTCCCGGATACTCTGCGCCGCAAGTGCGCCCGACGCGTGCCGAGGTTGTCGGTGTAACGCAGCAGCCGTTTGTGGGAATCTCCCTCGCCGATTCGATCGGCATGGCGCTGCTCAAAAACGAACAGGTTGCGATCTCCGCATCGAACGCGCGCATTGCCGCGTATCAGATTCAAGAATTGAAGGGCGCGTACGACGTACGCTTTTTCGTAACGCCTTCGATTAAGCACGACACGACGGCGCCGCAAAACGCATTTTTCTCCGGCGGTCCGAATTTCGAGCCGATTGTGCAGAATTATCAAAACGTGCAGGCCGGCGTGCAAGGGCAGCTTCCCAGCGGCGGACAGTACAACGTCAACATTTCACAGACGAAAGTCAACGACAACACGTTCATCAACGCGTTCAACCCATACTACTTTGCGTCGCTGAACGTTTCAATCACGCAGCCGCTGCTCAAGAACGCGGGATACAATACCGATCTCCGGCGGCAGATCCGGCTTTCACTGATTAGCCGGCAATCGTCGCAAGCCGCCGCACTCGCGCAAGCCTCGACGACGATTGCATCGGTCGAAGATGCGTATTGGAATTTGGTCGCCGCGTGGCGCAACGTCGCAATACAGGAAGATGCGCTGCGCTCGTCCGTGCTTCAGCAGCAAAGTAACGTCCGTCTAGCGCGGCAGGGAGCGGCGGCGCCGATCGATGCGGTCGAATCCTCGACACAGGTCTCCGTCTATCAGGAAAACGTCTTTTCGGCGCTGCAGAACGTGTCCAACCTGCAGAATCAACTGAAGAGTCTCATCGTGACCGATCCGGGCGATCCCATTTGGCGCGCAAACCTCGTGCCGACCTCGCCGGTTCTGCAAGCTCCGCAGCAACCGACGCTCGGGCAATTGCTCGCAACGGCAATGCAGCACCGGCCGGAACTGCGCGAAGCCCTCGCTACGCGTCAACAAGCCGAAATCAATCTTGCCTACGCACGCAATCAGCAGCTGCCGCAAGTCGATCTGCAACTGCAATACAATGGAAACGGCTTCGCCGGCAGTGCGCTGCCGCCGCTAGGCGGAGCTTTCGGCAGTGCGACGCCGCCGCCGTACTTGCAAGGCGGGTACGGAAGCGCGTACGGCAATATTGGACGGTTCCCAACGTATCAAGCCGGCGTGCAAGTCTCGCTGCCAATCGGCAACAACACCGCAAAAGGTGCTCTCGGCGCGGCGCGGGAGCAGCAGCGCATCGCCGACATTCAAAGCGCCGGCGTCGATCAGCGTATCGCGTTTGAGGTGCGTACTGCATTGCAAAACTATCAGTCCGCGCTCGCACGCTTGTACGCCGCAAGCCGGGCGCGCCAGAACGCGGGTGCGGTTCTCGCCAGCGAAGAGCGCAAATTCCGCAACGGGGCGTCCACGACGTTCTTAGTCAATCAGCGAGAGGTTGAATATGTTCAGAATGAAGGCCTGGAGCTGCAGGCGCAAACCGATCTCAATCAGGCTATTGTGGAACTGCAGCGTGTCGACGGTTCGATCTTGAGCGCAAATAACGTCCTTATAAATACATTAGGAAGCGGCATCAAAGAGTAACAACGCGGAACCATTCGTATCGCATGGAACGTTCATCGTAAAACTGCCGGAAAAGGAGCACTCTATACCATGAAAAGCAAGTCAAGCATTCCCGTCCGCGTGCGCCTTTCCAAACTTGCAGAAGAGAAATTGCAGGAGCGCAGCGCGGTGCTGTATTCGCGAGAACTGGAGCGGTGGAATAGGCGGCCGCTGGGTTATCGATTGCAAAGCGGTGGGTAAGCTGATGGCCTTATGGCAAATGAAGTGAACCGAATCGTCAAGGACGCGGGCGACGCGATTAAAGAAGGCATACATCGCGGCAAAGCTGATGCGGAGCACGATGCGCGCACGGCAATGGGCGATGTTATGACGCCTGGAGAAAAAGCCGGATCGGTCGCACGTGAAGTAACCGAAGATACAAAAGCCGGAATCGATCGCGCAAAGCGCAACGTGCGCGATTCCATTTAAGACAAACCGCTTACCAACATCTTGAATCACAAGCCCTGCGTAAAAGTCGCAGGGCTTTTCTTCGCTCCAGGTCTTGCTTGTGCTTCTACATTATACTTGCTTTTTACAAGTATCACTGCTATAATGGCGGCTAGGAGGGAGAAGGATGGCCAACCACCCGGTAATTCATTTTGAGATTATGAGCAAAGACCCCGATGCGCTGAGCGCGTTCTACCGCGATGCGTTCGAGTGGTCGCTGGACCCGAACGCGTATCCTGCCGGGGGCGGCAACGGCGTGCCGAAATACATCGTGGCGCGCCCGACCGGCGAAGAACTGCCGGCCGGTTACGGGATCAACGGCGGCATCGGCACCGCACCGGAAGGCTACGACGGCCACACCACGTTCTACATTCGCGTTGACGACGTCGAGGCGGCCCTGCGAAAAGTCGAATCGCTGGGCGCCAAACGGATGATGGGACCTCAGCAAGTTCCCAACGGACCGGTGATTGGATTGTTCATCGATCCGCAGGGCCACACCGTCGGTCTTGTCGACCCGCAGATGTAAGGCGAACTCCATCGGAAATGCCTGCACGAACCTACGGCCAATATTGCGGTTTTGCGCGTGCCGTCGAAGTTGTCGGCGAACGCTGGGCGTTTCTCATCATTCGCGATTTGCTCGTCGGTCCCAAGCGTTTCACCGATCTCCAGCGCGGCTTGCCCGGCATTCCGACAAACATTCTGACGGCGCGTCTCAAGGAGCTCGAGGAAGCCGGCGTTATACGCCGCAGACTGCTGCCACGGCCCGAACGAGGTATTGCTTACGAACTTACCGAGTACGGGATGGAGCTCGAGGAAACGGTATTTGCGCTCGGGCGTTGGGGTGCCAAATCGCTTGCACACCCGCGCGAAGGTGAAACCATTACGCCGGATTCGCTCGTCATGGCATTGCGTACCACATTCCGGCCGGAGGCCGCTCGTAAGTCACGTGTGGCGTACGAGCTGCGTTTCGGTGACATCGTCCTGCACGCACGTATTAACAACGGAACGCTTGAAGCCGCGCAAGGCGCGATCGACAATCCCGATCTCATTATCGAAACCGGCCCGGCGTTGAAGTCACTCATGGCGGGCGAGATCACTCCCGCGCAGGCCATCGCGAGCGGTGGCGCTCGCATAACAGGCGATCCGAAACTCTTCGACCGTTTTGTAGAAATGTTTCACATCGATTCCATGCCGCTCGTAAAGGAGAGCACATGACAACGACAGCGAACACCGGAGCTCAATCTGCGGTTCTGCAACTTCAGCCGTACATATTCTTTTACGGCCGTTGCGAAGAAGCGCTCGAGTTTTATAAAAAGGCGCTCGGCGGTACTTTCGAGCTCATGCGAAACGCCGATAGTCCAATGGCGGATCATGCTTCCCCGGACTTCAAGGACAAAGTGATGCACGCGTCATTCACGGCGCCGGGCGTTTCATTCTTCGCTTCGGACGGGCGTGAGGCGAAGAAAATCGACCCCGACGAAGGCAACATTTCGCTTGCGCTCAACGCGACCGATGCCGCACAGGGCGAGCGCGTGTTCAACGCGCTTGCCGAAGGCGGAAACGTTACTATGCCGATAGCGGACGCATTTTGGGGCGGCAGATTCGGTTCGCTGCAAGATCGCTTCGGCATCGAGTGGATGATCACGCTGCCGTAGCGTTCGATCGGGCCCGTTCATGGAGCCTCGGAGAAATTCCGGGGCTTCATCTGTTGAGCCGTACCTTAAAATCGGTGAACTTGTTGAGGTTCTCTTCGCGCGTAGACCACGCGCGCAGTAGATCCATATCGACGTTATTGATGTTGGCTATGGCGACAGCGACGGCAGCGTTGAGTGCGGTGTAATCGTTCCAATGATAGAAATGTGATAACCGATCGCGCACGCAATCAGTGGGCGAGAGAATTCGTAACGTCATATCGCGGTGCGTGAGCCTTGCGATCTTATGCACGTAGTCCCCGCCGACGGCGAGCGGCCCGCGAGGGAAATCGATAGTGAACTTGGTGTCGGGATGCACGAACATTCGCGATTTCCCATCACGCCGGAAACCAATAGAACTGAGGGCGCCCACGATCTCGGTGAGCGGTTCGTCACCCTCTAGAACGAAATCGGCATCGTAAGAGGTACAGACGTGCGGTGCGTATACCGCCGCCGCGCTGCCGCCGGTGAGTACGGCGGTAATACCGTGCGCTTCGAGCGTGTGCGATACGACGAAGCAGACCTCCGCGAGCGTGCTTTCGCGCGTGATCACAGCGCTTTACGCCGCCGGCGCGGCCGGGTTCGCCGCGATTCCTTCACGGTCTGGTATTGCCGGTAGCCCTCCGCCAAGCGCAACAACAGCGCGCGTAGCTCGCGGACGGCGGGATAATTCGGATTGAGCGTGACGGTGCGGACCGCTCGTTGGCGAGTAGCGATCAGACCCTCGTCCTCAAGCTTATCGAGCGTGCGCTGAACGGCCGGTATAGTCGAGCCCAGGTAGCGGCTGATCTCCGCGGGATACGTCTCATCAAGAACGGCGGTCAGCATTAGAAGAGCGGTCCGCATCCGCGTTCCGAACAGAGGGGGCGCGGGGAGCACCCACGCCTCATCCTCGTAAAATGGTATCTCGGCCGACATACTATAGTATTCCTTTCGATATAATATACTATACCGGGCGATATACCGCAATATTCATCCGGAGAGGCGGGCGGGCGCTCGCTTGCGAAAGGGCCACGATGCGTTTACATCGTGCCGGAATAAATGCACCGGCCCACACGAAGAGCGTAGAACCGCACGGGCACGTGCTGCGCGCAGCGCTCGAGGTATTGCAAGACGGCGTACCGCGCGATGCAAAGCAGATATTGCAAGAAGCGATCGCGCGCGAGCTATTGCCACCGTCGACCAAAGCGAAATACGTCTATACGTCGCTGCTCGAATACATCGTGCGCACGTCGGGACACGGGCACAAGCCTGCAATCATTCAAGATCGCGATCGGCGCTTCCGGATAAATCAAACGCCCGACCTTTGGCCGCCCACAGAACCACCCGATACGGAAATGCCGTCACAAGAAGCGCAGGCGCTGATCGATCGCCTCGAACAAACGCAGCACGGCGACGATCCCGCAGCATTTGAAGTTGCCGTGTGCAATGCGTTCACGTATTTAGGGTTTTTCACGACGCATGTCGGCGGCAACGACAATCCGGACGGCTACGCCGATGCCCAGCTCGGCGAACTCGGATACCGCGTAATGCTCGAGTGCAAGACCGCGGCGGTCGCCGTTTCTAATCCGGATGCGGTCGAGGCAAGCAAATACCGCGAAGCATACCGAGCTCAATATTGCATCATTATCGGCCCAGAGTTCACCGAGGATACCGAATTTGCCGGCGAACTGCAAACGCACGGCGTAAGCGCGTGGACGACCGCGGACCTACATCACTTGCTTGCCACCGACGCGAATCCGTATGAGATGATTCCGCTCTTTGCTCCCGGTTTTGCGTCGGACGCGCTGGGTTCGCTGCTGTGGAATCGCGTGCATGGCGAGAACAAACGGGTTCGCCTGGTTTGCGCGTATCTGCACGAAGCCGGCTGGGCAGCTCAGAGTGCGGCAGCGCGGCAAGGGCCGCCTGAGAATGCGCCACGACTCAATATCGATGCGGCTATGCTGCTTGTCGACCAGCGTCTTGCAGACGAACGTTCCGCTGCATCGTGTACTCGTGAAGAAGTGCAGGAGGCATTCGCAACTTTAACCAGTTCGGCTATCGGCGTCGCCATTTGGGCGGATGCGAAAACGCGCGATGCAATCGTGATTATCGAACCGCCAGCCGCATCTCGTACTGAAAAAATCGCTGCGTCCAGCCCGCTTCTTGCGCGAACCGCAGGAGCGGGCTTTCTTCCGGCTCGTTGAGCAGCATCACGCGCTGCGACGGGTAACCCGTTGCAACGCCTTGCGCAAGCGCTGCAAATTTCTCCGAGCTAGACGCTTGAAGTTTTAGCACTTGCGCCAGAGCGGCATTGTGCCGGAAGAGCGCGTACGTGCCGTTGCCATCGCTGACGGCGGTCGACGCCGCTCCGTTGCGCAAACTCGCACTTTCGCGCTGCCAGCCCGGCGCGACGCTTTGCGGCTTTTCGATGAACTCGTCAACCGGCGCATATGCGAATCCCCGCGGCAACTGCGCCTCGGCGATGGTGGCCTCTACCGAAATTAACGAGCGGGTTGCTTTAAAGCCGGCTCCGCAATACAGTGCGATCGCAGGTGCGTTTTCGGAAAGCACTTCCAGCTGGAGGGTAGTCAGGCCGCGTTCGCGTGCGAGGGCGATCACGCTGTCGAGCAGCCTCTTTGCATAGCCCTTTCCTCGATATTCCGGCGCGACTCCGAACCCGCCGATCCATCCGCGCGTATCGCGCACCGCCAGCAGCGCGGCGGCGAGAACGGCGCCCGCATCGTCGTACCAGATCGGCGAGAGCGCGACGTCCACGTCGTTATAGCTGATATGCAGATGGAGCTGTTCGGTGCTGAATGCAACGGGAATCAGATACTCTTGGAAAACGCGGTTGAGCGCCGCCGCTCCATCTTCACGAGCGGCTTCGGCGAACGAAGAAACGCGCATCGAGCCTTACTTCGGCGTAAGTTCTGCTGCGGCCGCGCGGTCGACGTACCATGTAAGCCGTCCCTGCGAGGGCGCGACGATTTGAATCGGATGAACCGACGGATCGTACGGGCCTTTGAGTACGGCATAGAGCGCCGGCGCTTTCGGCAGCCCTTCGGTCGCGACGATCACGTGACGCGCATTGTTGATCACCAGCGGCGTCAGCGTGATACGGTGCGAAGACAACTTCTCAACGTACGCCGGGCGCACGAGGCGATCCTGATCCGCGCGCGGATCGGCACCGGGAAAGAGCGATGCCGTGTGACCGTCCACGCCCATGCCAAGCATAATCAGATCGAAGCGCGGCGTTTTACCCATGACGCGAATGAGTTCGGCCGCATAATCGGCGGCAGCCTTTGCGGGGTCGTCCTCTCCGCGCATGCGGTGGATTTGATCGAGCGGAACGTTTACCTCGCGTAAGAACGCGTCGTTCGCCATTTTGTAGTTTGAATCGCCGTTGTCCGGCGGCACGCACCGCTCGTCGCCGAAAAACACGTGCACGCGCGTCCAGTCGATGCGGCTGCGGCGCGGCTCTTGCGCGAGCAGGCCGTATGCTTCTTTGGGCGTCTTGCCGCCGGCAAGCGCGACGAAGAAGGCGCCGCGCTCGGCAATTGCATCCCCGGCGTCCTTCACAAATGCGTCCGCTTCGGCCTGTGCGACCGCTTCCGGCGTATCGAGCACAACAAATTCGCCCGTATTCCCGTTCTTCACTTTTCGTGCTCCAGCAATCGCTCGACGACGTTCAGCGTTTCGGCATATATCTCGCTGTGCGGCATGAAGATGGCGTTTTCGATGAGCGTGGCCATATCGACGTCGTGAAGCGGCACGCATCGCTGCGGTCGCGGCTTCTTACCCTCAACGGTAAGGCAGATCAAATCTTCGGCGCCTTCCTTCGTTCCCGCGCCAAAGATCGAATTCGGCGAATGCAAACGCACGAAGGAAATGCGCCGCGGCGCGCCTTGCTTTTCGATCGAGATGGAAATCGTTCCGCCGTCCACGTTGCAAAATTCATGCTTGCCGCATGCGTCCCACGCAAGGCGGCTCGCGAGCCAGCCGACGAGATAATACGCTTCCGCGGCGGCGCCGGTTGCAACTTCAACATGCGAGATGTGCGGGAGTTCCGCCGCAAGTTCGGGATCGTCGAAAAACTGCGCGACCATATCTTGCCACGGCAGCAGCCGCAAAAACGCCAGGTCGCGGATCTTGTGCGCGATACCGCTGCCGCGCAGCTCGAGAATCTGCCGGAGCGGAGCGGTACCTTGATCGCGCGCGGAGCTGAAGAGCACGACGATGTCGGCCAGCTCGGCGAGTGCGGAAAAACGTGCGTCGCTGAGGTGCGTACCGGCCCACAGCAGTACGGTGCGCACGTTTGGAACGAGCAGGTCGTGAACGATCGAGCGCAGTTCGCGTGAGCCCACGCCTTTGACGGCGAGATGGATTTGCTCCGAGTGCGTGACCGGGGTGTCGCTCGTTTCGTTGCAATGCGCGCGAACGCAGTGTTCCCGCTCGTCGATGGAAAGCAGCAGCGTGCGCGAGACGTTGCGCTCGGCGAGCATATCGATGCGCTCGTTCATGCGCTCGAGGAGCTGTTCGTCGCCGTCGACGAACGCCACGAGGTTTAGCGAGGTCGTCGAGATGCCGGTGCGGCGCTGCTGCGCCAGTTCGTCGAGCAATTGGTCGACGTCGATCGAGGTCATAACGGACGCCAGGTGGGATTGAGGACCGAAGCGGCGGCGGGACCATCGCTGCCGGCGGCATAGTTCGGAAAAGACCGGTCTTTGATGGATTGCCAGACTTCGAGCATCGGCATAACGATCTCCCACGCGCGCTGAACGGCGTCCCATCGCGTAAAGAGCGTCGCATCCCCGCGCATCGCATCGGCGATAAGCCGTTCGTATGCGGGCGCTGATTGAACGCCGAATCCGGTGCCGTAATTGAAATCCATCGTGACACTGCGGATGTGATTTTTCTGTCCGGGGACTTTGGCGTTAAAGCGAATCGAAATGCCCTCATCAGGCTGAATCTTAATCACGAGCACGTTCTGTTCGATCGTGTCGCTTTTTTCACCGAAGAGACGGTGCGGAATCGGATTGAAGGTTATCGCGATCTCCGAAACCTTGCGCGCGAGGCGTTTGCCGCTGCGCAGATAAAACGGCACGCCCGCCCAGCGCCAGTTGTTGATGTATAGCCGCAGGGCCGCGTACGTTTCCGTGTTGGAGTCCGGGCGCACGTCGGGTTCTGCTCGATAGGCCGGGACCACTTGGCCGCCGATCGTTCCGGCGTCGTATTGTCCGCGCACGCTCATTTGAAAGACTTCCTCCGGCGCGGGCGGCGAGATCGCGGAGAAGACTTTATATTTCTCGTTGCGGATTGCGTCGGCATCGGCCGCGGCCGGCGGTTCCATCGCCACGAGCGCGAGCAGGTTCATGACGTGATTCTGAATCATGTCGCGCAGCGCGCCGGCATTATCGTAATATCCGCCGCGGCCCTCGACGCCGAGCGTTTCGGCGGCGGTGATCTGAACCGACTGGATATAGTTGCGCGTCCAAATCGGCTCGAAGATCGTATTGGCAAAGCGCAGCGCCATGATGTCCTGCACCGTCTCTTTGCCGAGATAATGATCGATGCGATAGACCTGGCTTTCGTTGAAGACTTTTTCGACCTCGGTTTGCAGCGCTTGCGCCGATGCGAGATCGGTGCCGAACGGCTTCTCAACGATAATGCGGCTCCAGCCTGTGTGATTTGCCGACGGGTCGAGCTTTGCGTGTTTGAGCTGCGCAATGATCTTCGGAAAGACCGACGGCGGCGTCGCCAAATAATACAAACGGTTGTGCCCCGCGCCGAACTTTTGCTCGTACTCCTCCAAGCGCTGACGGAGCATCTCGAAATGCGAGGTGTCGTCGAAGTCCGCGGCCATGTAGCTGATGCGCTGCGCAAGGTCGTTCCACAGCGTTTCGTTCACCGGGCCTGAGCGCGAGAATTCGTTGACGTTCTTTTTGCAATACTCTCGGAACTCGTCGTCGGTGAACGGCGTGCGCGCAAAGCCGATCAGTCCGAAATTCGCCGGCAAACTGTTGTCGAGCCGCAAGTTATAGATTGCGGGCATGAGCATGCGCTTAAACAAATCGCCGCTCGCGCCGAAGAACACGATCGTGCACGGATCGTTAATCCGCGTGCTTTCGATGCCGGCACGCAGTGGATTGACCGCGACCTGCGCCATGCCGTTGCCCGTCGCAGCTGGCGTGGTGGTCATTTTGCCGCTGCTTCCGCTTTCACAGCGTGTCCTCCGAACTGATTGCGAAGCGCCGCAATGACCTTTGCGCTGTACGACTCATCTTGGCGCGAGGCAAACCGCGCCAGCAGCGAAAGGGTAATGACCGGCGCGGGAACGTTTTCGTCGATCGCGGCTTGCACCGTCCAGCGTCCTTCGCCGGTGTCGTCTACCCAGCCGCGAATATTTTTCAGATCCGGATCTGCTTGGAACGCGAGAACCGCAAGGTCGAGCATCCACGATCGAATAACGCTGCCGTACCGCCAGATCGACGCAAGCTGATGCAAATCAAACTTGAATTGCGAGTTGCGCAAGATTTCAAACCCTTCGCCGTACGCTTGCAGCATGCCGTATTCGATGCCGTTGTGTACCATTTTTGAAAAATGTCCGGCGCCCGCGGGACCGACGTGCGCGTATCCGCCTTGCGGCGCAAGCGTGAGAAATGCCGGCTCGCACGCCTTTACCGCGGCATCGTCGCCGCCTACCATCAGGCAGTAGCCTTCTTTTAACCCCCACACGCCCCCACTGGTTCCCGCGTCGACGAGCGAAACGCCCTTGACCTTGCAGCGTTCGTACGCCGCAAGGCCGTCTTTCCAATTCGTGTTGCCGCCGTCGACGATGATGTCGCCGCGTCCGAGAAGTCCGATGAGTTCCTCGATGGTGTCGTCGGTCGGCTTGCCAGCCGGAACCATAATCCACACGGCCTTTGGACTTCCATCGAGCTTTGAAACCAGCTCCGAGAGCGAGCCGCTCGCAATCGCACCGGACGACGCAGCCGTCGCGACTGCGTCCGGATTTTGATCGAACACGACGACCGCGTGGCCGCCTTGCAGCAGTCGCGTCGTCATGTTCGCGCCCATGCGGCCCAGGCCGACCATTCCTATTTGCATTTCATCTCCCTATTAGAAACTTGCCCTTCGACAGGCTCAGGGTCGTTCGATACCTCACGATGACAAGTCGTTCGATACCTCACGATGACAAGTCGTTCGATACCTCACGATGACAAGTCGTTCGATACGTCACGATGACAAGTCGTTCGATACCTCACGATGACAAGTCGTTCGATACCTCACGATGACAAGTCGTTCGATACCTCACGATGACAAGTCGTTCGATACCTCACGATGACAAGTCGTTCG
>Ga0070739_10000370_pt1 | contig 88801 bp, 66 predicted proteins | sample Coa_R1_7_FD_66445 | JGI IMG/M metagenome (GOLD analysis project Ga0070739, IMG submission 66445) | Surface soil microbial communities from Centralia Pennsylvania, which are recovering from an underground coalmine fire - Coalmine... | ecosystem: Environmental > Terrestrial > Soil > Unclassified ...
ACGGAAGGCAAGCTGGGTGGGCAAGCGGAGGTCAAAGGCGTATCGGGCACCTGGAAGGACTTGACCGACAGCGTCAACTCGATGGCCAATAACCTCACCAACCAGGTCCGAAACATCGCCCGCGTTGTGACCGCAGTCGCCAACGGCAACCTGAAACAGAAGCTGGCTCTGGAGGCGCGCGGTGAGATCGCGGAGCTGGCCGACACGATCAATGCCATGATCGATACCCTGGCGACGTTCGCCGATCAGGTCATCACCGTGGCCCGCGAGGTCGGTATCGAAGGCAAACTGGGAGGCCAGGCGCGCGTCCCTGGCGCGGCCGGCACCTGGAGAGACCTGACCGACAACGTCAACTTCATGGCTAGCACCCTGACCACTCAGGTACGCGCCATCGGAGAAGTCGCCACCGCCGTAACGACCGGCAACCTCGCGCGCTCCATCACGGTCGATGCCTCCGGCGAGGTCGCCGCGCTCAAAGATAACCTCAACGAGATGATCCGCAACCTGCGCGACGCCACGCAGGTCAATCAGGAGCAGGACTGGCTCAAGACCAACGTCGCCCGCTTCACCCGGCTGCTGCAAGGTCAGCGCGATCTGCTGACGGTCGCCCGCCTGATCCTCTCCGAGCTGGCCCCCCTGGTCTCCGTACAGCACGGCGTCTTCTTCATCAAGGACAGCACCGACAGCAGCGAGCCGATACTCAAGCTCATCGCCAGCTATGGTTACCAACAGCGTAAGAGCCTGGCGAACCGCTTTATGCCCGGCGAGGGGCTGGTCGGGCAGTGCGTGCTCGAAAAGCAGCGGATCGTCATCTCCGAGATCCCGGACGACTACGTCAAGATCGGCTCCGGCCTCGGCGAGGCGCCTCCGCGCAACATTGCGGTCCTGCCCGTCGTCTTCGAGGGCGACGTGCTGGCCGTGATCGAGCTGGCCTCCTTCAACCGCTTCAGCGATATTCACCTGACGTTCCTCGACCAGCTTACCGAGAGCATTGGAATCGTCCTGAACACGCTGGCCGCGACCCAGCGCACGGAAGAGCTGCTCAAGCAGTCCCAGTCCCTGACCGAAGAGCTGCAGAGCCGCCAGCTCGAGCTGCAGGAGACCAATAGCCGCCTGGAGCAACAGGCCCGGTCGCTGCAGGCTTCGGAAGAGGCGCTCAAGCAGCAGCAAGAAGAGCTGCAGCAGACCAACGAAGAGCTGGAAGAGAAAGCGCGGCAGTTGTCCGAGCAGAACCGCGAGGTCGAGCTGAAGAACCGCCAGATCGAGATCGCGCGGCAGGAGTTGGAGGAGCGGGCCGAGCAGTTGGCGCTGACCTCCAAATACAAATCCGAGTTCCTCGCCAACATGTCGCACGAGCTGCGCACGCCGCTCAACAGCATGCTGATCCTGTCGCGGCTGCTCTCCGAAAACGGTGAGGGCAATCTGACGCCCAAGCAGGTCGAGTACGCCAGCACCATCCACTCCTCGGGCAACGATCTCCTGTCGATCATCAACGAGATCCTCGATCTGGCCAAGATCGAATCCGGGACGATGGAGGTCCACGTCACCGACGTCTCCTTTACCGCCCTGAGCGATTATGTGGAGCGCAACTTCCGGGAGTTCGCCGTCGACAGGGGCCTCGATTTTACGGTAGAGCTGGACGAGACGCTGCCTCCCGTGATCTACACCGACTCCCAGCGGCTTCAGCAGGTTCTGCGCAACCTGCTTTCCAACGCGTTCAAGTTCACCGAGCAGGGCAGCGTGGCGCTGCGGATCGCTCCGGCGACGCAGGGCTGGAGCCAGGACCACGAGACGCTCAACAGCGCCGATCAGGTCATCGCCTTCGCGGTCAGCGATACGGGCATTGGCATTCCGCCGCACCGGCAGAAGTTGATCTTCGAGGCGTTCCAGCAGGGCGACGGGACGACCAGCCGCCGCTACGGCGGCACGGGATTAGGGCTGTCGATCAGCCGGGAGATCGCCAATCTGCTCGGCGGCGAGATCCGGCTCATCAGCAGCCCCGGCGAAGGCAGCACCTTCACGTTCTACCTGCCCCAGAACTACACCCCGACCCTGCAGCCTGACGAGAGCCGAGACGAGGCGCCGGAGAGCGGCCCGCCTACTCCTCCTTCCGGCGATGAAGAGCCGGAGGCCGTTGCAGCGCATAAGTCGAGGAGCAGGCGCGCGCCGCGCGCCAACGCCAACAGCGCGGTGGTGGATGCCAGCCTGCTCGCTCCCGGCAATATCCAGGACGACCGTGCCGCCGTCAAGACGGGCGATCAGGTCCTTCTCATCGTCGAGGACGATCCCAACTTCGCCCAGATCCTGCTGGACCGTGCGCGCGAGAAGGGATTCAAGGGCGTGGTGGCGGCGCGCGGAGAAGCTGTGCCGACCCTGGTGCGTCAATATCACCCGCACGCCATCACCCTCGATATTCGCCTGCCGGATACGGACGGCTGGACGGTGCTGGACCGGCTGAAGCACGATCCGGAATCCCGCCACATTCCCGTGCATATCATCTCGGTGGCCGAGGAGCGACAGCGTGGTCTGAAACTGGGCGCGATCGCCTATCTGAACAAGCCGGTGACCCGCGAGAACCTGGACGGCGCCCTGGGGGACATCAAAGCCTTCATCGAGCGCAAGATCAAGCGGCTGCTGGTCGTGGAGGACGATGCGACCCAGCGCGACAGCATCGTGGCGTTGATCGGCAACGGCGACGTGCAGACCTCCACAGCCTCCACCGGCGCCGAGGCGCTGGACATGCTCAAAAAGGAGCGCTTCGACTGCATGGTGCTCGATCTGGGGCTGCCGGACATGACCGGATTCCAGTTGATTTCTAAAATCCGGGCTGAATCCGATCTGGCGGAGCTGCCTATCGTCGTCTATACCGGTAAGGAACTGACGCGCAAGCAGGAGACCGAGCTTCGCCGGCTGGCCGATACCATCATCGTCAAAGACGTCAAGTCGCCGGAGCGCCTGCTGGACGAGACCACGCTGTTCCTGCACCGGGTTCAGGCAGACCTGCCGCCTTCGCAGCAGCAGATGCTCGAGCATATCCGCCTGGCCGACCCGACGCTGGCGGGCAAGAAGGCCCTGATCGTGGACGACGACGTGCGCAACATCTTCGCCCTCACCAGCGTGCTGGAGCGCCAGCAGATGCAGGTGCTCTATGCCGAGAACGGCAAGGACGCCATCGAAATGTTGCAGAACACGCCGGACATCGATATCGTCCTCATGGATGTGATGATGCCGGAGATGGATGGCTACGAGACGATGCGCGCCATCCGCAAGCGCGCCCGGTTCAAGTCGCTGCCCATCATCGCCCTCACCGCCAAAGCGATGAAAGGCGATCGGGAGAACTGCATCAATGCCGGCGCCTCGGACTATATCGCCAAGCCCGTCGATTCCGACCAGCTTCTGTCGCTGATGCGCGTCTGGCTGTATAAGTGAGCAATAGGCCCCCACACCCGCTAAAGATGGTAGCCAACGCCGTAACAAAGGAGGAGGCATTTCCTCACGATAAGGAGCTGGAAGCACTGGAGATCGAGCTGCTGGTGGAAGCCATCTACCGGCACTACGGTTACGATTTCCGGGAGTATGCCGTCGCCTCGCTCAAGCGCCGGGTCGCCAGTTGTCTCCACGCGGAGGGGCTGGCGACCATTTCGGGCCTGCAGGAGCGCGTGCTGCACGATCCTGCCTGCTTCCAGCGATTTCTGCATGCCCTGTCGGTCAACGTAACGGCGTTCTTCCGCGATCCGTCCTTCTTCCTCGTCTTCCGCAGCCGGGTAGCGCCCATCCTGCGGACCTATCCGTTTCTGCGCATCTGGCACGCCGGATGTTCGACCGGAGAAGAAGTCTACTCTATGGCGATCCTGCTGCACGAGGAGGGTCTGTACGAGCGCTGCCGGATTTACGCCACCGACATGAACGCCGAGGCGTTGCGGCAAGCGCAAGAAGGCATCTTTCCGCTGCGGGACATGCTGGAGCACAGCCGCAATTACAGCGAAGCCGGCGGCAAAGGGGCGCTTGCCGATTACTATACCGCCGGCTATGGCAGCGCGATCTTTCCTGCCTGGCTCAAGGAGAACACCCTCTTTGCGCCGCACAATCTGGCGCAGGACGGCTCGTTCAACGAGTTTCACGTCATTCTGTGCCGCAACGTCATGATCTATTTCAAGCGGTCTCTGCAGCGGCGCGTGCACGAGCTCCTGTATGCCAGCCTGACGCCTTTCGGCATCCTGGGAATCGGCAGCAAAGAGTCGCTGCATTTCACGCCGCACGAGACGGATTACGAGCCTCTGGTGGTCGGGAGCAAGCTTTACCGGCGGATCGGCTGATGGCTTTTGAGATCGTGGTCGTGGGAACGTCGATGGGAGGACTGGCCGCCCTGGAGAGGCTGCTGGCGGGCCTGCCGCCAGCTTTCCCCCTCCCTCTGGCCGTCGTGCAGCACCGCCGCGCCGGCTCGAACGGCATGCTGGCGACTCTGCTGCGGCGTTGCTGCGCGCTGCCGGTCCGCGAGCCGCACGATAAGGAGAAGATCGAGGCGGGACGGGTCTACCTGGCCCCCGCCGATTACCACCTGCTGATCGAGGAGGGGGAATTCGCCCTGTCCACCGAGGGACCGGTCCGCTATTCGCGCCCCTCGATCGACGTGCTTTTCGCTTCCGCCGCCGACACCTACGGCAAAGACGTGATCGGCGTCGTGCTGACCGGCGCCAACGACGACGGCGCGCAGGGCGCGGCCCGGATCAAGGCGGCGGGCGGCCTCCTGATCGTCCAGTCGCCGGAGACGGCCGAGAGCGCGGTCATGCCGCGCGCCGCCCTGGCCGCCGCTGCCGCCGACAAAGTCCTGCCGCTGTCGGAGATCGCTCCCTGCCTGGTAAGCCTGTGCCCTGCTGTGCAGAAAGAGACGCTATGAGTTCGGATAGGAAAGTCAAGATCCTGCTGGTGGACGATCGGCCGGAGAACCTGATCGCCCTGGAATCGGTGCTGGAAAGCCTGGGCCAGATCCTGGTCAAGGCCGGCTCCGGCGCCGAGGCGCTCAAGCATCTGCTGGACGATGAGTTCGCCGTCATCCTGCTGGACGTGCAGATGCCCGGCATGGACGGCTTCGAGACGGCCTCCCTGATCCGCTCCCGCGAGAAGACCCGCCACATCCCCATCATTTTCCTCACCGCTTTCAACAAGACCGATCAGCACGCAGTGAAAGGCTACTCGCTCGGCGCGGTAGACTACATCTTCAAGCCTTTCGAGCCGGATCTGCTGCGCGCCAAGGTCGCCGCGTTCGTGGAGCTGTCCAAGAAGACGCAGGAGTGGCGAGAAGAGATCGTCCAGCGCCGGCGGGCGGAAGAGAAGCTGGACGCTTCCAACGCGCTGCTGGAGACCATCAGCCGGACCCTGGTCGGGTTCATCAGCCACAGCGACCCGACGGTCGCCTGCCAGAACCTGTTAGGCCGCATCCTGACGCTGACACAGAGCGAATACGGCTTCATCGGGGAGATCCTCTATACCGATAACGGCGAGCCGTATCTTCGCCTCCTGGCCGTCAGCAATATCTCCGGCGGCAACGGCCGGAAGCCGGAAGGCGGCTTCCAGGCCTCCAGGCGGGAAGGCGAAGCCACGAAAACGCTCTGCCGGATACTGCAGAAGAGCGGGCAGCTCCTCCTGGCTAACTCTCGCGCGGCCGTGCCGCACGGTCTGCCGCCCGGCCATCCGCCCATGATGAACTTCGTGGGGCTGCCCTTCTACAAGGCCGACATGCTGGTCGGTATGTTGGGCATCGGCAACCGGCCGGGGGGCTATACCGACGAGATGGTGGCCTACCTGGAGCCGCTGCGCAGCACCTGCGGCGCGATCATCGATGCCTATCGCATCGAGCAGCGGCGCAAGCAGGCCGAGGCCGCGGTCCGGGAATTGAACGAGGATTTGGAGCGGCGCGTTTTCGAGCGCACGGCGGCGCTGGAAGCGACCAACAAAGAGCTGGAGAACGAGGTCGCCGAGCGTACGCGCACCCAGGCCGCCCTCATCGAGGCCAAAGAGGCGGCCGAGGTGGCGAACTCGGCCAAAACGCGGTTCCTGGCCAGCATGAGCCACGAGTTGCGCACGCCGCTGAATGCCATCATCGGCTACAGCGAAATGCTCCAGGAAGAAGCCTCCGATCTGGGGATGGAGGGCCTGCTGCCGGATCTGGGCAGGATTCATGCGGCGGGCAAGCACCTGCTGGCGCTCATCAACGATGTCCTCGACCTGGCCAAGATCGAGGCGGGCAAAGAGTTTCTGTCGCTGGAGACCTTCGATATTCTGGCTATGATCGAGCAGGTCGTCAGCACCGCGCAGCCGCTGGCGCAGAAGAACGGCAACACGCTGGAGGTGCGCTGCCCGCCGGACATCGGCACGATGCGCGCCGACTCGACCAAGGTGCGCCAGAGCCTGCTCAACCTGCTCTCCAACGCCTGCAAATTCACCGAGCAAGGCGTCATCACCCTGGAAGTCTCCCGGCAGGAGCACGAAAAACGCGAGTGGGTCCTCTTCCGCGTGACGGATACCGGCATCGGCATTTCCCCCGATCAGATGGGACGGCTGTTCGAGCCGTTCTCGCAGGCGCATACGGAGACCGTACGCCGCTACGGCGGCACCGGCCTCGGACTGACGCTCACCCAGCAGTATTGCCGGATGATGCAGGGGGACGTCGGCGTCGAAAGTGAGCCGGGCAAGGGATCGACGTTCCTCATCCAACTGCCGCGCGAGGTCCAGGATCCCCAGGGCCGGCCAGCATCCCGCGCACGATCGGACGCCCGGCCAAAAGCGCCGTCGAAAAGCACGGCTGGCACCGTGCTCGTCATCGACGACGATCCGACGGCCCGCGACCTGATGAAGCGCTTCCTTACCAGAGAAGGCATCCGGGTGAAGACGGCCGCCGGCGGCTCGGAGGGACTGCGCCTTGCCCGGACGATCCGCCCCGCCGCCATCACCCTCGACGTGATGATGCCCGACATGGACGGCTGGGCGGTCTTAAGCGCCTTGAAAGCCGATCCAAAACTATGTGATATTCCCGTCATCATGATGACGATGGTGGACGAAAGAAAGCAGGGCTATACGCTGGGCGCCGCCGACTATATGGTCAAGCCGATCGACTGGGATCGTCTAAAGGCCATTCTGGACCGCCATCGCTGTCTGCAGCCGCCCTGCCCGGTTCTGATCGTGGAGGACGATCCGGATAGCCGCCAACTGCTGCGCAGCATGCTGGAGCGGGAAGGCTGGGTGGTCGTCGAGGCGGAAAACGGCCGCGCGGCCCTGGACCGTATCCAGGAGGAGTGTCCCGCCCTGATCCTGCTCGATCTGCTCATGCCCGATATGGATGGGTTCTCACTGGTCTCTGCCCTGCGCGGTCACGCCGAATGGCGCTCGATTCCGGTGGTCATCGTTACGGCCAAAGACATCACGGAGGAAGATCGGCTGCAGTTGAACGGCCACGTGGATAAGATCCTCCAGAAGGGCGCCTACAGCCGCGAGGCGCTGCTGGACGAGGTGCGTTATCTGGTGCAGACGTGTGTTTAGGCGCCTAAGGCCAAAAGAGGATAGAGACATAATTATAGAGAAATGTCGGAATGGGATCGAATATCGTCCAGGGCAAAGCATGACCATGGCCAGGATACTGCTGATCGAAGATGATGAAATGAGCCGCGACATGCTCTCCCGGCGTCTGATTCGCAGGGGATACGACGTTATCACGGCGGCCGATGGCCAGGAGGGCATCGCGCTGGCGTGCGCGCAGGCGCCGGAGATCATTCTGATGGATATGAGCCTGCCCGTTCTGGACGGCTGGGAGGCGACTCGCCGGCTTAAGGCTGCTCCAGAGACGCGCTCTATCCCCATTATCGCGCTGACGGCCTATGCCATGTCGGGCGACCGGGAGCGAGCCATCGAGGTCGGCTGCGACGATTACGATACCAAGCCGGTCGAGCTGTCCCGGCTGCTGGAAAAGATGACGGCGCTCCTGAGTAAAAAGGAATGAGGCGAATGAACCGAGCGGTTCCTGCGGAGGCGGTCACCCTGCCGGCAGACGACGCTTCGCAGCCCATCGATTATAGCTTGCGCCCCGAACAGCCGGTCAAGATCCTGCTGGTGGACGACCATCCCGAAAACCTGGTCGCCCTCGAGTCGGTGCTGGAAAGCCTGGGCCAGATCCTGGTCAAGGCCGGCTCCGGCACCGAGGCGCTCAAGCACATCCTCGATGAAGAGTTCGCGGTCATCCTGCTGGACGTGCAGATGCCCGGCATGGACGGCTTCGAGACGGCCTCTATGATCCGCTCCCGCGAGAAGACCCGCCACATCCCCATCATTTTTCTCACGGCCATCAGCACCAGTGATTTCAATGTCGCCAGCGGCTACTCCGTGGGCGCGGTAGACTATATCGTCAAGCCGTTCGATCCGCAAGCCCTGAAGGCGAAGGTATCCGCCTTCGTCGAGCTGTCCAAGAAGACCAACCGGCTGCGCGAGGAGATCACGCGGCGCATCAAGGCCGAAGAAGAAGTCCGCGCCCTGAATGAAGAGCTGGAGCGCCGGGTGGCCGAGCGCACGGCGGCCCTGGAGGCCGCCAATAAGGATTTGGAGAACGAGGTCGCCGAGCGCAAGCGCGCCGAGGCCGGGCTGCGGAAGCATCAGGCGGAGATCGAGGCGCTGAACGCGCGGCTGCAGCGGGCGATGTTGGAGACGCATCACCGCGTCAAGAACAATCTGCAGGTGATCGCCGCGATGATCGATATGCAGATCCTGGAGGGCGAGCACAGCATTCCGATCGAGGACATCCGGCAGTTGGGCACGCAGGTGCGCACGCTGGCGGTCGTGCATGACATCCTGACGCGCGAGGCGAAAGAGGATGGGCAGGCCAACGCGCTTTCGACCGGGCCGCTGCTGGAGGAGCTGCTGCCCATGCTCCAGGAGATGGCGGAAGGGCGCACGATCCACTTCGACATCACCGCCGTGCGCCTGCCTGCGCGCCAGGGAACCTCGCTGGTGCTGCTGGTCAACGAGCTGGTCAACAACGCCATCAAGCACGGCCAGGGAGAGATCGCCGTGCGTCTTGCCTCCGATGAGAAGACCGCGGTGCTGGAAGTGCGCGATCAGGGGCCTGGCTTTCCATCGGATTTCGATCCGCATCAGGCCGCCCACATGGGCCTGGAGCTGGTCGAGAACCTGAGTCGCCTGGACCTGAGCGGGCAGGTGCAGTACGACAACGAGCCGGACGGGGGCGCCTGCGTGACCGTCACCATTCCCATTCCTGCGAATGACAGTTGCTAGTGGTTAGTTGCTAGTTACTAGTTTCTAGTTACTGGTGATTCCTCGCCAATTGCCAACGGGAACGGCGTTCCAGAAGCCACTCTGTAACTAGCAGCTAGCGACTAGGAACTAGAAACTAGAAACTCCCAGGAAAAACGGCTGAGTCCAGGCGGCGCGAACGCCTTCTCCATAACATTCCGCACGGACATAGAGCTCTTCGCTGCCGGTGATCGTATATTCCGCTTCCGAGGCGTCTACATAAGCCAGCTCCCGGCCGTAAGCGGCAATGAAGCGAATACGCTGCGCGTTCGGCGCGACGATTACGATACGCCCCTCTTCCACTCCCACCCGCGTTATCTCCACGCCCGTCGAGGCGTAAAAGCGTCCCTGCTCCAGGGCCTCCACGATGGCCGCCGCCGTGCGGTCGGTCGCCTGGACCACGTTCCAGCCGCGCTCGATGGCCTCGGGCCGGTGAAAATCGTCGTTGGCAAAACCCCAGACCCGCCGGCCGCTGCCCAGCAGCCGGTCCCAGCGATCCAGCGCCAGCGCGCTGCCCGTCTCGTACTCGACCACGCCGTTGTAGATCTCGATGCCCGCGTAGCCGGTCAGCCGCTCCATCGATTCCTGCGGATGATGGTTGAACTCCCGCTGCCAGTTCGGGTGGTTGAGGACCACGAAGCCGCCCTGCGCCCGGACGGCGTCGATGACTTTCTGGCGGTCGCGGTCCGGAGGAATGGCTTCATGGATCGAGATCGCCAGCATGTGCGGCCCGTGGGCCGTCACTTCATCGGCGGGAAGCAGAACCATCCGGGTCTGCGCCTGATATTCGGCGGGAGACACCCGTTTGTCGTGGTCGGAGAGCGCCAGGAAATCGTAGCCGTGCTGCTCATAGAGGGCGATGACCTCCTCGGGCGGCAGCGAGCCGTCGCTAAACGTCGAGTGCGCGTGCAGGTTGCCGCGCAGCCAGGTAAACCCTCGGGTGAGATAGGGAGACGTGATGGGAATGGGCATAGTCGTGCCGGGACCTCGATCAGTGTTGTTTTTGGAACTTCTGAAGCGCCGCGGTCAGAGGCGGAAGAAGAGTCTCGGTGGTGACGGGTTTTAAGACATAGCCAGACACGCCGATTTCCTGGGCTTCCTGCAGATACTCTTCCTCGGAAAAGGCAGTCAGCATCACGATACAGACGGGGTACTGCTCCAGGATACGCCGCGAGGCTTCGAGGCCGTTCATGACCGGCATCTGAATATCCATCAAGACAAAATCCGGCTTATGCCGGAGCACCACCTCGATGGCCTCCTGGCCATTGGCAGCCACGCCCACCACCGCAACGCCGCGCGACCGGAGCATCCGGCGCAGTTGAAGCTGGGTCACGCCCTCGTCTTCGACCACGACGGCCCGCTTGCCTTTGAGATCGACGCCGATCCCCTCTTCCGGCAGAGCGGATTCGTCCGAAAACGACCGAAAACGCCAGGGGATTTCCGGCGTTATCAGTCGAGGGCGCTTCAGTGCAGCTTCCGGCATAGAACGAAGCCCTTACTTAATCAGAGGCCGGTAAAGCGAAAAGGACGCGGACTCTGGCCCCGCCTTCCGTCCGGTTCTCGTAGCAGGCCTTGCCTGCGAGATCGGTACATACCAGGCTTTCGACCAGCTCCAGGCCGGTGTTGGCAAACGCCAGGGCATCAAAATCCTCCGGGAAGCCGGGACCGTCATCGCAGACTTCCAGGACCGCTTGCCGGCCCTGGACCCTGAAGGTGACTTCCGCGGCGCTCTTGCCGTGCTTGAGCGCGTTGGAGACAAGCTCGTTGAGGATCAGCGCCAGCGAGATGCACTGCTTGGAGAGAAGCTCCGCGTCGTCGATCTCGAAGCGGACCGTCTGTTTCCAGGCGGTCTGTTGGAGCATGGGCAGGAGATGTTCCAGGACGGCTTTTATCGAGACCCGCTGCGCGTCCTCACTCTCTTTGATCCCTTTGGTAAGCAGATCGTGGACGATGGCGAGGGTACACACGTGGGACTTCAGGCGGGCATACTCTTCCAGAGGGACCGCCTTTTCGATTTCGTGGTCCGCCGCCTGCATCTCGATCATCGCCGAAATGATCTGCAGATTGTTCTTGACGCGGTGATGCGTCTCTTTCATCGCGCGTTTTAAGCGCGCATTCAAGGCTTCGATCTCGTTAAGCCGCTCCTGAAGGGCCTGTTCGGCCTCCTTGCGCCGGGCGATCTCGGCCTCCAGCGATTTTGCCTTCTGCTGCAAAAGGCTGATCTCCCGAAGCCGCTCGTCCGGGCTGCTCAGCGCGGCGTAGCTCTCTGCCGGGAGCACGCGGGAGTGCTGGGTGCAGATGGCGGAAAACGGCATGGCATGGGCTTCGCAGCCGAAGCCCTGCAGCGGATAGGCGCAAAAGAGGCAGAAAGCGTGGGAGCGGGCCAGATCGTTCCAGAGCTCTTCCAGGCGAATGGCGGAAGCCGAATCGCCCTCGTCCCAGAGAAGGGCGACCATCTCTCCGAACGCGCGCACGCGCCGGCCTCCCTGCGCGGCCTGGGCGACTACGCTGCCGACCGTCTCCTGGAAGCGCTGCGGCTCCGGCGAATCCGCGACCATGAGCTTGGACAGCGTTTCGGCGGCGTCGAGGGAGATATACTGTCCCTGTTGGCGCGCGGCGGCTACGTCGAGGCCCCGCGCCTGCAGATTTATCTCCAGCGCCGCCCGGTGCGCTTGCGTGGCGACGACGATGCAGTTCTCCCCGGCATCCAGACCGGCGCCGATGAAGCCGCTGATCGCGTCCACCAGGGCGATGTCGCTCTCGTAGAACTGCACGAAATGGTCGGAGGGATTCATTCCCTCCCAATCCAGGGTCGGCGCAAGCCTGCCAGGATGACTATGTAGATCGCCCGATGGGTTGGAAACTCCCTCGGTCTTGTGCATCAGGTCCATTCAGACACTCCCTGTCTCGCACTTCACGGTGATGGCCTGTTTTCAGGCTGTCTGCCTCTGTCCGGAAAGGCGGCAGCGTCTTATCGCTTCCTCATCCATTGACCATAACACAGATTATACGGCGGCGTCAGACCAAAAGTTCAGTAAAGAGAAGAGGCGGCAAGCGTCATTGCTTGCCGCCTCTCGGTTCGATCCGAGAATAGCCTATAGCATCGTCGGCTTTCCCGCGCTCCCTCAGCCTGTAAAGCAAAACATCAGCAGGCTCTGCGGAGCCGGCGCCTGCCTCAATAGTCGGTACCGGCTCCTTGAGGAAGCAGGAGGGTATCGCCAAAAGGACGCCTGCCAGAGGGAAAAGGTTCCCGAAATAAAGCCATTCACCGGGCGGTCAGGCGGCCCTTCAGGAACGCTGTTGCCAGAGGGCGTAGGCTTCCTGCAGGAAGGGCACCAGCTTCTGAGCGGTGACCGGCTTGACCAGATAGCCGCACGCGTCGATCTGTTTGGCTTGCCCCTGATAGTCTCCAAAGGCGGTCACAAACACAATGCAGGGGCGATACTCCGCAAGAATGCGCTCGGCAGCCTGCATGCCGTCCATGAGCGGCATGCGAATGTCCATCAAGATAATGTCGGGACGCTCGCGCAGGACGATCTCGACCGTCTCCGAGCCGTTATTGGCTTTTCCTACCACGCGCATTCCGGCGCGCGTGAGGATGCGGTCCATCTGCAGAGAGATGATGCCTTCGTCTTCGGCGATCACGACTCGCTTGCCGGCAAGCACATCGTCGTCTGCAGGGGAAGGGGCGGCCTCTTCGGATCGCTTAAGAGGCCATTGGGCATCGGAAAGCGGGAGGGCTAGCGTCATGGCAGAGTCTCCATCTAAGGATTCTGTGCGAGAAGTCCGGATAATCTGTCGCACCGTGATATTCTACGCAGAGAATACGTTTTTGTGCCGTTGCTGCTCGATAAGAGGCGCAGAAGGCAGCCTGGGCGAACAGTTGGCGAATGTCTGCGTATGATATAATGACTCCTGCTGATCGGTTTCCCGGATGTAAAAGAGGGATCCAAGAAGACACTCGCATCGGCGTATCGGAGGGGCTGGACGCCCTGCCGCCTCCCTTACGCTGAGGTAGGCCAGGATGCAGCCAGACAACTCACCCGTATCCCCACAAGACCCACAGACTCTATGCGCAGAGGCCGCCGGTGATGCCGGAGCAGAGCCGCCGGATTGGAAGGCGCTCTATCTGGAGGCGCAGCGCGCGCGGGAGCAGGCCGAAGCCGAAGCGCAGCGCCTGCGCGACCGGTTGGAGCGCTTGAAAGACGCCACGATAGCGCAGGCGCGTCTGGCGGCCATCGTCGAGTCTTCGGACGACGCGATCATCGCCAAGACCCTGCAGGCCATTATTACCGACTGGAATAAAGGCGCGGAGCGTATCTTCGGCTACACCGCCGAGGAAGCCATCGGCAAGTCCAAGCTCATGCTCTTCCCGACCGATCGCTATGCCGAAGAAGACGAGATTTTAGCCAAACTGCGCCGGGGAGAGCGCATCGAACACTTCGAGAGCGTTCGGGTCACCAAAGACGGCCGCTACATCGACGTGTCCCTGAGCATCTCGCCCATTCGAGACGGCGAGGGCAACATCGTCGGCGCTTCCACCATCGCCCGGGACATCACCCTCCAGAAGCAGGCTCAGCGGGAGCTTACCGCCCTCAACGAGCGCCTCAAGCGCAGCGTTCAGGAGACCCATCACCGCGTCAAGAACAATCTGCAGATTCTGGCCGCTTTCCTGGACATGCTCATGCAGGACTATGCTGAGGCGCTTCCGATAACGGAAGTGCAGCGGTTGTCTCAGCAGGTATCGGTGCTGGCCGGCATCCACGATATCCTCACCCACGATCCCAAGACCCTGGGCGAGAACGACGCAGATACGAAGCTGCCCGCCAACGTGGTGCTCGAACGCCTGCTGACGCTGCTGGAGACGACCGCCCGGCAGCAGCGATTGGAATACCATATCCCCGATATTCGTCTCAGCATCCGTCAGGCGACGGCCCTGACCCTGATCGTTCACGAGCTGGTCCTGAACGCCCTCAAATATGGCGGCAAGACGGTCCAGGTCTCCATGCGCGCGGAAGGATCGTCGGCCCGGCTGGAGGTGCAGGACGACGGCCAGGGGCTGCCGGCAGATTTCGATCCGGATTTGGCGGCCAATACGGGCCTGGCGCTGGTGGAGAGCCTGACACGCAACGATTTGGGAGGCCGTCTTGTCTTTACCAATCGGAAAGAGGGCGGCGCCAAAGTGAGCCTCCAATTCCCCCTCCGAGCCGCGTAGCCCACCTCATTCGCTTGACACACCGCTTCCGATTCATCTAAAATGAGGCTGTGAGGAGGACACGATGAAGCGGGTCGTCAGTATCAGCCTGGGATCGTCCAAGCGCGACAAAAAGGTACACGCCACGTTCTTCGGAACCGACTTCGAGATCGAGCGTATCGGCACGAACGGCGACATGCAGCGCTATCGCCAGTTGGTAGCCGATCTCGACGGCAAGGTGGATGCGTTCGGCGTCGGCGGTACGGACATCTATCTCTATGCCGGCAACAAGCGCTACGTTTTCCGGGAGCCTTTCTCCCTCATGGCCGGCGCCAGGCAGACCCCCTTTGTAGACGGCAGCGGCCTCAAGCACACGCTGGAGCGCGAGACCATCGCCTGGCTGCAGGACAACGGCATCGTGGACTTCACGACGAAGCGCGTGCTGCTGGTCAGCGCGGTCGATCGCTTCGGCATGGCGGAGGCCCTGGCCGGCCGCGCGAAATCCATCGTCTTCGGGGACATGCTCTTCGGCCTGGGCCTCCCGGTCCCGCTGCGCTCCTGGGGCAGCGCGCAGCGGCTGGCCCGCCTGCTGCTGCCGATCATCGTGCGCCTCCCGTTCAAGTGGTTCTATCCGACCGGCGAGAAGCAGGAGCAGAACACGCCCAAGTTCACTCAGTACTTCCGCGAAGCCGACGTCATCGCGGGGGACTACCTCCTGATCGGCCGCTACATGCCTGAAGACATGCGCGGCAAGATCATTCTGACCAACACCACGACGGCCGAGGATGTCGAAGAGCTGAAGCGGCGGGGCGTGATGCAGCTCATTACCACGACGCCCGTCTTCGACGGGCGCTCGTTCGGCACCAACGTTATGGAGGCGGTGCTGGTGGTGCTGATGGGTAAGCGGCCGGAGGAGCTGACGCCGGAGGACTATCTGAACAAGCTCAAAGAGCTGGGCTGGACCCCGCGCATCCAGGATCTCAATCCGGCGGTCGCGCCTGCTTCCGCTGCCGCCCCGACACCCGCATAGATAATGACCATGCAGCAGTTTGCCTTCGTCATCCATCCGATAGACGCGCGCCGGGATGTCAGCCGCAAGTATCCCATCGCCCGCTATCTGCCCGAGCGTCTGATCGAGTGGTACATCCAGCGGCGCGATCCGCTGGTAGTCTCCGAGATCGTGGGCGTGCGCTCGCCGACGGGCGAAGAGGCGCGCGGCTGGTTCATCGGCTGCCCGCTGACACCGCGGCAGATGCTGGCGCTTCCTCTCGACTTTGTCTGGGAGAAACTGGAGCAGTGCGGACGCATCGCCAAAGACCTGGGAGCGGGCATTCTGGGGCTGGGCGCGTTCACGTCGGTGGTGGGCGATGGCGGCGTCACGCTCGCAAAACGGCTGCCGGATCTGGCTATCACCACGGGCAACTCTTACACGGTCGCCACGGCGATCGAGGGCGCCCGCAAGGCGGGCGAGAGGATGGGCTATTCGATCCCTTCCGCGCGCGTCGCCGTGGTGGGCGCGACAGGCTCCATCGGAGCGACCTGCGCGGAAATCTTTGCGCGGGAGGCGGCGCAGGTCGCGCTCGTCGGTCGCAACACGGAGAAGCTGGAGGCGCTGGCCGCGCGGCTGCGGGAACAGGGCCGCGCCGAGATCGCGCTCTTTACCGACGTGGCGGCAGGGCTGAAAGAGGCGGACATCATCATTACGGTCACGAGCGCCGTAGATGCCATTATTCTCCCCGAGCACGTCAAGCGGGGCGCCGTCGTCTGTGACGTGGCCCGTCCGCGCGACGTTTCCGTGCGGGTCGCCAGAGAGCGCAATGACGTGCTCGTCCTGGAAGGCGGCGTGGTCGCCGTGCCCGGCGACATGCATACCCCCCGTCCCGACCGTCCCGGCAGCGAATTCAGCTTCGGCTTCCCGCCCGGCACGGCCTACGCCTGCATGTCCGAGACGATGATCCTAGCGCTGGAGGGCCGCTACGAGAGCTTCACGCTGGGCAAAGAGGTCTCGGCAGCCCAGGTGGATGAGATTTCCGCCCTGGCCGCCCGGCACGGTTTCCACCTGGCCGGCTTCCGCTCGTTCGAGCACGCTGTGGACGAAGCGGAGATCGCCCGGATCCGCCGCAACGCCTTCGGCTCAGGGGCGCCTCCTGCCTCTTCGGGCGCTCTGCCTGGCGTCCCTACCCCGGAAACAAAAGCGCCGTAGGCTTCTGTGCCCACGGCGCTTTTCCTCACCCAAACCACACCCCCGTCCCCTCTCCTTCGTAAGGAGAGGGAGAACCTGAGGCAGGCTCTTTAACTGTCGGCGATGCGATAACCCCGGAAGCCGGCATAGACGACCAGAAGCAGGGCTAAGGGGCTAACGATAATCCCGGCAAGATGCATGATTCCCAGCCCGATCAGAGTCGAGACGACCGCACAGCCGCCCGCGATCATTCCCTGCGTGGGACCGGGCGCCTTGCTTGCCTTCAGCACCGCATAGCCCACGATGTAGCCGATAAGGATAGTCAAGTAGGGAATGCGAAATCCTGCGGCCACGGAGACAAATCCGAAGCCGATGCCGCAGGCGAGCGCTACGCCCGCGCCGGCCAGCGCGCCCATCCCGATATTCGGCTCCGCCATAGGAAACGCAGAGGCCATAGGGTGATAAGCGGGCTGCCCCATGATAGGAGGTACTCCATAGGGATTGGCGGCCGGTCCCATGGGGGATGCCGGCGGGAAGCTGCCGTAGGGATTCGCCACCGGATTTGCGGTCGGCGCGTAGGCAGGCGGAGCCTGCAGGGGATCATTATAGGCGGCCGGCGCGCTCGCGGCGTAAGCAGAGGCCGGAGCCGCCGTGGCCGGCCCGGTTACCGCGTAACCGGCAGCCGGATCGGATGTTGGATTCGGTATATCCAGCGTCGGGACGGGCGCCGGCTGCAGCCGCCGGATCGCCTCCTGAGCCTGGGGATAGTTGGGCTGCAGTTGGACCGCCTGCTGGAAAGCCGTCAGCGCCTGCTCGGTCCAGCCGCCGTGCTCCAACGCGACCCCCAGGTTATAACGCGCCTGCGCGTTGGCAGGCTGCAGATGGACGGCCTGGGTGATGCTCGCGACCGCTTCTTGATAGCGGCTGGCTTGTCCGTAGGCCGCGCCTAAATACAGGCGCGCCAGGAAATCAGAGGGATCGTGTTGAACAGCCGTTTCCAGGGATGAGATGGCAGCCGCAATATTGCCTTGCTGCAGGGCGGCCATGCCGGCTTCGGTTTCCGCAGACATGCGCTATAGACTCCTTTAAAGTGAATGAAGAATGACGTTATGACATCGAGATCGCTTTTCGCTTCAGGCGAGTATACACTACGGCGACGGGTCTGTCAACAGGAATGTTGCCGGGTAACTTTTCACTGCAGGGAACACGTCCCTGCAGGACGAAACATTCCCCTGCAGGCAGACCGGCTTCAGGAGGGGAGATGAGCGTAAGTCAACATCGCGGCGTGGTCGTCGCGCAGAACGGCATCGTGGCGGCCTCGCAGCCGCTGGCAGTCTCGGCAGGACTGAATGTCCTGATGCGCGGCGGCAGCTTTGCCGACGCGGCCATTGCCACTTCCGCCGCGCTTTGCGTCACCGAGCCATATGCCAGCCAGATCGGCGGGGACGCGTTTATCGTCGTCTACGACGCCAAAACCGGCACGACGACCGCGCTCAACGGGTCCGGCATCGCCCCGCAGGCGGCCACCCCCGACCGCTTCCCGAACGGCATGCCCTTGCGCGGCCTCCCGGCCGCCGCCGTGCCCGGCCTGGTAGACGCCTGGTTCACGCTGCATGCCCGGTGGGGTACCCAGCCTATCCCCGAGCTGCTGGCTACGGCCATTTCCTACGCCTCCGAAGGCTTCCCCGCCGGGTATCGCTACAGCCAGGCGTTCGCCAATAACGCGGCGCTGCTGCGTGACTTTCCGGAAACGCTCGCCGCGCTGGGCGGCGGCGTGATGCCGCAGCCGGGAAGGATCATAAAGCAGCCGGACCTCGCCTGGACGCTCCGGCAGATCGCCGAGGGAGGCCGGGATGCCTTCTACGAAGGGCCGGTCGCCGAGCGTATCGTCCGGCACAGCGAGCAGAATGGCGGACTCTTTGCGAAGGAAGACTTCGCGGGCCATCGCACCCAGGTCTCCGATCCCATCAAAACCACGTATCGCGGCTACACCGTCCACGGCCAGCCGCCGGTCTCTCAGGGAATGATTCTGCTGGAAGAGCTGAACATCGTGGAAGGGTTCGATCTCGCGGCGCTCGGCCACAATAGCCCCGAATCGGTCCACCTCCAGGTCGCCGCGAAACAGCTCGCCTTTGCCGATCGCTACGCCTACCTGGGCGACCCGCGCCGCGTTTCCGTGCCGCTGGAGACCCTGCTCTCCAAAGCCTTCGCCGCCGAGCGCCGCCGCCAGATCGATCCGGACCGGGCCTCCGAAACGGTCGCTCCCGGCCAGATCGGGCACGACACCACCTACTTCTGCGTGACCGACCGCGAGGGTAACGCGGTCAGCTTCATTCAGAGCGTTTTCTGGGGGTTCGGCTGCGGCATAGTCGCGGACGGGACCGGCGTGCTGTTCAACAACCGCATGAACGGCTTCTCGCTCGATCCCTCCAGCCCGAACGTGCTGGCGCCGGGCAAGCGCCCGATCCACACCCTGAACGCCTACCTGGTGACCCGCGAAGGCGCCGGCGGGCGCGACGCGCTGGCCTTTGTCGGAGGCACGCCGGGCGGCGACATACAGGTGCAGAGCAACCTGCAGGTCCTCTGCAACGTAATCGACTATGGCATGAACCCACAGCAGGCGGTCGAAGCGCCGCGCTGGCAGCATGGCGGCGCCGTCGGCGAGCCGGGCGAGCCCGCGCACGAGGTGCTGGCTGTCGAGGAGCGTTTCCCGCTGGAGACCCGGCAGGCCCTGGAGCGGCTGGGCTACCGCCTGGAAATCCTCGGTCCCTGGGCGCACGGCAGCAGCTACCAGCTCGTCGCCATCCATCCGGAAACAGGGGCCTATCTGGCCGGCTCCGATTCCCGCTGCGACGGCCACGCCGCCGGATTTTAAGACCTCACCCTTCTCCTTCGTAAGGAGAGAGGGAGCTATTGGAGAAAATTATGAGCGTCAATGCGCTGCCTTACCTCAACCAGCTTCCGCCCTTAATTCCACGCGAAGTCCTCTTCGGCAACCCGGAGAAAGCATCGCCGGAAATCTCGCCGGACGGCAAGCGCCTGGCCTATCTCGCGCCTGATAACGGCGTGCTCAACGTCTGGGTGCGCACCGTCGGCGCGGACGACGACCAGGTCATTACCAACGATCGGAAGCGCGGCATCCGCTTCTTTCTATGGCAGCAGGACAGCGAGCACATCCTCTATATTCAGGACCAGGACGGCGATGAGAACTGGCGGGTCTATCAGACCCGTCTGGCTACGAAGACCACGCGGGACCTGACGCCCTATGAGGGCGTGCGTGCCACCCTCGTCGCGGCGGAGCCGGACGTTCCCGACCGCATTCTGGTCGGCCTTAACCTTCGCGATCCGCGCCTCACCGATGTCCATCGTATCGACCTGAACACGGGCGAGGTGACGCTGGATACCGAGAACCCCGGCGACGTGGCCGGCTGGACCGCCGACAACGCCCTGCAAGTGCGCGTCGCGCAGGCGCTTCTGCCGGACGGCAGCACCGAAATCCGTATCCGCGACGATGTCCACGCTCCCTGGCGCCCGTTCCTCTCCTGGGGATCCGACGAGTCGTTTGGCGGCGTGGCCGGCTTCACGCCGGACAATCGCGGCCTCCGGCTGATCTCCAGCGTGGACGCCAACGCCGCCCGCCTGCTCGAGGTGGACATCGCCAGCGGCAAAACGTCCGTCGTCGCCGAAGACCCGCAATACGACGTCGGCGGGATCCTGACCCATCCCCGCAAGCACGCTCTGGAAGCCGTGCAGTTCATTCGGGAGCGGCGCGAATGGACCGTGCTCGATCCTGCGCTTCAGGCCGATTTCGAGGCGATCTCGCAGGTGCGCGACGGGGACTTTAGCATCGCCAGCCGCGATCTGGACGAGCGGACCTGGATCGTCGCCTACATCGAGGATGATGGCCCGGTCTACTACTACCTCTACGAGCGCGCCACGAAGCAGGCGACGCTGCTGTTCAGCAACCAGCCGGCGCTGGAGCAGTACAAGCTGGCCCCGATGCAGCCTGTCTCCTATACCGCCCGCGACGGCATGACCATCCACGGCTACCTGATACTGCCGGTCGGCGTGGAGCCTCGGAACCTGCCGCTGGTGCTGAACGTGCATGGCGGTCCGTGGGGGCGCGATGTGTGGGGGTTCGATCCCGACGCCCAATGGCTGGCGAACCGGGGCTATGCGGTCCTGCAGATCAACTTCCGCGGCTCGACCGGCTACGGCAAGGCCTTTCTCAATGCCGGCGACCGCGAATGGGCGGGCAAGATGCACGACGACCTGATCGACGGCAAGCGCTGGGCCATCGAGCAGGGCTACGCCGATCCCGACAAGGTCGCCATCATGGGCGGCAGCTACGGCGGCTACGCCACGCTCGTCGGCGTCACCTTCACCCCGGACGAGTTCGTCTGCGGCGTGGACATCGTCGGCCCCTCCAACCTCGTCACGCTCATCAACTCCATCCCGCCCTACTGGATCCCGATCAAGGCTATGTTCGACAAGCGGGTCGGGAAAGTAGAGACGGAGCCGGAGTTTCTGGAGTCGCGCTCGCCGCTATTTCTGGCCGACCGTATCAAAGTCCCCTTGCTGATCGGACAGGGCGCCAACGACCCGCGCGTCAAGCAGCAGGAGAGCGACCAGATCGTCGAGGCGATGCGCAAGAACGGCAAGCCGGTCGAATACATCGTCTTCCCGGATGAGGGCCACGGCTTCGCCCGCCCGGAAAACCGGCTCAAATTCTACGCAGCCACGGAAGCGTTCCTCGCCAAATACCTCGGCGGCCGCGCGGAGCCTCCCTCCGACGCCGAACGCGTGGACGACCTCCAAAAATAAATTTCACCACCCGCTCGCTGCGCACTACCCCAAGCGTGTGCCTGCTGTCAGGTTGCAGAGAATAAACCACCCGCTTCGCTAGAGCCACAGAGCACACAGAGGAAAAGCCAATGCGAGAAAAGCAAGAAGACAAGAAAGAGGCGGGTGCAAATAGAGATGCCTGTGCCTCTGCTATCCACAAAGGGAGAACACAGAGAAAAACGACCCAGCTATAGGACGAATCGGCTTTTCTCTGTGCTCTCGCTCGTCATGAATAAGAGGGAAAGGCTTGCTATACGTACTGCCCGATTCCGTTTTTCTCTTGGCTTTTCTCGCATTGGCTTTTCCTCTGTGTGCTCTGTGGCTCTAGCGAGCGTAGCGAGCGGGTGGTGAAAATCTATGCAGCCTGACAGCAGGCACACGCTTGGGGTAGTGTGCAGCGAGCAGGGGGTTGATTTTAAGCAGTCTGACGGCAGGTTATCAAGTCGGGCGCTGGGCAGCCTGAGCGCGCTGCTCGCGGGGCGTCTGCTTCATGCGGTTCCAGTAGTAGTCGCGCGGTTCTTTGGCAGGAGTAGCGGGCAGCCCGAAGCCCAGGATGTAGGCACGGCGGGGAATATCGGAGCGGTTCGGGCCGGTGTAGTGAAGCGTGCGGTTATGGTGGAGGGTCGCGCCGCCGGGCGGCAGCGGGCAGGCGACCGCAGTCGAGGTGTCGGCCGCGTCCACTTCCAGGCCGTGAATGCGCGGATCGTTGGCGATGCAGTGGTGGGGCAGCACGTCCCAGGTGTGGCTGCGCGGCACGAACTGCATGCAGCCGTTTTCCAGGGTCGCCTCCTGGAGCGGCATCCAGAGGCTGAAGGCATTGTAGTCCATCGCCGGGTTCCAGTAGGCCTCGTCCTGGTGCCAGGGCGTCTCCGCGCCGTAGCGGGCCGGCTTGAAGATGGCATGCTCGCCCTGATACTGGACCTCCGGCCCCAGCAGTTGCCGGGCGATGGCGAGCGCGTTGACCCGGTAAAGCCCCTGCTTCAGCTCCGGCGCGTATTTGGCCGGATTGAGGATTTGCGGCAGCACGGCGGGCTTGTCGTCCTCATCCGTGCCGCCCAGATCGAACTGGTCCCCAAACTCGCGTCCCGCCCGCTCGGCAAACAGCCGGTCGTAGACCTCGCGCAGCCAGGCGACCTCCTCTTGCGTTGTAATAGCTTCCAACACCAGATAGCCTTCGCGGTGATAGAAGTCGATCTGTTCCTGGGTGAGCGTCACGGTCGGCGTCATTGTTTCCATTTTGCTGCCTTTACCCTACGCCGCGCGGGACCGCGATCGGATTGATGCCGCGCAGCATCATGCCCTGCCCGCGCGAGAGGTGGACCTGCTGGGTCGGCGGATCGGCCGGATCGCGCATCTGGATCAGAACGGTGGTCCGGGCCTCATTGCTGGAGTTGATTCCCGATCCATGGATGGTCAGGTAGCTAAAGAACAGCACGTCGCCCGCCCTGGCCGGGCAGGGCGTCGCCGATTCGACCGGATACTGCTCGAAGGGCAGATGCCAGCCGCCGTCGGAACTGTGCTCCAGCGGGCCGAGCTTGTGGCTGCCGGGCACCACGCGCACGCAGCCCTTCTCCTCCGGCGCATTGTCGAAGTGGACAATGGCCGCGATCATGCTGTCGTGCTCGTGCGGGAAGTAGGGATAGTCCTGGTGCATGGGGAAGGGCGAGCCCTTCTCCGGCGGCTTGATGAACATCTTCGTGTGGTGCAGCTGCACGTTCGGCGAGCCGATGATCTCGGCGGCGACATCGGTCAGCCGGGGATCGACGATCAGGCGGCTGAACGCGGCGGAATAGAACTGCACGTTATGGCAGTGCAGCACCACCGTCTTCTGCGCCTCCGCGACCGCCTGACGGGCGCTGCCCCAGGTGGCGTCCAGGCTCTCATGCGCGCTCAGGCGCTCCGCCAGCGCGTGGCATTCCGCGCGGTAGCTCGCGGCCTCCTCGGGCGTCAGCAGGCCCTCCACCTGCAGATAGCCGTTATCCTGATAAAAGGCAAGTTGCTCCTGTGTGATCACGATACCCTCCTCTTTCGTCCGGTCTCTTCAGAAGGTTCTACGCGCGCGTGGGGATTCCTTCACCGCAGACGTTCAAGCGCCGCCCTTCCGGCAAGAAGAGGGGATAGGTCTTGATCTTCCAACGATGCAGCCGAAACTGGCAGGCGGTCTTTAATACCCCTAAACCGTAGACCACCGATCGGGTAAAGTTGATGGAAGAGGCTTCCGCAAAATAGCTGGTCGGACAGCTTATCTCCCCGATCCGATACCCAAAAGCCACCGCCTGAGCGATCATCTGATTGTCAAAAACAAAATCATCCGAACCCTCCGCCAGAGGCAAGCTCTCCAGCACTTCTTTCGAGAAAGCCCGGTAGCCCGTGTGATACTCGGAGAGCTTGATGCCCAACAGCATATTCTCAATGGCCGTCAGCAGCCGGTTGAACACATACTTGTAGACAGGCATCCCGCCTTTTAAGGCTCCTCTTCCCAAAATCCTGGAAGCCAGCACCACATCGAACTGCTCGCTAGCGATCATCCAGGCCAGGGCGCCGATGAGCGTAGGCGTATACTGGTAATCCGGATGCAGCATGATCACAATATCGGCTCCGCTCTTTAAGGCCTGGGTGTAGCAGGTTTTCTGATTGGCTCCGTAGCCTTTATTCTTTTCGTGTACCAGGTAGGGAATGCCCAGCCGGTCGGCTAAGGCGACGGTTTGATCCTTGGAGGCATCATCGACCAGGAGGAAGGCATCGACGATGCCGGGAGAGACTTCCGAGAGGGTCTTCTCTAAGGTCTTTTCCGCGTTGTAGGCCGGGAGCACCACCATTACTTGTTTGCCGTGAATCATATTTCAGCGAACTCCATCGCGATACTGTGTGCCTGCCAATGAGGACACTTGACACCAAATGTTACCATAAGTTGCTTCAGGACACGCGTACTAAGGGTTTCTCGGAGTGAAGAGAAAGGCTTCCAGGTTTTCCGTCGCGCAGCCGCTTCCGGCCCTCAGCGCGCGGGGCGGCCCGTACAATCGGGTCAGAAAGGACATCTGCGGGCTGCTCCGAATGACGCCGGCCAGACCAGGATCGGTCGCCGGGGTGTCCGTCCCGGCGGGCAGATCGGGAAGCGGGCCTGGCCGGTTCAGAATGAGCCAGACGGGCTGCCCGGCGGCATGGACGGCCACCATCTGGGCCTGGAAGCGCCGGAACAGGAGGGGGTCCGCCTGGCGGGCATAGATGCCGTCGAACTCGACGGCGCCTTCGCGCCCCACGTGCGGGTAGTCGATCTGGGGATTGTTTCCCCGGTAGTAGTAGTTGAAGGAGCTGCTCAACCACTCCGGCGCGATGACGATCAGATCGTTCGGATGCGCCCGCGCGAAGACCGCCGCCGCCAGCTCCCGCGCGTTGGAGCGCCGGAACCGGCCCGGCGTCATAACGGCGACACCGTAATAGCCTGCGATCAGGCAAGCGGCCAGCGCCGGCACGGCCCACGGCCATCGGCGCGGTCCGGGGAGCGAGACGATCGCCAGGCTCAGCGCCACCAGCAGGGGCGGCGCCACGGTCAGATAGCAGTAAGGGAACAGCAGGTTGGCCCGGTGGATCAGCGCCAGCGCCAGCCCGAAGGCGAAGAGCGGCACGCCCACATAAAGAAGCAGCGCCAGGCGGCGCGGGTCCAGGCGATCCTCACTCAGCGAGGCCGCTTTATAAGAGGCGATCAGGCCCACAACCAGCACCGCCAGCAGGGGAAGCGCCATGATTCGATTCAGGGGATAAGGCGCGCAGTCGTTGTTGCCCAGCGCGAGAAAAACGGTAGAAAAGAACCCGGAGACCACCGGGAAGCGCAGGCTGCCTCCCGACGCGCCGTGTCCGGCATGGTGCATCTGGTAGAGCAGCGCCGGCAGCCAGGGCAGGTAGCCGAGCAGGATGGCGGCCTGGGCCAGAAGGAAACCCTGCGCGCCACGACGACCGGGACGCGTGGAGACAAAGAGCATCGACGCGATCACGAGGGCCCATTCCGCCACCTCCACCAGCCAGCCCCAGTGATGCGCGTACAATAGCGCCAGCGTGCTCACCCCATAGCCCAGCCAGCTCTTCCAGCCTCCACCACGCAGCCCCTGCCACAAGAAGAAGACCGACAGCAGCCCCAGCAAGGGCATCAGCGAATAAGGGCGTACCTGCCCGCTATAGACCGCCAGATCGGGAGAGAGAGCCACCAGCACGCAGGAGAGCAATCCGACCCTCGGTGAGAATGTGCGGCGGCCCACCCAGTAGGCGACCGGGGGCAGCAAGGCACCGAACAGGATGGGCAGCGCCAGCGCCGAGGCGGTGGAAGGGCCGAACAGGGCCAGCCAGCCGCGCAGCAGCAAATAAAACAGCGGCGGATGCGACTCATGATAGTGCAGGAAGGCGAGCAGGTCCGAAAGCGTAGGCAGCCGGGTGACGAACAGGCAGAGCGCTTCGTCTCGCCACAGGCCGCTCTGACGGGCGATAGAGATGCGCAGCCAGAGGCCCCCCAGGGCGCTCAGAATCAAGACCACTGCCGTCAGCCGGGCACGGAAATACCCGTCTGTAGGGCCTTCGGCCAATCGTCCTTCGGACGAAAAACCCGCCAGCAGAACGTGTCCGAAGCGCACCCGGCGCTTACGCGCCTCACAGCGAAAGACTTTCGTCCGTCGTGCAGGCATCGCTATGGCGCCCGATCTACCGGAGACTTCGTCACCGGCAAGAACCATCCAGGCGGATAGGGAAGCAGGTGCGGATGCTTATCGTCTGCATCCAGCAGCCAGATCTGACGCCGGTCGAAGTACAGGATCAGCTCTCGGTTCCGGACCTGTCCCATATCGCGCGCCCACACGATCGGGGAATCGTCTATATCGGCGGCATTATAAACCCACTCCTGGCTGAGGTTATGATCCGGGCGATAGCGCACCACGACGAGATGCTGTCCGCCTTTGTCCTTCAGGAGGTCGATGATGTGCCGCCGCTGCGACCAGAATCCGTTCCGGTTGAGATGCCCGTAGGCCACGCACCAGTTGGCGAACGAGGCCATAAACAGCGCGATCGTTCCCCACATCGCCAGCGCCCCGACCGGGCGGTTCCAGGGCCGCCAGAGGCGCAGATACCGCAATCCCTGCGCCAGAAACAGAAATATCAGGCAGGTCATCGGCGCGGCATAGTGAAAGAAGATGGCTTTGGTCAGCGTGAGCGCGAAGGCGGTCAGCAGGCCGAGGATCAGGGCCGCGCGCATCCACCGATCGCGCCGCAGCATCCAGGGCAGCGTCAGCAGCGGGACGAACACCAGTGCCAGCGGCCGAAAAAAGCCCAGCGGCGCGAGGAACTTGCCCGGCGCCGCCGTCAGATAGCCCTGGAAATTGTGCTCGGAGGCATAGAGGCGGCGCGCGGTGCTGGTGAAAAACTGGCGGATCACCGGCTGGTAGTAGACCGGCTCGGCTTTGGGCGCCTGCCAGACGAACTGGGGGCTGGCCGTGTACTGGCGCTCGTAGAGAGAGAACGGCATCAGCAGCGGGTCGCCGGTGACGCGCCAGTTGTAGTAGGCCATCCAGGCGCCGAACAGCGCCAGCACCAGCGCGAGCGGTCCGGCGACGTTTCGCAGCCAGATGCGGGCGGGCACGCGGCGAAGCAGAAACCAGACGAGCAGGGCGAGCACGGAGGCGGTCCCGAAGACAAAGCCTTCGTAAGGGCGGCTGTTCGCCAGGATCCCCAATCCCAGCCCCAGCACGAGCGCGTGCCGCGCCCGCGGCCGGTCGGCTAGCCGCCGCGCCGCGCCCAGGACCAGCGCCCCGCCCAGCGCCGCGACCGCGCCGCCCCAGTAGTTCTGGCTCCATTCCAGAATGGTCATGTTCAGGGCCGCCAGCAGACCGCCCAGGAGCGCCCAGCGCGCGGGCATCCAGGCCATAAGCATCCAGCAGAGGGCCGCGCAGAGCAGAGCCGTGCTCAGCCAGACGCCCACGATGGGCAGGCCGGTCAGAATCTCGCCGACCGCCATCGCCATGCCCTGGCCGGGGGGATATTTCGAGGCATAGGTGGGGCGCTGGAGGACCTGAAAGGTGTCGAGATGCACCCACATGGGATGCGGCGGATTGGTCAGCCGGAAATGGGAGAAAGTATCGGCGGCCAGCAGATAGCTGAACTCGTCGTGGACGGCGGGATCGGGAATACCCAGGACGAGCGAGAGCGTTACGCACGCCAACAGGGAGACCAGGAAGACGATCAGGACGGCGCGTCCGCGCGGCCAGGCGACCCTGCCGAGAAGGCCCTCCGCTTTCCCCGACCATCGCGCCACCAACCGTTGCGCATACGCCGCGATCGCCGTAGCGACCGCCAGGGCCAGAAGCAGCAGGGGGAGCGTGTGCGTGAGAAGTTTCGGCAGCATCGGTACGCGATCTTAATGGGCGGGACCGGGAAAGCGACCGCTTTCCGCCGCTCCCGATCTGCACTCAGGATAATACCATACTCTGCCGATGCCCGCAAATCATACGACCGGGGTTAAAACCCCGGCCTGAAGTATGAAGTCGAACCTTCGGGCTTCGCAGGCTGAAGCAGATACCTCAGTAGATGGTGCCGATGCCGGGACCGAGGGCTTCGCCTGCGGGGCCGTGCGCAAAGCTGCGGAAGAAGGGGAATGCTTTGATACGCAGGGTAAAGTAGATCTCCCGGTAGGGGCGGTAGCTCAAGGGGGCTTCCGTATAGGTGAGGCTGGCTTCCATGCAGTCCCAATCGTGGGTGATCTCGAAGTTGCGGCTCTCGAAGGCTTTGGTGTAGCCGTTGTAGCGCAGGAGGCCGGTAATGCGCCAACTGCGGCCCAGCGGGATGTCGAACTGGGTGTTGATCTGGGCGAAGTTGTGGGCCTGCGGGTCGTAGCTGGTGTTGAGGTCGATGGCAAAGTCGTTGGCGCCGCGTATCCGCCAGAGGTCAGTGACTCCGAGGAAGCGGCCGGTGTTGGGATCGAAGAGGGCCTGCATATCCAACCGGAAGCGGGAGGAGGGCCGCCACATCATGCGCGTGGAAAGCGACTGCCAGGGCTGCAGGCGCGAGGTCCCCAGAAAGTCGCGCCCGACCTGGGCCGTCAACTGAAAGTGGGGATCGTCCAGATAGCCGGCCTCCGCCGTGATATAGTGCGTGTGCTCGAACGTATCGAACAGGAACGGCGTGCCGCCTTCCGGCTGCGCGTACTGGTAGTTGAAGTCGATGCCGGAGCGCTTGCCGAGGTGCCAGCGCATGCGCGTGGAGTCGCGGACGATGTACTGGGCCGCGCCGTCGCTGTAGAAACGCTGCTCGAAGCCGCCGCCTTCGGTCATCTCCACGCGCCCGCGCAGAACAGGCGTGTCCTGGAACGCCAGACCCGTCAGGAAGCGGTCGGCGGTGACGTCGGTGCCCGGCTCGGAATAGCGTCCCGCGCCGAAGTCGAGGTGCAGGGGCAGCTTCTGCAGCCAGCCGCCCTTGAAATTGTACGTGTCCGAGCTAAGCTGCAGCTCCGGCAGGCGCTCCAGAATGCCGATGTTGCTCGTCTGCGAGGACTGCGCGCCGAGAGCCAGGCTCGTGTTGGCCTGCAGCGTCAGCGCGTAGTCGCGGGAATCGTGCTCGAACTGAATCTGCGGATTGAGCTGCTGCGAGAGGCTGCCGATGCCGCTGCCGGAATTGACGAAGCGGGCGAAGTCGAGGGCGTAGGAGAGGCTGTTGCGGTTGGCGCCGAGCGTCCCGAAGACGAACGACTGGTGGAGGCTGCCCGTTAGCTGCTTGGTCGAGAAGCCCGGCGAGGCATTGGAGTTGAAGTTGAGGTTCAGATCGGCATTGACGCCGTGCGCCGTGTCGTTGTGGGTAAAGTCGAAGCGCGAGGTCAGGTTGGTCTGATCGGTGAAGGAGTAGAAGCTGTTGCGCTGCAGGCTGGTCTGCAGGTCGAAGCGGTTGTTGCTGCCGATGTCCTGCTGATGCTGGAAGCTGGCGTTGAGGTTGCGGCTGAATCCCTCGCCGTAGTAGCCCTGCATGGTGAACAGGCCGCCGTTCTGCGGGCCGAGGCCGGTGCCCAGAGCGGACAGCCCCGGACGGGCGACGCCATAGCCGGATGCCGGTATGATCGTGCCGTTTGCGGTAGCGATCCCGGCGCCGTTGGTGGGCGTGGTGTTATAGACGCTGCTCTGCTTGCCCGCCAGGTACTCCTGCTCGATCCGGTAGCCCTCGCCGAGTTTCTGCGTGAAGTCCATGCGCAGCAGGGTCGCGGCGGCCAGCCCTTCCACGATCGTATAAGGAAAGCGCGCGTAGAATCCCTCCTCCGCGTTCTGCCCGAACTCCGGCGTATAGTCGGTACGGATGTGGCGCGGGCCGCGCTCGTTGAGGGGAATGACCACGTAGGGCAGGACGATCAGCTTCTGGCCGAAGAGCACGACGCCCACATGGCGGAGCACCAGGCGCTTGTAGGGAATGAGCTCCGCCGATTTGATCCGCAGCTCGTAGTGAGGGCGCGTCTCCCGGCAGGTGGTGGCCATGAAACGCTCCGCCAGGCTGTAGCCGGTGTCGTTGCCGGTGACCTCGCCGCCCCGGATGAAGACGGGGTCCAGCACCCGCTCCTGCAGAAACTCCGGCTGGAGGACGGCGCGCGGATTATCGAGCCGGTACCAGTGCGTGCGCGGGTAGTAGTGGATGCCATCGGCATAGGAGACAGCGCCGCGCGTCTCGATACGGGCGTGGCCGCTCAAGACGATCTCCGAATTGAGATTGCCCGTAACGCGGTCGGCAGAGAGAGTTACGTTCTGGTATTTGAGGACGAAGTCCTGGGCGGTGATCTCTCCGTTGGGTCCGATCGCCATCCCTCCGTTGGCGGTGATGTCCGCCATGGGGATGACCGGCGGGCCGGCCGGGTGCGGGAGCGGAGGCGGCGGCCCCTGGGGCGTGGGGGCAGGAGGATTTTGACCGGCAGGCGCGGTGGCCGGTGGGGCAGTCTGTGCCGGAACCGGAGAAGCGGGCGGCGTCTGGGCAGGCAGAATCCGCTGTCCAGCGGTAAACAGCAGGACAGTCAGCAGAAGGGGAAAGCCGGGGGGGCGCGGGAGACGGCGGCGATTGTCCGGCGACAGATTCTCCATGCCGTGCCCATTATAGCACCCGCACGCACAACCGGGCAAGATGACGTTTTAACCTCACCCCCTCTCCAATCGCCATCGGTGCTTGAACCTTCGGAACGGTTCGGCACCCCTCCCCTCTCCTACAAAAGGAGAGGGGAGATTTGGGTTCAATTCTCCCCCTGTTCTTCCGAAGGTTCGAGGAGAGGAAGGGGGTAAGGGGTGGGCTAGGCGATGGGAAGGGGATGGGGGCCTTTTACGGATTAACGGTGAGCTTGGCGTTTTTGGTGGTGCCGTTGGCGGTGGCGTAGATCTTCACGGTGGTCGCGGTCGAGACCGAATGGGTCGCTATGGTGAAGGTTCCGGTCTTGCTGCCGGCAGAGATCGTGAGGCTCGACACCGTCGGATTGGCGACCGATGGGTAGTTGCTGGACAGGGAAACCGTGATAGAGCCAGGGGCTGCCGGCGCTTCCAGCGTGACCGTTCCCGTCACACTATTGCCGCCGGTGACCGAGGTGGAGGAGAGTTTCAGGGAAGCGACGCCGATCGGGCGCACCGTGAGGGTATTGCTCTGGCTGACGTTGTAGTAGGTGGCTGTTACCTTGCCCGTCACGGCAGAGCTGACCGCGCTGGTCGGAATGCGGAAGGTTTTGAGGGTCTCTCCACCCGAAAACGTGAGGCTGCCGGGCACGGTCGCAGCCGAGTTGGTGTTGCTGAGCGTGACCGTTAGGCCCCCTGGAGGAGCGGGCGCATTCAAGATGACTTCGCCTTGATCGGTCAGGCTGCCGGGGACCGTGGTTCGGGAGAGATTCATCGCGATCGGGTAGACGATCGCGGGGCGGAACGTGAACTGGGTCGGATTGACCAGTCCGCCGCCGGAGGCGAAAATGCCGAGATAGGCGCCCGTCTTGCCATCGAATTTGAGAATGGCTTCGGGGCCGTGCGCGCTGGCGACGTAGAGATTCAGGTCTGGGCCGAAGAGCACGCCTTCCGCTCCGTCCAGACCTGCAGTGCCGGCGGGAACGAACGTGTCGATGTAAGCGCCGGTCCTGCCGTTGAAACGAAGCACCGCGCCGTCGTAATAGCCGGTGACGTAAAGGTTGCCGTCCGGACCAAAACAGAGCGCGGCAGGCGTCGACAGGGCGCTGTTCGACGCGAAGACGTTCATGAACTTCCCCGTTTTGCCGTTGTAGCGCACGACCTCGTTATAGTAGTCGACGACATAGAAATTGCCGTCCGGACCGAACGCATTTCCGTGGGCGAGGTAGGCAGCATAGCCGGAAGTGAAGGTGTCGATGAACGCCCCGGTCGTGCCATTGTAGCGCAGACAGGCGCTATTGAAGGCGCCGTCCACATAGAGGTTGCCATCCGGGCCGAAGACGATCCCGAACGGTCCATTCAGCCCGCCGCTGCCGGAGGGAACGAACGCATCCATAAAGGCTCCGGTCGTGCCGTCGTAGCGCAAGACCGCGCTGCTGCCATGACTGGAGACATAGAGATTGTTGTCTGGGCCGAAGACGATGCCATCGGCTTCGCTGATCCCACCGCTGCCGGGGGAGACGAAGACGTCGATGAACGCGCCGGTATTGCCGTTGTAGTGAACGACCTTGCCGTCGTAATAGTCGGAGACAAAGAGGTCGGATGTCTGTGCCGCAATGGGGGCGATTCCACCCCCAAAAAGAAGGATGGACAGAAACAGGCGAGACAGAGTACGAAACATCGTGATTGCAGTCCTTTCGTTTATGGATAAAGGAAATCCTGTCTGAGGCTATTATACAAGATGAGCGTTACGCTATCGTTACAGCATCGTTACAGGCCCTCTCAGACCTGACCACCGGCTCTACTTTGTCTCCCTCGCAAGGAGAGGGAAAAGAGAAGCAGGGCGCTGCCAGCAGCGCCCTGCTTTTCTCTTCCTCGATCCTCAAACCCGCGAAGCGGGAGCGCCCGCTGCGTTAGCAGCGATCCCCCAAGCCGCGATTCGGAGCGAGCCGCGCTTGCGCGAGTCTCGCGGAGAGCAGCGTTCACCCCTCAGTCTTTGGCGCCGGCCTTCTTGAGCAGGTCCACGAGGGCGGTGTGCTTGGTCTTGAGGGCGGTTTGGAGAGGCGTGCCGTTGAAGTCGCCCTTCGCGTTGACGTCGGCTTTGTGGGCAATGAGGTCCTTTGCGGTCTGGACATCGCCGCGATAGATGGCGTACTGCAGGACCGTCCGTCCGCTCTTGTCTTTGGCGTTGACGTTGGCGCCATGGGCGATCAGCTCCTGCGCCACGCCCGGATGCCCCTGATCGATGGCGATCATCAGGGCGGTCTGGCCGCTCGGGCTGGCGTCGGCTTTCGCGCCCTTCTCCAGCAGCGCCGCGACGATCGGGGCGCGGCCCGTCCGGGCCGCCAGGATGAGCGGAGTCTGGTTGCTATCGTCCGCCACGTTCGGGTCTGCTTTGCTGGCCAGGAGTACGTTCACGGCCGGCAGTGAGCCGCTCTGCACCGCCGCCAGCAGGGCCGTCGTGTCGCCTTCGCCCTTCGCATTGGGATCGGATCCCTGCGCCAGCAGTTGCTTGACGGTATCGGCCTTTCCGGACGCGGCGGCCTGGATCAAGGGCGTATCCGGCTGTCCCGCCTGTGCCGGGGCTTCCCCGGTCACCTGCTTGTGAGAGCAGGCGCCGAGCGCCATCGCGGCTCCCAGACAGCCGAGCAGTGCCAGGCTCGTCCACCTGCTATTTCGCTTCCGCATGATTTCCCGCTCCTTGTGATGGCTTCCCTGCTTACACAGGCTTATTCGACACCGGCCGGCTGGTTCCTGCTGGACGGGCGGAGCCGGTTCAGGGGGTGTTGGCGAGTGCGGCTTCCAGCAGTTGCCCGGACAGGATGGCCTCGGCGAGGCGGTCGGCGCGGGCTTCGGCCTGGCGGCGGGCGGAAAGCGCAGAGCCAGGCTGGCCGGAAAGAGGAGCGTGGACGTAGTGTGAAAGCGGCGCGACCCGTGCGGAGAGGCCGCCCATCAAGGTCTGCGTCTGCGGCTCGGGTGGGGCTTCGAGCAAGCCGAGCTGCGGGAAAAGGTTGTCGCTCCAGGTGTGTCCGTAGTTGCGTCCCAGGTTGCCGCAGAGAATCAGATGCTCGCGGGCGCGGGTCATGGCGACGTAGAGCAGCCGGTCCGATTCCTGACGGTCCGCCTCCTGTCGCCGCTTCTCGATGGCCTTGTAGGCCACGTTCGGCTCCCCGCCGATCCGCGCGCCCAGCGCCATGACAGCCGGCTCGCAGACGAACAGGCCACGCTCCGGATACTGCAGGTTGCGCGACAGATCGGCCAGCACCACGATCGGAAACTCCAGTCCTTTGGCGCCGTGGATGGTCAGGAAGCGCACGACGTCGGAGGCTTCCTCTTCGGTCGGCGCGTCGCCCTCGCGGTCGGAGAGCTTTTCCAGGTCGCGCAGGCGGCGGATGAACTCCCGCGCGCCCATCACCGAGTCGGCGTTTGCCATCTGCAGCAGCTTGCGCACGTTGGCTAAGCGGCGGCGGCCTCCGGGACGGCAGAGCAGGCGCGCGTCGTAGTGCGTCAGGGCGATCAGCCGCTCCAGCAGGTGGCCGACAGGCAGGCGGTCTTCCTGGGCGCGCAGCGTCTCCATGGTCTCCAGGAACGGCGCCAGCTTCGCGGCCTCTTCCGCCGGTAGCGCGCCCGATGCGAGCAGCGGGCGAAGGGCGGGATAGAGCAGCGCGTCCCGGCGCTTCGACCGGCTGTTGCCATCTTTGGCAGGTTCCGTCTCCGCATCGGTATGGCGAGCTTGCTGGGTCAGGCGGTAGAGCGTGTCCACGTCCGCGCCGACCAGCGGTGAGCGGAGGGTGGCGGCCAGGGCGACGTCGTCCAGCGGGGTGTCGAGCACCGTCAGGACGTTCATAAGGTCGCGGATTTCGGAGCGGGCGTAGTAGCCGCGCCCGCCTCCCACCACGAAGTAGGGCACGCCGCGCCGGGCGAAGGCCTCCTCGTACTTCTGAATGTCGGTCAGGCTGCGCAGCAGCACGGCCACGTCTCGATAGGCGACCGGCTCGCCGCGCCGCCGGTCCGCATGGCTGGTCAGCCGCATCTCCGCGCCCTCGACCATCTCCTGAATGCGGGCGGCCAGCGCCTCCGCCTCCAGGCGCACGTAGTCGCGGCGCGGCAGGTCCTGGGTCAGCAGCACCTCCAGGCTGGGCGCCGGCTTGGGGTCGAACGCGGCGCCGGGAGTCAGCGGCACGAAGGGAGTCTCCGCATCCCGCCACACCTGGGAGAAGACCTGCGACACCAACTGCAGGATTTCCGGCCGCGAGCGGAAGTTGACGGCCAGGGGAACATGTTTTCCCGCGCGCTCCTCCCGGAACCGCCGCTCCAGGCTGCGGAACAGCGCCGGCTCGGCATGCCGAAACGCATAGATGCTCTGCTGCACGTCGCCGACCACGAACAGGAAATTGGGTATTGGGTCTTTTCCCTTTTCCCTTCCATCTTTTCCCTCGGCACCGTGCAGCAGCGCGATGAGCCGCATCTGCAGCGGATTGGTGTCCTGGAACTCGTCGATCATCAGGTGGCGGAAGCGGCGGGCGTAGCGGGCGCGGACGTGAGGCGCCTCTTCCAGAAGGCGCACGCCCTCCGCCTGCAGGTCATCGGTGTCCAGCGCACCGCGCCGGCGCTTGGCCTCTTCGTAGGCGCGCCAGACGGCGATCACCAGCCCCAGCAAACGATGGCAGAGCCGCCCGGCCTGCTCCTCCCGCGCCGCGACCACGCCGAACAGGGCCGAGGCTTCCTCACAGGCGACTTTCAGGCGCGCGAGGATCTGCGCCATCTCCATTTCTTGAGAAGGCGCGCCGCTCGGACGCGGACGCGCCTTTCCGGCGGCTTTCTGCACCTCTTCCAGGGCGATCAACGTCTCCGGCAGGGAGGCCGCATGGGGGCGCAGACGAGGCGCACGTTCCAGGACGGTGTCCTGCGCCAGCTTGAGCGTGCCGCCCACGCTCAGGCGCAGGCTGCCCAGCGCCTCGGTCAGCGCGGTGACCTCGGTCAAGACCGGCGTCAGGAGCGCCCAGACGGGTTCGAGGCAGGCGGCAGCCGTCGCGTCGTTGCCGCGCAGCCAGTGCCGCTCCAGCTCGGAGAGCGTTTTGCCGGCCCCGCGCAGCTTCCCCATAACCATTTCGACGGCGCCCGTCAGCACGGTCAGCGGCTCCCCGCCTTCCGGCCCCGAAGTCCGCTCGGCCTGCACTGAGGCGACCAGCTCCGCGATCTCGGCGTCCTCCCGCGCATACGCCTCCGCAATCACTTCCTCGAAGGTCTGGCGCAGCAGCCGCTTCGCCTGCGGCTCGTCGATCACCGTGAACTGCGGGTCCACGCCCGCCTCGAACGGGTTCTCCTGCAGCAGCCGGGAGCAGAAGCCGTGGATGGTGCTGATGTAAGCGGTCTCCACCTGACGCCGCTCCTCGATGCAGCCGAGCCGGGTCAATTCCACGACGATGCGGGTCTTCATCTCCTTGGTCGCCTTCTCGGTGAAGGTAATCACCAGGATCTGATCCACGCCCGCGCGTTGCTCCGGCGGCAGCGATCCCTGCTTGCTTCTGGTGACGATCCGCACGAATCGCTCGACCAGCACGCCGGTCTTGCCCGACCCGGCGCCCGCGGCCACGCAGATGTCCTCGCCCTCGGTAACGATGGCTTGCTGCTGAAACGGAGTAAACTCACGCATGCATGACTTTCCCATCTTTGCCGGACGGCTACGCCTCCGCCCGGCTTGCCCGCTCATTTCGACGCCTGCCCACAAAAGCCCTCTTTGGCCTAACCCCCCAACCCCCTTCCCTAAAACGCTCGCTTAGCTCGCTGGGAAGGGGATGACCCGGCTTTAACCCTCAACCCAGCCCTCTCTTCGAAGAGTGCAGGGAAGGAAAATGACTTGGCGGCCTTGACAATCTTTGCCTGTGGTGTTAATATTTTAACGCAAGGAGACGATCATGGATATTCCCTGCTTATCCGGGTATAGACGAAAAGAGCGGCTGGGACGAAAAAGGACTGCATTATCGGTATGCATACTGCTCCTGCTATCAGGATGCCAACCCCGAGTGATCCTAAATCATCCAACGGAAACCGAGTCGCAGAATGGGCAAGCTTTGCTGGATGCCATACAGCAACAGGATTTCTCGCTTGCCGGGCAGCTTGTGGATCAGGGCGCAAAAGTGGACTGTTTTGACAATGCCCACAAGACACCCCTGCTATGGGCTTCCTACTACGGACAATTGGACTTGGTCAAAAAGTTGCTCGCCCACGGAGCAGACATCAATGCGCGTGATCTTCTTGGACAGAACGCAGTGATGTTGGCACAAAAAGGCGGGTATCAAGAAGTTGCCGCGTTCCTGCTGAAGGCTGGGGCGCAGCCTCTCCCTTCTGCTTCCGGCAGTCGCAATTTCGTCGTGGCCACTATCCCTTTTTCGCAGCCAGTACTTGCATCCCGATTACGCTTTAGCACAAGTGAGATCAACGGCGTTCCTGCTTTGAACGTGTCAGACGAGGGCAAGCTCTTGGCAAAGCCGGTGACTTTCAGTTCCTTGCTGACCAATCCTGCTGTGTGGGACCACGATCAGTTAAACAATATTGTCTACCAATTGGGCCGAGGCTATTACAACAAGGACGCGTACGAATTCTGTGGCCTTATCAACGCACGGGGAAAAACCTATTTAGGTGTGCGCTGGTATTCACCCGCAGCATCGGGTCAAAACCTGGCAGCAGGAATCGTGCTGCAACTACAGGCCAGAGGCCATAAGCTGGACCTGATTCTTCTGCGGAAGATGGAATACTGGGATGCGAATGCCGAGCTATATCGAGGGAGCAGCACTCCTGTTCTGAAGCGTTCGCCAACGGGAGATCTTCTACTTGTGGATTGGGATGGAACCTGGAAGCTACTTTCCAATGGAGAGTGGGAGAAAGCAGAAAGGCACGAATAGATACCTTAAGGACCAGATGATGAAAAAATCGATTCAGCTATTTAAAATGCTTTGTTGCTTAACGTTATCCTTGTTTTCGGCAGGTTGCCATAACGGCAATTCTATGGTTAAAAGCAGAGAACAAGTTAAAGACGATATTCATATTTACATCGCCGATCAAGAACACAGCCAGATTCTGCAAATGGAGGATATGAAAGGAAAGAATCTCATTCGTTTCGGTATGAGAAATAATTTAGGACATAGCGATCCAGGGACCGGCCAATTCGATTTGATCGATGCGATGTTTGTCGATAGCGCAGGCCATATATTTATCATCGACGCAGGTAATGAGCGTCTGTGTCGTATGGACGACATGCAAGGCAGTAATTGGAAAGTGCTTACAGAAGACCACCATGGACATAGTTTAAAAGGTGTTCAATTACCCGATATTTATGTGGATAAGACAGGTAAAATTTATCTTCTGTCCGTAGATATTGGCATGCATACTTCCACACAGGATTTTCTAAAATTACAACAAAAGCTTAAGAGCTCACCACAGGATAGTTTTAAGAAACTGCTCGATCGAAATAATGGAGCGATTATTCGCGTAGATGATATGAACGGAAGCAATTGGACCGTGTTTTCCGGCGTAAAAGATCGCTATTTTTCGTTCCCTGGTGGTATCTTCGTAGATAACCAGCAAAGGATATATGTAGCGGATACTGGGCACGATAGGATCGTGAGAATGGACGATATGACCGGCAAGAATTGGATAACTTTTGCTCCTGGCTTGCAAAGTCCAACTACAGTAGTGGTTCGTTGACTTCGATAGCGGGCAATTACCGATCCAATAACAGTTTAGAAGCAACGATCTCACGATTACCAGGCAGGGAGTTTACAAAACTCTGCAGGTAAATGCTGAGCGAGGATACAATCCCTATATTTAGGAGGATTTGTGAGGTTGGGTAGCTAAGTGTAGGGACAAACCCGGTAGGAATCAAAGCGCGTACAATATTGGATCGAGCGGGGATCTTCTGGCTTTTCCGTCCGGTAGGACGGTTCTTCGCGAGGCAGGCGCAAGCGCCGCTCGCTACGCAGGCCGAAGGCCCCCAGACGGGTAATTCATTGCCCGGCAACGAAGAGGAGCAGGGATGGGCCGGATATACGCGGTGGTCAACCAGAAGGGCGGGGTCGGGAAGACGACGACGGCGGTCAACCTGGCGACCTATATGGCGCTGGCGGGCGCCAAAATCCTGCTGGTGGACCTGGACCCGCAGGGCAATGCGACCAGCGGGCTGGGGATCGACAAGAAGAGCGTCACCCTTTCGACCTACGACGTGCTGATCGAGAACAAACCGATCGCCGAGGCCGTCCGGGCGACCAACATCGTCAATCTGTCCTTGCTTCCGGCCACGCTCGACCTGGCGGGCGCCGATCTGGCGCTGATGCCGCTGGTCTCCCGCGAGACGCGCCTGCGGCAGGCCCTGGAGCCGGCGCGCGAATATTTCGACATCGTGCTCATCGACGCGCCGCCCTCGCTCGGCCTGCTGACGCTGAACGCGCTGGTCGCCGCCGAGGCGGTCTTGATCCCCATTCAAACGGAATACTACGCGCTGGAAGGCATCAGCCAGCTCCTGCAGACCATCGAGCTGGTGCAGCGGCATCTCAATCCTACGCTGGCGATAGCAAAGGTCATACTGACAATGTATGACAATAGAACGCGACTTGGGAACCAGGTCGTCGAGGATGTACGTGCGTTTTTCAAGGAGAAGGTCTCAGCGACCATCGTGCCGCGCAACGTGCGGCTCTCGGAAGCGCCCAGCCACGGCCTGCCGATCGCGCTCTACGATCCGAAATCGCGCGGCGCGCGGGCTTATCGCGACATCGCCCACGAGGTCCTGCGCAACGGCAAAGAATTGCTGCGGCCGGCGGGGCACACGGACGGCGGGATCCGAACAGGAGGATAAGGCATGAGAAGCAGGGGACTTGGCAGGGGACTGGCGGCGCTGATCGCCGAGACGCAGCCGGAAGAGACGGAAGCGTCGGTCCAGGAGATACCGCTCGATCAGGTGGTCCCAAACCCCTATCAGCCGCGCACGCAGTTCGATGCGGAGAAGATGGAAGAGCTGATCGCCTCGGTGCGGGAGCAGGGGATTCTGCAGCCGGTCCTGCTGCGGCGGATCGGGCCGTCGCGCTACCAGTTGGTGGCGGGCGAGCGGCGCTACCGGGCCGCGCAGGCGGTGGGCCTGACGGCGATCCCGGCCCTGGTCCGCGAATGTAACGAGCGCGAGATGCTGGAGATGGCGGTCGTCGAGAACGTCCAGCGCGAGGACATCGGCGCGATGGAGGCAGCCCGCGCCTACCGGCGGCTGAACGACGAGTTCGGCCTGACCCACGAGGCCATCGCGCAGCGCGTCGGCAAGAACCGCGTCTCCATCACTAACACCCTGCGCCTGCTCCATCTGCCCAAAGCCATTCAGGACAGCATCGACCGGGGCGAGATCACTGAAGGCCATGCCAAAGCTTTGCTGATGGCCAAAGAGGAGGCTGCGATTCTGAGGGTCTGGCAGATCGTACTCAGCAAGAATCTATCTGTTCGGGCAACAGAGATGCTAATTGAGGATTTGATTGCGATGCATAGCGGCGGGACGATACCACGGGGAGAAAAAGAGACTCGCCCACGCCTGCGTATTGATACCACGGATTCCCCGCCGGTCTCTGACCCGAACGAGACAGCCATTGTTGCAGCACTTGAGGAGGCACTGCAGACGAAAGTGAGCCTGCAGCGCAGGGCGGCTGGAGACGGGAAGATCGAGATTAAGTTTTTCTCAGCAGAGGAATTAGAGCGTTTGGTTGAGCTCCTTATCAGCAGGAAAGGCTTGGAATGAAATCGGAGGAGGATACCCTGGCTCCTATGTCGGTGGAACGCTTCTTTTACGAGGATCCAGATGCGCCCAAGCCAAATGTACCGCTCTCCCCTGGCGTCTCATCTGTGATTTTCGACGCGAACCAGCGCATCCTCTTTATTAAGCGCACACGTGGAGACTACTGGTCACTACCGGGCGGGCGCATGGACATTGGTGAATCCGCTCAGGGCTGTTGCATACGGGAGACCTTAGAGGAGACTGGCCTACTAACGCATGTGGTGCGTTTGGTCGCGGTAAATACAAACCCACACAGTATCGTCGCCTATCCGGATGGCAATATCCATCAGAGCTTTGTGATCTGCTTTGAGGTTGAGGTGGATGGCGGACAGTTCGAGGAAGGCCCTGAGACAGAAGGTTTTCGCTGGTGCGGACCTGAAGAGATAGACGACCTAAAGCTAATTCCAGATAGCAGATTGAATGCGCTGGATGCTTGGGCGAAGCAGGAGGCTGCCTTTATCCGCTGATCTGCAACGTTCTACGCGGAACACAATAGTTAATCGGGAGGGAAATGTGAGCGAATTTGAGATTGGCTACATTATGGGTCTCATTGTCGGAGAGGGCAGTTTCACTGGTGACAGGGTACAGCCTTGCCTGTCTGTTACCCTGCAATTGGGGGATCGCATGCCTTTAGATACGCTTCAGCAACATCTTGGTGGGCGCGTGAATGGCCCCTATGATAAAAATGGAAGCTTATGCTATGATTGGAAGTTACGTGGCCCTGAACTACGTGCCTCAATCCCTCTATTCAATAAGTATCTGCCTCCCAGCCGAAAACGCAGACAGTTTGAGGCATGGTGCGAGAAATGGTTTCCCTATCTTCTCAAATATTTAAATCGCTCTCATGAATCTTGAAGAGAATTTGCATCTAGGAAGGGAACTGACAGAGAGTTTTGATTCCTATAACGTTTATAAACTGTGGAGGCTTGATCTATCGAAAGGCTCCAGGTCGGCGAGAAGAGCGAGGTGATCGGAGGCGAGGCTGGAGATGATCTCGACATGGCGCGTTGCGAGATCCGGCGTGTGAAGAATATAGTCGATTTTTACCGTGGGATCGTTGGCAATATAGGTCGGGCGGTTTTGGGCGTCGGCCTCCTGCAAGCCGGTAGCGGCCAGCAAAGAGCGCACCGCCGGGCCATCCGGACCCTCGTTCAGGTCGCAGCAGACCACCACCGGGCGGACGGCCGCGTTCACAATGCCGGCCAGCGCCTCGGCCTGGCATTGCCGCTCGCCCGCGTCCAGCCCCCAGTGCGTGCAGATCACCGTTAGCTTCCGCAGCCCGGCGACCTCCCGCAGCCGCACCTCCAGCGTGCCGCGCTGCTCCCGTCCACTGGGCAAGGGATGCTCCTTCCGCTCCACGATCGTCGCCCGCGTCGCGATCCCATTCCCGAAGCCCCCGAACCCAAAGACCAGATTGCGCTGGAAAACGAACGGTCGCCCTAATGCCTGGGCCAGGACCGCCGGCTGGTCTTCCCCCCCGCTCCAGGGCAGGCGCTGATGGATCTCCTGGAAACAGACGACGTCGGGGGATAGCGCCCGCACGACCTCCACGATCCTCTGGGTCGAGCGCCGGCCATCCATGCCCAAACTTCCATGCGTGTTGTAAGTCAAGATGCGCATAAGGATTACGCAGACGGCTCCTTTCGCAACCGCGTGCCGGCTTTTCTCACGACGGCCACCGGCACGCGGCAAAATTAGTATACCCCAGCTTCAGGCAAATTAAAACGACAAATAAGGTCAGTAAATCTCTAAATATATGCGCGCAAGAAAAATCGGAGACGCTTTTCGCGAAGCGTCTCCGACGGGGTTCGGCCCGTGTCCGGCGTAATGCGCCGGACAGATCCTTAAGGATTAAATGGCCGTATTATCAGCGAGCGTGCGGCGGATGATCAGATCGGCGATGTCCTCCCCACTAACCTGGTAGGTCCCGCTCTCGATCTGAGCTTTGAGGGCCTGCACCCGATCTTCCCGCACCTCGGGCAGCTTATTGACGAGTTTCTTGATCTGTTGGACCTCCTGAGTCGGCACGGACTCCAGCAGGCGCCCGGCCTCGATTCCCTCCGAATCTCTCCCTGCCAGATCCGCGTCGGCGGGACGATTCCCCCGGCGCTCCAGCGGCGAGACGGCAAGGACACGGCTTACCTCTTCCACGGATATCTTCATTTGTTTGCCTCCTGATCGTTATCAACGACCCTGCTTCGGTATCGTTCTACGTCGAGGACGGCAACCTGGCGACCATGAGGATACAACTGGAGAAAGGCTTGGCGCATCATCTGCAAGCAGATCCCCGCGCTTCCGCACGTTTCCTTTTAGGCCCATGGCTTTGCGTCCCCACATTTCTGTGGGTTTGCCTTTTACATCTTCACGAGAAATTGTCGGAAGAGAGGCCGTTTCTCTTTAGGGGAAAATAAGGCCCTTTCTCCCCGGGAATCGCTCTCAGGCATCGACGTCCGTTAGGATAACAGGATTTGCCGGTTTTGTCAACCGGATCGGGCGCTTCGAGATCGAAGATGGGTAGAATAAGGGAAGGGGAGACCCGGCAGTCCGGCAGAAAGACATAGCACCATTTCGCACCATTTTGAAGGAAGAGAGGATATGGCTCTGCTCCAACCGGAAGACCACGCTTTCTTTCGAGAGAACGGCTACCTGCTCGTGCGCGGCGTCGTGCCCCGTCGGAGCTGTGAGGCCGTCATCGCGGCGATCTGGGAGTTTCTGGGCATGGACCCTGATGATCCGGAGGACTGGTACCGGCCGCCACTGAGCCCCGGCGGCATGGTCGAGATGTACCACCATCCGTCCATGTGGGATAACCGGCAGCACCCGCGCGTGCATCAGGTCTTCGCGGAGCTGCTCGGCACGGAAACGCTGTGGGTCTCCCTGGATCGCGTCAACATGAAGCCGCCGCGCCATCCCGATCACCCGGAATACGATCATAAGGGCTTTATTCACTGGGACGTATCCACCGAGAAGCTGCCGATCCCCTTCGGCGTGCAGGGCCTGCTCTACCTGGCCGATACCGATGCGGACCAGGGCGGCTTTCAGTGCGTGCCGGAGCTTTATCGCAACTTCGAGGCATGGCTTCAGACCCAGCCGTCCGACCGCGACCCCTTTAAGCCGGATCTTACCGGCCTGACCGTCACGCCCATTCCCGGCCAGGCCGGCGACCTGGTGATCTGGAACCGGCTTCTCGCGCACGGCAACGGTCACAATGTCTCCACCAGGCCGCGCTTCGCCCAGTACCTCGCCATGCATCCGGCCCGCGAGGACGACGAGGCCGCGCGCCAGGAGCGGATCGCCTGCTGGCGCGAGCGCCGCCCGCCTCAGGCCTCCTTCTTCCCCGGTGATCCCCGCCGGATCGAACAAAAGTCCGGCAAGACCGCCGATCTGACCCCGCTGGGCCGCAAGCTTCTCGGCCTCGACCGATGGGAAAGCTGATGGGGCGATCGCCGCTTCGCGCGGACGATCGGCCCTGACGGGCCATGTGCTTTAGGCGAGAAAAACCAAAGCCCCCTCGCCTTGTGGGAGAGAGAAGGGGATGAGGGGAGGGCATCCAGCATGCATCTTTCCGGTCTGCTTATTGGAGTCTTACTGACGCTCGGCCTGGCGGCCGTTCGCGCGCAGGCGGCCACGCCGACCGGCGACGAGATGGCGACGGCCAAAAAGTGGGCCGCCGAATATCTCGGCCCAAGCGCCCCGCCGCCGTTCTCCTTCATCTACGCCGGCCGGCCCTCAGCCGACCTTTTGCCGGCGTGGAAGCCCGAGCGCGTCACCCGCCGCCTCGACCGTAATCGCCGCGAGCTTGTCCTCACGTGGACCGATCCTGCCACCGGCCTGGCTCTGCGCTGCGTCGCCATCGAATATCGGGACTTTCCGACCTTAGAATGGACTCTTTATCTCAAAAACACCGGTCCGGCGGACACGCCTATCATCGAGAACCTCCAGGCATTGGACATCCATGTTGCGCGCGGTCCGCGGAGCGAGTTCCTGCTGCATCACAACGTCGGCTCGCCCGCCTCGCCGCGCGACTACAGCCCGCTGGAGACTCCGCTCGGTCCGAACGCGACCGCGCGTATCTCGGCGGCGGGTGGCCGCCCGACCAACTCCGATCTTTCTTACTTCAATCTCGCCTGGGGCAGCGAGGGTATGATCGTGGTCGTCGGCTGGCCCGGCCAGTGGGCCGCCACCTTCGACCGGGACGCCGAGACGGGCATTCATCTCCGCGCCGGCCAGGAGTTGACGCACTTTCGCCTGCATCCCGGCGAGGAGGTCCGCTCGCCTCTGATCGTCCTGCAGGCCTGGAAAGGCGACTGGGTCCGGGGCCAGAACTTGTGGCGCCGCTGGATGATGGCGCACGCCATGCCCCGGCCCGGCGGCAAGCTGCCGCCTCCGCAGATGGTGGCCAGCAGCTCCCGCGCCTACGAAGAGATGAAACACGCCGACGAGGCCAACCAGATCCTGCACATAGACCGCTATCTGGAAGAGGGCCTCAAGATCGACACCTGGTGGATGGACGCCGGCTGGTACGTCCAGCAGAAGGGCTGGCCCCAGACCGGCACATGGGAGGTCGATCCGGCCCGCTTTCCGCATGGATTCAAGCCGATCAGCGACCACGCCCATGCGCGCGGCGTCAAAATCCTGGTCTGGTTCGAGCCGGAGCGGGTGGCAGAGGGAACGTGGCTGGCCGAGAACCATCCGGAATGGATCCTCGGCGGCAAGAAGGGCGGCCTGCTCGATCTGGGAAACCCGGAGGCGTGGCGCTGGCTCGTCGATCACGTCGACCGGCTTCTGACCGACAACGGCATCGACGTCTACCGCCAGGACTTCAACATGGACCCGCTTCCCTTCTGGCAGGCCAACGACGCGCCCGACCGGCAGGGCATCACCGAGATCAAGCACGTTATGGGCTACCTGGCCTACTGGGACGAGCTGCGCCGCCGCCATCCCGCTATGCTCATCGACTCCTGCGCCTCCGGGGGCCGCCGCAACGACCTGGAGACGATGCGCCGCGCCGTCCCGCTCTGGCGCAGCGACTATGCCTACGAGCCGATCGGCCACCAGTGCCAGACCTACGGTATCTCCCTCTGGCTGCCCTACTACGGCACCGGCACCGTCGCCACGGCGAACGCGCCTTATTACGGCGGCGGCTGGACGCCCGTCGAGCCTTACGCCTTCTGGAGCAACGCGGCGCCGAGTCTCGGCTGCGGCGTCGACGTGCGAGTCCCCAATCTCGACTACGCGGCCCTGCGGCGGCTGTTCGGCCAGTGGCGCGAGATCAGCCCCTGCTACTATGGCGACTACTACCCGCTGACGCCTACCAGCCAGGAGGACAGCGTCTGGATCGCCTGGCAGCTCGACCGCCCCGAGAAGGACGACGGCGTCGTGCAGGCGTTCCGCCGTCCGAAGTGCCCGGAGGAGACCCTTACCGTAAAGCTGCGCGGCCTGGACCCACAGGCCCGCTACACCGTGCAAAACGTGGATGGCTCCAACCAACAGCAAAGGAGCGGCCGGGAACTGATGGAAGCGGGGCTTCCCATAACCATCCAGGAGCCGCCGGGCGCGGCGGTGATTACCTACCGCCGCATCCGCTAAGCATACCATGCAGCCCCCTTTGTGCTGGCTCTAAAAACAGAGCCGGGGCGCTTACGAAAACCGTAAGCGCCCCGGAGAGAAGCGTTCTTAAAGACCATGCGCCGGATTGGGCGGCTACTGTTTGCGGGAGGGATCTCCCAGGTTTTCGCGCTGGCACGCCAGCAGGTAGAGGCCGGCCGCGCCGGCATACGTGTAGAGACCACGCCAGCCCCAGAACACAAAGGGGAGTGTCGCCAGCACCCAGGAGATGGCGATCAGGGACAGCCAGATGAGGGCCGGCCAGGGAATGCGTATTGCCTGCGAGCGCAGCGCCAGCCGCCCTCGCGCCTGAGATAGAGCTCTTTCCATACCTCTCCTTTTACTTCTTGAACTTCAGGACCTCCCGGCCCGGGAAAGGCGGGCATCTCTGCCGGAGGGCAGGTAAGGAGTTCCTCTGGGCGATAGGTCTACCAGGAAAACAGACATCGGTTATTCCGTCCTTACAGCCGGCGAGATACCTGCCGATTCTCCTCGAAGAAGAGAAAGAGTACGGTAATCGGGCTGCAAGAGACCGGAATGATGATGGGCCGTAACGCGACGGAAGACCTCGGCGGGGAGGAAAAGATCCAACACGAATGGGATCGGGCGGGCTTGCTTCAAGGCAAGGTAGGGCATAAAAGTCAGATAGCCATTCTAGTATATATCACAGGTATTACGTTGTGTCAAGGATTAAAAGAGATACATTCTGGCAATTTGCCTGCAGTAGAGGCTGTCAGGCTGCTTTCCGGCGGCCCTTGAGATCGATTGGAGGGAAGCTTTTTTTCTGCGATTCGGCCTCTATAAAAGCGGGAACATATTTTACGGCCTACCCGTCCAACGGTCGAGCAGACTCGATCTGGATGAAAGCGTTGTCCCCTGTCGTTAACGCGCCGGGGGATTTTTTTGCGCCGTTTTCACGCAAAGGCTCCGCCGGCGCGGCGCTTTTTTCAAGCTCATAGACAAAAAACCCTTGACAATGCAAGCGATAGATAGGAGAATGACAACATCTTTCTCCTTTCTTCCTCCGCAGGGCAGTGTCGCCCTGCGGAATTTTTTTGCCTGTATTGCGACCGGACAAGCTGCTGCCACCATGCCGTTCGGCCCATCATCTCCAGGCGACTCGATAGGTAAACCAGCGCCGGGGTATCAGCCGCTCTCCCGCTTGCGGCGGAGGCGCGCTGCCCGGAGGATAGGCCACAAGGCGCATCCGTTCCGGGCCAGGCTGTCCCAGAGCGATCCACTGCCGGATCAGGTCTTCCATCTCCTCCCTCAGAGCGCCGTCGCCCCATCCGATGAGCTTGCCGGGCGGGCCGGTTTCCAGAAAGCAGGCGCTCCCTTTGGCCGGCTCCGCCAGTCCGAACCGCATCTCAATTTGCAGCTCCTCTGCCGGCGGCGTTTCGGTGGCCTCCGTGCCGCTGCCCTGCCCGAGCGGTCTTAAGGTCTGCTTAACGGGCCGCATACCCTGGACGATGCGCGGCGTCTGCACGGCGATAAAGAACCGGAGGGAAAGCTGGGGAAGCATCTCTGCAGTGTTTTGCGGAAGCGGGCAGGCGCGCTCCCAGCCTGGCCCGGCAAGCAGACGGCTGAGCCGAACGGCATCCTCCCCCGTCAGCCGGCCCTCCCATATCCAGCCGTCCGTATCTTCCGACCGGGAGCGGGTCCCGTAGACGCCGCGCATTGCCATGAATCCGAGATAGCTGCTCTCGACCTGAACGAGCCGGCCCTCCTCTTTGCGAAACGTGATCCCGAATTGCGTGCTCGACAGCGGCCCCCAGGGCATCACCAGAAGACCGCCTTCGCATAGCTGGTCGAACCAGGCGGGGGCGATGTCGTCCGCGTGGGCCGTCACCAGGATGCGGTCGTAAGGGGCGGCCTGCGGGTAGCCGAGCCAGCCATCCGCGCAGACGACCTGCGGCCTCGGACATCCTGCCGCCCGCAGATGAGCGCGGGCCTCCTCGCAAAACGCCGCCTCCACATCCAGGGTCCACACCTGCCCCGTCTCGCCCGCCAGTTCCGCCAGCAGCGCCGCGTTGTAGCCGGTCCCGGCTCCGATCTCCAGCACCTTCATGCCCGGCCGGACCTGCAGCCACTCCAGCATCGTGGCCATAGCGCTCGGCTGGCTGGAAGAAGAGATCGCCATGCCGGAGAGCGGGTCCTGATGCGTGACCACAGCATCGTCCACATAGACTTCCTCCAGCGTCTTCTCCGGCAGAAAGGGGTGGCGCAGGACTTTGCGGAAGGCGCGCTCGACCTCCGGGGAACGAATCGTCCCCGCCGCCTTCATTTGGTCCACGATGGCATCATTGCGTTTTCGGGCTTCCACCTGATCCACCCGCGGCTTCGCCTATCCCTTCCCATCGCCTGGCCCACCCCTTACCCCCGTCCCTAAACCGCTCGCTTCGCTCACCGGGGTGAGGGTGACCCGGCTATTCCCTCCAACCCCAATCTCCCCTCTCCTTCGTAAGGAGAGGCAGGGCCGCAAGGCCCGTGGTCGGTTAAGGGGGTGAGGTCTATCGCGGTCAGGGCTATTGCTGCCTGAAAAGCGGCCCAGGCGGGTTTGGGCGTGTCGTCGGCACGGCGAAGGCCGTAATAGAGAGAGGCGGCCGGGTTGTCGTGTAGGGTGAACCAGAGGACCGGGCCGATCGCGGGCAGACGACGCAGCGATTCGAGCGCGATGGTCACGTTGGCAGCCTGATCGTCCTCGGAGAGATGGCCGGGGCCGGGCGGTGTTGCCCAGCCGATCTCGGTGATCCAGATCGTCTTGCGGGACGGCCCGCCTTCCAGATCATCCCGCAGCCTGGCAAACGCGACCGGGTAGGGAGTAAACTCTTCCGGACGAATGCGGCTGCCGGTCTTGAGATAGAGATGTAAGCCCCAACCATCCAGCGGCCAGCAGCGATATTGCTTCCGTAGCCGGTCCCATCCGCCCAGGGTGCGGCCCGCCCGCCAGGTGTCCCGCAGATAAGGCGCGGCGAGGTTGGAATCGAGATTATCCGTAAAGTCCGCCGCCAGAACGCCGCCGGAGACGATGGTAACAGGCCTGGGCAGGGCACGCGACTCCTCAAAGGCCCTGCGCAGCAGCCAGGCGAAATTCGAGGGATAGATATAGCTTCCGCCCGGCAGCTTGTCGGCGCGGCCCGGCGCATTCTGGGTCCAGGCGTTGGGCTCGTTCCAGATTTCCCAGGCGCGCACGGAAGGAAAGCGACGCAGCAGGCGGCGGAAGGCGATGCCGGTCAGGTCGCGCAGGTACGCGTTGTCGCCGCTGCCGCCCGCGACCTCTGCATTGTTGGCGATCCAGTCGGTCTGCGCGCCGGGCCACGCTTCATTAGTAATCAGGCCGAGCACGGCTAAGTGTTCCCGCTGCAGGTTTGCCACGACCTGCGCGTAGGCATTGAGGATAGCTTCGTTCCAGGTCTTGTGCCGGGCGTTCAGGCGGAAATCCAGGCGCACCCAGCGCGCTCCGGCGGAGCGCATCTCCCTCGCAACGGCGGCCGTGAGCAGCACCCGATCGTCGTTATCCACAGCCCATCCATCCTGGATCCCTTTCTCCATAGCGCCCACCCGCCCGGACGCCAGGAGAATGAGCGCCACTAGGAGCGGCAGGGCCGCCCAGCATCGTCTTCTCACCTCGTTTTCCTTTCCGATTCGATCTTCGTTGGCCGCGCCGCAGTTTCCTGCCCATCCCGGAATGATGAGCCAGGGGGTGGGCAAAAGGCGTATCCGCGGAACAGGAAGCGGGGGCGCTTGAGTCTCAAGCCTGAAGGCATTTCAGAGAGGAGAGGAACACAATGTCCGATCTGCGCACTTTACCGGAACGGCCCCCCGCAGCCGGGGAGTTAGAACAGACCCGGTTCGATCGCTGCCGGCAGAAACTGGAGCAGTTGGAGGAGGTTTTGCGAAACGAAGCGGCGACCCTGCGCCTGGCGGCGGACGCGACCGGCACACCGGAGGAGACGCGCCGGCAGAAGATGCACGAAGTCGCTATCCGGCTGGATGCGCTCGCCTGGGCGCTTCGCAGCTTCGATCCGGACGATCCGACGGCCGGACACATTGAGCTGCCGACTCCATCGAGTGCGCCTTCCCTTCCAGGACAGGCTGAAGCGACCAACTCCGGTGAGGCCACGCGGACGGATCTTGGCGGCGGGCCGGAACAAACGGACACAGGCGGCGACATCAGTTCTTAAAAGTGCCAGTCTGTCGAAAGGCGGTGCAGGACGAGCGGCCTCTCGTTTCCGCTTTGATCCTCCGGCGTGAGGGTCATGACGTAGCCGTCGCCGTCGATCACCCATTGGTAGGTCTCTGGGTCGTTCTCGCCGATCTCAATGGTGAGGAACTGGTCTTTCGCCATCCAGATACCGGATACGGTTGCGTTATCCCCGGTCGTGGGGTCCGGAAACGATTCCGACAGGGATTTATCCCGGCGCAAGGTAAGGTGAATGTGCTGCTTTCGATCCTCCCATTCGCCCAGGAAGGAGTGGCGGCGGACGTAGAACCAGCGGTAGGCCAGCAGGGCCAGGAACAGGAGCGCGCACAGCTTAAGAAGCCTCCAGGCCAGCTTGAGCGAGGAGGAGCGCTTACGCGGTGGCACAAGCGCCGTCATAGGAACAGGGACAAAGACGGGTACGACGTTGGGTGTCGGGAAGGGAAAGCCGCAACGCCGGCAGACAGGCATGTCGAGCACGGCCGGCTGGCCGCACTGCGGACAAATCTTGTGCGGAGGGAGGTTTGTCATGCCGTCTTCCTCTCCATTCTGAATACGTATTTCGGCAGGAAACGGCAGAATCCTCCTGACATTACCCCTGTGCCGCTCACTGCGCCCTGAAGCTTCCTGCCCGATGGAGCAGGAGTTTTTCCCTGTCACCCGTAACCTGTTCCCTGTATCCTCCAAAGCGACAGCGAGGAAAGCCTTGACAAAGCAAGAGATCGGCGTGCAGGGAGACTATATTACACTGGGGCAGTTGCTCAAGGTGGCCGGCATTGTGGGCTCGGGCGGCGAGGCGAAGGCCTATCTGGCCGGGACCGCCGTTCAGGTCAACGGCGCGCCAGAGCAGCGGCGCGGGCGCAAGCTGCGCCCAGGTGACGTGGTCTCTGTGCCCGGTCAGCCGCCGATCCGGGTGGTGGCAGGAGGCGGCGCGTGACGTTTAGCCGGCTCTGGATCCTCCTGCTGGCGCTGGGGGTCGTGCCTCTGCTCCTGACCGGAATCTCGCCTGGCGTTGCCTGGCTGACGCCGGTCTGGTACGGCCTGCTCGTTCTGCTGGCGCTCACCGATTGGTTTCTCTTTCCGCCGCTGGAGGCCCTGGTCGTGGAGCGTCTGGCGGACGAGCAACTGTCGCTGGGCGCGCCGAGCCTGGTGCGCCTGCGCGTCCGCAACGGCACCTCTCTGTCACTGCATGTGGATTTGCGCGACACGCCTCCGGAGGAGGTGGAAAGCGATCAGCCGGAGACGGGCTTCTCCTTCGTGGTCCCGGCGTACGGCCGTCACCTGGCCGCCTATCACATCACTTCGCGCGCTCGAGGCCGCTACGATTTCGGCGATGTCTACCTGCGCGTGCGGGGACGGCTGGGCCTGGTCTCGCGCCTGCTGCGCCGGTCCCTTCCTACCGCCGTCAAGGTCTATCCGAGCCTGGTGGAGACGGCCAAGTTCACCCTGATGGCCCGGCGCGGGCGGCTGCAGCAGGCGGGTATCCGGCAGGCGCGGCTGCAGGGCGCCGGGCGCGAGTTCGAAAGCCTGCGCGACTATCTGCCCGACGACGAGCTGCGGCGCATCGATTGGAAGGCGACGGCGCGGCGCGGCAAGCTGGTCTCCCGGCAGTATGAGGTCGAGCGCTCGCAGAATGTGCTGCTCGTGTTGGACGTGGGACGCACGATGCTGGCCGAGATCGACGGCGTCCCGAAGATCGATTACGCCATCAACGCCGCGCTGCTGCTGGCCTATGTGGCGACGTTGGCTGAGGACCGGGTCGGGCTGCTGGTCTTTGCCGATACGGTGCAGACGTACCTGCCGCCCAAGCGCGGACGCACGCAGGTCTACGCCATTCTGGAAGCCCTTTATAATGCGCAGGCGTCCCTGGCCGAGCCGGACTATCGCACCGCGCTGGCCTATCTGCAGGCCCGGTGGCGGCGGCGATCCCTGGTGGTCTGCTTCACCGACTTTTGGGACCCTGATTCCTCCCGCCAGACGATCTCCGAATTGGCTGCTCTGCAGCCGCGCCATCTGGTCGCCGCCGTAACGCTTCTGGATACGAAGGTGCTGCGCGCGGCAGACCAGGAGATCACCGCGCCGGAGACGGCCTACGAAAAGGCGGTGGCGACGCAGGTTCTGGAGGACCGGCAGAAGGCGATGGCGGCGCTGACCCAGCGCGGCGTCCTCGTCGTCGACTCCCCCGCCGACAAGCTCTCCGCCGAGCTGGTCAACCGCTACCTGGAAGTCAAAGAGCGCATGCTGCTCTAAAGAGCTTCCCTCTTGACATTCGCAGAATGGCGCGCTAAAGTAGCTGCGGAGGAACCGGCTATGGCCACGATAGAGATCAAACTTAGCCTCGATACCGAAGATCAGGCTCGCCTCATGGCCCGTGCCCAGCAACAAGGCTTGACTCTCGAACTTATCTGCAGGCAGTTCTTGAAAGTCTTGCCCGGCCCCTGGATGCTCGAACATTGCGTTCCCTACCTAGAGGGGAGCGTAACCGCATCCTTGCAATCCAGGCCGAAGCTGCCGCTGCCCTTTACGCGGCTGATCTAGCTGAGCTGGAAGAAGAGAGAGGTTGACCGCCTTCACGGCACTGAACGGAGAGCCAATCTATGAGCATATCCCCTGATCCCAAGCGGGAGTGATATGGAGGGTAGACCTTCTCGGGGCGCAGAGATAAGCAAAATCCGGCCAGTAGTAATCAATGCTTCTACGGTTGGCCGCTTACCATTGCGCTTAATCGTTCCAGTAACCACATGGGATGCTCGCTATGCAAATTATTCCTGGATGGTAAGGCTTGATCCTGATACCAATAGCAGATACCTTTCAAATCCGCTCCGTTTCGCTCGATCGCTTTCTAGACCGGCTGGGAGTACTTGCTGACGAAGTAACTGACCAGATTGCTGCTGCAGTCGCTTTGTGTATCGATGCTCCCTAGTTTAAGGCTTTGCCTAAGAAGCTTCTGTTCCACGCTCCACACGCAGAATCTGTTGCCTGGTCTCTTCGGGGACTTGATCCAAATGACTTACTCGAATAACACCGGTCGTGCCGCCGATATTTATGTTGTCCCAATCGATAAGGACCACTTCTCGAGAGGGATCATCACTATAGACCGCCTGGACTACCCCGCCCAATACCTCGATCACGATCATGGTTTGCTTTCCCTTCCTACATATGCTTGACCTGAACGCGACATAAGAGCACTCAGATGCCGATCACGCTGGTTAGTACGGCTGTTTCCGCAACCTTGGCGTGAAGGTTCGATAGATTATCATAGTCAATGAAATGCACCCCATCACGAATCTGAGAAAAAGCACTATAATCAAGCTTGCTCTCGAATTCCTTGCGACGGGCGGCACTGGCGACTATATTGAAATTGATGCGAAAGTCCTGCAGTTCGACATACTTGATTAGGGAGTTTTGAATGTCTGTCTTATGCTCGACCTCAAAGCATGCATGAGGATAGCCCCGCTCGTTAAACCAAATGACATCAATGGTTCGGGCTCTATCCATAACATGGTCGTATGTAAATCGTGGAAATTGAGATATGCTGGCAATGTTACCAAGGGGCTTGTCCAGAAAAACACGGCGTTTATCCTAGCTAGGGACCCAGGTTTTATAGCCCTTATAGTTGCCGATCTCGATGAGAAGTCCCTGATAGTAGGTGTGGTTGAACTCCTCCTGCTTCTCAGGCGCGGCAGTGGTATCCAGAGAAAACTTCTTCAAGAGGGCATCTTTGTATTCCACAAGCCCCCATAAGCCGGGCTTGATTCGGAAGAAGGCAGGTTTGATCTGAACGATTTTACGGATGCTTGCAAACGGGGTCTTTGTACCCCATTGACTGCCAGGCACTTTGATGGCGTGCTGATTCAAGTACCCAAGTGTTGCATAGCCGCCATTCTCCTTCATTACCTGGATGACCGCTTCATACTGTTTCATTCGTATTTTCCTGTCGGCTTAGTATGGTAAAGATCAGAGATTAGAAATGCTGAATATTAGGTTATAGAGGAGCAGGAATAAATCCTTGTGCCAATTACCTGCTGACAAAATAGCCCGCCGAAAGTTTCCGGCGGGCTATGTCGTGTTCCCGGTGAGCCGGGCGGCTTAGTTGGTGCTGAAGGTGACCGCGTGAACGCCGTCGCTGGTGCCGCCCGCGAAATAGACGCCGTTGTTGACGGTCTGCGTGGCGTTATCGGCGCTGGCGTTGGCGCCCGGAGAGACCGCTGCCGGACGGAAGTACTTGGTATGCCCATCGCCCAGAGCATAGTTGGCGCCGGAGCTATGACGGCCGTCCTTGCCGCCATTCAGGTTCGTATCGAAGTAGCTCAGGTACGGAACGTTGGTGGGCAAGTAGCCTCCCATGATGCCTGTCTGGTACCGGGTGATATAGGTCCCATTGGTCTGGACAGCCGGCAAGGTGTTGTTGACGTCGCTGTCGGCCAGGATGTTGATGCCGTCTCCTACGGAGGAGAACACGTCCCAGGTGTTGATAATGTCGGGTTGGGCGCCTTCATTCGTGGTCGTTACATTCGCCTCGTCGCCGGTGACCTCGGCCAAAAGCACGATATTGGCCGGCGCATTCAATCCCGCATCGGCGGTATGGGTGGCGATGTTGTAGTTGTACGAGTAGGAGATCGGATCCAACGCCGGAACGGTCGAAGTGGCCGCCACCGTACCGGTCGAGTCATCCGGGCATTTGAAGATTTGGGCGCTCTTGGTGTAGGGATCGATCGTGCCTGCCCAGCCTAACCCGGTGGCAAGCATGTTGTTGGTCGTGGCATTGTAGCGAGAGCCGGAGGGAAACTGCTCGTCATAGTCCTGGACATACATGAGCAGGCCCAGGCTCACCTGCTTCATGTTTGACAGACAACTGGTGGCGCGGGCTTTCTCGCGCGCCTGCGCGAAGACCGGGAAGAGGATCGCCGCCAGAATGGCGATGATCGCAATAACGACGAGCAGCTCGATCAGCGTGAATCCGTGCCCGGACTTGCGGGCGGTTGTGTTGCAGCTCATAGCATCTTTCTTCTTTCGTTTTTCCTGCGTATCTGCGCGACTGGGGAAAGCGTTGCGGCTCTCCTCTTCGGTAAAGACGGGCCACGAGGCCCGCTTCTACAGAGCCTATACGCAGGAAGGCAGACGATTCGTTAGTGGCAAACGTAAGACGGTAAGAAAAGGAAGCGGTCTTTCCTGGATGAGGAGGAAGCGAATGGTTTTCCAATCCCATGCATCTTCGGAGGTGTGGCCGCGCCTGCCCCTGGCAGAATGGCAGGATACCTATGCGACGCTGCATATGTACACGCAGATCATCGGCAAGATCCGGCTGGCGCTCATGCCCTGGATCAACCACTGCTGGCAGACCACACTCTACGTCACCGCTCGCGGCCTGACGACCTCTCCGATTCCTTACGGCACGCTGCTCTTTCAGATCGACTTCGATTTTATCGACCACTACCTGCGCATCCAGACGAGCGTCGGGAGCGGACATTCTCTCCGGCTGGCGCCGCCGCTCTCCGTCGCTGATTTCTACTGGGAGACGATGGAGGCGCTGCGCTCTCTGGGCATCGACGTTTCTATCTGGACCACGCCGCAGGAAGTGCCGAATCCCATTCCTTTCGAGCAAGATCAGCAGCACGCGGCCTACGATCCGGAGTACGTGAATCGGTGCTGGCGCATCCTCGCGCAGGCGGCGCGCGTATTTACCGAATTTCGCAGCCGCTTCATCGGCAAGGTCAGTCCGGTCCACTTTTTCTGGGGCAGCTTCGATCTGGCGGTGACCCGCTTTTCCGGCCGTCCCGCGCCCAAGCATGGGAGTGTGCCGAACCTGGCGGATGCGGTCGTGCAGGACGCCTACTCGCACGAGGTGAGCAGCGTCGGCTTCTGGCCGGGCGGTGGGGACGTGACGGACCCCGTTTTCTATGCCTATGCCTATCCGGCGCCGGAAGGCTTCGGCCAGGCGGCCATACAGCCAAAAGAGGCTTTCTACAACACACAGATGGGCGAGTTCTTTCTTCCTTATGAGGCAGTGCGCACCGCCGCGTCCCCGGACGAGACGCTGCTGGCGTTTCTGCAGACCACCTACGAGGCCGCCGCCGATCTGGGCCGCTGGGACCGGTCCGCTCTGGAAAGACGATAGCAGAAAGCTACCAGTGAATCACCGGGTCGCGTCGCTCCGAAGCGGCCATCTCGCGCTGCGGGCAAACATCCGTGTCCTGATCCGCCCGCTGATACAGGCGCCGGTGATGCCCCTCCGGCGTCAGGGCGACTACCGTCTCTCCCCGCCACTTCAGTTTTAGCGACCAGTCCAGAAGGTCTTCCGTGCGCTCCTCGATCGCCAGTTGGTAATGTACGGTGATCGTGTCGCCGGGAGCAGCGGCCTCGGTCCGGACGTAGGACCCGTGCCAAGAATAAGGAATAGGCGCGCCGTTGCGCGCGACGGTGACGGCCTCCGCCGCCGGAGATCCGGGGATGCGGACCGACAGCGGCCCTTCCGTGTGCATCCGCACGTCAAGCCGTCCAACATGCGGCTGATAGCTCAGCACGTCGGCGTCGCGGCTGAATCGGTTGAGATGCAGGTTGACGTACAGGCCGTCCGGCTTGCGGGTAAGGATATGATCCCAGGCCAGGAACAGGGCGCGGGGACCGGCGCCGCAGCAGCACCCCATCATCACGCCATCCGCCGTAAACTCGTTGGGTAAGGTCCGGCCTGCGTAGCCGCCCATAATGCGCGCTTCCATATTCTTGAAGCTCTGTGTCGAGCTATCTTCCTGCGGTGGGGTGGTGGGTCGGGACAGCCACTCCTCCTTCGTCCACTGGCTTTCGAGCAGGTGGTTGCGAACAAATCGCTCCACGTGCGTCCAGTATTCCTCATGACCGGCCTCCGCGAGCTTGAGCGCCAGATGGACCATGTCTGTGATGTTGCAGGTCTCGCTGTGCTTGGTGGTGTAGTACGCCTCCGTCCCGACGCCTTCCGGGAACCAGCCGAAGGAGCCGCTGGTGGTCATAGCCCAGTCGAAGGCGCGCTGCACCCAGGCGATCCGCTCCGCATCCTGAACGAGCAGGGCATACCGCAGCACGCCGGCCATGCTGAGCGAGCGCGTATGAAAATGCCCGGCAGCCAGGTGCATCTCATCCGGCCAGAACGAGCCGTCGGGCCGGAAGATGTGGCTTTCGTCTACGATGTAGTGCATAAAGCGGCGGGCCAGCTCCAGGGCGCGCTCGTCTCCGCTGACCTCGGCGTACTTCACGAGCGGCAAGATCATGCCGCCGCCGTTGTAGCAGCACGGCTCGCCCGGTGTCGCCGGGTTCCAGCCGTCCGGAAAGCGGCTGGCGTAGGGAAAGTAGCAGTAGGCGTATCCGGCCCGGCGCTTGACGATATGGATGCCGCTCTGCCAGAGCCCCTGAACCATGCGGTCGATATGGGTCTTCAATTTCGAGCTTTTGTCCTGCAGGTACCAGGTGACCAACCCGTTGAGCGCGCGGGTCTGATCGAACATCTCCGCCTCATACAGCGACCACGGCGTTTCCGGCCGGTAAGCTAGCCCATCTTCTGGGTTCAAATTTTGAATCAGCAGCCGGCGGTAATTCTCTTCGACCTCCCTCCCATGATCATCCCCTGTCATCTCGCGGGCCAGAACGAGCGAGTCGATGTAGCGAGAGAGGACATCGATCAAATCCCAGCCGTTGTGGGTCGCCGAAGGGTTGTCCGAAAGATGGATATAGAAATAAGGATAGCCCGTCTGGTAGTCATGATTGCCGACCATGTGCCGGATAGCCAGGCGGACATGACCTGTTAAATCCAGGGTTGCTGGTATCTGCATGCTACAATCCTCTCCACCGAGCCTAAGCTCTCCTCCGTGCTCGGCTCTCCCTCTGCTTGAGGGTACGGTAAACCCGGCACGTTGAACGATGGCGATCAGGATGGTCACAAGTGCATTCGATCTCACTTATGTCCTTGCGCCGGTTCAGACCACGCAGGCGGGCAGCCTCTGTTTTCCGCTCTGATCGCGCTTGCCCCATCTTGCGCGCAGCTTGAGTCATGTCTACGGTGATTATGGTCGGGGTATTGAGAGCGGCGGCATCGGCAAGGAGGTTCTGTGTTGCCTGTTCAAGATAGTCCGAAAAGTCCAGGATTTCAACCCCCAGTATGCCTCCGGTTTCGTCGTAATCATACATAACCCCAGGCTCAATCTCTTCCGTATCGTCTACGGAACCATCTCGTAATCGCAGATAGAAAGCATCTGCTTCCGGGCTATAAGTGATTCTCATTCTTATCTCCAGTATTTCCCTTGTGTGGTTGCGATGACGCTGACTACCAGCGGAGGCGTGACGTTGAAATCCACAAAGACCCGCAAGAGCAGGATCAAGAGCAGGATACGGTTGTCGCGAACAAGGAGGGACTGGTACTCAGTACGTCCCTTCTTGGCGGGAAGGGTATTCTGAGGATGGCTCAGCGTCCTGGCAATATCCTCTTCGCTAATGTTGCGTTCGGCCATCCTCTGCCTGGCGTGTGGGTCGATCTGAAAGTCTATCGCCTTACCTCTTTAGAGATCCAGTAGAGTATACTACAAATAGCGTTACATGTCAACAGGCTGTTGGGCAATTACAGAAGGTAGTAAAAGAAGAGGAGCCAGGATGCTCCTTATATACATCCTGGCTCCATCGAGCGCAAGCGCAGGCAGGAGTATCTTATTTGCTGACTATGGCCGGCCCTTTTACCGTCCTCGCTTGTTGGTCCTTCTGCATTCGGGCCAGCTTGGCTGTCAGAGCGGCAAGCTGAGTCTGCATGCTCATCAGTTGTTTGTTCTGGGCTTTCAGAGTCTCGATCTGCGCTTTGGAAGCCTGGATCTGCTGTTGTTGCTGCTTGATGGCTTCCACCAGGATGGGAATGACCCCGGTATAATCTAGAGATCGCATTCCCTGGCTGTCTTTGCTGACCAGTTCCGGCAAGACCTTCTCAACTTCCTGAGCGATAAAGCCGATCTGGTGGGTATTACTGAAGTGCATCTGCGGGAACTCGCGTTGCCGCCAGTCGTAGGAGACGCCCCGCAGAGCCAGAACAGTACCCAAAGCGTCAGATAGCGTGCGGACATTTCGCTTGTAGCGAGCATCGGAATTCTTGGACAGGCTCCCGTAATGCACCGTGCCTGTCACGTAGAGGTCGCCTTGAAAGTAGCCAGCATAGTTGTTGTCACTACGGCCGTACACTCCAAAATTGTTGGTGCTATAACCATACACCCCCATGCTATTGAGGCTTTGGCCTAGTACGCCGATAAAACTGTTGCTGAAGCCAGCTACCCCACTCCCGTCGACGCTCGTGCCATATACACCAGATGGGTGGCCGCTGTTAAGACTGGAAGGCCCGCCAGATACTGCATACACGCCGTTGCTGGTGTTGGCGTCGAATGCGCCGGCATTGCCGCTGCCGTTGGTGTAAACGAAAAGCGCGTTACTGCTGTTGTTAAAGTTGTTGATCTCATATTCCCCGGCACTTCCCAATCCAAGCTGGGTGATCCACCAGGCGACCGTACTTGAGCCTGTGCTGAACTTCTTATGGATCGGGGTTGTCGATTGGGCGCTTGCCGAACGGCCAGCCAGGCAGGCGATACCCAGGAGGCCGGCCACAAGAGCGATCTTCAGAGAATGTCTCACAGATGTCATTACAAGTCTCCTTTGGAAAGTGTGGAATTGCAGCTACGCTACGGATGCCAGGATAACAGCCTGCCGTCCCTTTGGTGTCCCTCCGGTGTCCCGCCCGTGTCCCTTTGCCCGATTTTTTCTGTCTTTTTTCCGCCGGGTATACCACTGTGCCAGGAAAAACGTCGTTTATGGTCGAAATTAGCAGGCGAAGGTTTCTAATAATTCTTAATTGATTGGAGCAAGCATGGAGCGCGTTTCTCTTCCCTGGCGTATCGAAATGCTCGGGGGCTTGCAGGTTATACGCGAAGGCCAGGAGCCGCTCGTGTTTTCTCCCCAGCAGTCTAGCGCGCTGCTGGCTTATCTGGCGCTGCACTTCCAAAAAAATCACACGCGCGAAGAGTTGATCGAGCGGCTGTGGTCCGACGAAGAAGCGGGCGATGTTCAAAAGAAGCTGCGCCGCAGCCTGTACTTATTACGCCAGCGATTCGAGCAGCCCCCCTTTGAACAGGCTGATCTGCTGCTGACCACCTCCAAAACCCTCGGTCTGGATGCGAACCTCGTCAGCACCGACGTTCAGGATTTCAAGGACGCTCTCTCCGCTGCTGCCAGCACGAACGATCTTTCGCTGAGGCAGCAATATCTTGCACGGGCGGTCGGGCTTTATAGAGGGGACCTGCTACCGGGCTTTTATCAGGACTGTTTTCTTTCCGAGCGCAACCGCCTCTCCGACCTCTATACAAGCGCCCTGCATCTTTTAACCCAGGTCTACGAACAGGCCGGCGATCTGGAACGCGCCATAGAGACGGCCCGCCGCACAGTAGCCCTTGATCCGCTGATGGAGGAGGCGCACTGTACGCTCATGCGCCTGTTTGCCGAAATGGGCCAGCCTTCGGCGGTGTTGCGGCAGTATCAGGAGTTGGAGCGGGTTCTCAAGGAGGCGTTTGGGGAGCAGCCTTCCGCTGCAACACGCCAATTGATGGAAACGCTTCGAGAGCGCGCCCAGGCTAATGTCCCCCGCGCGGTCAATGGAAGAAATAGCAAGCTGGAAGACACTAGGCCATCGCCTCAGTCCTATGAAGAAGCGCCACCTACCCTTTCACCGGAAATACTGCCTGATTCCCCGGAGGCTCCGCGACCGGTTGTTACTGCGCTTCCAGGCCAGCCGGCGCCCGCTCCTACACGCCGGCCGCTTCTCGTTGGGGCCATCATGCTCCTCGCGCTGCTGATAGCAGTCATCCCTCTCTTCCTGCGTCGCAAAGTTGCGCCGCCGAAGTCCGGCCTGCTCGTACCCAATGCCAAACAGATATGGGCGAAGCGCTATCCTCTACAGCCGGACGAGACCGGCTGCGAGCCGACGGATATGACGATGGATGCCGCCGGCAATACCTATATCACCGGCTTCGTGCATACGCTGCATAACGACGTGGACTTCCTGACGCTCAAATACGATCCTAATGGCAAACTGATCTGGCATAAGCGTTATAACGGGCCGGGCAACGATGTGGACCGGGCGCGCTCCATCGCGGTCGATAAGGATGGCAATGTTTACGTCACCGGTGACTCGGATAACGGCAAGGGCAACGGAATGACCCGCCTTTCCGGCTTAGACTGGGCGACCATCAAATATGGCCCGGATGGGAACCCCTCCCCAACCTGGCCGAACGTAGGTTTCGGCCTGGGCGTCCGCCGCTATAACGGCCCCGATGATGGCGAAGATCGGCCCGTCAAGGTTTGCGTGGATAGTACAGGTACCGTTTATGTGGCCGGGAATTCGTTGACGAGAAAGATCCATCAGGGCAAGAAGCTCTTTCACCAATGGGTGTTCGTCACATACAATTCTCAGGGCAAGCAGACATCGGTCAGGCAAGAACACTTCGCAGCAGACTGGTTATCGGCGAGTCCTGTGGATATGGTCCTCGATCCCCTGGACAATGTCTATGTCACCGGCTATTATGGAGATAGTAAAATGGAGATGATAACTGTCAAGTATGATCGTGTTGGCGATTGCGTGTGGAGAAAAACTTATTCTGCACCAGGTTATGGAGATGTTGTCCCCACGGGTATGGCCCTGGATGGATCAGGCAATGTTTATGTTACCGGTCATCAATATGATGGCGACCTGTTGAATAATGGGACTCAGATGGATATAGTGACACTCGAATATGATCCCAATGGCAATGAATTATGGCACGATGTCTACGATCTGGACCATAGAGACGATGTCCCGCATGCCCTGACGGTGGATAAAGCTGGAAACGTCGCTATCACCGGCCATAGCAGTGCCGGCACAGATATGCATTACCTCACTTTGCTGTATGCTTCAGGTGGTAAACGGCTGTGGGCACGCTATTATCGAGGAACAGTCGCTCTGTCCGATGATTCGCTTGATGTGACATTTGACCATAACGGCAACGTGATTGTGACCGGATATGCGCTGGATGCTGGTATAAACCGTGCCGGAAAGGAGACAGAGGCTTTCCGCAGGACGGATAATGTTACCATCAAGTATGACCGGACGCACGGTGCCCTCTGGAAAGGAGTTTATGAAGGGGGATCAGACTGGAGTCTGCTTTACCCAGATGCTGTTTTTAAGGTAGCGGTAGATAACCAGAACTGTGTCATTATGACCGGGCTGTCGGATCAGGGCAGCAAGGTCCGGACCATCACTACGATCAAATATGCCCCGGATGCAGATACCAGCTATTCCAGATAGCGGAAGCGGTCGCCCTGGCTGTCTTCGGCGGCGTCTTTGACAAACTTCTGCGCATAGCCCAGGTAACGCTGGGCCTCGGCATGAGCGGGGTCGCGGGCCAGTACTTTCTTAAACTGGAAAACAGCCTCTTGATACCGTTTCTCATTGTAGCAGTCGAGTCCGGCGGTGAACTCGCGGGCGATCTGGGCACGCTCTAGCCGGGTGGCTCTGGCGGCGGAGGGAGCCATCGCCTGCGCCTTCTCCAGCGCGGCCACGCCCGCTTCCATCTCACCACGCGCCAGCCGCTCCTCCGCCTCGGCGTCCAGAATCTCTGCCTGCCGGGTGCGCAGCGTTCCCAGCGCGCGCCGGGCCTCTACCAGGAACGGCGCGCAGGCGATCGCTTCGCGCAGGGCGGCATCGGCTGCGGCGACATCGCCGGCGGCCTCTGCTTGCTCCGCTGCGGCGAGACGCTGTTTGCCATGTTCCCAACGGGCCTTCTCCAGCAGCGCGACCGCCGTTGCGCGCAGTGGCTCGACTCGCTGCATCGCCTCTAACGTGCCGCTCGCACCGGCATAGTCGCCGGCTTCAAACTGCGCCGTCGCCTCGGCAAACCGGGTCGAAAACCACGCGTCTCGCCGGGCCAGGAGATCCTCACAGAGCGCGGCATCCGCCGGAGCGGCGTCCAGGGCGGCGGCGAGAATCCGGCAGGCGCCCTCCAGATCCCCTTCCTGCGCCAGCGCTGCGGCCTGCGTGCGCGCATCATCCGGTGTGCCGATGGCGGGAAGCGGGATCGCCGCCTGATCGCCCTCGCCCGGCACGACCTCGTAGAGCGTAGTCGTGGCATCCCGCGCGCTCACGGCCAGGTAGCGGCCTTCCGGTGACAGCGCCAGGCCGGCCAGGCGCTTCTCCGCATCGTACTCCCAGCCGGCCTGACCCGGCCCCGTCAGGCAGAAGATGCGCGTGCCGCCGGCCTCTCCTGGCGCATGGACCAGCGCGGCACACAGGCTTGCCTCTCCGGAGAGCGCCAGCGCGGCGATCTCGCCATCCAGGCACGTATCCCAGCGGCGCCGGCCATCCAGATCGATCAGGCCGACGCTGCCGTTCGCCGTGCCGTAGACCGTAAAGGCGCCCTGGCGGGCGCAGGCCAGCGCGCGGACCGGCTCTTCCTGACCAAATTGCCACATCTCCCGACGGGCAGCATCTACCAGCCAGAGGGTCCCGTTTTCCGCGCCGATGGCGATGTAGGCGCCGTCCGGCGAAAGCGTCACGACCGAGATGGTGGCATCCACGTCCAGGGTCCAGTGCTCGTGACCGTCGATCTCTCCGAGGGCGACGGCGAAACTGGCGGCGGCCATGTCGGAAAAGGCCGCGGCCAGCTTCTGCCCGTCGGCGCTGAGGGAGATGTCGATGAATAAGAGATGCCGCTCTCCCAGAAAACGGCCCTTGCTCCCCGGCCGGAACAGATAGAGGTCATCGGCAGTCATGCCAAGCAGATGGTCCGCCTGCGGTGTCGCCTCCAGTTTGAGCAGCTTCTCGGCCACGAACCCGGAGCGCACCTCCACGCCGCCGTCCAGGCGCAGATGGGTCAAGTCGTAGGCGCGCGCCTCCAGCGGGCGCGGCGCGACCACGGACAGAGCGCCCTCTTCGTTCAGCCCGTAGCGTGAGACCGGATAGGCGCCCCGGAGCCGCTTTTCCCATACCATATTGACCGTGCGGATACGTGGCATAAAGCCCCTCTCGACCGAAACCCTGCAGCGCAGAAGGTTTCTGCAATCGAGCCAGTGACTCCTCCCACCTCCTACTCCTAATCCTGTACCTGCTGTCAGGCTGCAGAGAATGAACCACCCACTCGCTTCGCTCGCTAGAGACACAGAGGCACAGAGGAAAAGCCAATGCGAGAAAAGCCAAAGAAAAAGAGAAGCAGATTCTACCGGCAGGAAGCCCCTGCCTCTTCCTCATAACGAGCGAGATCACAGAGAAAGGCCTCTCTTCTTTATGGTAGGTTTTTCTCTGTGTGCTCCTTTGCTGGAAGCAGAGACACAGGCTTTTCTATTTGAACTTGCCTCTTTGCTAATCTCTGGGCTTTTCTCGCATCGGCTTTTCCTCTGTGCCTCTGTGTCTCTAGCGAGCGAAGCGAGCGGGTGGTGACATTTTCTGGAATCTGGCAGCAAGTACACGCTTAGAGCAGAGGGGTAAAATAGGCGAGGAAGGATGAAAGATCATGGCGCGGAAGGCAATTGAAACCGAAGTCGTGCGCGTGGATGCGCAGAGGCCGGAAGAGGAGGCGATTGCCCGCGCGGCGGAGATGTTGCGGCGTGGTGGACTGGTGGCGTTTCCGACGGAGACCGTCTATGGCCTGGGCGCCAACGCGTTGGACGCGGAAGCGATCGCCCGCATCTATGAGGCCAAAGGCCGCCCGGCCTCCAACCCGCTGATCGTCCACGTAGCAGACGCCGAGGCGGCAAGGCAGGTCGTCGCGGCGTGGGCGGAAGCGGCCGGACGCCTGGCCGCGCGGTTCTGGCCGGGACCCCTGACGCTGGTGCTGCCGAAGCGAGAGGCGATTCCGGAAATCGTGACGGCAGGCGGTCCGACAGTGGCGGTGCGCATCCCTGCCCATGCGGTGGCGCTGGCTTTGCTGCGCGCGGCAGCGGTGCCCATCGCTGCCCCGAGCGCCAATCGCTCCCTGCGCCTCTCGCCGACGCGGGCCGAGCATGTGCTGCGTGACCTGAAAGGACGAATTCCGCTCATTCTGGATGGCGGGCCGACGACGGGCGGGCTGGAATCGACGGTCCTGGATCTGACAACGTCGCCGCCGCGCCTTCTGCGTCCCGGTTTGGTAACACCGGCGGAGATCGAGACGGTGATCGGACCCATCGAGCGCGCGGCAAAGCCTGCTGGCAATCAGCCGCTGCCCTCGCCCGGCATGATGGCGCGCCACTACGCTCCCCGCGCTCCGCTGGAAATTCAGGAAGGAGATGCGAGTTCCAGGGTGCAATCGCTGCTGGCACAGGGCGAAACCGTCGGCTGGCTTACCTTTACCGATCCTGACTGGAAACATCCCGGCCTGACGGTCCTCATTCTGCCGGAAGAGCCGGAGGCGTATGCCGCCCATCTCTATGCGGCGCTGCACGCGCTGGACGCAGCCGACGTCACCCGGATCGTGGTGGACCTGCCACCAGAAGGCGAAGCCTGGCTGGCTGCGCGTGACCGCCTCCACCGTGCTGCCATAAAATCTAGGCCTCTATCCTCCCTTCCGGTAAACCATGTCCGAAGGACACCCGGCGCGTAGCGCCTAAAAGCGAAGGACTTTAGTCCATCGCGAAGGCATTTGCATGGGAAGGATGTAAGGAATACGTTGCAAACCATCACAGAGCTTGACCCGTAGATAGCTAGGGTATACTTCAGAGTGGTCGCCACGTTAGGCGGCCACTCTTTTGCCGGGAGGCGAGGTCGAAAGCAAGATGCCTCGGATCATGGGCCTGGATGTAGGCGAAAAGACGATCGGCGTGGCGATCAGCGATGAGGAGGGCCGCATGGCGTTTCCGGCAACCACCATCGTGCGGCAGGAAGGCAAGAAGCGCGACATGGCGGTCCTGCGCCAGTTGGTGGCCGAGCATCAAATCTGCGAGATCGTCGTCGGGCTGCCCCTCATGCTCGACGGCACGGAAGGTATCCAGGCGGAGAAGGTGCAGGCGTTCATCGCGACCCTGCGCAACAACGTGCGGATCCCGATCCGGATGCAGGACGAGCGACTCACGACCGGCGAGGCCGAGCGCGTGCTCATCGCCGCCGACCGCCGCCGCGAGAAGCGTAAAGAAAGCATCGACTCCATGGCGGCCTGCCTCATCCTGCAGACTTATCTGGACCGGACGCGCGCCATCTCCGGGGAGGGCCGCCCATGAGTCCCAGGACGAGAAAGCGGCGCGTGCGCTGGGGGCTCTGGTTCCTCCTTCTGCTCATCATTGGGGGAGCGGCAGCCTATCTTCGCGTCCGCTCGCTCTTCGCGCCCGCCACCACGACCCACCACGACATCAACGTGACCGTGCCCTCTGGGGCGAGCGTGGGCCGCATCGGCGACGTTCTCCAGCAGAAAGGCATCCTCCGCAGCGGGTTCGCCTTCAAGTGGTACGTGCGCTGGCACGGCGGCGCCGAGAAGATCCACGCGGGCCGCTACACACTCTCCAGCGACATGACCCTCGGCCAGATCCTGTTCGCTCTGAAAGCGGGGCCGAACAGCATCTATGGGGAGCGCATCCGCGTCACCATTCCGGAAGGATACACGCTGCGGCAGGTCGCCGATACGCTCCAGGAGAAAGGCATCACCAACGGCCGCAAGTTCCTGCAGTTGGCCACCGATCCGAGCGCCATCGCCGAGATGCACGCCGACTTTCCGCTGCCCTCCCACTCGCTGGAAGGCTATCTGTTTCCCGACACCTACTATTTTCGCCCCAATACCCCGCCCGAACACGTAGCGGCTGCTATGCTCATGAACTTTTACAAGCGGTTCGCGCGTCCCTATCAGAGCGAGATTGCGGCCACCCAGGGCGGCCTGGAAGCCATCGTCACGGAAGCCTCTATGATCGAGCGCGAGGCCAAAGTGCCGCAGGACCGCCCGCGGATCGCCGGGGTCATTGACAACCGATTGAAGCGCAACATGCCCCTGCAGATCGATGCGACCGTGCTGTACGCGCTGGGGCATCACAAAGACCGGGTGCTGGACCGCGACCTGACCGTCAATTCGCCCTACAATACCTACCGGCACAAGGGCCTGCCGCCGGGCCCGATCGCCAATCCGGGTCTGGCCGCGCTGCAGGCAGCCCTGCATCCGGAGCAGAACGATTTTCTCTACTACGTCGCCCGCCCCAATGGCGCGCACATCTTCACGCGCACCTCGGCCGAGCATGAGGCCGCCCGGCATCAGGTCAAGCTCGAATGGCGGCAGCAGAATCGGATAGAGGTTGAGCCCGGTGGATAGCGCGTCCCCGGAAAAGGGAAAAGGGAAAAGGGAAAAGGGAAAAGAAGACCAAATTCCCAACGCCGAACCTTCGGAACCCCCAACGCCCAACGCCCATGCAGAGGCGGAGCGCCCACGGCGGCACGGCTGGCTTGTCTTCTGTCCGCATCGCTCTGCGGAGTGCGTCCTGGATGTGACTGCGGAAGAGCTCAAGGCGAACGGGATCCGCGGCGTCATCCTCGATCTGGATAACACCCTGGTGCTCTGGCAGAAAGAGGAGATGACCGAAGAGGTCGTCGCCTGGCTCGAATCGCTCAAAGCGGCGGGGCTGAAGCTGTGCATCCTGTCGAACTCGATCCTGAGCAAGCGCTCGGAGCGGATCGCCGCCCGTCTGGACTGCCCGAACGTCCGCATGGCGCGCAAGCCGGCCCGCAGCGGCTTTCAGCGGGCCATGGATGCGATGGGCACCACGCCTGAGCAGACGGCCATCATCGGCGATCAGGTCTTCACCGACGTCTGGGGCGGAAATCGCGCCGGCATCTATACGATCCTCGTCCAGCCGATCCATCCGCGCGAGTTTCTCTATACGCGCTTCGTCAGCCGTCCGCTAGAGCGCCTCCTGCTGCGCCACTTCCGCCGCCGGGGACATCTGTAAAAACCGGGACTGGGGACTAGGGACTGGGGATTGGGGACTGGCAAGAGCCTACTGCAGAGGTAGGCGACTCCAACACCGTTTTTCCCTAGTCCCTAGCCCCTAGTCCCCAGTCCCTAACGATGGAGCGCAGCGACATCCGGCGGCAACTTGCTTGCAGATAGGTGCGTATAGAGAATCTAATGATAGGCGGATCGGAACATTTGCCGTTGGTCGCGTCGTCATTATCTAGTGGAGACATGGTCCCTTTCGTGGGCGGCAAAACGAAAGTGGTCGGAGTGTTCGGCCATCCGGTCGGACACAGCCTCTCCCCGGCGATGCATAACGCTGCCTTTGCCGCGCTCCGGCTATCTTACATTTATGTTCCTTTTCCTGTACGGCCGGAAGAGCTCGGTCCGGCTGTGCGCAGTCTACCGGTGCTGGGGATCGTCGGCGTCAACGTGACGATCCCGCACAAAGAGAGCGTCCTGCCTTTTCTGGATGAGATCACCGCGGAAGCCCAGGATGTAGGCGCGGTCAACACGATCCACTGCGCAGAGGGGCGGTTGTTGGGAGACAACACCGACGGGTTCGGCTTTGCCGAGCCGCTGCGCGAGATGGGCGTGGACCTTGCCGGCAAACCGGTGGTGGTGTTAGGGGCAGGGGGCGCCGCACGCGCCGTCGTCTTTCGATTGGCCCGCGAGGGAGCCCGCATAACGCTCGTCAACCGCACGCACGTGCGTGCCCGGCGACTGGCGCAAGCCGTCGCCGAGGCCGGTCTGGACGCCGTCCGCGTCCTTAGGGCGGACGACCGACAGGAACTTGGGGACGCTGTCGCCGGGGCGGAACTTCTCGTCCATACCACCAGCGTCGGCATGCATCCGGCAACGGAGGCGCTGCCGTCCGTCCCCGTGGAAGCCTTCCATCCGGACTTACTCGTCTACGATCTGGTCTACAATCCGATCGAGACACGCCTTCTAAAGGAGGCGCAGGCACGCGGCTGTGCGACCCTGAGCGGCTTGAAAATGCTGGTCTATCAGGGCGCGGCAGCCTTCCGGCGCTGGACGGGGGTCTGGCCCCCGACCGACGTGATGGAAGCGGCCTTGCGCCAGGGCCTCATGGCCCAGGACTGAGCGCTCTTCGCTATGCAGATGAAATATCGTGTGTGATATCGGGCGGTCGAAGTGGCATAATCCTAAGAGTGTGCCCCGGATCCGGTGACGATCTTGCAGTACGTTCCCGATTCACCTTTCTCAATAGTTGAGGTGGAGACTCGAACATGGTAGTGGCTAGAAAAAGCATGGGCGACTATATGGTGGAGAAGGGCTACGTCTCTCCCCAGCAGATCGAGGAAGCGCGCAAAGCCCAGCAGAGCACGCGTGGCGACCTTGCCAAGATCCTGGTGGACATGGGCGTCAACCCGCGGGATGTCTACGAATCCAAAGCCCAGGAGCTGGGCGTGCCGTTCGTAGACCTGCAAGCCTACAAGCCCGACGCCAGCGCCTTGAATGTGGTGCCCGAGCATATTGCCAAGCGCTACAACGTCCTTCCGGTCAAGAAGGACGGCAATAAGCTGTGGGTGGCCATGGGCGATACCAATAACCTCAATGCCGCCGACGACCTGCGCCTGGTCTCCCGCTGCCATGTCTACGGCGTCCTCGCCGTTCCGGAACACATCGAAGAGGCGATCAGCAAGAACTATGGCGGCACTTCGGTCGAAGGGGTATCGAGCGCCAGCCCGGTCAAGGGCGAGCAGATCCTGGATGCGGACGCCAACGCCGTCATGAAGGAGGCGATGGCCCAGTACGGCTCCCGCGGAGAAGCCGCCAAAGAGGGCGAGCCAGACGAGGACTCGCTGGCCAAGCAGGTCGACGAAGCGCCTATCGTGCGTCTGGCGCAGACCATCATCCAGCAGGCGATCAAAGAAAAAGCTTCGGACATCCACATCGAGCCGGATCGGCGCAGCGTGCGCGTCCGCTATCGAATCGATGGCGTGCTGCACGAGACGATGACGATGCCCAAATATATCCAGATGCCTCTTACGGCCCGTTATAAGATCCTGTCGGAGATGAACATCGCCGAGCGGCGCATCCCCCAGGACGGACGTATCGGCATCCGCTATCAGGGTCAAGAGTACGACCTGCGCGTCTCCTGCCTGCCCAACCTCCACGGCGAAAAGATCGTCATGCGCATCCTCGACAAGAGCAGCGTCATGATCGGTCTGAACAAGCTGGGCTTCACTCCGGAGGTGCAGGCGCAGATCGAAGAGCTGGCGCAGCAGCCTAACGGCATGCTCCTCTCCACCGGCCCGACCGGTTCCGGTAAGACGACGACCCAGTACTCGGTCCTCAACAAGCTCAACAGCATCGAGAAGAATATTCTGACGGTCGAGGACCCGTGCGAGTACCAGTTGAGCGGCATCACGCAGGTACAGGTCAACAACAAAGCGGGCCTGCACTTCTCCAACGCCCTGCGCTCCTTCCTCCGGCAGGACCCGGACATCATCATGGTCGGAGAGATGCGCGACCTGGAGACGGCGGGTATCGCCATTGAAGCGGCGCTTACCGGCCACCTCGTGCTCTCGACACTGCACACCAACGACGCGCCTTCGGCCACCATCCGCTTGATCGATATGGGCGTCGAGCCGTTCCTGGTCTCCGCGACCTTGATCGGCATCCTGGCCCAGCGCCTTGGCCGTAAGATCTGTAACGGCTGCAAGGAGTTCTACGAGGTCGAAGCGGGCTTCCTGCGCAAATTCGGCTATCCCGTCGAGGATCCGCACCAGAAGGTGCAGTTGGCGCGCGGCAAAGGCTGCGAGCTGTGCCGCCATACCGGATACAAAGGCCGCATCGGCTTCTACGAATTGATGCGTATCAATTCGGAGATCGCCGAAATGATCGTGCGGCGCGCGCCGCTGACGGAGCTGAAAGCGGCCGCCAAAGCCAACGGCATGCACGAGCTGCGCGAAGACGGCCTGGTCAAAGTTCTGGAAGGCATCACCACGCCCGACGAAGTCATGCGCGTCGTCTTCACCGCCGGCTACTAGGTCTTTTCACAGCCGCCGGTTTCTGGTATAATGGCAGCACGCTGCCGGCGCCCGCTTCGCTTCTTAATCTTCCCCCGTCCGCAGCCGTGTGGACGGGGGATGTAGCACCCGGTCCAGAAGCCGGGTGATGATTGAAATAAGCAAGAATCATCCGATAATCGTTATTGGCAGCGCGCGCCGGCTCCCGGCGCGCCTCTTTTCTATGCTTATCCTCGCCGATAAGCCACAAAGCTAACGGAGTAGAACATCGTGTCCGACAATCGCTTTCCTACCAACCCGGGCCCGCCTCCGGTTCCCCCGATGCCGGGCGGCGGCCTTCCCGGCGGTCCCGTCGATCCGCTGATGGGCTCTGGGTCAACCCCTGCCATCAATCCAATGACGGGCCAGCCGGTAACGGCGCAGCAGCCGGCGGTCGCCAGCGTCAAGCCGCAGCCTCTGGATGACGCGCATATCGACGACCTGCTGCGCGAGGTACATGAAAAAGGCGCCTCTGATCTGCACTTAGCCGTCGGCGTGCCGCCGATCATTCGCGTGGACGGGGCGCTGGTCCCCTTGCCTTTCGATAAAGTCTCCTCCCAGGATTCTCAGCGGATCATCTACGACATTCTCACCGACGAGCAGATCCAGCGATTCGAGACCGAGCTGGAGCTGGACTTCTCCTATCAGTTGGCGCGCATCGCCCGCTTCCGCGTCAACGTCTTCCGGGATAAAGGCAACGTCGGCAGCGCCTTCCGCCAGATCCCGCAGAAAATCCCGACGATCAAGGACCTGGGCCTTCCTCCCGTTCTGGAAGAGCTGACCCGCCTGCCGCGCGGCCTGGTTCTGGTCACCGGTCCGACCGGCTCCGGCAAGTCCACCACGCTGGCGGCCATGATCAACCAGATTAACAACGAGCAGGGCCGCCACATCATCACCATCGAGGACCCGATCGAGTACCTGCATACGCACAAGTGCAGCATCATCAACCAGCGCGAGGTCGGCCAGGACACTCGGGAGTTCAAGAACGCGCTTCGCGCCGCGCTCCGCGAAGATCCGGACGTGATCCTCGTGGGTGAAATGCGTGACTTGGAGACGATGCAGATGGCCGTCTCCGCTGCCGAAACGGGCCACCTCGTCTTTGCCACCCTGCACACCAACTCGGCGGCGACTTCCGTCGAGCGCATCGTGGACTCGTTCCCGTCGGGACAGCAGGAGCAGGTGCGCCTGCAGCTCTCCAACAACCTGCAGGCGATTCTGTGCCAGACGCTCATTCCGCGCCTCAACCAGCCCGGTCGCGTCTGCGCCATCGAGATCATGCGGGCCAGCCCGGCCATCCGCAACCTCATCCGCGAGGCCAAAGCGCATCAGATCACCTCGATGATCCAGACCAGCGCCAACCTCGGCATGCAGACGATGGACCAGTGCCTGCGCGACCTGTACGTGCGTGGCCTCATCTCTTTTGAGGACGCGATGAACCGCGCCATGAACCCGGCGGAGCTCGAAAAGATGATCCGCACGGCGACCATGACGACCGGCAGCTCAGGCACGATGGCGCCCACGTCAGGCCGGATGTGATATAGTATAGATAAGCTCTCACCTACGGGGTTTTGATTTCACGGGGCTACAACCCCGTGCTGAAACACAAAGCCCGCCAAAGCGGGCTAACGACCTCAAAAAGAATCTCCCCTCTCCTTCAAAAGGAGAGGGGTGAGGTCTGGGTGAGGGCAAAGGGAGGGAACTAAACGATGCCCGTCTTTCAATATGTGGTCCGCGACTCGACCGGCGTAGAGCGCCGGGGCACCTCGGAGGCCGAAAGCCAGGACATCCTCAAGCGCCGCTTGCAGGAGCAGGGCTTCCAGGTCGGCGAGGTCAAGCAGACCTCCGCCGGAAAGAAACGCTCCGCGGCCGGTGGCTTCGGTCGCGTCAAGCTGCGAGACCTTTCCATCTTCTGCCGCCAGTTCTCTACCATGATCGACGCGGGCGTCTCGCTCGTGCGCGCCCTGGACGTGCTGGGAGAGCAGACCCAGAACCCCAAGCTCAAACGCATCATCCGCGAGATCCAGATGGAAGTCGAGAGCGGCCAGACGCTCTCGAAGGCCATGCAGAAATATCCGAAGGTCTTCAATAACCTGTTCATCGGTCTGGTCCGCGCCGGAGAAGTCGGCGGCGTCCTCGAGGAGTCGCTGCAGCGCCTGTCCCACTTCCTGGAAAAGGACATGGAACTGCGCCGCAAGGTGAAGGCCGCCCTGACCTACCCCTGTATCGTCGTGATCGTCGCCATCCTCATCGTTCTGGGCCTGTGTACGTTCATCGTGCCTAAGTTCGTCGATCTGTTCAAAGACCTGGGGGTCAAAGAGCTGCCGGCGATGACCCAGGTGCTCGTGGACTTCAGCGACTTCCTCAAGAGCAAGTGGTATATCGGCATCCTGATCGTCGTGGGCGTCTGGCTGGCGATCAAATACTTCGGCACGACGCGCATCGGACGGCGCGTGATCGACCGCATCAAGCTCAAGGTGCCCGTCTTCGGCAAGCTCAGCCATAAGATCGCGCTGGCCCGCTTCTCGCGCACGCTCTCGACCCTGCTGGTCTCCGGCGTGCCGATCCTGCAGGCGATGGAGACGGTGGCCGGCACCATCGGCAACGAGATCATCGCCGAAGCGGTCATGAACGCCCGCGCCCGCATCCGAGAAGGCGACCGCATCAACGACCCGCTGGAGAAGAGCCGCATGTTCCCGCCCATGGTGGTCCACATGATCTCCATCGGGGAGGAATCCGGCGCGCTCGACCAGATGCTGACCAAGATCGCCGAGTTCTATGAGGGTGAAGTCGAATCGCAGTTGCAGTCGCTGACGGCGGCCATCGAGCCGATCATGATCGTCTTCCTGGGCGTCTGCGTCGGCTTTATCGTCATTGCCATGTTCCTGCCGCTGATCAACGTCATTCAAAACCTGACGAGCGGTGGTGGCGATGACTCCGGCGGCGGTGGTGGCGCCGGTGGTGGCGGAGGAGAATAAGCGATTCGCCGCCCGCCATCCTCCTCTTCGCGGTGGCGGGCGGCGGAGAGCGACCTGCGCTTATGGCTGTACCTATCCCTGTCTGGCTCGTGGCGGCGTTCGCATTTCTGTTCGGTACCGTCATCGGCAGCTTTCTGAACGTCGTGATCTGGCGTCTTCCGCGCGACCAGTCGCTGATGAAGCCCGAATACTCCTACTGTCCCCACTGCAAGGCGCGCTTGACGGCGGTGGATCTGGTGCCGCTGTTCAGCTTCCTGGCGTTGGGGCGCCGGTGCCGGCGGTGTAAAGCGCCGATCGCCTGGCGCTATTTCTATGTCGAGCTGCTGACGGGGCTGCTGTTCGTGGCGCTCTACTGGCGCTTCCGCCATGATGCGGCCAATGCCGTCGCCCAGATTCTGTTCGCCGCCGTTCTCATCCCGATCTTCTATATCGACCTCGATACCTACAGGATTCATGACTCGCTGAACCTGACGGCCCTCTTCATCGCCGTTGGCCGGGATGTGTGGGGTATTGCCATCCATGAGCCGGGGCATGAGTTGCTCTGGGGCTGGCTGCCGCGCTCCGTCCTCGGTGCGATTGTGGGCGTGCTGGTCTTCGGGACGGTGCGGGTGCTCGGCTGGGTCTGGAAGCGGCAGGAGGCGATGGGACTGGGCGACCCTCTGCTGGCCCGCGCGATGGGCGCCATGCTGATCTCCGTGGTGCCCGCCGGCATGCATCCCCTTCGTTTGTTCCCCATCTGGATTCTGCTGGCCTGCCTGTCCGGTATCGTGATCGGCGTTCCGTGGCTTTATTTGCATCGCTCGCCCGCCAGCGAAGAAGGAAGAGAGGCAGAGGAAGAAGCGGAAGAGGAGCCGGAATACGAATCCTCGCTGGGCAGAGAGCTGCTGGATATTATCGCCGCCCTGTTCTTATGGGATGCGGTATCCTATTTTATTCTGGATCGGGTTTACCCCGAGCGGCTGGAGCGGTATACAGAGGAGATGGAAGAGGATGTGCCGCCCGCGCCCACGGCCATTCCTTTCGGACCGTTCCTGGTCCTCGGCTATCTGGCGACGGTCTTCTGGGGAGAAGGGCTGACCGCCTGGTATCTGGCCTTCGCCCTGCGAAAGCCCCCGTCGCCCTGATCGTTGTGCTTCCCTGGCGGAACAATGCTTTCCGGCATGTCGTCAAAAACGCGGTAACACGGAGTGTCACCTCACCCGTGCTTGCGCCTTACCTCTGTCAGGGGGCAGGAGATGGGGGTTGAACGGGGTTTTGGCCCCGTGGAAGAGAGTCGGCGATGAGAGAATATCCCGGCGCCCGAAGGGCGTTTACCTTAATAGAGCTGCTCGTCGTGATCGCCATTATAGCGATCCTGGCGGCCCTCCTCTTTCCGGTGTTCGCACGGGTACGCGAACAGGCGCGCCAGACCTCGTGCATGAGCCAACTGCACGATATCGGAGCGGCCGTGAAGCAGTATCAGATCGATAATAACGTGTATCCCGCCGTCCTGCTGGGCTTCGCGCAGGTCGCCGCGACAGACTCCAATGGCAAGCAGGAGTTCTACGTCGGCAACAACGGCCCGGCAGTTCCTATCGATCAGTGGGCTTACAGACCGCTCATGACGAAGACCGGACAGAAGTACATTACGGACAAAAACCTTTTCCACTGCCCCGACAGCAGCGTAAATACGCAATCGACTACCTCGACAGCCGTCTATCCTCAGAATACGCCCCTGGCCGGGCAGACGGCCGTCTTTACATCGACGATCCTTCACAATATCGGCAGCAATTTCACGCCGGCGGCACAACAGCCGCCGCTCCAGGGGCAGAGTATCTATTTCACTACCTGGGACAGCTACGACCTCGGTCCGCAGGTGGATAAAAACGGCAATGCCACCAACGTTGTCAATGAGCTGCACTATAGTCTCGATTGGACTAACCAGACCGGTCCGGCAGACACCTGCCCGACGCATACCGATACCAACGGGCTGTGCTCCAATCAACTCAAATACAATGAAAACGCGCCCCAGGGCAAGACCGTGATCACCTGGTGTACCTATCACGTTGCGGTGGCGCATGCCGATAAGGTGATGCTGCTCATGCTGGACGGCAGCGTGAAGGCTGTGGACGCCAAGCAGTTTGCGACCAAAGGCCCGCTGAATTTCGGGTATTAGGCTCCGCCCCCGTGTGAGCGGCGTTTTTCCGTCCGGTAGGACGGTTGGCCGAAGGCCCTACAGACGGGTATTTCAAGGCCCGGCGGACACGGCCCGGTAACGGGGGAGGGGTAAAGGATGGAAACAATGAACATACGGAACAGAAAGAGCGCCTTCACGCTCATCGAGTTGCTGACGGTCATCGCGATCATCGCGCTGCTGGTCGCCATCGCCTTCCCGGTCTTCGCGACGGCGCGCGAGCAGGCGCGCCAGTCCAACACGATGGGCAACCTGCATACCATGTATGTGGGCGCGCGGCTGTTCTATGAAGATGAGGGCTTCTATCCCAACTCCCTGTTCGGCTACGCCATGGTCCCCATTCAGGGGTCCAACCCGCCGGCCTATCGTCCTGCGCTGCCTACCGATCCGGCAAGCGCCATCATTCCCATGGATAAGGCTACCGAGCAGTGGACACTTACGGGGGGCCTCGTCGAGCACGGCTATCTCTACCACGAGCAGGTCAAGGACTATATCGACTTCCTCAACGCCGACAACCTGGTCACCAACAAGACGGCCTACACGATAGCCTACTATCCGCTGAACTCGCCTTTCAAGCCCGGCCAGCAAGTCGTTTGGGAGATCAACGCCACCGACAGCACGACAGGCTGCACGCTCTATGGCGATTCGGATCTGCCTTCCGTCTCCGGCGTAGACTACATCAATCCCCAGACCCACCTCGGCATGCCCAAGCTGTTCTATAAGATGGACAGCATGGATATCGGCCCGATGCTGGACAAGAACGGCAACCAGATGTACGAGTCGGACGGTGTCACGCCCAAGTACGAGCTGCATTACACGCCCAACTGGACGCACGAGCTCTACTCGCCCGCGACCCAGACCACGCAGGCCTGCGACGTGGATTCCAACGGTAACCCGATCACCAACCAGCTCAAATACAAGTATCCGCCGACGGAGCATACCATCCTCACCTACGTGACCCAGCATGCCGCCACCGCCCACAGTGGCAACGTCATCCTGCTGCTGCTGTCCGGCACCGCCCGCAAGACCAGCGTGCTGCAAGCCTACAACCAACTGCCTCTGAAGTACTAGGCGGCCTGAGAGCCGAGCGAGCAGGCAAGGCAGGAACTTTTGCCAAAAAGATGTCGTCGAATGGAAACGTGATGAGAAGAAGGATAGCAGGGAATAACGACTATAAGAGGAGCCGGGGTTTCACGCTGATCGAAATCCTCGTGGTCATGGTCATTCTGCTGATCGGGATTCTGGCGCTGCTGCGCCTGTTTCCCGGCGGCTTCCTGACCATCCAGCGCACGGCGGAGATGACCAACGCGCAGGCCCTGGTCGCTCAGCAGCTTGAGGCCGAGCGGAAACTGCTCGCCCTGCCCGATAGTGTTGTCGCCGCTTATATCGATTCGAACGGCAATATCCAGATCGACCCGACGGTGACCCCGGACGATCTGACCGATTTTACCAGCGCCAACCTGCCGGCGGGCATCCCGGCCGGCTGGGACCCCTATTACTATTCCAATATCAATCGCATCCGGCTTGTCAAGGGCGAGACGTTCCATATCCCGATCCCCACGCCCAACAACGTCAGCGGCACGTATGGCTCGATCTATATGCTGCAGCAAGGGCCGGTCTATAACCAGTTCGGTACCGACTCCAATAACAACCCGACCGACGGCATCTCCGTGCATGGCGCGTCGATGCAGCGCATCGAATACCAGCCGGCGGGCGGCAGCAATATGATGGATCAGCCCGATCAAAACCTGGTCGGCATCGTGAATAACGAGGCGCAGTACGCTATTGACTACAACGATGGCCTGATCGCCTTCTATCCGCGCGTCGCGCCTTCCAGCAACCAGATCGGCAGCCGCACCTTCGTCATTACCTATAGCTACTACATCGTCGACAGCACGGGCTCTGTCTTTGTCCAGCAGCCGATCATCGGGCCCTCGACGCAGATCACGGTGCCGGACGTAGATCCTGCCACGATCAAGCCGGGCGAGCAGCCCGCGCCGATCTGGCAGCCGATCTTCAATCTGGACGGCAATCATCCTAATAGCGCCACTCCGCCAGCTAACTATACCCAGCCTCAGAACGAGAAGCTTAATACCAATAGCTTCGCGCATGAAACCGATGACGTCAGCCGCAAGTTCCGGCTGATCACCGGCCAGACGGTGTTGCCTCCCCCCGGCAACACACCGCAGTTTGACGCCAACGATCCTTACGAGTACGCCTGGTTCAGCGCGCAGAAAGAGACGGCGGATCCCAGCGCTCCCATCTGGTTTCATACCAACGCTGGCGTGCTGGTCTTCAACCCGATCGGCCACAACCAGGTCATCCAGACCTCCGCCGGCCCGCAGCCGTTAACGGCTCGCGTGGACTATATGACCTTCGATAATCATATCATCCGGGAGGATCGCGTCATCCCGACCGCGCCGCCTTACGACATCAAGCTGTCGCTGCCGTTCATCCATACCAACGGCGATATCATGCCGGATAACACCACCTATAACGGCATGTTCCGCGACCCGAACATGGCATCGGCGGACTTGATGATCTATAATGCGGCGACCGGCGAGGAGATTGGTGAGTGGAAGCTCAACCAGCCTGTGATACCACCAAATGAACCAGGCGACTACGTTAACCCGAACAACACTTTAAACTTCACCCTGAATCCACAGACGGGGGTCGTTCGCCTCAACACGACGAGCGTGCAAAACGCGAACCTGCAGGGGGCGACGATACGCTTCTTCTATCGCGCGCAGAAAGAGTGGGGCATGCAGGTGCAGAAGGCCAGCGCCCTCTATTCTCAGGCGACGGCGCCGCCTCTGGGCTATAACAACTACTATATTGGCGGCACCGATTCCGCTCAAGACGGCCTGGCGTGGCGGCTCTACTTCCCGCCCTGCGATCTGGGCAAGACGGTCGTTCTCGGCAAGTATACGATCAATACCAGCAATTCCAATCAGCCGATCGAGACGTTCACCGGCGAACAGTTCCAGATAACCAACGATGCGCCGGATACTCTCAATTTGCCCCATATTGACGTCAAAACGGCGCACCCGGAGGCGATCTCCTTCAACGACGACCCGCGCGCCCAGGCGGTCAGCAACGTGCAGGGAATCTCGCTCAAGTCGCGGGTCATCTGGGTGAGCAGCTCGCGCTGGCGAAAGCTGGATACGGATACGCTTCTGTTCCCGGCGCAAACGCATTGACTTTGCCGGGCCGTGAACGACCCGCCTGCGAGTCCCTATCGAACCTTCGGGCTGTCCTTCGGCCATACGCAGCGAGCCGGTGCATGCATCGTGTCTCGCCAGGAACCGCCCTGGCGGGCGGATCGAAGCGGATGAGGTCAGAACATAGAATAATGTCGAAGACGAAACGAACAACTTCATTACAGAGCGCGCGGCGCGCCTTTACCCTGGTCGAGCTCCTGGTGGTGCTGGCGATCACGGCCATTCTGCTGACGCTGATCTTCAAGCCCCTCATCGACGGATTCAACCTGACCAGCCGCTCCAACGCGCAAATCCAGAGCCAGACGCTGGCCCGCGACGTGACGCGCCTGATTTCGACGGCCCTCTCGGACGCCGTTTTTATCTTCGACAACTCGCAGCAGGCCTCGCTGCTCAATCTCTGGTTTACCGACAAATCCGGCGCCGAATACCTGATCCCGTCACAGTACACGATGATGGAATATGTGGCCCCGGCCCGCCAGTTGGACCAGAATCCCGGCAATGTGCCCATCGACCCGACCACCGGCCTGCCGATCTATCCGTCCGGTCAGGGCAGCTTCGCGCTGCCGCTGGCGCCCGGCCGGGCGCTCGGCCGCATCTGGATCGGGCTGACCGATAACCGCTCCGGCCCTCCGGCCTTTTCCGGACCGAACGGCACGCCGATCAATCCCTATACCAACCGCTTCGAGGACCCACGAGCGGCGACACAGGATAATCGCTATACGCTCTATCGGGCCGAGGTTCTGCCCTATATCCAGGACCCGGATAATCCGGGCACCTATATCCCGAACCTCAAGCTCTTCCATGCGCCGGATGCCAATAACCAGGACTCCAAGACCGGCACGCTGCAGATTCACGATCCGAACTTCTTTTATGATAACTCCCTGGCGGGAGACGCGAACAGCAAGGGCGCCCGCAAGTGGGCGGTGCCCGGCTGGCAGGACCTCGCAGGCGATGGGAAGGTGCATATCTGGGAGAACTGGCGCGCCATCGCCACCTCGATGCTGAACGTCAACCGGGTGGATATGGTAGCGCTGGACCGTGATGAGAACAACAATATCATCTACGATCCCAATACGCTTAACCCTAATGACAATCAGCCCATCCCCACAGTGCGTCCGCTGGCGCTCTTCTCGCCATCCTACGTGGACAACGATGCCGGCACGGCCTCCAGCCTGGGCGACGCCGGCAACGAGACGCCTTTTGCGGCGTCGCCGACCTACACCTCGCAGTACGGGCACTGGTCCGGCGACCCGGTCCTGATTCCATATCACGTTTTCGTCTATCGCTCCAGCAATCCGAACCAGGACCCGCTGACGATGAACCCGCTGAGCTACTTTGAGACTTTCGGCGATGGGCGCATCGTAAATCCGCAGAACGCCACGCTGGGCGAAAATGCGCCCACTTACCAGCAATACATAGGGGCGCAGCCCTACAACGGTCAAACGCTGACCGACGTGGGGCCGCAGACCAGGCCGGACGGCACGTGGGCCAACACGACCCCGGCGTTCGCCTTCACGGTCGATCCGGAACGAGGCCAGATAAAATTCTCGTTCCCGGCCGCGGTGCTGGTGCATGATGCCAAAGACAGCCCGCTGCCCTCGGTCTACAGCCCAGCCGACATCAACGCCGGCATGACCGGTACGTATAATTCCCGCTATCTGGACCTGCACGTCTTGCCCGCGACCGCGACCGCCGCTCCCTGGACCGGCACGCCGCTCAACCCGGCATCCGCGCTCTCGCCGCTGGGCCAGTTGGATTCGACCCCGCTCAGCGGCAACGTGCATATCACGCCCGGCACGGAGCAGGTCTTCGGCCCGGACCAGCGCTGGGGACCGCACTACGGCTATCGCATTCAGTATTCGCGCGTGCCCGACACGGTCGATTCGACCAGGATCGGCCCCAACGAATATAAGATCAACTACGACGATAATCCCAATCCCGTCGGTACCAACATACTTACCCGCATCGGCTGCATCGTCTTCGACAGCCAGCCGGAAGCCAACCTCACTCAGGACGATCCGGCCAAAGGCAACTATTTCACGAACGCCCTGCCGACCTATAAAGTCGATCCGAATACCGGCCAGGACGTGCTGGCCGATCCCGTCGAGGTTTACTATAACTTCCAGATGAACCGGCAAAACGACGTGGTCAAGATGGACTATCTGACCCGCGAGCTGATGAACATCAAGCTGGAAATCCATTTCTACGACCCGGCCTCCAGTCGGCCGCAGATCACCGTCCTGACCACCAAGGTCCAGGTGGGGAACTTCCAACGGTAGGAAGAAGTCGAAGAGAGTAAATGAGCACACGCCAGAAAATAGTCCGTCGCGCCCACTCCGGCCAGACCCTGATCGTGGCTATTGCCGTGCTGTTTATCCTGCTGGTCATCGGGGCGCTGTTCATCACCCAGATCGCGCGCAACCTGGCCTTCGCCGGTCGCAGCCGCGACACCCAGGTTGCCGACGCGCTGTCTCGGGCCGGTGTCCAGTTCTGCGACCGCCAACTGACCAACAGTGAGGAGGGCGCGGACTGGCGTCCCACGCCGACGGCGCCTTTCACCAGCTCCAAGGACCCGCAGGGCGTCGCCGATCCCGACTATGATTGGCTCTCCGCCGGCTTCACGCGCATGCCGATGACGGGCGGGCGCGCCCTCGTGCGCATTACCTATGATCCCCACCCGGACGATCCGCACAGCCAGTTTATCAAGATCGAGTCGATCGGCCGCCCCGGCGATATAGGCAATGGCAGCACCCAGGATCCCACCGTCTTCGTCCAGAGCGGCGCCGCCCCGCGCCTGCGCCGGGAGCTGGTCGCCTACAAGCAGCTCGCCCTGACGGACTATCTGCGCTTTATCACCGATCTGGACAAGACGCACAAGACGGCCTCGCTCGGCGTGCCGAACATCGGCCACTATGTGGCGATGGCGCTCAACGATCCGACGACGGCCCTCGACCCGGGCGGGGTGAACAACAGCCATCTGATCATCGGCGGCGGCATCCGCTGCAACACCGATCTGCAGTTACTGGGCGATATGTTCTTCTATGTGAGCGCGCGTGGGAACGTCGATGCGTTCAACAATCCCAACTATGCGTTCTCCTTCGAGGGGATTCAGGTCGCCGGCAACATCCTGCTCGGCCCCACCCGTGACGTGAATGGCGACGGCGTGCTGAACGATAGCGACCATCAGGCGTGGCTCAACCAGTCGATCAACCAGACGCCGACCGCCCAGCCCATCATCGCCAGCAACGATCCGAACACGCCGTTCAACACATACGGCGGCCTCCTCCGCGACGGCTCGCCGCAGCCGGATGCGAACGGCTATATTCGGAGCATTCCGCGCCTCGATCCGCCCTCGCTCGATACCTACGTCAACGGCTCGGGCGTGCTTCGCTACCGCGCCCTCACCCGCGACTCCGGCGCCTGGGTCAACGATAATACCCACAACCCGCCGCACTACAATACCGGGTTCTATGGCTGGGGCGCCGGCATCTACGTCAACAACCCGCAGGACCTCCAGGAAGAGACCGCTTCAAGTGGGGCCGCCTACTCCATGCCGCGCGACTGGACGAACCCGCAGTCCGGCTACGGGGCGGCGGGATCGCAGATATCGGGCGCCGGCTGGCAGGGGCCGCACTACGTTGCTCCCGGCCTGACCGTCGAGCTGATGGGCGACCGCATTCGCCTGACCCGCGACGACGGCCAGCCCTTTGACCATCCGGACGGCACGCCGATCACGCAGAACGGCGGCCAGAACGGTTCCTCCGCGCAGTCGGTGATCGTCCCGCTGGCGGACGCCGACCGCGCCAACTGGACGTTCCCGGATGGAGCGGTCTATACCCTGCCGCTGCTTTCGCACGACGGCGACGACCCGAAGTTACATACGACCGCCGGCCAGCCCTACGGCGACCCGAACTCCTACGGCGTCAACGTGGTCATCTTCGCAGAAGGCAATGTACGTGTCAAAGGCTTCTACGGCGCGATCACCGACAGCCGGGATACTTCTATACCACACTTGGGCCGGGTCCACATCACCATCGTCACGGGCGGCACGGCCTATATTGAGGGCAACATCGTCAAGAACGACGGCTACCTGGATGCCAACAGCAACATGATCATGGAGCGCAACTCCACCTGCGCGATCCTGGCGCACGATTATGTCTGCGTCAACCCGACCATGTTCACGGTGGCCGATGATCTCGGTAAGCAATGGCTGCCCGGAAGCGGAACGACCGATCCGGGGTATCTGGACATCGGACCGGTGGGGCAGCCGCAGTACGTCGCCGGCTTTAGTTGGGGCGTGAATCCGAACACCTATACCTATGCGAACGGGACCGTGAACACCATTCCTCCGCCCTTCGTAATGCTGCGCCACTCCAGCCTTAATTCGGGGCCGTCCTATATCAATATGCTGCTCAACTCGAACCTGGGCGGTCCGGCCTATCAGTTCGATCCGCCCAATACCGGCCCTCCGCTGTTAAATACTACCGGCGTGGTCGGTTGGGTCTACGAAAACGGTGTATGGGAAAACGACCAGGCAGCATCCAATAACGCCTTTGATATGAAGGGCCTGACGATGTCCAAATTCGGAATAGTGGGCATCGCGCAGCCGGGCTTCGATAATCTCCTGCAATTTCAGCCGGATCAGTCGGGAGCGAGCATTCCGGGCGCTTCGGGTCAGACCGACTACCTGTACGCCGACAGCATCCCCGCCCCGCTAGATATCCGCATCGAGGCTCTTCTCTACGCGGAGCACCGGTCGTTCTTCGTGATCCCTGGCTACTACGCCAATCCGGAGCCGCTGGACTCTCGACAGAACTTCCTGCAGGGTAACACGGCCAATACGCGGAAATCGTATAACCAGTATGATGCGGGATTGGGCGCAGATGTGGATGATAAGTACCGCAAGGACCTCTATCCCTTCTTTGGCGAGCCGATGGACGTGCGGATTACCATCTACGGCGCGGTCGCAGAGAACTATACGGCCTCTCAGGGCGATCAGACGGCGTGGTTGGAGCATTGGGGCTACATTCCGGCCATCTACGGCTCGACCTTTGCGGACACCACGCCGCCGTACGTGCCGCAGTACGTGCCGGACGACCATCTTCTGGTGCACGATCCGGCCAACTACAACCCGGCTGAGGACCGCACACAGAACTTCCGCACGCCTCAAGAGGTGAGCGACAGCATCACGCGCGGCCTGCGCTTCGAATACGATCCGGCGTTAGCCATGCCGTATGCCGAAACGATTCAAAACGGAGCGGTCGTTGGGGGACCAACGGATCCGGGTATAACCAACTTTGCGAACCGGTTCCAGTGGGCACTGCGTTTCATCGAGCGGCCCGCGGTGATTTCCCCCTACGACAATAAAACAGTGGTACTGCCGGAATTCCGCCAGGCCCTGCCGCCGCTGCCGCGCCTGCCGGTCTGTCCGGGACTGCTCTACTACGGAGATAGCGATCGGCCGATTACCTAACCCCTGGCCCTCGCGGGGCCAAGAGGAATTATCATGACGAGACGCCGCTCTTTGTCCAAAAAGGGCTTTTACCGGACGGTCCTGATGCTGGCCGGACTGCTTGCCATCGGGGTCGGCGCGCGTGTGCGCGCCGACGCCTTCAGCTACGCCGGCCAGCGGCGTCAGATCAAGGCGTGCGTGCTGGTCTCCAATGCTGCCGTTACCACCACCATGAGCGGCCTGGTCCCGGAGAACGCCGTTCCCTACCTCTTCTATGTCCTGGACCGGCGCTTGGATACTAAGCCGGCGGGATGGGAGTTCGTCAATCCGCTGGCTCCCACCACCATCACCGCCGACATCTACACCCGCTGGCAAAATCGGCAGGCCATTCCCGGCCAGGACCCGGCTTTCGTCTCCGGCTCCGCGCAATCGCAACTGTTCCACGTCGGCGCGCCGCTGACCAAGAATATCGGCGCCTACTGGGAAGTCAACCTGGACAATATTTCCGCCGACGACCTGCAGCAGTTCGACGTCGTCCTGATGGCCTATCACAACGGCGCGGCGGCGGGCTTCACGCCGGACGAGCGCGAGAAGCTGCGCCGGTACGTGGATGCGGGCGGCACGCTCTGGCTGGAAGATGAGGGCGGCTATAACATCGGCGCCAACGCCGGCCAGTTCATCGTCAATGTCGCCTTCAACAGCGCGCTGACGGGCACTCCGGCGCTCGTGAACCCGCTGCACCCGCTGGTCAACTTTCCCTACCGGCTTACCGGGCTGGATGTGGCGCGGCTCGGCATCGGCGCCGCGCCGAGCCGGCACCTGCACTCCGATCCGATCAACGGCCCGGTGGCCCCCAATATCGTGGTCCCGGTCCTCCAGGAAGGCGGCCTGGGCTACGTCTCTGCCGGCGATGACGGCGCCGGACGCCTGATCGTCAGCTCGGCAGGGGTCGCTACCGACGTCAACAGCTACGTCGGCGGCGTCAACGTCGCCAGCGAAGGCGGCAACAGCGGCGCTGTCAGCGGCGAGAACATGGCTGCCGTCCTGCCCACCGATCTCAAGTTCGCCTACAACCTGGTCGCCTGGAGCAACTCGACCGCTACCGCCAATGCCGGAGCGCGCCGCGCCAGCGCGACCTCCGAGGCGCTCGGCGGCGACCTGGGCATCAAATGGGCGACCGTGCCGCCCGCGGCCCTGAACGCGGGATACGGCACCGGCGCCGTGATCGACAAGGGCGCGGTCTTCGCGGTCGATGGCGCCAACGTCCTGCATGCCTTCAACGCCGCTCCGGGGACGGACCTGGACAACGACCGCAACCCGGACGAGGGCCTTCCCGACTACATTCTGGGCACGCCCTACGACGAGATCTGGAACGTAGACCTGACGACGTTGGGGACGAGCACGTCCGCGACCACGCGCGTCTCGACGCCCACGATCGCCTCCATCTACGACACGAGCGCCGGCCGTTGGCGCGACATCCTCGTCGTCGAGAACACCGTGGGCGTGACGATGGCCTTCGACGCCTTCCCGCTCACGAACGGCGTTCTGGCGGCGAGCAACTCTCCGCTGTGGAAGGCAGGATCGCCGGGCCAGGACTACGGCCCGAACCTGTTCTGGGGAGGCGGGACCAACCAGACGCCCGTCCCGGCGCCTTCTCCCGCCTTCTCCGAGGGCGTTCTGTTCACGCTGGTCTACGATCTGGCGCGCGATCCGGCCGCCTCCTGGCACGTCGCGCCGCTCGATCCGCTGATAGGCTCGAATGTCTTTGGCGGCACGACCTATCCTGGCATCGCGCCCGCTCCGCCCAACGACAACCCGGCAGACCCGACCGGTGGCGTGGGACTCTTCAGCCCGACCGGACCGCTGACCGTCGGCTACGTCCGTGACTCGGTGACCGGCGCGCTGGATAAGATGATCTTTGTGCCCACCGGCAGCCTGGCGAACGCGGGCGGCGGTACGGTCACCGAAGGGGCCATCAACGGTATCTGGTTCAGCACTCGCAACGAGCCGTTGATCGCCACGGATAACACGCAGCAGAACTTCGAGCCGACCGGTAACCGCGCGATGATTCCCTGGTGGGCGCCGGCCATTCCGGGAGCCGACCCGTATCACCTGCTGCCCGTCCTCCATGTCGTCCTCAAGAACCCGGCCACCGGCGTGACGACACCCGTCACCGACCTGCGCTATCCGAACGGCTTTACGGTACAGTACAACGGCACGACCGGCTCCCGTCGCATGGAAGTCAACTTGAGCACGCCGCTGGGGCCGAATGAGTTCGTCTATGCCGACTATACGGCCGACTGGCCGGACGAGCAGGTGGGCAACTCTGCCCCGCAGCCCAACAATCTGGAGCTGGCGCGCATCGGCGGCGTGATGCCTTCGTTCGCCCGCCATCTCGATGTCTTCTCGCCCAATATCCAGAACACGCCGGTCTTTATCAACGGCTCCATGGCCCTGACGCCCCAGGACCTGCTCGTCTTCAATGCGGGCGACTATAAGAACCCGAACCCGGTGGGGCCGCCGGAAGGAGACCGCATCTACGCCTATCACGACCAGGCGCAGATCGGCCAGGATGCGGCCGGACATCCCTTGCTGCAGGTGCCGCAGTACGCCTGGATGTTCGCGCCCAACGACGAGATCAGCACCACCGCCTCCGACGGCAGTATCTCGGCTACCCTGAAGCCCCGGATCGTCAATAACTATGACTATTCGGCGCTCGGCGTCGCTCAGAACCAGGGCTTCAACGATTTCGAGGTCGTCGGCGGACCGGCTTATGCCAACGGCGCGGTCTATGTGGTCGGCTACGCCCATCAACAGAGCGCAGCGGGTACGCTGCCCGATTCGACCATTATCCTGGCCCTCAACGCCGCGCCGAATACGGACATCAACGTCGGCCAGGCCCTGCCGCAGGGGACGCGCCAGGTGACGCTCTGGCAGGTGGATCCGCTGCAGTCGACCGCCAGCAACCTGGTGCGCGTGCAGTGGACCGAGCCGCTGGCGCCGGCCCGCACCGATGCGCGCTTTACCGTAGACGTGGCTAACGGCACGATCCATATTCTGAATTTCAACACGTCCAACGGCGCGTTCGATACGGCCCTGCCCTTCTACGTCCAGGCGGACCAGAACCCGCCGATCCTGGTCCAGAACCCCAATACCGGTTATGGGCCGCTGGATAACCTGCTCTGGTACATGATCATTCCGCAGTCGCTGTTCCCGCATCCCGCCAGTGGGCCTGCGGTCAGCGGCAACACGCTCTATTTCGGCACGCAGACCGGCCAGATCACCGCTGTGGATCTGCCGACCGGCACGACAAGCGGCCAGGTCAACATCTTCAATGCGGACGGAACGCTGCGCGTCCACGTCCTGGGCATCCAGAGCAACCTGGGGCAGACGATCTCCCAGCCTATCATCCATCCGCCGGTGGCGGCCAGGGGCATGGTGGCCGTCGGCGCTCCCAACGGGATCGCAGCGATGGACAATCAGGTCACCCTGATTACGGACAATCGGCGTCTCCTGGAAGTAGACCACGGCGTCAACGCCCTCTTGAGCGTGGATTCGACCACCAGTTTAGGGGTGGCGGGCGGGCCGCTGATCGACATCTCCGGCAATCCGTCGAGCGGCCAGATCGTGGGGACCAAAGTGGCGCTCGCGCGCCCGAACGTAGCACGCAACATCGCCCTCAACCAGTTCATGGTCGCCGATACCGGCAATAACCGGGTCATCCAGGTGGATGCAGGCGGCTTCATCGATTACGAGCTGCACAACGTCGTCGACGACATGAAG